>WNGA01006116.1_pt1 | contig 52423 bp, 46 predicted proteins | sample 5400061 | NCBI WGS metagenome assembly WNGA01 (sample SAMN13153366, study PRJNA577476) | soil metagenome | isolation source: 100 cm soil or saprolite under grassland replicate 2 | place: USA:California | collected 2016-06-15
CAGCGTCCAGAACGGTGTCTGTGTATACGGCTCGTCGAGCGCCTCGAGGCCGCCCAGTTTCTGGATGTCCTCCGTCGTCTCGTCCTTGATGACGTCAATCACATCGTCAACCGTGATCGTGCCGACCAACTTGTTCTGATCGTCGACCACAGGGATGGCCAGCAGGTTGTACGACGCCACCAGGCGTGCGGCGTCCTCCTGATCCATATCAGCATGTGCACGGATCACCTCGGTCGCCATGAATTGGCGGAGCGGTGTATCCGGTGGCACCAGCAGGAGCCGGCGCAGCGAGGTCACGCCGACCAGATGTCGCTCGTCATCGATGATGTACAGATAGAAAACCATCTCCAAACCCGCCGACCGTTGAAGAGCGGCTACCGCTTCGCCTGCGGTCGCGGTCTCCGGCAGGGCGAAAATGTTCGGATTCATGATGCGGCCGGCAGTGCGGTCCGCGTGCTCCAGGAGGCTGCCGACCTCCTTCTTCTGCCGTATCAGCTCGCGGACCTGATCTGAGAAGCCTTCCGGGAGGTGCTTGATCAGGGGCGCTGCGTCGTCGGCGGGAAGTTCTCCGAGCAGCCGTGCGACTTCCTCGGGCGCGCGATAGGTGAGCAGCGATGCGCCCGTTTCCGGATCGAGCTCCGACAAACCTTCCATCGCGAGTCTGCGGTCCCTGCCGGCCAGCAAGTCGAACGCAGTGCGACGGTCGCGGTCGGCGAGGTGCCGGAAGATGTACGCCACATCAACAGGATGCTGCCGCTGGAGCAGTTTCAGCAGGTTGTCGGCGGCTCCAGCGCGCAGCAGTCGCGCGACCGATCGCAGCAGGACATCGTAATTTGGAAGAGCCATCACACCTCCCCGCGACTTGCGATGATGCTGTCTGCGGCGGGCGACTAACGGCTTGCTACCGCAGCGTGAACGTCAACTCGATTGTCACGAGCACCGGCACGGGCTCGCCAAAGCGGCGACCTGGGAGGAACTTCCACTGCTTCGCTGCCTTAATCGCTTGCGCGTCGAGCCCGAAGACGTCGTCGAGAGACTTCACGACTCTTGTGTCGCCGACGGTGCCATCCGGCAAGACGACACATTCGAGCAGAACGACACCTTGCACTTTGGCGCGCATTGCCTCGACGGTGTAGTCGGGCTTCACTTCGCGCAAGAGTTGCGGTGTCGACACGCCGGTTCCCGGCTTGTAGGCGCCGCCGCCCGTTCCTCCACCGAATCCCGGCCCCAACCCGGATCCTCGTCCCTCGCCGGCACCCGTGCCAGTTCCGGAACCAGCGCCGCCGCCCGTACCTGGACCCTGGGTCGTCACCGTTGAGGGTGCCGCGGCAATGAGTCCCGGAACGGACTCAGTTGACCGGAACCAGTGTAGCGTTCGCAATGGACCTATGCGTACGTGCGCCAGGGTACGAAGTCGATCGGCTCTTGTTCCTCAAGGATCATTTCGAAGGCGGTTACTTATATCGCGATACCGTGATCTTCGAGGCGACGCCTCCCACCGAGCAGCATGACGAGTGGACGTTTGAATACTGGTTTGCGAATCAGCAAGATCGCCAGCGTCGCAAAGCGAAGATCATCGAGAAGCTGGCCGATGCACTAACCTTCGAAATTCCTATCGAGCAGCCGCATCCGCCGGGAATCAAGGCGCGCGTGAGAGTACAGACGAGTTATTGGAACCAATGGCATACCGCCACCTAGTTCGCTGGGCCCTCGCGAGTGCGAGTTACCCGGAGCGGTCTTCACGCGCGCTCAACGGAATGCGGTGCTTGGAAAACTCTGCGGGGTTCAAATTCACGGCCGCGGGCTCCGTTTACGATCGAAATCCCCGGAACACTCGTAATTGTCGAACGCATCGATCTCAATGACGCGGAAGATCGTGGCGGTCTGTCGCCGCAGAGGACTGCTCAATCGCATTCTCAAAGACCGGCATCAAACCAACGAAGGACAAGAAATCGTCACCAGTGAAGGACAAGAAATCGTAACCAGCCACTTTCCGATCGTCCTCGAACGCGAGACCAATGGCGTGCGGGATTGCTGGCCGATCTCGAGGACAGACTGGAAGCGAGCGCGGAGATGTCGCGTTCTTCAGCGCGAGATTGTGGTCACTTCATCCCCGTGGAGTGCCCGGCGGGGGTTGTGGATCACCGAGACATAGGCTGTAGACCAGATTGCGGCTACGGCCGCGCATGAATCAACTGAAGCAGTATGCCTGGCGTCAGCAGCTCTGCGACGACCGGCGCGACAGACGCTTCATCCGCCCCCCGGTCTTTGATGGCAGTGCGTGGCTGGCCATCGAGATCGACCGTCACCTCCGCATAGTCACCGACCGCGGTGTCAATGGCAGGACTCCCGGGTTGCGGACGGAACACTCCCTTGGCTTTGGCTTCGAGAAGCGGATCGACTTCGTCGTACGTCCCTGTTGGCATTGCCCCTGCGCCAGCGGTTTCCCAGACGATATTGCCTTCCCACACGCCACCCGCGTAGGGACCACTGAGACTCGCCGCGGCGCCGCCGCCCTGAAGGATGTTGTTGGCGAACACCGTGTTTGTGGCGCCAAGGCCACCGGTGCGGCCGGTCTGGAAGTAATTGCGCGTGCTGTTCACGACCGTGTTGAACGCGATGACGTTGTCGTCCGGCCTGTCGTGCGATGTCAGCGGCGCGCCATCCGCTACCTCGTCATCGCCGTTGCCGATGTTGATGCCGATGGTTTCTTCGAAATAGTTGCTGAAGATGTGATGACGGTCGCCAAAGATCCGCATGCCGGCGGAATTGCGGAAGAAATTGCCGTACACGACGCAGTCGTTGCCGTGACGTAGCGTCAGCTCACCGCCCGGTGAATCGAGAATCGTGTTGTAGCGGTACGTGTTCGCGCTCGACTTGTTCGAAATGAGCTCGTTCTCACCCGTGCAGCGGACGAACAGGTTGTGCTCGATCAAACCGTAACCGTTCGAGAGGCTCAGCCCGCTGAGACCGAAGCGGATCGTCTCGGCGCCATTGCCACCCGGACTCGTGAAGTCGTGGAAATAGTTGTGATGAATCCATACGTACTGAGCAATTTGGCTTCCCGATCCACGTACGTCGATCATGTTCCCGAGCGTGCTCTTATTGCGGAACTCGTTGCGAGCGATTTCCGCATAATCGCTGGCGATGGTGAGATACGCGCCGCTGCCGGTGCACTCGAAAAAATTCTGGGTCAAGCGGATGTGCGTCGCGCCGAATCGAATCTGGTCTCGGCCAGAAATGTGCGTGAAGAGAAAACCGCGGATCTCGACATAGGCGGCGGGGCTGACGACGTTGAACCCGTGCGTTCCCGTGATCTCGACGCCACCGATGGTCTGCGCGACGATCCTGATCGGATCGGTCGCGGTCCCCTGCCGGTTGACAGTGATGTAGGCGCTCGTCGTGTAGACGCCATTGTGCACGACGATGGTGTCACCGGCGACCGCGCTGTCGATGGCCGCCTGCAGGTCCGGGATGGAGGCGACTTCATAAGTGGCGGCCGACGCCATGCCCGCGCACGTGATCGCGGCGACGGTAAAGAACGAGCGCAGAAGCGTCGCATTGCATTTCATCCCGTGATGCTACTCCGTCGTTAGCGGTTGAGCTTTCGGAGTGAACGTTACCTTTCGATCCGCATCAATGCCTGATGCAGGCAGTCAATCCTGCTCATGAAGAGCCTCGAGAAGATGAACTTGACATCAAGCTACTTGACGTGAAGATAATGTGTTCAGAGGGAGGCGGCTGTGAGAGAACGATCAGGCGACAGCTCGGGCGTTCACGTCTGGCTCGTGCTCATGAAAGCGTATCGCTCGATGGTGCGTCACGCAGAACGGAACATCGTTTCCCTCGACATGTGCATCTCGGATTTCGGGGTGCTTGAAATGCTGCTGCACAAGGGACCGCAGTCGGTCGGCGAGATCGGCCGGCGCATCGATCTCACGAGCGGCTCGATCACCACGGCGATCGATCGGCTCGAGCAACGCGGTCTCGTGGCGCGGGCCGCGCACGCGAGCGATCGGCGGGCGCGGGTGGTCCATCTCACACCCGCCGGAAAGGCGCACATCACGAAGGAGTTCGCACGGCACAAGGACGCCATGGATCGTGCCGCCCGCGGCTTGTCGAAGGCCGAACGCGGCACGCTGATCGAACTGCTCAAAAAACTCGGCACGGCGGCCGAGCGTCAGCTGAGTGAAGAAGAGAGGGAATCATGACGACCATTCGAACAGCTCATCCCGCGTTCACCACCACCGCGCCTGGAAAGGCCTTGAACATCGCGCTGTGGACGCTGCAGGTGCTGGTGGCACTGGCGTTCGTCGCCGCGGGGTCAAGAAAGCTCTTGGGGACTTCCGACATGGTTGCACTCTTCGACGCAGTCGGGATCGGTCAGTGGTTCCGCTACGTTACCGGATCGCTTGAAGTGCTGGGCGCGCTACTGCTCGTTCTCCGAGGCAAGGCCGCGCTCGGAGCCGTGTTGCTGGCGTGTGTCATGGCTGGAGCCATCGTGGCGCACCTCACCGTGCTCCACACAGCGCCAACCGCGCCCCTCGTGCTCTTTGCCTTGGCAACCCTGATTGCCTGGGAAAGACGATCGCAGTTGGCGCGTCTCGTTGGCTCCTAGAAGGGAGTTCAAAGTGACCGAAACTCACGCGCTCACATCGCCCACTCCTATCCAAGGGCAGCCGCGCAGGATCGTCCGCCGCACCCGAAGGAGCCGCCACGGCTCGATCACGCGGCTGATGAGTCCGAGTGATCTTGGTCAGGTGCTGAAACCGTTCGTCTTCCTGGATCTCTTCGACATGGAGAAGGCCTCGTTCCCCGGGATCGGCCTGCATCCACACTCAGGCATCGCGACGGTGACCTACCTGTTCGAGGGCAGCGTCCGTTACGAAGATACGACCGGAGCGACTGGGGTCTTGCCGGAAGGCGGCGTTGAATGGTTCAAGGCAGGTCACGGAGCGTGGCACGGCGGAGGACCCGGCGACACCGGCCGCGCGCGTGGCTTCCAGCTCTGGATCGCGCTGCCGTCCGAGCAGGAGCTCGGACCGGTGGAAAACGTCTACCTGGCACCTGACGGCGTCGCGCGCGACGGGCCGGCGCGCCAGTTGAAGAACGAAGGCCGCTTATAACACTGCTCTATCGTAGGAAAAGGAATCGTCATGTCATCCAACAACGGAAAACTGATCGCCGTCATCGGTGCAACGGGCCAGCAAGGCGGCGCGGTCGTACATGCCCTCCAAGCTGCCGGCCAATTCAAGGTGCGCGCGCTGACCCGCAATCCAGGCAAGCATCGCGACCTTGGCGACGAAGTCGTCCAAGCAGATTTAGACCGCCCGGAAACCCTTAGAGCTGCATTTGAAGGGGCACATGGCGTGTTTCTCGTGACGAATTTTTGGGAAGAAGGTACCGACGAGCGCAAGCAGGCAACGGCGGCCGTACAGGCTGCCAAGGATGCCGGCGTCAAACACTTCATCTGGTCCACGCTGCCTGATGTCGAAGCCATCAGCGGCGGGAAGTTCAACGTTCCCCACTTTACCGGCAAGGCCAGGATTGATCGAATAGTCGAGGAAGCCGGGTTTGCGCATCACACGTTCGTCATCGCGCCGTTCTTCTACCAGAACCTTGTTGGCCCGCTTGCTCCGCAAAAGCAGGCCGACGGATCGTTGGGCTGGGCTCTTTCTCTCGATCCAGGTGTGCGTTGCATTCACATGGGCGACATACGCGAACTTGGCGACATCGTGGCCGGCGCATTCGCACACCCGGATCAGGCAGGCAACGGCGAGTACCTGCCACTCGTCGGTGATTTCATGAGCTTCAACGAAATCGTCGAGACACTAAATCGACTGGGTCACCAATTCACGTTCAACCAAGTGCCACCGGAAGTGTTCGCGACTCTCCTCCCTGGGGCCTCCGAGATAGCAGAGACGTTCAAGCACTTCCAAGCTCATACCTACCTGGGTTCGGATTCGTCCGACCGGATTGCGCTCGCAAACAGAATAGCCGGCAGGCAACCGACTAAGTTTTCGGCGTGGGCACGAGCGAACTTCCCGGCGCAGGCACCTTTAGGTGCGTGACGATTTCATACGGCAGTCGCGTTCCAGACGACAGACTCAGCGCCCGTCGCAGGCGACTCGAGGGTGATGAGAAGGGAGGTTGTGGCCGCGAGTACAACACGGCTTTCCGTTCGTGCATCGCCAGCGCGAGATTGCCCATCGGAAACCGACGGCTTTCGAGCCCGATGTTCCAGATGGAGTCGAGCCACATGCGGAGTGGCTTGACGCGGCGGCGACGTCTCGCGCCTCTGGTTAGTTGCAGCCGGAGCTGTGGACGTCCGCACCCGGCACGGCGATCATGGTGCAGTTGCCATCCGAGGCCATCCCGGTGCCGCTGCCGTCGCGCCAGGACCACGAATTACCTTGCGCATACGGTTGTTGGACGTACTGTTGTTGGGCCTGCAGTTGTCGTTGCATCAATAGTTGGCGGCTCACAATCGCCAGTCTGAGATTGGCAAGCGGATACGGGTTGCCTTCGTCGCCCATATTCCACGTATACCCGTCGAGCCAGATGCGCCCTGGACTCAACCGGCCGTCGAACAGCACCTGAAGGAACATGAGCTCGGCCCAGTTCAGTTCGCGGCCGTTCATGAACAGGCGCGTGTTGCCAGCGGATGCGTGTGCCCCGAGCGGGCCGAAGTTGTGCCCGGGACGGATGTAGCCGGCTGCCTCGCGTCCCCAGAACCCGTACAGGCCGCTCGCCGAGTCGTACCAGAAACGGCCGCGCGGTGGAGGCAGCCGGTAGATCCGCATCATTTCGAAAACCTGCGCGCGGGTCAGCTCGCGTTCGTTGATGAAGACTCCGGTCGATTCGCTCCGGGCCGCCACTTGGTTGGAGAAAGCGGGGCGACCCGGTGCAAGCCGCGCGGTGCCTTGATCGGGGCCCGAACTGCCCCGAAGATCGACTGCAAATCCAACGGCCATCGCGAGAATCAGCCCACCGAGCTTGACGATCCTGCCTTGGGGGAACATATGCACCTCTCAAGCCATAAGGACGATCTCGCGCGGCGTTGGTTCTCTCGCCGGCTGCTTTTTAACGCGCCCGAAACGCTGGACCGTCAGCTCGATTGGTGCGCGAACGGCGTGGGGTGCCAAACGTTGTGAGAAGACTACTCCGCCCAGTAGCGACACTCATGAGATTCCGCCACCGCGTTCTGACACTTCTCATCCTGCTCTTCGCGATTACGTACATCGACCGCGTGTGCATCTCCGTGGCAGGGCCGCGGATGCAGGAGGACTTGCACATCGATCCCATCGGCTGGGGGTGGGTGACCGCGATGTTCACGCTGGCCTACTGCCTGTTCGAGATTCCCACCGGCGCGCTGGGAGATCGCATCGGCCCGCGCCGCGTGCTGACGCGTGTGGTGCTGTGGTGGTCAGCCTTCACGTCCCTGACGGGCATGATGTCGAACTACTACCTTCTCCTGTTCACGAGATTCTCGTTCGGCGCCGGAGAAGCGGGCGCGTTTCCAAATGCATCCATTGTCGTGTCGCGATGGTTCCCGGCGACACAACGCGCCAGCATGTCCGGCGTCCTGCTGATGGCGAGCCAAATTGGCGGAGCCATCGCGCCGCTCGTGGTCGTACCGATCCAGATCCGCTATGGATGGCGCGCATCCTTCTACCTGTTCGGCATGCTGGGCGTCGTCTGGGCGGCCGCTTGGTACACGTGGTTCCGCGATTCTCCCGTGGAGAAGGCGGGGGTGAGTCAGGCGGAGCTCGAGGAAACCGCGGACCTTCCGCTGGCGCCGACGCATGGGTTCCCGTGGCGGATGGCGCTCGGTTCCGAAAGCATCGTCGCCATGCTGGGCACCGCCTTCTGTTACGTCTACGTGTACACCTTCTTCCAGACGTGGTTTCACACGTTTCTGGTGAAGGGACGAGGTTTCAGCGAAGGGAGTCTCGTGCTGTCAGCGTTGCCGTACGTGGTCGCGGCGTGCGCCAACCTCACGGGAGGAGCCGCAAGCGACGCGCTCGTCCGCCGCCTGGGCGCGAAGTGGGGCCGCCGATCGCTTGGCATCGCCGGACTCGGTACCGCGAGTCTTTGTACCGTCCTGGCCATGCTCACCCGGCATCAGCTGCTCACCGTCATTCTGCTCTCGCTCGTCTATGGAGCGATCACGTTCCAGCAGTCGGGCGTTTTTGGTGTGTGCCTGGATATCGGACGGAAGCACGCGGGATCGATGGTCGGCCTGATGAACACGTCGGCGCAAGTCGGAGGGCTGATCTCCTCCGTCGCGTACGGATACATCGTGGAACGCTTCGGCAGCTACGACGCGCCGTTCGCTCCCATGGCGGCCCTGTTGTTCCTTGGCGCGCTCCTGTGGTTCAAGATCGACGCGTCCAGAGAGTTAGGCGCGGAGTTGTTCGCCACTCCTGCGCCAGTGCCCGCCTGTTGACCGGCTCCTAGTCGACTGCGTCTCAGATCGTGACCGTCGTCCCGTCGAACAGCGTCATGGTGAACGTGACGTTCTCGTTGTAAGTGGGGCGCTGCTCTTCGAGCACTGACAGTGCGAGCTGCTCCCCAAGCCTGACCGATTCCCAGTAATCGCTCCGATAGTGAATGCCTCCAGCACTGCGGCCGAGCGCCACGTTGGCTGCCAGCTTGTTCAATTCGTTGCCGACGGTGAGATCCGGACCGGCGTAGGGCTCGAGGGATAGCCCCGTTGCATCCGCGACGATCGGGTTCGGAAGCACGAAGCTTTCATCGAACCAGGCCTTCAGAATCGTGACGCAAGCGCCAGCGACCGTGGCATGGCCCGCCCCGTATGAAGGGTGCAGCGGACAGGCTTCGGCGAAAGCCTGTGGCAGGAGATACGTGCCGTGAGACTGAAAGGCACGCGTCGGCCCGGCCGAGTTCAGAACATCTGAATGGAGAGGGCGAGGTGCCATGCCGCTGAGCGTCTGATGAACAAGACCGCCCATGGCTTCGGGCCGCAGACGACGGTGCACAAGCCATTTCTGGAACCACACTGCTTTCAGTGCCCGAGTCGCCACCTCTGTGACGAGGCTGAGAATGTGCGGGCCGCCAAATATCGCAAAGCCCTCCTGCGTCGCTGAACTGGAATAGGGCAGTCCGGGATCGCCCGGCGCAATGCTGAGGAGGATGAGACACGCCTGATGGTAAGCCTGATAAAGCGCGTCGACGTGCACCCATTGGCCGAGGTCGCGCAAACTGCGGATGTAGCGCCTGGTCGCGTCGAGCGCAGTCGGTGCGCTGGGTGACTGTCCGTTCTGTGCCCGGAGCCAGTCCTCGTACGTGGTGAGATAGTCGACTCCGGGTGCAGCGGTTTCCATCAGTTGCGAAATGCGCAACGCTCCCATTGGGATGTCCATCCACAAGAATTGAGACACGAATGGACCAATGAGATCGTCGGGGGTCTGGCCGCGAAAGATAGTGGCGGGTGTGATGAGGCCTGCTTGCTTCGGGCCATGAAAGCCTGCAAATCTCGACAGGTCCGCTGCAGCCGCCGCAATGGTTGCATCGCTCGCGTAGTCGGTGAACGCAACATCGCGCGCGGCGGCAAGCCAGTACAGCTCGGCGAGCTCGGCGGCGGCCTCGGCCGAGTCGAGGGCGGGCGCGGGCCGAATTGCCAGACTGCCCGCATCGGCGCCTTCCAAATCAAACGCGAACGCGGCCTGCGGGCTGACGAGCTTCCTGTCACCTCCCATTGGGATTTGTTCGAAGTCCTGGGGCGCGCCGCTCTCGCAGGCCGCGAGCAGCGCCGCGTACGCGCGCCCGTCAACGTTGCCAAGACCGTCGTGGGGAAGGCCCTTTGAATAGGACCCTGCGCGGTCACCGTAGCGAGCCTCGTCACCATTCGACGGGTGCAACGGCAACGACCGTTGCCGCGCCACGAGTGCCGCGTCGAGACGACACCGATAGGCGGCATTGCGACGAGCAACAGCTGACGCTGCGCCCTTCTCTACAACGACGGGTGTTGCCGCGAGCGGGACGCTCGCCAATGCGATGGCAGACGTCAAACCCGCCCGGCTCAGAAATGTTCGGCGATCGATCTGTCCGACGTCTTCGTCGCCGCCGTCCTTCTCACGAAGTCGCTTGATGTTCGACGAGTGAACGCCGCTTGTAGCCTTGTCGTTCGTCATCGCACGGATCCTGAGTGACCACCCACGCCAACATCAGCGCCCAGCCGGACGATCCCGAAATGAAAAGCCGGTCGGATTGCGCGGCAGTAAATCATCACGTCAAAAGTCGATGCGGAAGCCAAACTGCTGGCGCCGCTTTGGCAGCGCGCGCGCCGGCTGACCGAACGTCGAGGACTCCAGCGATCCTTGGTACGCCTGAAAATTGTCCGTGTTGAAGACGTTGAACATCTCCCAGAAGAGCGCCGCGGAACCGCGGCGGGGGAACTTGAACTGCTTCCCGACGCGCAGGTCGAAGTTCTTCTCGTCGTCGCCGCGACGTGCGTTGCGGGGTTCGGGCCGCGCGTTGATCACGAACCGGCTGGTGACGCTGTAGGGCAACGCGCTCGCGTAGCGATAGATGCCGGCGAGCTGGAAGTCGAAGGGGAATTGATACGAGCCGTCCCACACCAGGTTGTGGCGGCGATCCTCGTTCGTCGGTCCATCATCGACCGACAGATCCAGCGGATTGGTTGCCGCGCCTCCGCCGACGCCGCTGGCGCTGCTGTTGGAAGTGGCTTTTGCCAGCGTATAGGACAGGCCAGTCCGCAGTTTCGTGCCTCGGTATTCGGTGCGCGTCTGCAACGCGTTGTAGCGGATGTAGCCGAGATTCTCAGCGACGTTGATGCCCGTGAACCGAGGATCTTTGTTGACCCATTGGCCGTTGACAAAGTCCAGATTGAGGTTCCGCTGCAGCACGACATCGTCTCCATATGAATAGACGTAATCGGCCTGGGCTGTGATGCCGGCCGGAAGCTGGCGTGAGACACCGAGAGCCGCCTGCCTCGAATATGGAACCCGGAAATCAGGCGCCAGCGTCACGGCGAGCTCGGGGATCAGACCGAGGCTTGCAATGTTCGGGAAGAGCGGAAAGCGCTCCGCCAGAAATGCGCGACAACGGACACGCGATGCCGGCAGTCCGTCGACGGCGTTGTAGAGTGGATTGTCTGTGGTGCTGTTGCAGTTGAAATTCACACGACGATCCGCCAGCAGGGTCTGGTTGACATAGACGTCGTTGTAGTTGAAATGATTCTGGTCGAAGAACAGTCCCACGTTGCCACGGATGACGAGCTTGCGATCGTCGGTGGGCACCCACACAAATCCGAGCCGCGGCGCCACGTTATTGAGATCCTTCTTCACCTTCGCGAGAGGGGCGGCGCCCAGGTTGGCGAGGTAGCGCGCGTTGCGTGTATCCACTAATTCGTTCCCCACGGTGATTGTGTTGTCCACGTCGTATCGCAATCCCAGATTCAGCGTGAGGCCGTCGCGGACCTGCCAGGTGTCCTGCGCGTACAACGCGTAATTCCACTTCGCTTCCTCATGAGTGGCGGTGCCGATCGCCGCGTTGAACGTGTCGGGGTGGCTGTTTGGATCCACGCGGTTGAATACGACGTCGACGGGGAAGCCCCATCGACCCTTTTGCGACGCGTCGATGTCCATCAGAAACTTCACGCGTGCAGCCTGTCCGCCAAGTTTCAGCTGGTGCTTGCCCATGACCCGCGTGAAGGAGTCGTTGAGGTAAAAGTTCGTTTCTCCTTCCAACCCTCCCGTGGTGGACGCGCCGAACGACGCCCCCGGATAGGTCAGCTCGGTGAACTGTCCCGTGGTCGCGTTCTGCCGCAGCAGGTCGAGGCCCGACGTGCCCGCCAGGTTCGAGGTGATGCGAATCTTGTTCACGCCGTAGTACGCGCGCATCTCGTTGAATGCGTTCCCGCTGAGCGTGCTCGTCCACGTGCCCAGCCCGCTCCAGATCGGACCGTTGAACGTGGCGCGTTTCTGTTCAGTCCATAGCGGACTGCTGTTGCAGCCATCGCCGCCCTGGCCGCTGCAGTTCCGGTCCTCCTTCATCGTCCGGCTGTGCCGCACTGCGAGGCGATTGCGGTCGCTCGCGTTCCAGTCACCCTTCAACAAGAGCGCTCGCGTCGTGTTCTTCGACGGAATCACCGCCGCTTCACCGCGATTGCGCCAGTAGTCGGAAATGGCGAGGACGGTCGTCGCGTCGTTCTCGAAGTTTTCGTACCCGACAAAAAAGAATACCGAGTCTTTTCTGACTGGACCTCCGAGGTAACCGCCAAAGCGCTGCTGGTTGAACTGCGGCGGCTCGCTGAGGAACTGCGGAACGCCGTTGACGAACCGGCCGGCGTACGGCGCCGTGTCGAAGTTGTCGTCGCGCACGAAGCCGTAGGCGCGAGCCTGGAGCGAGTTGCTGCCGCTCTTCGTAATGACGTTCAGCACCGCACCGGACGCCTGTCCGAATTCGGCGGAAAACCCGTTCGTCATCACCTGGAATTCCTGAACCCAGTCCTGCGGATACGACTCGGCCTGTGTGCCGTAGAACTGCATCGCGTTGGTCGCGCCGTCCACGAAGACGTTGTTCTGAAACTGACGCTGGCCCGATGCCGAAAAGCCCATCGAGCTCTGTCCCGTCGATGTGACGCCCGGCGCCAGCTTCGCGAGCTCGGCGAAATCGCGGCTGAGCGTGGGCAAGTTGTCGATTTCCTTACGGTCAATCAAGCTGCCGACGGTGGCCCGTGTTTCGACGAGGGCACTGACGCCGCTCACGAGAACACTCTCCTGAACGCCGGCGACCTTGAGCGTGATGTCGAGCGTTGCGTCCTGACCGACGCGAAGGACGATGTCACGCTTCGTGGGCGCAAAGCCTTGTAAGTCGGCGGTCAGCTCGTATTGACCCGCGGGCAGGTTCGGCAAGTAGTACTGACCGCGCGCCTCGGTGACGCCCGAACGCGTCGTGTTGGTGTCCAGTTGCCGCACGACAATCGTGACGCCGGGCAAGAAGCCGCCCTGTTCGTCCGTCACCTTCCCCCCGAGTGCCGCAAAACTGGTCTGCGCCATCGCGGAAGCGGGAATCAGCCAGATGTGCAAGGCGACAGCCGCTACACCGAGTGCTGCACCTCTCATGGTCATAAGCAACCTCCGACATGCGGATCCGAGGGTCGCGCCCATTGACGCCACGCCAGACGGGAGCGGAGAACGTTGACACCGGAGACCTCGCCGGCGCCTCGTATCTTCGCGGCAACGCTCGGCGCTGTCAATGTCGAGGATCGGGGGTCAATCGAGGCATCGATGACTGGGTACGTTATGGAGCGGCGCGTTGTTCAACCGGTTTCGTTGCGCGTGCGAGATTATGGGCGGTGTTCACCAGCGCCACGTGCGAAAACGCCTGTGGAAAGTTGCCGACCAGACGGCGGGTGTTGGGGTCGTATTCTTCTGCGAGCAACCCCACGTCATTTCGCAGACCCAATAACCGCTCGAACAGCCGCTCGGCTTCGGGCACGCGACCGATCAGCACATACGCGTCGGCGAGCCAGAAGCTGCACGCGAGGAACGCCCCCTCACCCGGCGGCAGTCCGTCCACGCTGCTCCGCGTGTCGTAGCGCCGCAGAAAGCCATCGACAAACAGGTGACGCTCCACAGCCTCGATGGTTCCACGGACTCTCGGATCGGCGGGCGGCAAGAATCCCACTGTAGGAAGCAGCAGCAAGCTGGCGTCCAGTTCCTTCGAGCCGTAGGCCTGCACGAAGCTGCCCAATTGCTGATCGAAGCCGCGCGCGCAGATCTCGTCGTGGATCGTCTGACGCAACTCGCGCCACCTGACGATCGGGCCGTCGAGTTCAGAGGTTTCGATCGCACGGATGCCCCGATCCAGCGCGACCCATGTCATCACTTTCGAGTACGTGAAGTGCTGCGGCCCTCCGCGGACTTCCCAGAGGCCTTCATCCGGCCGGTTCCAGACCGTCTCCAGATGCGTGAGCAGCGCGCGTTGAAACGCCCAATCTGCTTCGCGAGGATGCAGGTTGCCCCGGCGTGCCTGATGGAGCGCGTCCATCACCTCGCCGAAGACATCGAGTTGCAGCTGGTCGTGCGCGGCGTTGCCGACGCGTACCGGCCGGGACGCGTCGTATCCAGGCAGCCATGCGAGCTCGCGCCGGCCGCCGCCCTCAAGAGCCAATCGCGCCACGCGCGTGCTTCGTCGTAATAGCCCGCGTTCATCAGCGCGAGCAGCGTCAGCGTCGCATCTCGCAGCCAGCAGAAGCGGTAATCCCAGTTCCGGGCTCCTCCGAGTTGTTCGGGAAGCGATGTGGTCGGAGCCGCGACCATTCCGCCGGTCGGCGCATACGTCAGCGCCTTCAACGTAATCAGCGATCGAATCACGGCGTCGGACCACTGACCCTGCGACTCGCATCGAGCAGACCACGTCTTCCAGAAAGTGTCGGTTGCCGTCAGCGACGACTCGGGATCGATCGGATGCGGCGGCGACAGGTGCGAGTATCCATGCGTGAGGACGAACGGCGTCGTGGCGCCCGCGACGACGTCGAACTCGGCGACGGTCGTCAAATCCTTGCCGCGCACCGCGACCGGTGTATGCAGGACAACCAGGTCGGGGCCCGCAATGGCGCGCCAGGTGCCGTCGCGGAGTCGACTGACCCACGGGATCGCACGACCGTAGTCGAACCGCAGCACCAGGTCCATGCGCATCGACACCCGGCCGCGCTCGCCGCGCACAAGTCGCACGATGTCCGAATTGCGGCCGCGCGGAGGCATGAAGTCGATCACCGTCGCCACGCCATCCGGCGTTTCGATCCGCGTCTCGAGGATCAGCGTGTTCTCGCGATATGCGCGCGTCACGCGAGCATCCGGCGCCACCGCCTCGAGAAGCCAGCGACCGTTTTCCGCGCTTCCGAGCAGCGCCGCGAAACATGCGCTGGAATCGAAGCGTGGCCAACAGAGCCAGTCGATGGAGCCCCGGCGCGAGACGAGGGCCGCGGTCTCGCAATCCCCGATCAGGGCGTAGTCCTCGAGTGGCGTGCTCATCCGATGGGGTTGGAGTCGCTCATGCGGTTGGTCCGCCATCAACATATCGTCTTTCGACCAGAATGTCGGAATGCGGATATTCTCTCGGGATGCGAGGTGCCCTTCGACTCGCGGCGCTCGCTCAGGACAAGCCATGAACAATGCCATTTCCCGACGAACACTCCTACGAACGCTTGGAGCCGCATCGATGGCGATGCCGCTTGTGCGGGGCTCAGACGTATTTGCGCAAGGCCGCTGCATGACGACGTACGGTGCGCCCTCGTGCAACACCGCGGCGATACCGCCCGTTTTCGCGTCGACAGGGTGGAAGACCGTGGCGCTGGATCACATCACGTTCCGTGTCGCGGACTACAAGAAGGAGGCCGCGTTTTACATCGCGCTGATGGGATGGACCTTGCGCAGCGATGACGGCACCCAGGCGGTGCTCGATATCAGTCCTTGGGGATCAGTGGTTTTCAAGCAGGTCGCGGCAGAGACGTTCGGCACGCAGGCAACTTCGAATACCGGCCGCGGCGGCCCGGTCCGAGCCATCGTCGAGTCGTTTGGTTTCGCAATCGACAAGTGGAACGCGAAGAAGGTGGACGAAGAACTCCGTAAGCGTGGCCTCTCACCCGTCGCCGAGAACGACGACAAAGACTTCGAAAGTTTTCACGTCAAAGATCCAGACGGCTTCGATCTGCAAATCAGCAACGGCAGCGGCCACTCGAGGAACCGCAAGACCGCAGCGACTGCCCGGCTTTCCGAGCCGGCCCCGTTCGAGCCGACAGGATGGAAAACCGTGTGGCTGGATCACTTCTCGTACGGTGCGACCGACTACAAGAAGAGCGTGTCGTTCTACACGAACCTTCTGGGTTGGACGCCGACTTACGACGAGGGCAGTCAGAACGAATGCATGATCGGCGAGATCGGCGACATCATCATCCGCGGCGGCAATTCGCTCGCTCCGGATTTTGGCAAGACCAACGCGCGCACGGGAGGGCGCATCGATCACATTTCATTCGGCATCGCGCCCTGGAACACCGATGGCGTCAAGGCGCAATTGGAGAAGCGCGGCCTGCGCGCACAGATTGATACGTCGAGCAAGCACAAGGCGCCGGATGGCACCTGGGTGGCCGACGACATTCACACGGCGGCTTTCAAGAGCTATCACACGCAGACGCCAAACGGCTACAACCTGCAAATCAGTTACGTGACGCACGACAACCGCCTCGCGTTGGCGAACGCTGTCAATCCCAAGAAGGTGTCAGGAGGCGGCGGATCAGATCACCGATGAGATCGACCGAAGAATGGCTCGGGCTAGTTCATTGACACGAGGCAGTGACCGCGAACGGCAAGCTGCTGCTAGGTACGAAAACCGACACGTTCCGGAAAGCCGTCAAGGTGCCGATGCACCTGCCGCTCAGCGGAAGGGCGATGGAGCTCAACGGCACCGGCAAGTGCGTGTCCGGCTGCTGACGCGAGGAACGACGAGACTGCCTTGATTCGCCGACAGAGGAGGGTGACTTGCGAGAAGTAAAGATGCTGACGATGGTTGCGATCGTTGCGACAGCGTTTGCCGGTGTATCAGCGACTCAGACTGGCAGGATGAACGGCGCGGTGTTGTTCGAAAGCGCGCGGCTCATCACGGGGACTGGCGCAGCGCCGATTGAAAACTCCGCGTTTCTCGTGGAGAACGGAAGGATCGCGAGAGTCGGAAAAAAACGCGAAGTGCCGCTACCGGCCGGCGGTAGACGCGTCGACCTCACCGGAAATACTGTCATCCCGGCGCTCATCGACATCCACAACCACATCGGCTGGACGGACCACAAAACCAACAAGGCGACCAGGACGAGCTACACGCGAGAGCTCATCATCGATCATCTGCAACGCTACGCGTATTACGGCGTCGCGGCGGCCCTGAGTATGGGTCTCGATCGCTGGGATGCGAATCCGGAGCTCCCCTATCAGCTCCGAAGCGAAGTCATCCCCAACGCGGCGCGATTTTTGACCGTCGGGCGCGGGATTGCCGCCACGCCGAATGCCGGACCGCCTGCGGACTATCGTGTCGGCGTGCCGTACGGCGCACAGACTGCAGCCGAAGGCCGGGCTCTCGTCCACGCCCTGAAAGACAAGAAGGTCGAGATGATCAAAATCTGGGTGGACGATCGGCAGAAGACGGTCCCGAAACTCGCGGTCAATGTCTATCAGGCGATCATCGAGGAAGCGCACAAAAACGGCATGCGCGTGGTGGCTCACATCTTCGATCTCGAGGATGGCAAGCAGCTCCTGAAATCAGGAGTCGACGGTTTCGCGCACGACGTCCGCGGCCAGGATATCGACGGCGAGTATCTCGCGATCCTCAAGCAGCACCCCAAGGTCTGGCTCGGACCGAACCTGCCCGAGCACACGTTGTCGGCCGAGGAAACGGCGGCGGAGATCGACGCGCGGACCGATACGCTTCCTCCAACTCAGATCAAGCGGCTGCGCGACGAGCTCGCAAGCCGAAAGCCTGGCGCGGGACCGAGTGAGTTGTTTCTCACGCAGTGTCGCAATTTGAAAAAAGTCCGTGACGCCGGAATGATTCTCGGCCTCGGCACGGACGGAAACGGCGATATCGGCTGGGGCGTCCATACCGAGCTCGCCGACATGGTGTTTTGCGGGCTGACGCCGGCGGAGGCGATCGTCGCAGCGACGCAAACGTCCGCCGAAATTCTCAAGCTCGATGATCTCGGCACGGTCGCGCCCGGCAAGAGCGCTGACTTCATCGTCCTCGACGCGAATCCGCTGGACGACATCCGCAACACGCGAAGGATCAAAAGTGTTTACCAGCGAGGGATCGCTGTCGATCGGGCAGCGCTGAGCAAGGCGTTCACCACTGAGGAGTAGCTGCAAGCTCGCGGAGCAATGCCAGGCCCGTGATCGTTCGATCTGCCCGTTCAGGGCTGCGCCCGTGCGTTATGGTTAGGGCCACTCGTCGCTCAAGCCGCCGCCTCCGGCGGGGCTTGGAGCACACTCGTCGACGGGAGACGCGATGCCCACTGGCCGTATCAAGCTTCAGATGATCAATGCGCGCGGCAGCAGCCTCGGGGAAACGATCGATATCTCGTTGCTGCATCTACCGAGCGGAACTCGCCAAGTCGTGCGGCGCCGTCAAGGTAACAAGGCCATGACCATTGCCGGCCTCAAGGAACCGCCGGACGGTCTCTATCGCGTTGAAGTCGACCCACCTTCATATCTTCCTGTTGGCGTGTTTGCAAACACGCTGAATGCCGACGCTGTTCGCCTCATCTTTCCGATTGATCCCGCAAAGGTCACGGGCACGAGATTTCCGGCCTTCGATCAGCTCGCGCTGGACGCACAAAGGCTCTTGACCGCCAGCAATCAAGTACTTGCTTTTTCCGGGTTGACTGCGGAGCTGTTATGGGCGGCGCTCGATGACATTCGTCGGGCCGGTTTTCTGAACATCATCGCGAAAACCGCCACAACGGCGTTTACGAATACGAGGACTGTTGCTTCTTATCTCAGAGAGCTGCGGGAAATCCGCGGTGATCGATTTTTCGTGGATGTGCCACACGAGCTCCGCGAGGAAACAAAAAACGCGGTGCTCTCAGGGTTGTTTTTCGCCGTCGATGGAAGCCTGCATCACCCGCCTCCAGGCTTCACGTCAGCAGGTAGTTTCAAGACGCAAGATCGCTATGGCAACCTGCAGCTGACATTCTTCAGCGACGGACTCAACTGGCGAGCAGACGTGGATATCGATGATGCAGGCGGCCTGGAACATGTGTTTCAAGTGCTCCGAAACACCTTGACTGGACGGCCGACCCATCCCTTCGATATCCACGAGATTCTGCTCGTGCACCAACACCTCGATCCGGGCTATGACTTGCTCGTCGCGGGCGATTAACAGCAGTTCGCCGGTTGAGGCGCTCAGATCGTGACCCAGCTCCGTTTCCTTGAGTCATGAAGATGCAATCTCACGATGAGGACAATCCCGGAAGATGGTCGCGATACTGGAGCCGCAGCTTGACGAGATCGGCGTGCTCGACCTTCAGCTCACGCGCGATGCGCTGGATTTCCGATTCCTCTGCGACCGAGATGTGGTTCTCCACGGAAGCCACCGCAAAGAGGCAACGAATGAGGGCCAGCTTTTCCTCGTACGTCGCGGTCCTTTCGAATTCGCGCGCGACGAGAAAGTTGGCCGTGCCGCCGAATAGCAGGTTGCTGGTTTTCGCGAGGCCGACGACGAGCATCGCCTGGTCGCGCGGAATCTGACCTGTCTGCGCGACGAGATCCTCCATTGCGCCGGTCTCTTCGGCACTGACGTGCTGATCGGCATGCGCAACCCGGCCAAGAAGATACGCAAATGCGGCGAGATGACGCGCCCGTTCGGGCTCCAGCCGGTCGAGAGCATCCAGCACGGTCCTGAGAGCATCGTGATCGGCTGCGGCGGACTCCTCCGCGAGTCCAAGCCACGACCGCAAACGCGATTTCATGTGCGATTCACGCTCATGACGTGCTGCGGAACACCGCGCTCAAGTCTCGACCGCTCATGCCGGTGTTGTACGTGCGGGTGCCCGGCTCGAATTCTTTCCCGCGCTCGAGTCCGCCGACGATGACCGGATCGAAGCCCGCGTCGCGCACCAGCAGCGCCGCCGTTTCTAACGCGTGATGATCGTCGCTTGCGAGCGGAATGCCGATACGGTCGCGGTCCCGGTGCGCTTCGCGCTCGAGCACTTTGAAGTTCACCGTGTTGAACGCCTTGACCCAGGCGCTCTCGGGAAACATCGCCGCTGCCCACCCAGCCGATCCGCGCGGATGTTGTGTCGCTTCGCGCGCGATATCGCCGTCGCGCTTCTCGTATGCGTTGCCAGTGTCGAGTACGACTTTGCCCGATAGCAGCGGTCTGAGCGTGCCGGCGAGGTCAGCAATAGCGCCGAGCGGCACAGTCAGCATCACCACGTCACCGAAGGCCGCGGCCTCCTCCGGTGTGCCGGCCGACGCGCGCGGGCCGAGCGAGGCGACGAGCGGTCCGAGATTCTCCGGGTGTCGCGACGCGAGTCGTACCTCGTGACCGGCCTCGACCCAGAGCTTGGCGAGAGTGGAGCCGATCATCCCCGCACCGACGAGGCCAATGCGCATGCGATCGATGTTACCGCGATCGATGCGCTCTTGGCCTACGTCAGCTCATCGACGAGCTCAGATGTGGTGTCGCAGTGTTCATGCAACAGCGGCCGCGCCGTCCGCCGCAAGAATATGCGTGTGCTGGCCACAGATTTCCTGGAAGTTCGCGTCCTTGTAGAAATTGCCGATCGCGTAGCCACACAGAAGCGAAAACGATCGCGTATTTGCCAATTCGTTCCAGAGCATTTCCAGGCGGATTGCCGCATCGTGCATACCGATCTGCCAAAGAACATCGACCATCTGGCCGTACACTCTGACGGTGCAATCCTGCCGTCCTCGGCACGCCCGTTCAATCACTTCACACATGGTGTGATTGAACATCGCGCTGTTGGGCTCACCGTTGATCATGAACGTTGACAGTGTCTTCTCGGCGTCGAGCAACAGAAGCTCGTCGGAACGCTGCAACGGCACGACGTCCACCTTCCTGGCGACCAATTCTCTCAGAATCGCTGCTCGTTGAGCGGGGGTCGCAACGACGATTGCTGGCTCGCCCACCGCCAATCCATCACCGAGGAATTCCGCGACGATCTGCGAGAGAGATTTCTCGTTTTCATAAAAGCGAACAGCGTGATACGGAACAGTAGAGCGCGGGTCAGCGGCGTTTTGCATGCGGACTCCCAGGGTGCCATCGCGCGTGATCTTGCGTCGCGCGTTTTCGCGAATGGTCGAATGTTTGTGTTCTGACCAAAAAGCATAGGGGCCGGTGCCGCCCGCCGCAATTGGGAGAAACGAAAGGAGGTACGGGTTTTCCCTGAGTCGAATTACGACGGAACTCTGACGTCTCACTTTGGCAGGCGCGAGTTCTCTGTTGTCGTCGCACGGCCTCAAGAGGCCAACACCGCTTGCTACGCGTCGTAAAGCCAGCCCTGCAGAACGGCGTAGCGGATGATGTCGACGCGTCCGGCTAATCCGAGTTTCCGCATCGCGTTTGCCTTGTGGACCTCGACAGTTTTGACACTGATCTTCAGCTGCGCCGCGACCTCTTTGTTGCTGTGCCCGACGGCGATCAGCCGCAGCACTTCGCATTCGCGATCGCTGATGGCGCCCGGAGCCTTGTTCGAGACCGCTGCGTCTCCGGCGAGCAGTCCGTTGGCCACTCGCGACGTGATCGCAGGATCCAGGTACACGCCGCCGGCAGCGACGGATCGAATAGCGCGCAGCAATTCCGTCGGGGCGCTTTGCTTCAGCACGTAGCCGGAGGCACCTGCTCGAAGCAGCTCCTCGAGATACGTGTCATCGTCATGTCGTGTCAGAGCGACAATCGCCACGTGAGTGTGCGTGCGTTTCAGCGTCCGGGTTGCGACCAAACCGTTCATACCGGGCATCGAAATGTCCATCACGACGATGTCGGGGTTCAGGGCTTCGGCTTGGGAGAGAACGTGCTCACCGTCGGTCGCCTCGCCGACGACTCGCATGTCGGGCTGATTGTCGATTAACAGTTTCAACCCCTGGCGCAGGATGGCGTGATCGTCCGCGAGAAGGATGCGGAGCGGGTCCACGGTCTTACGCGCCGCTGATCGCTGCCGCGACAACAGGGGCGCGGACGATGACGGTGGTGCCTTCACCCGGCGTCGATTCGATCTGGAATTCAGCCCCGACGAGAGCGGCGCGCTCGCGCATGCCGATAAGGCCAACCCCATGGCGGCCGCTCTCGACGCTGGATGGATCGAACCCAATGCCGTTATCCTCGATGATGAGCGACAGATACTTGGAGCTCCGCTCCAGCACGACGTCGACATGGTCCGCTCGCGCGTGCTTGACCACGTTGTTCAGCGCCTCCTGCGCAAGGCGATAAATCGTGGTTTCGAGCTCCGGCGTCAAGCGATCGAATGTTGACCGGCCTGTGTGCAACTGGACACGAATGCTGAAGTGTCGTGACCAGTCGCCGACGTATTGTGTCAACGCCGCCTGCAAGCCGAGAGTCTCGAGCTCGATCGGTCGCAGTTCCCAGACACGAAACGCGACATCCTGGTCGAGTTGCAGGGCGAGCTCTTCCAGCGTTTCCACCTGAACGCGCAGTTCAGGGCGCTCGATCGATTGCGCTTTCAGCATTTCCAGGGTCAGTCGAAGAGCGGTCAGCTGCTGCCCGAGTTGATCGTGGAGCTCGCGCGCGATTCGCCGGCGCTCATCCTCCTGAGCGAGGACGACACGTGTCAACAAACGCGTGCGCTCTTCTTCGACGCGTTGCCGCTCGGCCATCTCCCGCCGAAGCGCCTCGTTCGTGCTCGAGAGCTCGGCGGTGCGTTCGCGGACCCGTTGCTCCAGTTCGTCGCGAGCGCGTCGTAGCGCCTCTGCCGCGCGGATTCGATCGGTGATGTCGCGCGCCACCTTCGAGGCGCCGATCACGGCTCCGTGGCGGTCCTTGACCGGCGATACCGTGAGCGAAACCTGAATCTCGCGGCCGTCCTTGGCTTGCCGCACGGTGTCGAAGTGGTCGATTCTCTCCCCGCGGCGCAGCCGAGCGAGAACACCCGCTTCTTCCGCTTTCCGGCCGTCTGGAATGATCAGGGAAATATGCTGCCCTATCGCCTCGGCCGCCGTATATCCGAAAAGCCTCTCGGCGCCACGGTTCCATGAGGTGATGACGCCGTCCAACGTTTTGCTGACGATCGCGTCGTCAGAGGAGTCGACGATCGCCGCGAGTTGTCCGCGGAGCTCTTCGCTCAGTCGCCGCTCACTGATGTCGCGCGCCACCTTCGACGCGCCGATGATGGTGCCGTTGGCGGTCCGAACCGGCGACACGGTCAGCGAAATTGGAATCCGGCGGCCGTCCTTGGTCCGTCGCACGGTCTCGAAGTGGTCGACTCTCTCGCCCCTGCGAATACGAGCGAGCACGTCATCCTCTTCAGCCCCGCGATCGTCTGGAATAATCAGAGAAATGTGCCGACCGATGGCCTCATCCGCGGCATACCCAAAGAGCCTCTCGGCGCCTCGATTCCATGACGTGATGACGCCGTCCAGCGTCTTACTGACGATCGCGTCGTCCGAGGAATCGACGATAGCTGCCAGCAACGCGCGGAACGCATCGCCGTCGGCATCCAGCACTGTTGTCGGCGATTCGTTGCTACCCATCTTGCGTGTGCAACGATCATAACGTGAAGGACGGCGTCGGGCGCCATTCAGCGACGCGCGTGTGCCGGCGGTGCCGGGCCCTTACCTGATGAACGTGCCGCTGCGCAATTCGCTGAACGCCTGCTGCAGCTCCACATCCGTGTTCATCACGATTGGGCCGTACCACGCGACCGGCTCTTTGATCGGCCTGCCGGAGACGAGCAGGAATCGAATCCCTTCATCACCGGCGTGGACGGTGATTTCATCGCCCTGATCGAACAGCACGAGCGATCGGTTGCCGGTTTCGTTCACATTGGCCGGATCGATGGTACCGGTCAGCTCGTTGACGACGCCGAGCGGCTGCGACGCGTCGCGGAACGTCCCCGACCCTGCGAACACGTAAGCGAACGCATGGTTTGTTCGGTCAACCGGGAGGCGCTTTCGCCGGCCTGCCGGCACCGATACATCGAGGTATCGCGGATCAGCTGCGACACCGACAACTGGGCCATGCTTGCCCCAGAACTCGCCGCAGATCACCCGCACATGGGTGCCGTCGTCGTCGGTGACCTCCGGAATATCGTTCGCGGCGATGTCCTGATAGCGAGGCGCGGTCATTTTCAGCGAAGCGGGGAGGTTTGCCCAGAGCTGGAAACCGTGCATGCGCCCGCGCGCGTCGCCTTTCGGCATATCCTGATGTAGGATGCCGCGTCCCGCCGTCATCCACTGCAGGTCGCCAGGTCCCATGCGTCCGCGATTGCCAAGGCTGTCACCATGCTCGACGGCGCCGGCCAGGACGTAGGTGATGGTCTCGATGCCGCGATGCGGATGCCACGGAAATCCGGCGAGATAGTCGTCCGGATTGTCGTTTCGAAAATCATCGAGCAGGAGGAACGGATCGAAATCCGTCGTGTTGCCGAAGCCGAACGCGCGACGCAGCTTCACGCCCGCGCCTTCACGCGTTGCCTGGGATTCCGCGACACGCTTGATAGCTCTGATTGACACGGTGCACCTTGTCCAGTGGTTGGACTACAAGCCAAGAACGAGCCGAAGGCCGCTGTCGACATCCTTGAGGAGCTGGCCTCGCACTCGACCAGCGAGCTCGCCAAGAAAGTCCCGATCGACGGTAATGAGCTGAGACACATTTACGACCGAGTCCCTGCGTAGCCCGGTTGCCTTGGCCGGCAGGAGCACGTTGCCTGGAGCGTCGATGAGGAGCACGTTCGTGCTCAGCACGACGGCAATCACTGTGCGGATACGACTCCGGTTGAACGCGTCGCTTTGCACGACGAGCACGGGCCGATTGTACCCAGGCCCGGAGCCTTCAGGCTCTCTTAGATCGGCCCACCAGACCTGGCCGCGCTCGACTACCACGGCTCCCGGGGCAGCGACTTGCTTTGGAGACGCCTCACGGCCGCCGGTAATCGGCTGTCGACAGCTCCGTAAATGGCATTCAAGCGTTCGGTGACCTTCCGGCCTTGGTTCTTTGCGACGAATTCAGCGAGCGCCGTCGCGTACAGTCGGCTCCGGGACACACCAAGTCGCTTGCTCACTTGTTCTCCCGATTCGAACAGCTCATCAGGGATCGACACGGCGACTTTCATACCATAGTACTACCATGGTAGGACACATGTGGCAACGGCCCAACCACGCGACGGAGCCGCCGCGCGATCATGGTCGCGCAGTCGCGCGCGCCTTATTGAACCGGGCAGCTCTCGGCGACGAAACGCACGGCCGTCACATCCATCGTCGCGACAGCTGGCACCGTTGTCCGCGCATTCATGCTTGTCGGATCCCCGCCACGCGCGCCGATGACGACGCGCGTGTTTGACCCAACCTTGAAGCCGGTGCCTTCGTCGCCGAGCGCGGATTTGCGAACGATGCCGACCAGCTCCACGAGATGACCATTGTGGCGCTTGACGAGATCCATGACGTTGCGTTTGGCGGCGACGCGAAAGCTGCGGCCGATGATGTCGGGCCCGCGCGAGACACCTTCATCGCCAGGCCGGCCGGTGGCGGTGAAGACCCGGCCCTTCAGACAGCCTCGAGCCTCGACCTCCACCGAGTCGCGTGGAATGCCTTTCGACTCCTGCGCGGCCAAACCGAGCGCAAGGACAAGTGACAGAGCGAACGGCGACATGGCTCGATCTTACTTCCAGCGACTCAATAGGGCACCTGCGTGAGGCGATCGCCCGTCCGCATGTCCTCCTCGAGTAGCTGGAGCAGTGCCCTGGCGACCGGCCCGGGCCGGCCATCGCCGATCGTCTGTTGGTCCCATTGAACGATCGGCGCGACTTTGACGGAACTGCCGAAGAGCAGCATCTCGCGGCACTCGCGTGCTTCGGCCACGGGGATGTCGCGAACCTCCACGCCTGCGAGCAGCTGCTGACCTTTCAGCCGCGGCGCGAGCTCCAGGAGGCGAAGGGACGTGCAGCCGGAGAGGATGTGATCGAACTTCGGATGCGCGAGCACGCTGTCTTTGGTCACGAACGCCACATTCATGTTGGAGCTTTCGCCGACGTGACCGCTTTCGTCGATGAACACTCCGTTGTCGAACCCGCCTTCCTTCGCCTCCATCTGCATCAGGACGTTCGGCAAGTAGTTGGTCGTCTTCGTGATGGCGTAGAGCGGCGGCTTGATCGGATACGTCGTCGTCATTACTCGCAGGCCTTCCGTGTACCACCGATCGGGGTACGAGAATCCGGCGAAGATCATCACGAAGAAGCCGGGCTCCGCGGCCGCAGCCGGGGTCAACTCGAGGCTGCCCGGTCCGGATGAGAGCCAATAACGAATCGATCCATCGCGCCGGCCGCTCGCAGCGGTTGTCTTGACGATGATGTCGCGGATCTCTTCGCGGGTGCCTGACAGCCGGAGCCTGGATCGCTCGGCGGAGAGAAGAAAACGATCGAGATGGGCCTCGAGGTCGTAGATCTTTCCGTCCACGAGGCCCGCGGTGTCGAAGATGCCATGGCCGCGGTGCACCATGTGATCGTCGAACGGGAGGATCATGAGCGCGGGATCGGTGACAATGCCGCCTAGTTGGCTGGAGTAAAACGCGTAATACTTCACTGGCTGGCGCGAACGGAGCGCGTTCAACTGCGCGAGCACGTCGGTTGGGGCCAGGACCTGGACGCTGCTGTTGGAGACCGGCATGGACGCCACTCTAACGGAAGCGGGCGAATAGAGCCAACCGAGAAGTAGTGCCCGACGAGGCGACACGTGGTTGAAGTGTGGTTCGCCCTTCTCTGCTTCATGTTGACGATCTTCGTCGTCCTCGACGCATCGGCGCCGGCGCGCTGCACATGTTCGTGGCCAGGACCGACAGCGAGGAACCAGAACATGGACCAACGGAACAGCCCCCGAATCGTGCCGCTCGATCAGCTGACGGCTGTGGACGAATCGTTGTCGGGCGCGAAGGCGTACAACTGTGCCCGGTTGAAGCAGGCCGGATGTCGAGTGCCTGATGGCCTCGTCGTGTTGTCCACGGCGACCGCGGGCGATCTGACGACGATTTCCGAACATCGATGGTTCGACGGATTGCCCGACGGCGAGCTGTTCGCGGTGCGCTCGTCAGGGATCGGCGAAGACAGTGGCCAGTCGTTCGCGGGAATCCATCAGACCATCCTCAACGTTCGTCGAGTCGATGTCGGCGAGGCAGTCGCGGCATGCCAGGCTTCCGCGCACACGATACAAGCGCTCGAATACCGGCGCGCGAAAGGGCTGTCAACCGACTCGATTCAGATCGCTGTGCTCGTTCAACGAATGATTCAGCCGCTCGCCTCCGGTGTGGCGTTCACCGCAAATCCGTTGACGGGCTCGGAAGACGAGCTCGTGATCAACGCATCGTGGGGCGTGGGTGAGGCGCTCGTCAGCGGTCAGGTCGATCCAGACGAGTTCGTGGTTCGCAAGCGTGACCTCGAACTCATCTGGAGCCGCGGCGGCGAGAAGGCCAGCGATGGGTCATCATCCACCTTCTCGCTGTCGCCCATTCAGTTGCGCGAGCTCGCCGCTGTCCTCGTTGCCATCGAACGCCACTACGATGCGCCGCAGGATGTGGAATGGTGTCACGACGGCAGGCAGTTCTGGATCGTGCAGTCGCGTCCGGTCACAACCGGAGGCACGCCTACGAACGAAATCGAATGGACGCGCGCCAATCTTGCCGAAGTGCTGCCCGATCTCACGTCGCCGCAGGCACTTTCTGCCTTCGAAGATCTGCTGAATCGCGCAGAACGCCAATACATGGGTAGGCTGGCGGCGCCAGAGGCCGAGCTCGGCCCGATGCTGAAGACGTTTTACGGGCGGCTGTACTTCAACCTTTCGCAACTGCGACGCGTGTGCGCCGTGACCGGGACATCACCGGCGGTGTTGCTGAAATCCATGGGTCACGCGGACGCCATTCAGCCGAGCGACGAGACGCCTGCGCGCGTGCCGGTCCGAGAGCGCCTGTCGGCTCTCCCGCATCTCATTCGCATGGCACGGCGCCACCTTCGAGCGGCGCGTGTCGTGCGCGAGCATGACGCGAAGTTCCGAGCTCGCCTCGACGCATTGACGGCAGTGGATCCACAGCAGCTGTCGGATGCTGAAATCTGGGCGGCCGTCGAGCGGTGGCTCAGCGAAGGACCCGAACACATGCAGACGGTGTTGATGCTTGGAGGCGTGGTGTTCCACGAAACGCCAGTGCGCAACGTCTGTGACCAGGTCGGATTTTCTTTTGAACAGTTGGTGTATCCACAACTTGCGACGGGAGAAAGGTCCGTCAGCACACAGCAGGCGTTCGATCTCATGGAGCTGGCAGAAACGGCTCGTCGCGAGCCGCCGGTCGTCGAGTTTCTCTCGAACGAGATATCCGACCTCTTGCAGTTTCGCATCGCCCTTGGTGGAACTGAGTTCCTGAACGAGTTCAAGCGCTTTCTCGAGGCGTACGGACATCGCGGCCACTATGAGTCGGATTGGTCGCTGCCTCGCTATAGTGACGATCCGTCGCCCCTGTTACGCGCGATTCGCGCACACGTGACAGATCCTGTCGCGAGAACCGTTTCGGAAATCACGCTACGCCAGCAACGCGAGAGCGCAGAGGCGTGGAGCGCGTTTACCCACCGATTGTCGGCGTGGCAGCGATGGACAACGCTGCCGCGCGTGCGTCGCGGGATACAGAACATCAAACAGTATTACGTGTGGCGAGAGCGCGTGCGCTCCGATATGGTGCGCGTGCTCGCGACGATGAGGAAGTGGCATCTCGTGCTCGCCGAACGCTTCGTCGAGCGTGGATGGATCGACACGCGAGACGACTACTTCCTGCTGCATCTGGACGAGATTGCGCCGGTCATCAAGGCAAGTGCCGGCCCGGACACTCTGCGCACCGCGGCGGCGCTCAGAACGCGCGAACTTGCAAGATATCGTTCGATACAGATGCCGTTGCTGATGCGTGAGTCGGAGCTGGCCCGGTTGATCCGAACCGCCGGTGTGAGCAGCCGGTCGGCTGACGAAAGCCAATTGACGGGACACCCGGTGAGTGGTGGCTGTGTCGAGGCGGAAGTCGTGGTGGTGCGCGATCCCGGCGACTTCAACCGGATGCGGCCGGGCGCCATCCTCGTCGCGCCCGCGACCGATCCTTCGTGGACACCACTGTTTACTCTCGCCTCCGGAGTGATCGTCGAAGTTGGCGGCGTGCTGTCGCATGCATCGACGATTGCCCGCGAGTATGGACTTCCGGCCCTCGCCAACGTCAAGCACGCGACGAAGCGGCTCAAGACGGGTGAACGCGTCAGGCTGGATGCGATCAACGGGATCGTCGAGAGGCTGCAGGCAGCGACAACCGTCGATGACGCGGAGGACCTCGTGCCAGTGGGGATCATGCTAGAGTCAACGCGCCCTGGATAAACCGAGCCTGCCTCGCCGCCGTTGAAGGTGTCGATGGGCCCCATGAGGCTCTGCGGCTTCAGGCGCGTGTTCTCGAAGGGATCATGGCGATCAACGAACTGCTGTCGACGATGTCTGGTGTGCTGGACATTCGGGACGTGTTCGAACATGTGTCAGCGGTCGCCCGAAAAGTTATTCCCCGCGACGCGCTGTCGCTGCCGCCGCTCACCGAAGACAAGAACAACGTTGACGTCTACGCTGTCACCGGCAGTAAGAGCGAATTCCCGCAGACGGTTCCTCTGCCCGATCATCATCGGCCGCTCGTGACGTCCGCCTGGGATTACCTGACCTACGAAGACATTCAAAGGACGTGGTCCTCGCCAAATTCGAAGACCTGCGGCGCGCGTTGACCTCGTCGAAACGGCGGATGGTCTGGCGCTCAACGAGATCAAGATTCCCTGGCCGGTCTATGTGCGTCTGAAATACAACATGTTTGCGTCGCTGAAAATGATCCCCGCGCACCAACGGCGGCATCTCTGGCAGGCCGAGCGGGCCGTCAGCCAAGCGGCGAACGGCTGATATCTCCATTCACGCTGCACGCCGACAGCCGCAAGCCGATAGCCGATTAGAACGAGACGCGCGCGCCGAGCTGAATTCGTCGCATATCGCGCGCCGCCCGAATCTTTCCAAACGTTGCCGGCGCGTTCAGACTCGTCCCAGGATCTCGCAGATTGACGAGATTGAGCACATTCGTCGCTTCGAGGCGGAACTGAAAGACCGTACGGCCGACGAGACGAATGTCGCGGAACACACCGAGATCGACGTTGCGATAGCCTGGACCGTCGATGATGTTGCGCCCGGAGGTGCCGTCGAGACCGATCGCCGGCTGCACAAAGGCCGCCGTGTTGAACCACTGCTCGATCAATTCATCGCGAGGACGTCCGCTATCGAGCTTCGGATCGCCGATGATGTCGGCGCGATCGGTATTGGCGATACCATCGAAGTTCCTGTCTTGCCCGGAAGTGATCGTGAGCGGCGCACCCGTTTGCAGCGTGATGATCGTCGACACCGTCCAATCGTTGAGCAGTGCCTTGACGACCCGCGAGGATTTGCTCAAGTAATCGAGCTTCCAAATCCCTGACAGCACGAAATTGTGCCTGCGGTCTGCGGATGTCCGTCCGCGCTCGAGGTCGATTCGATTCGAGTTCTGCACGGCGGGCAGCCCGCCACCCTGATAATCCAGGTCCTCGAGCGCTTTCCCCAGCGTGTAATAGGCCTTCGCGGAGAAACGGGTTCCGCGCCGCTCGGCGCTGAGTTGCAGCGCGTGGTAGTCGCTGTTGAAGATTGATTCGAGCACGCGCGCCTGACCGATGACGCCCGGCTGATACGGACGGCGCGAGTTGACGTTCGCGGTCGTTGCACCGGGCCCGAACACCGGGTAGTTGCGGTCGATGCTCGCCGGCAGCCTGCGGCCGAGCGCTCCAACGTACGAAGCACTCATGCTGAAGCTGCGGAGAATCTCTTTTTCGACGGTCACGTTCATCTGGTACGTGTACGGCCAGACGAAGTCGAGCGACGGTCCGAAAACCTGAGCCGGCAGCGTGAAACGTGGACTGGCCGGATCGTAATTGAACGGGAACGGAGCGGCACCGCCAGGCAGGTTGCGGTACGGGTCTGCCAGCGTGAAGACGGTGGGGAATGACTGACGCACAGTAAAGGGCTGATTGTCGGCGGTCGTGTTCCACTCGTTGCCGGTGATGCTGCCGTAGAACACGCCGGCGCCGGCGCGCACGGCCATCCGGCCATCGCCTTTCGGATCCCACGCGATGCCGAGGCGCGGCGCGATGTTGTTCAGATCGGTATTGACGATGCCGCGGCTGACGCCAGGATCGCCGGGGAAGAGCAAGCCTTCGAGCGCCGTGGGTGATACCTGCGACTTCGCGCCAGGCACGAACGCCAGCTTGCGGTTCAGCGGATCGGTGTAGGGGAACTGCAGGTCGTAGCGAATACCAAGGTTCAGCGTCACGCGCTGATGGATGCGGAAATCATCTTGAGCGAACGCACTCAGGTACGCTCCGTTGTCCAGCTTTCTGATCGGCGCATCCTGGCTCATCGTCGCCGGCAGACCCAGCAGGAAGTCGGCGTAGGGGTTCCCGGTCTTGCTGCCGTTGAAGCTGAATACGCCGTAGTTGGGGTCGCCCTGGATTTTGAATGTCGAATTGAGATCGCCAAGTGACGTCGTCGGATTGTTCACCCTCGCACCGAACTGTCGCACGTAGGTAACCCGCACCTGATTGAAGACGCTCGGACTGATCGTCCACGTGTCCGATATATTCACGTTGTGCTGGGTCCAATTGAAATCACGGTCGACCCACGAGATGTTCCCGCCAGTCGTGGTGCCCGCGATTCCCGAAAGCGGCTGCGTATCGTTGCCTTTCTGGTAGAAATAGCTCATCGCGAGGGAATGGTTGGATGAAAAGTTGTGATCCAGCTTGAGTGTTCCCTCATCGGTATTGAGCGGATCGGGCCGTGAAACTTCGTAGAAGTTGTTCGGCAGGTTGGATTGCGGAACATATCGCTCCTGGATGGTCAAGGCCGCACGATCGAGACGCGCCGCAGGAATCACGTCGCCGGGAAACGCGGCATTCGTCACCGGGTCCCGTGGCTTGATCGCCGAGAGAGAAAAATCTCCGGCGCGCTCGCGCGCCGTGGGCACGACGGCGGTGTTTCGATAATAGGTCTCGGTCTGACGAAGCCCTGAATAGCTCACAAAGAAGAACGTCTTGTCTCTTTTGAGCGGCCCGCCTCCGGCCGCGCCGAATTGATTTCGATCGAGTGGATCCTTCGCGGCCGTGACGCCCGGCGGCACCCAGCGCTTGGCGTTCAGCTTTTCGTCCCGGAAAAACTCGAACGCCGCACCATGCAGGTCGTTCGTTCCGGATTTCGTGACGACGTCAACGATGCCCGCGGGATAGCGGCCGTACTCCGCCGCGTAGTTGTTGGTGATGACTCGAAACTCCTGGACGGCTTCTGGATTCGGCGCCGGGTTGCCGGTGCCGCGGAGACCTGCGGTGTTGTTGCCGCCATCGAGTTGAAAGCTCACGGTGCCGATCTGCGCGCGTTGGGACCCGTTGACGGTCGTGACCTGCTCGGGACCGCCAAGAGAGTTCGAGTTTTCGTTGCTGGTCACACCGCCGGTGATGCTGAGTAGCGAGTAAAGATCACGATTGACGAGCGGGAGATTCAACACATCGTTTTGAATCACGCGCCGCGAAAGCGAAGCGGTGTTGGCATCGACGAGCGGCGAGTCGCCAACGACCGTGACGGTCTCTGCAATGGTGCCGGGCTCGATCGTCGCATCGACGCGGGCGTTTCTGCCCACTTCCAGCGCAATCCCGGTTTGCGTAAAGTTCTTGAACCCATCCAGCGTCACGTCGACCCTGTAGCTGCCTACCGGCAAGAGAAGAAGTGTGTATTGGCCCGATGAATCGGTCGTCGTCTCGCGCGAGAACTGCGTGTCGACGTTGGTTGCCGTGACGAGCGCGCCGGGAACCGCACCGCCCGACGAGTCCTTCACGTTTCCAAGGATGGTTCCGGTCGCGACCTGTGCGTGGAGTGGCGTTGCGATGAGCAGCGCGCCGAGAAGCACGCCGGCGACGCGCGTGCGAAAAAGGGAAAACCTTGCAGCGATTCTGTGCGCCTTCATCGGTCCTCCTGGCGGGTGCCCGTGAACAAATTCCGTCTTGCAGAGGGTCTCGAAGCAATATAGGACGAATTGTGGAACGTGAGGCGGGAGTAGCTGTTACGCCGCGGGACTCTTACCGCAGGCTTGCGGTGGGCATGTCGTGGCGGCCTTCCGCCTTCGCTCCGTCCAATTCCAGCGCGAGCTTCGGCGAGTCTCGCCGAAGCTTCAGCGGATGCGGCGGCCGCCCCACTACGTCGAGCAAGCGTGGCGTGGCTAGCGGGCGGCGCGCCGGCCGAGCGCAAGCCCTTGATCGATTTTCTCGCGCAACCTGCGGATGAATCGATCGGCAACCTGCGGTTCGTACCCTCCTGCACGGAACGCGTCGCGCCATTGACGGTCGGTCAGTTGCGCTAACAGGTTGCTCGCCCATCGGACATCATCTGGCGTAATGCGGTCGCGAACCAGGTTCTTGTACCATGTGTCATACGCGAACTCGACGTAGCCGTTCCTGACCCCGAGGATGAACGGCTGACGCTCGAACGCATCGGGATGGCTTTTCCGCGGCGCCCAGCGATCGTTGTCTCCCAACGCCGCGCCGACATCGCGGACGACGTACCACTGCTCGATGAGATCGCCGGTGCGGTGTTCGTAGAGCGAGTTGTTGGCGTTCTTCAGGTCCGTGTCGTTGAACATCATCAACAGCACGAGCAGTCCCTGGTACTGCTTGCTGCCGATGAAAGGGTTCTCTTCCCACGCCCATGAGCCGGTCTCCTTCAGCGTCGGCCCTTTGAGCCGGAAACGCCCTCCGCGCTCTGTATGCGTTCCCCAGTCGTCTTTCAGTGTGAACGCGGGCAGGAAGTACACGGGCGGCTGGTGGTACCCGACTGCAGACAGCAAGCGCGAGACTGTGACTTCGACCGGTCCCTCGGGATCGACTCCACCTGGGTACGGCTGCTTGACGCTCCAGTCGCGACCCTGCGCATCGCGGACGGTCATGCCGGGATTGATGCCTGAGTGTTTCAGCTCCACGAGCGTGTACGTCGCATGCGGATCCGGCGCGTGCGCGGATCCCCATGGCCCATCAAAGAGATCTCGCGCTCGCAAGTTGGTTGGTTCAACCCACAAGCTCGCGCCGGGCACCGCCGGCGTCGGCTGGAGTGCGGGACGCTTCACGCGCACACAAGACGAGGCGGTGACGGCGAGTAGAGCCGCGGCGAGCGCAACGGAAACGCGATTCATGACTCTCTCCTCATCCTAGGGAACGAACGGGATTTGAGCGGTCCGACGGGTCAGCCTGGCCAGATTCAGCGGATCGGAGAGCCAGAAGAGCATCCGCCACCCATCGCTGCCGCGTGCGACGTCCAGTCGACCGAACGTCTGACGGCGCGAATGAACACGGAGACCGGCGCCGTACGATCGCTTGTCGAGATTCAGATCCGCGACGCGCGCCGCAACGTTGCCGGCGTCGAACAGAACGGCGGCGTCGACATGCGTCATCATCGCGAAGCGCGCTTCGACGTTTACGACGAGCATGTCGCGATCGTGAAAGCGATAGTCCATGAACGCGCGCAGCGTGTTCTGACCACCGAGGCTTGGCTGCAGATAAAACGGAACGAAGTGCCCGGCGTCGGCATCCGACGTGACGAGCCAGCCGTGCGACGCAATCACCATGCGCGAGCCGACGAGCGGCACAAAGCCTGCGCCCTCCGCTTCGTATCGTTTGAAGGTGAAGACACCCGCATCGCGGTCTGAGTAATTGGCCGCTGCGGCGCGAACGAGTCCGCCGCGCAGCGGATGGCCAGGGAAGTCGCGGGTATCCGCGGTGATCGAAAGCTCGCTATGCAGGAACGTCGGCTGATCCGCGAGACGAAAGACGATGTCACCCGGCAGGAGATCGCGCGTATCTGGACGATCCGCCTGGAAGGTCCCCGCACGGGGCAGGACCGACGGATCGAGCCACCCGATATTGCCGCCGATGCCCAGCCACTCAACGGGCCTGAACGTGGCATAACCGACCAGGTTGTTCGATCGAAGACGATACTCACTGCGATTCGACTTGAGTGCGTCCGATCCCTCGCCGAAGAAGTTCACCTGTGTAAAGTCCTGCCAGCGCACCTCCGACCCGAGCGCGAGCCTGCTGCGGGCAATCTTTGGCAATTCGATCCGCGCGTGTGCCGTTTTGTACGCTCGCCATGAGATTGCCGCTGAGGTGTCGAGGAAGACCTGGTCCCCGGCGTACCAGCGGCGATATCCAGGCCCCGCTGATATCCAGCCGGAACCGGGGATCATGTTCCAGAGGTCTGCGTAAAGGCCGTTGGTCAACTCGCCATTGCCGAACTGACGATCGGCGAGTATCACCGCTCGTTGGACGAGGTCCGGTTCGCTGAGGAAGCCCTGCGGCTCGGTTGCTTCGGCGGGAACGCCAGGGACGTGCGCGGGATGTGTCTGCGCGAGAATCGTATGCGGGCGGGCGCACAGCAGCGCGAGCGCGAGACCTGTCACCGTGCGACGGACGAATGCTCCAGACATCGGTAGCCTCATCCATCGCGCACCTGCACGTCGCGCGCCAATACTCGTGAGCGCGCGAACAAACCGCCGCGCCTTACCTCAGCTAGGGGCCGGTCCGGCTCCTAGACGTGTGGAACCGTTCGGCGGCGCGCAGCGTTGCCGCCGCGACCTCTTCCACGCTGCCCTGTCCAGGAACACGCGCGAGCAGCGAACGTTGTTCGTAGAACGCAATCAGCGGCTCGGTCCGCGCGTGGTAGGTCTCGAGACGTCGTCTCACAGTTTCGTCTTGATCGTCGTCGCGACGATAGAGATGTTCGCCGTGACAGCGGTCGTGAGGACATGTCACGAACGGATTGGCGGTGCGATGAAACGGTGCCTGGCACTCGCGGCATACGAGACGTCCTGCGATGCGTGTCACCAGCGTTTCATCCGGGACGTCGATGCAAAGGACCCCGCTGACGGTCGTGCCGAGAGCCTCCAGCATCTCGTCGAGCGCGCGCGCCTGGGCGACGGTCCGGGGAAAGCCGTCGAGCATCGTCCCGCGTTGGATATCGGGCTCTTTGAAGCGCTCCCTCACCATCCCAATGGTGACGTCGTCCGGCACGAGCTCGCCTTGATCCATGAACGCCTTTGCGCGCAGTCCAAGCGGTGTCTGACGATTCAGATGGTCCCGGAAAAGATCGCCAGAGGCGATATGCACCAGTCCGAAATGCGAGTGGAGATGCTCCGCCTGGGTTCCTTTACCGCCGCCAGGCGGGCCGAGAAGTACGAGATGCAAGGAGCGGAATTATACTCGCGGCCAATATGTTTGAAGCCGCTGAAGTTGGACGAAAGCTGTCGAAGGAAGCCTACAAAACCCGCGTGCCGGAGGTGCGGGCCACGCTCCTGGCCGCGCAGCAGCAGCTCCGGGGCGCGAATGTCCCCGTCATCGTGGTGTTCGCGGGCGTCGACGGAGCCGGCAAGGGCGAGACCGTCAATCTGCTCAACGAATGGATGGATCCGCGTTGGATCGTCACACGTGCGTTCGGCGAGCCGTCCGACGAGGAACGGGAACGTCCCGAGCAGTGGCGGTTCTGGCGCGAGCTGCCGCCGCGAGGCCGCATCGGGTTGTTTCTGAGCTCGTGGTACTCACGTCCGGTAATCGACCGGGCCTATCGCCGCACGTCACGAGTGGAGTTCGAGGACCAGCTCCGGCGCCGTGCTGAATTCGAGAAGACGCTTGCCGACGACGGCGCCCTCATTTTGAAGTTCTGGATGCATCTGGACAAAGAAGCGCAAAGGAAGCGCCTCAAGGCCTTGGAGCGCAACCGGTTGACGCGTTGGCGAGTGACGAAGCTGCAGTGGAAGCATTGGAACATGTACGACCGCTTCATTGATGCGGGCGAGCAGGCCATTCGCAGCACCAGCACGGCGCAGGCTCCGTGGATGATCGTCGAAGGACGCGACGAAGAGTATCGGAGCATCACCGTTGCCGAAGCGTTACGCGAGGCCATCGAGCGTCGGCTGGCGCAGCCCGTTCCGCCGCCGCTCGCCAAGCCGGCGGCCAAACGCAGCGAAACACCAAAGCAGCCGCCCTCGATCGCGGCGCCGACCGTGCTCTCGCGACTCGACATGTCCAAGCGAATCGAAAAGCGCGCGTTCGAGCGCGAGCTGCTGAAATATCAGGGCGAATTGAATGCGCTGCAGCGCCGCGCGGCACGCGCCAAACTGTCGACGATTCTCGTCTTCGAAGGCGCGGACGCCGCAGGTAAGGGCGGTGCCATCCGTCGTGTGACGGGTGCCCTCGACGCGCGCGATTATCAGGTGATTCCGATTGCGGCGCCGACCGACGAAGAGCGTGCCCATCATTATCTGTGGCGCTTCTGGCGGCACCTGCCACGCGCCGGCCGCGTGACGATCTTCGATCGGAGCTGGTATGGTCGTGTGCTCGTCGAGCGCGTGGAAGGATTTGCGACGCCGGCCGAGTGGATGCGCGCGTACGCGGAGATCAACCAGTTCGAGGATCGACTCGTCGGTCACCCGATCGTGCTGGTCAAATACTGGATTCACGTCACCCAGGACGAGCAGCTACGGCGCTTCAAGGCGCGTGAGAAATCACCCTTCAAGAGCTGGAAGATCACGGACGAAGACTGGCGCAACCGGACGAAGTGGGACGCGTACGATCAGGCGGTCAACGACATGGTCGAACGCACGAGCACACGCAATCGGCCGTGGACGCTGGTGGAGGGCAATGACAAGTACTACGCACGCATCAAGGTGCTGCAAATCGCCTGCGAAGCGTTGCGGAAGGCGCTATGAATCGGATCGGCGGACGCTGCTACACTGAGCGAATTCAAAAACACGTATGAGAATCGCCGTGATCGTCGCCGCGCTCGTGTCTGGATTCATCGGCGGGGCTAAAGCACCGCCACTACCGACCGCTGACGATGTTGCTGTCGCGGTGGGTCATGACGGTCGACAGGAGGCCACTGGCGGCGCGCGCGTAGCGGTTCTCGCGGAGCTGTTTACGTCGGAAGGATGCTCGAGCTGTCCACCTGCTGATGATCTTCTCCGCCGGTTGATCGAAGAACAGCCGATCAAGGGCGTAGAGATCATCGCATTGAGCGAACACGTGGATTACTGGGACCGTCTCGGCTGGAAAGATCCCTTTTCCGCGGCTCAATTCACCGAGCGCCAGAACAGCTACTCGCGCGTGTTTGGCAGCGATCGTATCTACACGCCGCAGCTCGTGATTGACGGGAGGTTCGAGGCGGTCGGAAGCGATTGGCCCGAGGTGCGCCGCGCGCTGACGCAGGCGGCGAAAACACCACATGCCGCAGTCGCCGCGTCGGCCACGCGAGCGAGCAGTGACGAAAGCGCGTCGGTGCACGTGCTCGTTCGCGATCTTCCGAACACCAAGAGCAGCGCTTCTGTGCTCGTGGCGGTCGTCGAAGACGATCTCGTAACTGAGGTGGCGCGAGGTGAGAACGCGCGAAAGCGACTTCGTCACTCGGCGGTCGTTCGATCGCTCGAGAAAATCGGGACCCTCGACAAAGGCGTCGCGTCTGGCGAATTCAACGCGCGGGTGCATCTCAAGGGCGAGTGGCGACCCAATCAGCTTCGCATCGTCGCACAGGTGCAGGACGCACGAACGCAGGCCATCGTTGGCGCGGCTGCGGCGCCCTTCAAGCCCTGACGCGACACCGCAGGGTCGTCGTTTCAAGAACTTTCTCGCATCTGCGGCCATCTGCGGCTATCTGCGGCCATCTGCGGCTATCTGCGGCCATCTGCGGCTATCTGCGGCCATCTGCGGCTATCTGCGGCTGGCCATCTGCGGCCATCTGTGGCTAATCTGTGGCCATCTGCGGCTATCCAGGATGACCGCTGGTGTCAATCGATGAGTCTAGCTCTCAAACAACTCGCATACGCCCTGGCGGCAACCGCGTCGCTCCTCACACCTCTCTCGCTTGCCGCTCGTTCGGCGCGCGCGACAGGACCCCTCGACTCGGCGCGGGGCCGGACCCTCGAGTCCGCTCCGGACGCGCCTGTGCAGTTCCGCGCGCATGACATCGACGCCGACTTCCGCGGCGGCTATGCCGTGAATACGGCGGACTTCAACAAAGACGGTCGCATCGATGTGATCGCCAACTCACTGCAAGTGCAGGAGCTTGCGTGGTACGAGAACCCGACGTGGGAACGCCACGTCATCGTTGCCGACATGCAGGCCATCGTGAACCAGGCGATGGCCGACATCGACGGCGATGGCATTCCCGAGATCGCCTTCCAGAGCAGCTTCGCCATGCAGGCGGCCAATAGCCCCGGCTACAACTGGATCGCGCGAAGCCAGGGCGATCCGCGCAAGCCGTGGCGAACGGAGAAGATCGACACGTTTCCCACGTCACATCATGTTGCGTGGGCCGATCTCGACGGCGACGGAAAGAAGGAGCTGCTGAACGCACCGCTCATCGGCGAGAAGAGCCTTGCGCCAACTTACGATCAGGACAAAGCCTCGTTGTTCTGGTACGACCAGAAGACGTGGACGCGACATGTGATCGCGCAGGATATTCCGGGCATCATTCACCGCGTGAGGCCGGTGAATTGGGACAACGACAAGCGCGAAGAGTTTCTCGTCGCGAGCTTCGACGGCATCGCGCTGTACAAAGCGGCCGGCAGCGGCGGGGCGATGACGTTCCAGAAGACGCTGCTCAGTCCCGGACACAGCGGCGACAAAGCGCCGCGTCTCGGCGCCAGCGACGTCGGCGTCGGCACCTTCAACGGCAAGAAGTTCTTCGCTTCGGTCGAGCCCTGGCACGGCAACGAAGTGGTCGTTTACAACGACGTCGGCGGCAAATGGCAGCGTCGCGTCCTTTACGACAAGGTCTCGAGCGGCCATGAGATCGCCGTGGTGGATTTGAACGGCGACGGCCGATCGGATCTCGTCGCCAACGACAATAGCCGCCCGAGCGAGCAGCGGCCCAACGCGACGCCAGGCGTGCACGTCTTCTACGCGCCGGAGAATCCCGTCACCGGCACATGGACGTACCAGCGAATCGAAGACACGGCGGCGATGAACAGCTGCGTCGGCGTCGACTTGAATGGCGACGGGCGTATCGACGTGGTGTGCACAGGGGCCGGCGGCGTCACGCGATGGTACGAGAATCTGGGCCCGGGCCCGGGAACCGCGTCCGGTCACTGAGAGACTGTTCCGTGCGCCGGAGTCTGCGCTCTCGTTCGGCGAGCATCGTCTTGTTGCTCGTGGCGAACCTGGCATGCACGACTCCTGTGGGTCAGCCCGACAAGTCTCAGCCTCCGGCGCCGAGCGCCACTTCCAACCAACCGCCGACCATCGAGCATCTGTTGCCGCGGCGCGATTCGACCGGCGGCGTGCCGTCGCGCTTTCAGTGGACGCCCATTGCCGGCGCCGATCGCTACGCTCTCGGCGTGTGGAATGAAGCAGACGTCCTGGTGTGGCGACAAGACCATGTGCGCGAAGCTTCGATAGCGGTGCCTGCCGAACTGCAACTCGAGCCTGGCACGTACTTCTGGTCGGTCACAGCGCTGCGCGAGGGGCGGCCTGTCGCTGAGTCCGGTCTCGCCGCGTTTGTGGTTCTGAAATAATCGGCACGTATCGCGCGGGCGCCAGCCTACATCATCGAAGAGGGTTGAGTACGATCTCGAGCGGCATCGTCTCGGTGCTCGCCGCCGGCCGCGCGATCAGGAATCGCTGGCCGTCAAGGGCTGGCGCATCGCCAACGGCGACGGGCACGAGCCCGCCGGCGCATGCTCGCGACATCAGCACACAGAGCGGCTCGCAGTCGAATGGTAATCGCGGTTACCGCTGAATGAGGTAACTGAGTTTCGCGAAGACCTGTCGTCCGACCTGGAGGCTCGGCACAGAAGTGCGTTCAACCGGCAGGCCGCCTGGCGACAGCATCACGTTCTGGAATCCGGTGGTGTAGCCGACATACAGGGCAGAAACGTCCCGGCCGGCATGCCATTCAGCGTTGCACGCGTCCGGAGGCGTCCCCGCCGGCGAGGCGATCGACTTCATCGACTGTGACGCGATTGAAGTCGCCAGGAATCGTCTGCTTGAGGGCGCTTGCGGCAACGGCGAAGCGCAGCGCCGCCTCGGGCGTGCGCCCCGTGACGAGTCCGTAGATCAGGCCGGCGGCAAAACTGTCTCCGCCGCCGATCCGATCGATGAGACGGACGTCGTAACGCTGACTCTCGTAAAACGCGGCGCCTTTGGCGTCCCACAAGACACCGCTCCAGCCGTTGTCGCTGGCGGAGTGACTTTCGCGCAGCGTGATCGCGACCACCGAGGGTCCGAACTGTTCGGCAACTTGCGCGGCGACCCGTCGATAACCCTCGATATTCAACCGCCCGGCCGAGACGTCGGTCTCGGGCACGGTGAGCCCCAGAACCGACTGAATGTCTTCCTCGTTTGCGATGACGACGTCAACGTGGCGCATCAGCGGCTTCATGACCTGCTGTGCCGCAGTCTCCGACCACAGCTTCTTCCGGTAATTCAGATCGACGCTGACGCGAGCTCCGGCATTGCGTGCAGCCTCGAGCGCTTCGGCGGTGCAGGCCGCGGCATTGTCGCCAAGGGCTGGGGTGATGCCAGTGATATGAAACCACGAAGCGCCGGTTAGCACTGAATGCCAATCAATACTGCCTCGCACGAGCTCGCTGATTGCCGATCGCGCGCGATCGTAAATCACCGTCGATGGACGCTGGCTTGCGCCGCTTTCGGTGAAATAGATGCCGATTCGATCGCCACCGCGAAGAATGTGTTTGGTGACGACCCCTTCGGCTCTCAATGCGCGGATCGCCGCTTCTCCGATTGCGTGAGAGGGGAGTCGTGTGACGTAGCAGCTTTCGAGTCCGAACTGCGCGAGGCTCACCGCGACATTCGCTTCGCCGCCGCCAAACGTCGCCGACAAGACGGGCGACTGCAGGAACCGCTCGAATCCTGGCGGGCTCAGGCGCAGCATGAGTTCGCCGAAGGTGACGACTCTGGCCGCCATCACAGTGTCGCGCGCGCTGCGCGGACGTTTGCGACGATGCGCTCGGCGTTGGAGGTGATCGTGCGAAACGAACCGGACGCGACGTCTTTCGCGTTGACCAGGGCCGAACCGACACCGACGGCTACGGCACCAGCGCGAATCCAGTCACCCGCGTTGTCGACAGACACGCCGCCCGTCGGCATCAGCTTGACCTGTGGCAATGGCGCGCGCACGTCTTTCAGAAAAGCGGGACCAAGCGCGGTGGCCGGAAACACCTTGATCACATCTGCGCCCCCGTCCCAGGCGGTGAGGATCTCGGTCGGCGTGAAGCACCCTGGCATGACCGCCACGTCCAATTCGTGAGCGGCGTCGGTGATTTCCTGTCGATAGACAGGACTCACGATGAACGACGCGCCGGCAGCAACGGCTGCGCGCGCCGTCATGGCGTCGAGGATTGTTCCTGCACCGAGGACAAACTCCGCCGGCAACGTCGGCCGAATCTCGGCGATCAGTTCGACGGCACGAGGCACGCTCATCGTGATCTCGATCGCGCGGACGCCGCCTTCGGCCAAGGCGTCAACCACACCGCGCAGCTGTCGTGGCTCTTTGATCCTGATGATCGCGACGACCCCGCAGCCCTCGATCTGGCTGGTAATTTCCTCGCGGCGGCTCATGGATTAGCGGCGTCGTGAATCCATCGGTGCGCCGGATCTTCGAAGAGGGCAAGCTTTCGTTGTTCGCCGGCCATCGCCCAAAGGTAGTAGAGGCAATACCCCGGCGGCGAGGACACGGGATGATAGCCGTACGGCAGGAGCACCGCGTCGCCGTCACGTACTTGATGCGTCACCGACTCGCCGTCGCTCGTGTAGAGCACCTGCTGTCCGAACCCCTGTGAAGGAGAGATGCGGAAATGGTAGATCTCTTCGAGCGCCGGCTCGCCGTCGCGGCCATCGTGCTTGTGCGGTGGATAGCTGCTCCAGTGACCAGGCGGGTTCATCGTCTCACCGACCATGAGCCGCTGCGCGTGTGAATCGCGAACGAGAATATCGTGCACCTCGCGCGCGTAGCTCCCGCGCCCTCGCGCGTTGACGACCACATCCTCGGGTTGTACCAGCACTGCTTCGCCGCCTGACCGCGCCGGTGTGGACACGAGGATGGCTTCGAGATCGGCTTCGGCTTTAACTGTCAATTCCATGTCGGGTGGCAGATAGACCGCCGTCGCGCGTTCCTCAAAGACGCCCCGACGCGCGACAGGCCACTGGCGGCCGCCAGCCGCGACGATGCCGCGACCTTCCTGCAGCACGAAGATTGTCTCTTCGCCGTCAGCACGAAACGTCGCCGAGCCACCGGGCCGCAGGCGGAGCCGCCAACTCGTGAGCTCGCGCGCGCCCGCGTCGCCGCGACGCTGGAGCAGGTGCAACCCGTCGTTGCGCGGCACGCGGAACAGGGTGTTTGACAACATGGTGGGTTGACGATAACAACGGATTGACTCGCCGGCAACACTGATGCCGTCCTCTGGCACCACGATTCGGCTCCCGCGTGCCGGAGGCGGCGATCCTGCCGGTTCGATCGGCCGACGAATCCGCGTAATCGGCGCCATCCGTGGACGACTACGGTGCCGCGCCCGGTTTCGACGCTCACGGTAATATCCAACGATGGCCTATTCGGCGTCGCGCGAGAAGTCTCTGAGCTTCGTATCCGAGGGGAGCGCCGAGCACGTGGTCTCGCACGTCCGCACGCTCATCGAGCGCGGCGTGCTCAAGCCCGGCGATCGGCTTCCGGCCGAGCGAGACCTCGCGTCGCAAGTCGGCGTGAGCCGGCCAACCGTCCGCGCCGGGCTGCATGCCCTCGCGGCCATGGGTGTGGTGCAGGCGCGTCACGGCTCCGGCACTTTCATTCCGTCGGGGCCTCCGACGCTTGGCAGCGAGCCTCTCAGTTTTCTCGCTGCGCTCCATGGCATCACGCACGAGGAGATGTACGAAGCGCGCCGTATTCTCGAGGTCGAGGCAGCGGGTCTCGCCGCCCAGCGCGCGACCGCAGACCAACTCGCCGCGCTCGAGGAGGCGGTCGCCAGCCTCCTGGCCTCGCTCGACGAACCGCAGGTGTTCCTGGTGCACGACATCAACTTTCATCGCATCGTCGCGTCGGCATCGGGCAATCCGATCGTCGCGTCGCTCGTGGACATGGTTTCGCGCCTCTTCTATGAACAGCGCCGTGAAACAGCGCAGCGAGCGACCGATCGCAATCTCCAAGACGCGGCCGACATGCATCGACGCATTTATCTGGAGATACGGGCGCGGAATGTCGAGGGCGCGCGAACGGCGATGAACGAACACTTGCTCCGGTCGAGCGCTTACCTGTCTCAGGAACGCGACACTGGCGCGCGAGCGGCGCTCAAACGGCCGATCGTCCCGCGCCGTCGATCGCGCAAAAAGTAACGTCGAGCGCGCGTACGCGCGAGCTGATTCAAGCCAGAATTGCGATTCCATGAAGATCGTCGACGCCAAGGTCATCGTCTGCTCGCCAGGCCGCAATTTCGTGACCATCAAGATCGCTACGGAGGACGGCGTCTACGGGCTGGGCGATGCCACGCTGAACGGCCGCGAACTGGCGGTGGCCAGCTATTTGAGCGACCACGTCATCCCGCTGCTGATTGGCCGCGATGCGCGGCGGATTGAAGACACCTGGCACTACCTCTATAAAGGCGCGTACTGGCGTCGAGGTCCTGTCACGATGGCGGCGATCGGCGCGGTTGATACGGCGTTGTGGGATATCCGCGGCAAAACGCTCAACACGCCGGTCTATCAGTTGCTCGGTGGAGCATCGCGCGAATCAGTGCTCGTCTACGGTCATGCAAACGGCGACACGATCGACGATACCGTTGCCGCTGTTGCGCGTTATCTCTCGTTCGGCTATCGCGCCATTCGCGCGCAGTGCGGCGTTCCCGGCATCCCAAACGCATACGGCGTTGGACGAGGAGCGATGTACTACGAACCTGCCGAGAAGGGCTGGCCGCTCGAAACGAGCTGGGACACGTCGAAGTACCTGCGCATCGTGCCGGCGCTCTTCGAGCGCTTGCGCAAGGAGTTCGGCCCTGATGTGCACCTCCTCCACGACGGGCATCATCGTCTGACGCCCATTGAAGCCGGCCGGCTCGGCAAGAGTCTCGAGCCGTATCACCTCTGGTGGCTCGAAGATGCGACACCTGCCGAAGCGCAGGAGGCATTCCGGATCATTCGGCAGCACACAACGACGCCAATCGCTGTCGGCGAGGTCTTCAACACGATTTTCGACTGTCACCGGCTCATTGAAGAACAGCTCATCGACTACATTCGAACGACGGTCGTTCACGCCGGTGGCATCACGCATCTGCGGAAGATTGCGAGTCTTGCCGAGATGTATCAGGTCAAGACGGGCGCACACGGCGCGACGGATTTGAGTCCGGTCTGCATGGCCGCCGCGCTTCATTTCGATCTCAGCGTCCACAACTTCGGCATTCAGGAATACATGCGCCACACCGAAGAGACGGATCGTGTGTTCCCGCATGCGTACACGTTCGAGAACGGCGCAATGTATCCTGGCGATGCCCCTGGCCTCGGTGTGGACATCGACGAGAAGCTGGCTGAGACGTTTCCGTATGAGCGAGCATACCTGCCTGTGAATCGATTGACTGACGGGACGATTCACAGTTGGTAGCTGCACGAGCGCAGCAGCGGCGTTTGCAGGACAGGGGGGAGGCGAGCAAGTGGTTGCACGAGTTGTATTGTTGGCGTCCATTGGATTGACGTGGCAGTCAGCGGACCCTCACGTTACGCTCAAGCCGCAGATCTCGGAGCGGCGTGGTCTCGCGGATTTCGATCTCGACGGCAACGGTACTTGGAAAGTTGTGGGGCAGACGCTGGTGCTCGAAAAAGCGGGCGTACCTGGAGGCCCCATTCGAAGGCCGGCGGCGCTCGCGATTTTGAAAAGCGAACCGCTCACCGACTTGCGGTTCTCTGTTGAACTGCGCTCGACGGCCCCGGTCGATCTCGCCGTTCGCGACGTGCAGCTGATCGTCGGTTACCAGTCGCCGTCGCAGTTTTATTACGTCCATCTGGGAGCGAAGACCGATCCCGTCCACAACGGCATCTTTCTCGTGAACAACGCGGACCGCCGCCGAATCGACGAGCCCACTTCGCGGCCGCGGTTGGTCGATCAGGCATGGCATCGGGTGCGGCTCGAGCGCGACATCGCAACCGGCCGCATCGCGGTATTCGTCGACGATGATGCGAGTCCGGCGCTTTCGGCCGTCGATCGGACGCTGACGTGGGGACGCGTCGGAGTCGGATCGTTCGATGAGACGGGCGCGTTTCGCGCTATTGAGGTGAGCGGCACAGCGAAGCATTAAGCGCCACCGAGCCCTCGCTCGGTCGGTCCCTTTTCGTTCTTCGTTCTTCGTTCTTCGTTCTTCGTTCCCTATGGCGCACCTTGGCATCCTTGGCGCAGGCAACATCAGCGCGACGCACGCACGAGCGGCCGCCGGAATTCCAGGCGTCAGCGTCGCCGCCGTGTGGGGAGAGAACCAGCAAAAGGCGGAACAGATTGCGAGGGCACATCGCGCCACACCCTATGGAGCCCTCGATGCGTTTCTCACGCACCGGCCCATGGACATCGTCGCCATTGGCAGTCCATCCGGCCTTCATGCCGAGCATGCCCGTGCAGCGGTCCGACAGGGGCTCCACGTTCTCGTCGAAAAGCCGCTCGACATTTCAGTCGCGCGAATCGATCCGCTGCTGAGTGAGGTGGATCGCGCAGGCGTCAAGCTCGCGGTTTTTTTTCAGGATCGGCTCAAGCCCGACTTGCTGCGAGCGAAACAGCTGATCGACGAGAATCGCCTGGGTCCGATCGTCCTGGCATCTGCAAGGGTGAAGTGGTATCGACCGCCGGAGTACTACACATCTTCACGATGGCGCGGCACGTGGCAACTGGATGGCGGTGGCGCGCTCATGAATCAAGGCATTCACACGGTGGACGCGCTCCTGTGGCTGCTCGGCCCGATTGCATCCGTCCAAGCAGCATCAGCGACGCTCGTCCATGACATTGAGGTGGAGGATACGGCGGCGGCCGTTCTGCGTTTCGCGAGCGGAGCGCTCGGCGTGCTCGAAGCCGCCACCTCGATTTTTCCGGGCTATCCGCGCCGGCTGGAGATCACGGGACAGGAGGGGACGGTGATCGTCAACGGAGATCGCCTGATGGCGATTCAGCTTCGCGAGGTCACGGAGCAGTCGGCCGAAGGTGACTGCACGTCTCACTCGAGCGCCGTGACCCCTGTGGTCGCAGATGCGACGGCGCATCAGCGGATTCTGGAAGACTTTATCGAATCGGTTCGCACCGGACGGGAGCCGGCGTGTAATGGGCGCGAGGCGCGGAAGAGCGTCGCCGTTGTGGAAGCGATTTACGAGTCGTCGCGCACGCGCCGCATGATCGAGGTTGACTATTCGCTGTAGTGACGTTCGGATGAACCGCGGAGTCGTTCAGCAGCTCGTTCAGGCGTGATATCCCGCTGTGGTGTCGCGAGCAGCTCGTACCCCACCATGAACTTCCTGATTGACGCCGAGCGCAGCAGCGGCGGATAGAAGTGCGCGTGAAGGCGCCACTCCGGATGGAGCTCGCCATCCGCAGGCTGTACATGAAGCCCCATCGAGTACGGAAACGGCGATTGAAACAAGTTGTCGTACCGCGTTGTCAGGCGCTTGAGAACATCGGCGAGCGACGCCCGTTCTTCAGTGCTCAACTCGTCGATTGCGCCAAGCTGGCGGGTGGAAATGACCATGGTCTCGAATGGCCAGACGGCCCAGAACGGAACCAGCGCCGCGAAGTGGGCGTTCCGGCATATCACCCTCGCTGACTGCCGTTGCTCGAGCGCCAGGTAGTCGCCGAGCAGGTCGCGGCCCAGCCGATCGAAATACGCCGTTTGCTGCCGCTGTTCTTTGGCGACTTCGTTGGGAAGCGTGGTCGTTGCCCAAATCTGGCCGTGCGGATGGGGATTGCTGGCGCCCATCATGGCACCGCGATTCTCGAAGATCTGCACGTACTGAATCTCTTCGTGTCGACCGAGCTCTCGCGACTGCTCGACGCAGACATCGATCACGCGGCGGATCTCCTCGACCGCCATGCGCGACAGTGTCAAATCGTGCCGCGGCGAAAAACAGACGACGCGGCAGATGCCCGGCTCGCCGGCAGCGACGAAGAGATCGTCGATCGACATGCGGTGCGGCGGCGCATCCGGCTGCAGCGCCGCGAAGTCGTTGGGGAAGACGAACGTGCCGGTATACGCAGGGTTGCGTGCGCCCGACGCGCGTCGATTCCCTGGACACATGTAGCACTCGGGATCGAACGACGGAACGGCATCCGCCGGTCGTTGCTCGATTTGCCCCTGCCAGGGTCGATTGGTGCGATGCGGCGACACGAGTACCCAGTCGCCGGTCAGGATATTCAAGCGTCGATGCGTGTGGCGTTGGAGATCCAAGACGCCATCAGTCATGCGCGGCCACATTCCTGAACGCCGTTCGACGCCGTGCACACGTAGATCTCGGGTCTGCGGCCGGTCCGCTGCTCGTAGGCCGCTCTCATGGAAGCATCGAAGCGCTCGATTTCCGGTGCCGCAACCAGGTTGATCGTGCAGCCGCCGAATCCGCCGCCGGTCATTCGCGAGCCGTACACGCCGGGCAGCGGTCGAGCGATGTCGACCATCGTATCCAGCTCGGGGCAGCTCACGTCGAAATCCTCTTTCAACGAGCGATGCGACTCGGCCATCAATGCGCCGAACGCGCCAAGATCGCCGTGTTGGAGAGCAGCGGCCGCGTGGCGTACGCGTTGGATCTCGGTAATGACATGGCAGGCACGACGGAGCTGGACCGCCGACAGCTCTCTGCCATATTGCCGGAGATCGTCAATTGAAACGTCACGCAGCGCGCGTATAGGTAAATGAGCGCTCAGCAGGCGAACCGCGTCCTCACAGTCGCGGCGACGCATGTTGTATTCGCCCGCGGCGACACGATGTCGCACCATCGTGTTGCAGATCACGAGGCGCACGCGCTCCGGCAGCGTCAGCTTCGTGAATTCGAGCGATCGGCAGTCGAGCATCATCGCGTGGCCGGCCAGACCGTGCGTGGCCATGAACTGGTCCATGATCCCGCAGCGCGCACCCACGAAATCGTTCTCTGCGCGCTGGCAAAGCCGCGCGACATCCGTTCTCTCCATCGTGAAATCCGCGTGACCGAGCAGCGCGTATGCCAGCGCTACTTCGATCGCAGCCGAGGAGCTCAGGCCGGCGCCGATCGGCACCTCACTTGAAATCAGCACATTTGCTCCGGTCACATCGATGCCAGCATCGACGAGGGCCGCGGCTACGGCGAACGCGTAATCCGTCCAGGTCTTGCGCGGGCGAAGTTGTAATCCGTGTGTTCGCCGATGAGATTGACGCGTCCAGGCGCGCGGTAAATCCGGCAGCCGGATCTAAAGCGGTCGTCGAACCGTTGTCGCAGCGAGTGAACGGTGAGATTGCGCTCCGGCAGAATCAAGGGCAGTCGTGCTCGATCGATTCGAGTCTCATGATAGCCGTGAGGTAACCGCGAGCTTGCCGCCGAGCGCAGCCGGCGGCGTACTCTGCAGCATGCGCAAGCTCGTCTTCATCGTCGCTGTTTTGGCCGCTGCGTCCATGGGTCACGCGCAATCGCTGCATGGTCTGTTCGTTCGAGACGCGGCGCCTTCGATGATCTATCACGACGGCTGGATCGACTTGAACAAGAGCGCGGAAGGAAATAGCCACGGAAACACGGAAGCATGGAAGCACGGAAGGAAACAGCCACGGAAACCTGAAGCACAGAAGAAAGAATTTGGTACCTGATACCTGATACCTGATACCTGATACCTGATACCCGCACTCGGCACTCGGCACCTGGCACTCGGCACCTGGCACCTGGCACTCGGCACCTGCCGGGCTACCCTTCGCGGAGCGCCGCAATCGGGTCAAGCTTCGCCGCGCGCCGCGCCGGCACATAACTCGCCAGCAGGGCGACCAGGAGGAGAAACACGGCGACGGCGCCGAAACTCAACGGATCGAACGGACTCACGTTATAGAGCAGACTCTTGGCGAGAGGCAGGCCGACTGCTGCGAGCACGATGCCGACGACGATGCCGACCGCCGCCAATCGTACGCCTTGATCGACCACGAGGCGCAGCACGCGCAAACGATCGGCGCCGAGCGCGACGCGCACGCCAATCTCCTGCGTGCGTTGCGATACCGAATAGGCGAGGACGCCGTACACGCCGATTGACGCGAGCAGCAACCCGACAACGCCAATCGTGCCGAAGATCCAGCCGAAAAGACCGTACTGCCAGAAGCTCACCTTGCGCACTTCCTCGAGCGTGCGGATGAGCGCGGTCGGAATGTTGGGATCCGAAGCGCGAATTTGCGCCCGCACCGCAGATGCGAGGGACGCCGGATCGCCCGCGACACGGATCGTCAACCCGGTGTTCAGTGTCTCCTGATACGCGTAGGGAACGAAGGCGGACGGGACCGACTGGATCTCCTCGGGATCGAGCCCGAACAGCTGGAGGTCGGACATCACTCCGATCACCCTGTACCATTCGTCCGATCCGTCTGCGCGCGTCAGCCGGAAGCGTTGTTCGATTGGATCGCTGTCGGACCATCCGCGCGCCGCCATCGTTTGATTGATGATGGCCACCGGCGTGCGCGACCAGCCTTCGGCGTCGGTGAAGTCGCGTCCGCGAACAATCTGCGCACCGAGCGTTTTCAGAAGATGGGGCGTCACGCCGGCGAGGGTAATGCGAGTGCGCTCGCTTCGATCGACGGCGCGTCCTTCGATTTCGACCTGTCCGCCCCCGCCGCCGCCGTCGATTGGGACGAGGTTCGATGCGAACGCAGCCTGAACGCCGGGAAGTTGCTCCACGCGCCGTACGATGTCTTCTGTGCGGCGCGCCTTGGCGCCGACCGTCTCATAGACATCGCCGGCCATGTAATACCGCAACGTGAGCAGCGGCTTCGGGTCGAACCGGAGATCGTACGTGTCCAGATTCACGAACGTCCGCACGAACAGCAGCGCGCCAACCAGCGCGACGAGCGCAAGCGAGACCTGTGCGATGACCAGTGAGCTGCGCAGCAGCGATCGGCCGCCGGTGCTGCCGCGTCCGCCTTCTTGGAGACTCTCGTGCAGATCGCCGCGCGATACCTGCAGCGCGGGAAAAAGACCGAATATCAGCGCGGTCGAGACAGCGACCGCAATTGCATAGGCGAGCGACCGCGCGTCAACCTGCCATGTCACGTAATACGGCACCTGGTCGACCGGGACCGCGTTGGCAATCAGGCGCGTTCCGATGAGCGCGAGGACAATTCCAAGCGGCACGCTGGCGAGCGACAACACGACACCTTCAGTGAGCAGCTGCCGCACGATGCGGGCGCGTCCAGCGCCGATTGCCACGCGCACGGCAAACTCCCGACGTCGTCCGGCGGCGCGTGCGAGCAGCAGGTTGGCGACATTCGAGCACGCGATGAAGAGGACGAGAGTGACGCCGGCCATCATGAGCGTAAGGACCAGCGTGACGTCACGCGGCAGAAACGCCTCGTGCAATGTCCGCACTCTGGCGGTCCAACCCTCATTCGTGCCGCTGTACTCCCTGCCCAATCGATCGCTGATGGCGCCGACCTCCAGCGCTGCCTGTTGCATGGTGACGCCAGGCGCCAGTCGGCCAAAGGCAAACAGATTGCGGAGGTCGCGTGCGTCCTTGGTTGCGAGCGGTGCGAGCGGAACCCACAAGCGCTGATTCTGTGGAAACGCAAACTTCGGCGGCATCACGCCAACAACCGTATGCGGTGTGCCATTGACGAGAATGCTGCGCCCCAGAATGTTGCGGTCTGCGTGGTAGCGCGTGGTCCAGACGGTGTGACTCAGAAGGACCACACCGCCGGCATTGGGCTGGTCCTCCTGGGCCGTGAACCCGCGGCCCAGAATTGGATCCGTGCCGAGCATCGGAAACAGATTCCACGAAATTGCGGCGCCCAGGTAGCGATCGGGCTCGCCGATGCCGTCGGAAACGGTAAGGGAGCGGCCGGAGCTCGCCGCGATCTCCGTGAAGGTCGTCGTGGCGTCCTTCCAATCCCGCATATCGAGATATGAAAGGCCCGCCTGGCCGCCCGTCTTCTGATTCCGTTCGCCCAGGACGACGATGCGATCGGGATCCGTATAGGGATAGGGCCGCAGCATCACACCGTCGATGATGCTGAAGATGGTGGTGTTGAGGCCCATACCGAAACCGAGGCAAAGGATGGCGACGGTCGCGAACGCCTTGCTGCGCCAGAGGCCCCGTAGAGCGTACGCGACGTCTTGCAGCAGCATCTGTGCTAGTTACGGTTTACGCGGCGCCATTGTTCAATGGTGTCGATTCACAGCCGCGGAATCGAGAGGCCACCGTCGACGTGAACGACCGTCCCAGTCGCATACGGCAGATCGCCTCGTAACAGTGCCGCGACGACGCGTCCGACGTCCTCGGGGTATCCCCAACGTTTCTCGGGGACCAGGCCGTCAGCGATGCGCCGGTCATACGTGTCTTTCACCCGTTGCGTCATGTCCGTGGCGATGATTCCCGGA
>WNGA01000661.1_pt1 | contig 52406 bp, 59 predicted proteins | sample 5400061 | NCBI WGS metagenome assembly WNGA01 (sample SAMN13153366, study PRJNA577476) | soil metagenome | isolation source: 100 cm soil or saprolite under grassland replicate 2 | place: USA:California | collected 2016-06-15
CGAGGAGGGCATGCAGGGGACGCTGATCACGATCACCGGGCAGGTGCTGTCAGGCGACGGCACGCCTGTGGCCAGCGCCCTGGTCGACTTCTGGCAGGCCGATGCCGGTGGCAGCTACGACAACAGCGGCTACAACCTGCGCGGTCACCAGTACACCGACGAGAACGGCTATTACACGCTGACCACCGTGGTGCCTGGCCTGTACCCCGGCCGCACGCGCCACATCCACGTCAAGGTCAGGCCCCGAACGGTCCCGTCCTGACCAGCCAGCTGTACTTCCCAGGCGAGGCCCGCAACGCCAGCGACGGCATCTTCGATAGCAGCCTGCTGCTGCCAGTCGTCGACAACGGCGACGGGACGCAGAGCGCCACCTTCAACTTCGTCGTCACCACCGCCTAGCGTCACTCCCCCCTCTCCCTCTGGGAGAGGGGCCTGGGGTGAGGGTGCGTTCATATCCAAGACCTCGCCCTCACCCTGCCCTCTCCCAGAGGGAGAGGGTGTAGTCAGCTATCCTCGCCCGCGGTGCACTTCGGCGTCAGCGTTCCGCCGTTCGAGGACTTCTTCCAGCCGCGCACCCTGGCGCAGCTCGCCCATGACGCTGAGCAGGCCGGCTGGGACGGCGTGGCGCCGCTCAAAGCCGGCGCTGAGTTTGGAGAATCACTCACCCCCCACGATACCCACGCCATCGCCGCTTTCTGCGCCGAGCACCGCACTGCCACGACCCCGTTCGATGTCCTGAGCGGTGGCCACACCGCTGATTCGACCGACACTGCTCTGCCCCACGCCCACGCCGACGCCGGCGCAACGTGGTGGATCGAAGACGTCAGCCCGTGGCCGTTTGGCTGGAAGTGGGAAGGCGCGTGGCCCGTCGAGGCCATGCGCAACCGCATTCGAGCTGGCCCGCCCGCGTTCTAGTCCGCCGCGCCAATAAGGTCGAGGAGCTCCATCTCCAGACGCCAGTAGCCGTCGAAGTGCGAGCGCTTCAGGCGGAACGCCGTGTCCACGACAGAGCCAATCGGGAAGCGCTCCGCCAGTTGGCCATGGTCGAAGAAGATCCCTTCCACCGGCACGCTGTCGAACGCGCGCAGCCGCACCCGCCAGTGCTGGCCGGCGGCGCCCATCTGGCGGCTTTCGGTGATCCGCAGATTCCGCGCGCCGAACGTCGGGTACTGAAAGCCCGCTCCGAACGGCGCAAGCCGCTCGAGTGAGCGCGCGAACTCGTAGCAGATCGTCTCGGGTTTGAGGTAGCCGTCCAGCCGCAACACAGGTTCGAGGCGTTCGGGCGGCAGCGTGGCGCGGACCGCGGCTTGGAACCGCTCGACCAGCTCGTCGATCCGGTCGGCGGCGAGTGTGAAGCCGGCCGCGGCCTGATGACCGCCGTAGCGGTCGAAGACGTCCGCGCACGTGTCGAGCGCACCCAGCAGGTTGAAGTCCGGGATGCTGCGACCCGACCCAGAGACGGTGCCATTCTGGCGGCGGTAGACCAGCGTCGGGCGGTTGTAGTTCTGCGCGATCTTGCCTGCCACCAGGCCCACGATGCCGCCCGGCCAGTCCTCGCCGCCGCAGACCAGCGCGTACTCGCCCGCTTCATACTGCGCTTGCACCAGCTCCTGCGCCTGCACTTCGAACGCTCGGGTCAACGCCTGGCGCTCCTCGTTCAGCAGATTGATCTCCGCAGCTAGCGCGAACGCTTCCTCGTAGCTGTCGGACATCAGCAGGCGGTAGGCGATATTCGGGTCGTCCAGCCGCCCGGCGGCGTTGACGCGTGGTGCGACGCGGAAACCCAGTGCCGCGGCGTCCACCTCGCCCGGTTTGAGTCCCGACGTCTCGATCAGCGCCCGCACGCCTGGCCGCGGGAAGGCGTTCATAATGCGCAGCCCGGCCAGCACGAGCCGACGGTTCTCGCCTATCAGCGGCATGATGTCCGCGACAGTCGCCACGGCCACGAGGTCAAGCAGCGGCTCGACCGCCGCGCGCCCCTCGGGCAGTAGCGCATCCGCGAGCCCCTGAATGAGCTTGAAGGCGACGCCGGCGCCGCACAAGTAGTCACACGGGTAGCCGCAGTCGGGTCGCCACGGGTTGACCAGCGCATACGCCGAGGGCAGCGTCGGTGGGCACTGGTGGTGATCGGTCACGATCAGATCGACCCCCAGCTCGCGGGCGAGGTCCGCGGCGGCGTGCGCGGTCGAGCCGCAGTCGGCGGTGACGATGACCTGCGCACCGGCTTGTGCGAGCTCGGTGACCGAGGCCGTGGTCAGGCCGTAGCCGTCGATGAAGCGATTGGGAATGCGGACGCGCGGCTCGATGCCGACCATGCGCATCCCCGTCGCCAGAATGGCTGCCGAGTTGACGCCATCGGCGTCGTAGTCGGTGAACACCGCGACCGACTCGCCGCGCTGTCGCGCCTGGACCAGTCGTTGCACCGCGCGCGGGAGGTCGGCCAGCAGGTGCGGATCGTCCGCGTCGCGACACACCCCTGCCAGAAAGTCGAAGCACACCTCGGGGTCGGCCAGGCCGCGCGTGTACATCACCTGGACCATCGCCGGGTGCACGTCGTTGACCGACTGGAACAGCGAGTAGGGTGCGCGAGGCACGGTCCGCCAGATGTACCTGAGCCCGCGCCGGTCGCCCATTGTCGTTGCTGGCCTGGATGGTAACCGGCGGCCTGGTCGCACCGGAAGCCTTTTTCTATGCCTGAAGCACCTCGATTGCGACGTCCGTGAGCGTTCGCAGCCCGTCGAGGATCAGCGGTGAAGCGAAGTCGGGTACCCACCCCAGCTCGCTCAACGTGTCGCTCAGCACGAACGCCGTGGCGACGTCGCAACCGCGGTGCTGCCCGATAGCAAAGAGCGCGGCCGCCTCCATCTCCACCGTCAGGATGCCGTCGTCGCGATAGTGCCGCAATTCCTCGGCGGTCTCGCGGAAGGGCGCGTCGATCGTCCAGGTCGTGCCAACGTTGAAGCTGCACCCGCTGGTGGTGAGCGCGTTCGCCAGCTCTTCGGTGAGGACCGCCGAGGGATGCGCTAGCCGCGCTGGGGCCAGGTAGTGATGCGAGACACCTTCGTCGCGGACGGCGGCGTTACACACGACCAGGTCGCCGACACTCCCGCCAGGCTGCAATCCGCCCGCGGCACCCAGGCTGATGAACCGTCGCGTGCCGAGCGCCGCCAGCATCTCGACCAGTGCCGACACCGCCGGGCTGCCGATACCGAAGAAGGCCAGGACGCCGACCTGGCCCGCCGTACGGTCGAGCAAGAACAGGTAATGCGGATAGGGCGAGACCGCGCGGTGCGGCTCACGGTCAAGCAGCGAGCGGGCGAACGGGGACTGGTACAGCAACACGATGCCTCGCGGGGCGACGTAGCCCTCGAGCAGCCCGCGCTCGCGCAAGTGCCGCACCATGCGCTCGGGCGTGACGAGCGGCGTGCTCGCGGCGGTGTGCTTGGAGGCGTAGTTGGGGAAGGTCACCGTTTGAAGGACTGACTCTACTGTGGAAAGCCCCACGCTGGGCGCGTTGAGCCGATGGACGCGGCTAGTGAGCTATGCTGGCTAACCCGGGAGGTGAGCAAACCACTATGCAAGGTGCGGACGCGATCGCGCGGATTCTGCAGCTCGAGGGTGTCGAGTATCTGTTCTCGTACCCGAATCATCCGCTGATTGACGCCGCCGCGCGGTTGGGCATCCGCCCCATCATCGCCCGCGGTGAAAAGACCCTCATCAATATTGCCGATGGTTTTTGTCGCGCCAACAATGGGCGTTCGCCCGCGGTCATCGTGGTCCAGTCGGGGCCAGGGATCGAGAATGCCTTCGGCGCCCTCGCCCAGGCGTTCGCCGACTCCATCCCGCTGCTGGTCATCCCCGGTGGCCCTGACCAGCACCGCCTCGGCGAGCCGCCCGAGTTCGACCCACTGCCGGTTTACCGAAACATCAGCAAGTGGGTCGGCCGCATCAACTTCCCCGACCGCATCCCCGAGCTCATGCGCCGCGCCTTCGCGCAATTGCGGAACGGCCGCGGCGGTCCGGTGCTCCTCGAGCTGCCGCGGGATGTTTCGTCCGCCGAGGTCGAGGAGTTTCCATATACGCCCGCGCGTGCCTACAGGTCCGCTGGAAACCCTGAGGACGTACAGCAAGCGGCCAGGGCGCTGCTCGAGGCCACGCGGCCGGTCCTCCACGTCGGCCACGGCGTCCTGTGGGCCGAGGCCTGGGACGAGCTGCGCGAGCTGGCCGAGCTGGTCCAGGCGCCCGTGATGACCACGATGGCGGCGAAGAGCGCCTTCCCCGAGGATCATCCGCTGTCGATCGGCGCCGGCGGCCACACGCTCTCAGACACTGCGGCCAGCTTCCTCGTGAAGGCCGACCTGGTGTTCGGCATCGGCTGCAGCTTTGCGCGCGGCGCCTTCTCCACACCGATCCCGGGCAACAAACGGTTGGTCCAGATCACGCACGACGCGGCCAACATCGATCGTGACTACGCCGTCGAGCACGCCGTGGTCGGCGATGCCAAACTTGTGCTTCGCCAGCTGATTGACCAGGTGCGCAGCCAATCAGGCGGTTCGAAGGCCGATGGCGTGGCCGGCGAGATCCAGCGCCTCAAGCAGGCGGAGCGCCAGAAGTGGCAGCCCAGGCTGACCTCGGACGCCACGCCGATCAGCCCGTACCGCGTCATCGCCGAGCTGATGAACGCGCTCGACCGCCGCCGCGCGATCATCACCCACGATTCCGGCAACCCGCGCGACCAGCTGCTTACCAGCTTCGAAGCCCTCGTACCGCGCGGGTACATCGGCTGGGGCAAGTCGACGCAACTGGGCACCGGGTTGGGCATCGCGCTGGGCGCCAAGCTCGCCAGGCCCGACCACACCGTGGTCAACGTGATGGGCGACCTCGCCTTTGGCACTGTCGGGATGGAGGTCGAGACCGCGGTCCGCGAGCGACTGCCGATCCTGACCGTGATCCTGAACAACGGTCGGATGGGTGGCTACGGGCACCACATGCCCGACGCCAGCCAACGCTACGGCGCCAATCTGCTGAGCGGCGACTACACCCGCGTCGCCGCGGGCCTGGGCGCGTACGCGGAGCAGGTCGCTTCGCCAGGCGACATCGGTTCGGCTATCCAGCGCGCGCTGCAAGCCAACCGTGACGGCCAGACCGCGGTGCTCGAAATGCTCACCGGCGAGGAGACCGACTACCCGATGTCGGTGCAAGCGCTGCGGTCGGCGGAGCGCGAGGCGCTCGTCACCGCCTAGGCTGGACCCGCTCATGGTGAGCTTGTCGACTCGCTCATGGTGAGCTTGTCGAACCATGGGCGGGCTGTCTTCATGGTGCTGGCGTTCGTGCTCGGCACGGCAACGCCAGCATCGGCCGCGCAGCGCATCATGCTCGGTTACTACGTTCCATACGACACCACGTCGTGGGCCTCGCTGCAGGCACATGCCGATGACCTCGACGTCGTCGCCGCGCAGTGGGTGACCGTCGATCCGTGCGGCAACCTCGGCAGCACGGATGACCAGACGCTCAAAGACTTCGCGCGTGGCAAGAACATCCATGTCCTGCCGTCGCTGTTCACGCTGTCGGCATGGTTGAACCACCGCCTGCTCACCGATGAGGAGACCAGCGACCATTTCCTCGACCAGATCGTGAGCTACACCGTCGGCGAGGACTACGCCGGCTTCGACCTCGACCTCGAGGGTGTCGACCCGGCCGACCGCGACGCCCTGAGCGCCTTCGTCGCGCGCGCCGCCGACGCGCTCCACGAACACAACAAGATGCTGGCGCTGGCGATCCCCGCGAAGGACCGCGACGTCACGGTCGGCTGGGCCGGAGCCTACGACTACGCGGCATTGGGCGCCGCGGCTGACCTGATCACGATCATGGCCTATGAATACAGCGGCCCGTTCAGCGGACCCGGCTCGGTCGCGCCGTATGACTGGGTCGGGCGCGTGCTGGCTTTCGCTGGCTCGCAAATTCCCGCGCAGAAGCTGGTGCTCGGGGTGGCGTGGTACGGCTACGACTGGAACACCACGTCGGGCGGCGCTCGTGCGCTCGGCTACCCGCAAGCGCTGGCGCTCGCGGAGCGCTTCGGCGGCGCATTGGACCTGGATGCTCGAACTCGATCGGCCACGTTCGCCTACGAAGGCGTCGCGGGCGAGGACGTGCCGAGCGTTGCCAGTCCGCCGCGCGTGGCGCACCGGGTCACCGTTCGCGAATTGCCGCCGTGTGATGTGGCGCCGCCAGCCGCGCCACCCGCGCCACCGCGGCGGCCGCCGCCCGAGCCGGGCACGCCGCAGTCGCACGAGGTATGGGTCGAAGACAGTGCCTCGGTCGGCGAACGCTTCGCTCTGGCTCGCCAGTTCGGTGTGGGCGGGGTCGCAAGCTGGCGACTCGGGCTCGAAGATCCGCGGGTGTGGGACGCCATTCAGGAGTGGCGCAGTACAAAAGAGGAGTGAGCAAGCTGACACCGGAGCAGCTGGACGAGCTGCGGGCGATCGACAGCCCCACGATTGCCAACGCGATCGAGTACTTCACGGTCCGACCGCGCGTCGCCGGCTACTGCGGTGCGAACGTGCGCTGTTTGACGCCGCATGTCGGCACGATGCTCGGCTACGCGGTCACCTGCAAGGGCGACAGCACCACCGAGGACAAGGATCGCCGCGAGCACACGACGCTGTATCAGGCGATCGCGGCGCTACAACCACTGCCCGCGGTGGTGGTCATCGGCGATGACGGCGACCCGAGCAAGATCCACCTCTCGTGCCACGCCGGCGAGATGATGGCCACGACGATGAAACGCGTCGGCGCCGTGGGCCTGGTGACCAACGGCGGCTTACGGGATATCCGCGAGATCACCGCTTTAGGGGACTTCAGCTACTTCGGGCGAGGCCTGGTGGTGGCGCATGGCAGGCCGTGTATCTACGACATCGGCGCCACCGTGACGATCGACGGTATGGAGGTCCACCCGGGCGACCTGCTGCACGGCGATGAGAACGGCATCACGGTCGTCCCCGCCGAGATCGCGGCTGAAGTAGCCGCCAAAGCCCAGGAGCACCGCGCGATGGAGCAGCAGCGGCTCGGCGAGATTCTGTCCGAGGATTTTCACAAGCAGTTCGAGCGGGTCACTCAATACCGCTAGCGCTGCGAGGACGAAGATCGGTCGCCACCCCTTCGGGGACGAAGACCGGTCGCCACCCCTTCGGGGACGAAGACCGGTCGCCACCCCTTCGGGGACGAAGATCGGTCGCCATCCCTTCGGGGGGAGCTAGTTGTCGGGCGGGGGACCGCCGTTCTCCTGCCGTAGATCTCTGAGAAAATCCTCGAGGTCGCGCAGCACGGCAGCGGAGCTGGGTAGCTCGGGCAGCGGCTCCTGCGACTCCGTTTCGCTTTCGAGCTCGTCAGGCGCGAGCTCCAGGTTCTCGTCGGGCTCCAGCGGCGGGGGTTCTACCTCCTGGGCCAGGCGCTCGACCGCCTCGCGCAGCTCGGGCTGGTTTTCGATCGACTGATCCACCTGCTCCAGCAGCGCGCGGGCGTCGCGTTCCAGTCGCCCCAACGGCAATGGCACGCGGCAGATATCCGCGAACGAGCGAAGCAGGGCGACCGAAGTCCGTGGATTCGGCACGTTCGCCAGGTAGCTCGGCGAAGACGCGCTCAGGCTCAGACCGGCCAGCCCGCGCTCCTGCGCCGCCAGCAGCACCACGGTCGTGATGCCCGTGGGTCCCTGGTAGCTGCCGCTGCCGATGTTTCGACGCCGCAGCTCGGCTCGCAGTTGGTCCGTGGTTCCACGGCCGCGGATCGAGACACGCGCGCGGTGGTGAACTGGCGCCAGTACGGCGCCGAGGCTGGCCACGGTCTCGACCCCGAGCGTGGCCAGAACGTCGAGCATCACCGACGTGAACGTCTGCCAGCGCAGGTTCGGCTCGGGCGCGGTGAACAGAACCAGGTCGTGCTCGGCCTCCGTTGGCAGCTGAGCGACGTACCACTCCGCGCGCGGCCACTCGGGCTCGCGGACGCCGTCGCGATTCCGCACCCGCGGCCGGGTGTCGGTGAAGCTGTAGAAGGTCTCGGAGTCCAGCTCCGCGATGCGGCGCGTGGGCAGATGGTCGACCAGGTAGCGGACGGCGCCGGTCGCGGCGAAGCCCGCGTCGATCCAGCCGCCGAACCCGAGCAGGGCGACCGGTCGGCGCAGCTGGAGACCAGCCAGGGGCTCGAAGGTCCGCACGTACTGCTCCAGGTCGGCCACGTCGGGGAGTATAGAGGCCGGGCTCGGGCCAGGACGCTGATCTCCCACCAGGCCATGCGGAGCGCTCGGACGGGCAGGCCCGCTACCCTGCATGCGATGCCGATCGAGCCAGCGCAACGCATGGCGCACATCGGACAGGAGACCGCCTTCGAGGTCCTGGTGCGCGCGCGAGCCTTGGAAGCGACCGGGCGGAGCGTCATTCACCTCGAGATCGGCGAGCCGGATTTCGACACTCCTTCGCACATCGTGCAAGCAGGGCAGCAGGCGATCGAGGCCGGCTTCACCCACTACGGCCCAGGCGCGGGGCTGCCTGACCTCCGACAGGCGGTCAGCCGCTACTTGAGCAAGTGGCGCGGCCTGGAAGTCGATCCCATGCGCGTGGTGATCACGCCGGGCGGAAAGCCGGTCATGTTCTTCGCGATCCTGGCCCTGGTCAATCCCGGCGACGAAGTGCTGTACCCCGATCCGGGCTTTCCTATTTATGAGAGCATGGCGCGCTTCGTCGGCGGCAAGGCCGTGCCGATCCCCCTGCGCGAAGAGCGACACTTCCGTTTCGACCCCGATGAGTTCCGCTCGCTGGTGACCGACCGCACCCGACTCATCATCCTCAACTCACCCCACAACCCAACAGGCAGCGTGCTCACCCGCGGTGACCTCGAAGCCATCGCCGACGTCGCGCGCGAGCGCAACATTGTGGTGCTCTCCGACGAGATCTACGGCCGCATCCTGTACACCGGCGAGCACATCTCGATCGCCTCACTGCCAGGCATGGCCGACCGCACGATCATTCTCGATGGCTGGTCCAAGACCTGGGCAATGACCGGTTGGCGACTCGGCTTCGGCGTCTATCCAGCCGAACTGATCCCCCACGTGGAGCGGCTGGTCTCGAACTCGGTGAGCTGCACGGCGAGCTTCTCCCAACAAGCAGCCATCGCCGCGCTCGATGGCCCTCAGGCGCCGGTCGACGACATGCTGGCGGAGTTCCGACGCCGCCGCGCGGTCATTGTGAATGGGCTCAACGAGCTACCTGGCGTCCGCTGCCTGGAGCCCGATGGCGCCTTCTACGCGTTCCCGAACATCACCGCCACCGGTATGAACAGCCGCGAGCTGGCCGATCGCCTGCTCCAGGAAGCTGGCGTCGCCTGTCTGTCGGGGACCGCGTTCGGAGAGTACGGCGAGGGCTACTTGCGGTTCAGCTACGCCAACAGCCTGGACAACATTGGTGACGCCCTTCGGCGTATTGGCGATTTCCTGAAGGAGCAAGCGCCCGGCCGTAGCGCGACTGTAAGCAATCGGGCCTGATTCCGCGGGGTCGATCGCGCATACTCGCGCCGCACGGAGGCAGCCACCCATCATGTCGATCTCGCAGCTCACCACCAACGACCGATTGCGCGCCGCTCAGGCCACATCGGCTCTGCGCAGCAACGCCGCGTACGCCGCGCCCGCGACGCAGGCACCAACGCGACAGCCCGACGCGGTGAGCCTGTCCGATTCCGCCCGCGCGCTTTCGGCAGCGCGGAACGCCGTTGCATCGGCTACTGAAGTGCGTGAGGACCGCGTCGGGGCCATCAAGGCAGCCCTGGCGAGCGGGACCTACAAGGTCGATAGCCGACAGCTCGCGCGCACCCTGCTCCAGCAGGGCGTCATCTAACTCGCCGGAACGGCAAGCGGCGGATGCTGGCGATGCCAGTCCGTCGCCGATTCGTAGGCCGCGCCCACCCGTAGCACGGCTGACTCGCCAAACGCTGGGCCCATGATCTGGAGCCCGACTGGCAGACCGTCCGCGAAGCCACACGGCACGCTCAGCGCAGGCATGCCAGTCAGGTTGCACGGCACGGTCAAACGATTCGCGATGCCGCGCGGCGGCAAATTGAACGTGCCGCCGGGCTCGAGCGTATGGCCGATGCGCGGCGCGACCAGCGGCATCGTCGGTCCCAGGACCACATCGACCCGCTCGAAGGCGGCCGCGAAGTCCTGCTGCAGCAGCGTTCGCAATTGCTGGCTGTGGAGGTATTCCGTGGCGCGCACGAGCAGACCGCCTCGGATGCGCAGCAACACATCGGCGCCATAGTCGCCAGGCCGCTCGCGCAGCCAATCGTGGTGCCACGCCGCGGCCTCGGAGCTCATGATCACGTTGCCCGCTGGCTGTGCGTGCTTCGCGTGCGGGAGCGAGACCTCCTCGAGATGCGCGCCAAGGTCGACCAACTGCTGGATCGCCTGGCGCACGAGCCGCTCGACGGCGGGCTCGACCTGGTCGAAGAAGTGCTCGCGCGGTACGCCAATTCGAAGTCCGGCGACGCCTTTGTGCAGCTCCGCCGAGTAGTCGGGCACCGGCTCCTGGCTGGCGGTGATGTCACGCGGATCTGGCCCGGCGATGGCTTGCAGAAGCGTGGCGCAGTCGGCGACGGTGCGCGCGATCGGCCCGGGGTGGTCCAGCGACCACGCCAGCGGCAGCACGCCTGCACGACTCACCCGCGCGTAGGTTGGTTTCAAGCCGCTGATCCCGCACCAACTGGCCGGCGCACGGATCGAGGCTCCCGTGTCGCTGCCCATGCCGGCCACACACAACCCAGCCGCCACCGCCGCCGCGGTACCGCCGCTCGAGCCGCCAGGCACGCGCTCGAGGTCCCATGGGTTGCGCACGACTCCGTAATGCGGGTTCTCGCTGGTGATTCCAAATGCAAATTCGTGCAGGTTCTGTTTACCCAGGATGACCACGCCGGCGTCTCGCAAGCGCTGTACGACCGTGCAATCCGTGGCCGGGACGTTGTCGCGCATGATCTTCGAGCCCAGCGTGTTGGGCGCGCCGGCGACGTCGAACAGGTCCTTGATGCCGAGCGGGACGCCGTGCAGTGGGCCGCGCCACGCGCCGCGGCCGATTTCCGACTCGGCCTCGCGGGCAGCGGCACGCGCCTCATCGGCCATCACGCGGATGTAGCTGTTGAGCTGGCCATCGAGCCGCTCGATGCGCTGCAGGTACGCCTCGGTGAGCTCGACCGGCGACAGCTGTCGCTCGCGGAGCTGTGGCGCAAGCTCGGCGATGGTCACGTTCGTGAGGTCGGTCATGGCTTGCGCGGCGCGGGCGTCGACCGCAGCGGCGGGTCAATGTTGCGGAGATCCGCGCGCGGAAGCTCCAACACCGCTTTCGAGAGCGCCGCGGACGTCGCCACAAGCGCATCCGCTTCGTCGTCCGAAAGTTCGGGTCCGACGATCGCGCGGACGCGGTCGCGTGCCGACTGGTCAGCCATACAGCAGCTCCATCTCGAACACGCAGCGCGGCGGCTCACTTTGCACGCGCTCGCAGCATTCTCGCGCGATGATGCGGCCGCGCGTTGGGCCGAGGAAGCGCTCATCCCAGGCGATCATGCCGCGTGAGATCCTACGGCCCCGAGCGGTGTGGACGCGCGTCGCCGTGCCGTGCTGTTGGGGGGGATGTGGCAGCAGGGACAACGGCGACGCTGCAGTGGCACGCTAGTGACCGCGCTGTGCTTTGTCAATGGATTCCTTGGTTTGCCCAGGGTGTGGTACAGACAACACCGACGACACCGTGCGCGCTCTCCTGGCGCAGTTGCGCATCGAGCTCATCCTCAGCCTCCGCCGCGGCGAAAGCTTGCTCATTACGCTGGTCGTGCCAGTGGTGCTGCTGGTGTTCTTCGGCGCTATCGCCGCCACACCGCCCGACTTCCTCGTGCCAGGGCTGCTGGCGCTGGCGGTGATGTCGACCAGCATGGTGAGCCTGGGCATCGGGACCGCGTACGAGCGCTACTACGGCGCGCTCAAACGGCTGCTCGGGGCGCCATTGCCACGCCTGAGCTTGCTGGCGGCGAAAACCCTGGCCATCCTGATCACCGAGATCGTGCAAGTGGTGCTGCTGGTGGCCATCGCCCGCCTGGCCTTTGGCTGGGAGCCCAGCGGCTCGCTCGGACTGGCCCTGCTGGCGCTCGTCCTGGGCAGCGCCGCGTTCGCCGGGCTCGGCCTGCTGATGGCCGGAACGCTGCGCGCGGAGGCGACACTGGCAGCCGCCAACGGTCTCTACCTGGTGTTCCTGCTGCTGGGCGGCTTCATCCTGCCCCTGGACCGACTGCCGGGTCCGATCGGCTTCGCGGCGCGAGCGCTTCCCGCCGCGGCGCTGACCGATGCCACCCGCGCCGCGCTGCTCGATCCGGCTCAGGGTGTGGTCGGACCCTTGGCGCTGCTGGCGACCTGGGCAGTCGTCGGCATCGGCGCCGCCGCGATCACGTTCCGCCCCGAATGATCCTCGGCTGGCGCCGACCCGGACCGCCGCCGCAATCCCAACAGCCGCGACCTCAAATACAGTCCATAGCCCGCGAGAACCAGGATCGTGATCCCGAGCGCCGACACGACGTACACGCCGTTCTGATCGAGTCCAAGCATTGCCCCCCGCTGCCTCCTTTAAGTAGCTGGCGTGAGCCGCTCGATGTCGGCTCGCACCCGAGTCAAAAACACATACAGCAAGCTGAACGCGGCCAGCGAGATCAGCAGCACCCAGACGATGCTGGTCGAGGGCTGTTGTTCGGCCAGCGGCCCGATCACTGGCTGCGGATGCAGCGTGCGCCACCAGTATGAGGACAGGTACACGATCGGGACGTCAACGAAGCCGACGATGCCCAGGATCGCCGCGTAGCGCGGGCCGCGCGGCGGCTCGGCGTAGCTACGCACCATCAAGTACGCCAGGTACATGAACCACAAGATCAGCGTCGTCGTCAGCTTCGGATCCCACGACCACCACGTACCCCAGATCGGGTAGCCCCAGATCGCGCCCGTGATCAACGCGAGCGTAGTGAAGACCACCCCGACCTCGGCCGAAGCACGACCCAGGTGATCCCAGCGCGGTTTACTCGTGCGCAAGTAGACGATGCTGGCGATGAACACGACGAAGAACGCCAGGAACGCCACCCACGCGATGGGGACGTGGAAATACACGATGCGCGCGGCGTCGCCCTGCACCCGATCGGGCCGCGCCACGAAGAACATGCCGTACGCGGCAATTGCCAGGAGGATGGCGCTGCCGAAACCGATGATGCGCGTGGCCATAGCGCGCACACCGTAACGCCCTGTGTTAAGGGAATCAATGAAGGTTGTCTGAAAGTAGCTCGGCCGTACGCTAGGGAGTGAGGCATGAGGAGTGAGGAGTGGGGGATCGACGGCCGCGCGTGAGCTCTCCCTCACTCCCCACTCCCCACTCCCCACTCCTCGCCGCGGCCGCACTGCCGCGGCGCACGCTGCGCGCGCTCGCCAACCCCAACTATCGGCTGTACTTCTTCGGCCAGATCGTCTCCCAGACTGGCGGCTGGCTGCAGCGCATCGCGCAGTCCTGGCTGGTGCTCGACCTGACCGGTTCGCCCGCCGCGCTGGGCGTGCTGACCGTTGCGCAGTTCCTGCCGATCATGGTGCTGAGCCTGTTCGCGGGAGTGGTCGCCGACCGCCTGCCGAAGCGCCGCCTGCTGTACGCGATCGGCATCATCTCCTCGCTCCAGTCGGTCGCGATGGCCGTGCTGGTGCTGAGCGGTCGCGTCGAGCTGTGGCAGGTGTACGTACTGGCGTTCATCCTGGGTGTCGTGTCAGCGTTCGAGATGCCGACTCGCCAGGCGTTCTTGAGCGAGCTGGTGGGACGCGCGGAGTTGCAAAGCGCGATCAGTCTGAACTCTTCGGTCTTCAACGGCGCCCGCATCATCGGACCGGGAGTCGGCGGCGTCATCATCGCCGCGTGGGGCATCGGCTGGTGCTTTGGACTCAACGCCGTAAGTTTCCTGGCCTCCCTCGTCAGCCTGGCGATGCTCGACATGAGCAGCATGCGCGGCACGCTCCGGCCACTGCGCGGCGCGTTGTGGACGCAGCTGGCCGATGGTCTGCGCTACGCCGCGCGCACTCCCTCGCTGAGCTTTCCACTGCTCCTGCTCGCCGTTATCGGCACGTTTGGCTACAACTTCGGCGTAGTCTTTCCGCTGCTGGCGCGCTACGCGCTCGATCTCGACTCGATTGGTTTCGGCAGCCTGAACACCGCGATGGGGATCGGTTCGCTGATTGGCGCCCTGGGCGTCGCGGCGCGCTTGAGTCCGTCACGGCCGGCGCTCCTGATTTCCGGCGGCGCCTTCTCGGTGCTGCTGCTGGCGGTGGCGTTCATCCCCTGGTACGCGGTCACATTGGTAGCGCTCGCCCTGATGGGCGTGGCCAGCGTCACGTACTCCGCGGTGACCAACACGACCCTGCAGCTGAGCAGCGACGAGGCCTATCGTGGCCGAGTCCTCAGCCTGTACACGCTGCTCTTCGCGGGCTCGACCCCGATTGGCGGCGCCGTGACCGGCTGGATCGCCGACCGCTGGGGTATCCGCGATGCGCTCGGGATCGAGGCTGGCGTGTGCATCCTGGCCGCCCTGGGTGGCCTGCTGTGGACGTCGCTGCGCGCGGCCGAGTCCACCTGATCGCGCCGATGCACCAGCGCTGCGAAGCCGTCGTTGTCGGTGCGGGTCCTGCTGGCAGTGCCACGGCGGTCGCGCTGGCTCGATCCGGCCATGAGGTGCTCCTTCTCGATGCCGCCCAGTTCCCACGTCGAAAGGCGTGCGCCGAGTACATCAGCCCGGGCGGCGCGGCGATCCTCGAGCGCCTCGGTGCCTTCGGGGTGCTGGGTGCCAACGCTGGCCGCTGGCTGGACGGCATGCTCATCAGGGCCCCGAGCGGCGCCAGCCACCTGGTCGACTATCGCGACCGCGATGGCCAGCCGCGGCAGGGATTGTCCATCGCCCGCACGTGCCTGGACTCGGCCCTGGTGGAGCTCGCCGTTGAGAACGGAGTGCGGGTGCGCCAGGGCTGCCGTGTCGCCGGCCTGTCGTACGAGGGTGGCCGGGTGACGGGTGTGCACCTCGCCAACGGCGACACGGTTAGCGCGCAGCTGGTCATCGGCGCCGATGGCTGGCACTCGGTTATTGCCCGCGCGGCAGGCCCGCCACGGCGGGTGCTCTGGCCCCGCCGACTCGGCCTCGTGGCTCACATGAGCGGCGTCGCGTGGCCCGAGCGCAGCGGCCAGATGTGGGTCGGCCAGCACGGCTACGTCGGCGTGGCGCCACTCGACAACGACGGCACCTTGACGGTCGGCCTTGTTCGCCGCATGCCCGCGCATGGTCGGGCCAGCGACCTGTTCGATACCGAGCTTGCGCAGTATCCCGTTCTCGCGGCGCGGCTAGGCGCTGGTCAGCGCACGGAGTCGATCATGGGCATCGGGCCGCTCGCGCGACGGGTGCGCGCGTGTGCTGGCCAGGGCTGGCTGCTGGTTGGCGATGCCGCGGGCTTCTTCGATCCCTTTACGGGTGAGGGCATCTTCCGCGCGCTACGCGGCGCCGAGATCGCAGCCACTTATGCGAACGCGGTGCTCACGTCAGGTGGCGATGACCCGGCCTGCTACGCGCACGAGCGTCGCCGAGCATTCGCCGCCAAGGAGCGCCTGACGCGGCTGATTCAGGTCTTCGTCCAGGTCCCATCACTGCTCGAGCTCGCGCTCCGCCGCCTGCAGGAGCGGCCGGCCGTGGCGCAGCAGCTCGGTAACGTCCTGGGTGACCTCGAGCCCGCGAGGCTAGGGCTGGTCGCGCGGCTGCTTCGGCCGTGATGGACACCTCGATCGAGCTCCACGTCCGTGCCGAAGCACAAACGATCTACCGGCTCGCCGCGGCGGTCGAGGACTGGCCGCGGATCCTGCCGCACTATCGTTTTGTGCGCGTGCTTGACGTCGCAGCACCAGGCCGGCGCACGGTCGAGATGGCCGCTCGCCGCGATGTCGTCGGCAGGCTTGGCTTTCCCCTGCGCTGGACCGCCGTACAAACGCTCGAGCCAGAGGTACCCCACATCAGCTTCGAGCACGTTGCTGGCGCGACCCGCGGCATGCGCGTGGCGTGGACCTTTGGCGAGCCGGTCGACGGCGCCGTGCGGGTCACGATCCGGCACATCTTCGAGCCCGCCTGGCCCGTGCCGGCGGGGCTGGTGCGACTGATCGTGGGCGAGTACTTCGTCAACGGCGTCGCTCGACGCACCTTGCGCACCATCGCCGCGCTCGCCGAAGCCGAGCGGCCCGGCGGCGGCTAGACGTCGTCTTCCACGCGCGCCCCGAGGGCGGTTACGATCAGCGCAGCCTGCTGCAGGTCGAGCCGTACCCCTTTAAGCGGCAGCGCCGCCAGGTTCAGCCGCTCCAGGTTCGCGCCCCGCAGGTCGGCGCCGCGCAGACGCACGCCATCCAGACTGGCCCCGCTCAGGTCAGCGTGCCGCAGGTCGGCGCGCTCGAGCCGGGCATGGGTGAGATCCGACTCGCGCAAGCGCACCTTGCGCAGGTCCAACCGCTCGAGGTTGCATTCCCGCAAGTTGACCAGCGACCAGTCGCCCTCGTCGATCGTGGCCATCGACAGATCTTCGCGGACAAGAGTCGAGCCGGTGAGCTTGCAGCCGATGAGCTGCGTGCCCATGAAGCTGGTGAACCCGAACTGGCAGTGCAGCAGCGCGGTCGACTCGAAGCGGCAGCTGCTCAGGTTGGCGCCGCGGAAGTCGCATTCGACGAAGGTGCAGCCGTGCACCTTCGACTCGATCAGCTTGGCAACACGGAACGAGCAGCGGGTGAACGTGCAGCGGGTCAGAACCGTCGAGGAGAAGTCGCGCTCGCTCAGGTCCTCGTCGTTGTGTTGCTCGTCGACGCGTTGCTCGGTTTCCGAGGGCACGCCACGTTTGTACCGCGGCGGCAGGGCTGCCACACTAAGCGTTCACAAATGCTCAACTACGGCGCGCTGGGGGGTCGAACGCGTGCAGCCGGGTTGCTGTTGTGGCTGCGCCTGGTGCGCGTGTTCCAGCGGGTGGACCACGCCACGACCGAGTACGTGCGAGCACATCAGATCAGCACGGCGCAGCTGGATGTGCTGGCGCGGGTTGGCTCGAGCGAAGGCATCAGCCAACAGCGACTCGCGGATGCGCTGCTCGTGACCAAGGGCAACATCTGCCAGCTGCTGGACAAGATGGAGGCGAGCGAGCTGCTGGAGCGGCGGCCGGATGGGCGGGTCAATCGGCTGTTCCTGACGCCGAAGGGGCGTGGGATGTTCGACGCGGTCGTGCCCGAGCACGATGAGCTGATCGTGCGGCTGATGTCGGTGCTCTCCCCTGAGGAACAAACGGAATTGCTGCGTTTGCTGCGCAAGGTGGACCACGCGCTAACGCGCGACTAGCCCGGCGCTGCACGGGAATACCATTGTCACACTCTTGGTTTAGACCTAAACCATGAGCATTCATATCGCTGTCGCGCCCGTTACCGATTCGCCCGTTCAGACCTGGACCATCGATCCCAGCCACACCCACGTCGAGTTCAGCGTGCGGCACATGATGGTCAGCACCGTTAAAGGTCGCTTCCCCGCGGTCAGCGGCACGATCACTCTCGACGATGCCAACCTGAGCCGCTCCACGGTGGACGTGGACATCGCTGCCGCTTCGGTCAACACCCACGACGAGCAGCGCGACGCGCACCTGCGCTCAGCTGACTTCTTCGACGCCGAAGTGTTCCCGACGTTGGCCTTCCGCAGCACCCAGGTCGAGCCGCTCGGCGAGGATCGCGCACGCGTCAGCGGCGAGCTCACCATTAAAGACGTCACCCGACCGGTCGTGCTGGAAGCCGAGTTGAACGGCCGCGGCACCAACCCGTGGGGCAAGCAGGTAATCGGCTTTAGCGCCCACACCAGCATCAACCGCAAGGACTTCGGACTGAACTGGAACGTCGCGCTGGAAGCCGGCGGCGTCCTGGTCTCCGACACGATCAAGATCAATCTCGAGGTCGAAGCCACACTCGCCTGATTTCACGCTGGCTTTGCTCCGCCGCTTCGCGGCGAAGGGTGGCTCCGCCCCCCCTTTCATCCCCCCGCCTAGGCTGCAGAGTCGCGTGCGGTGCACGGAACCTGGCGCCGTAAGAAGTGAACACGTTTAGCAATGCCTGCATCCTGTGCGGGGGTGAAGGGGGCGGAGCCCCCTCGCCCGAAGGGCGTGCCAAATGGGTTGCATATCCTGACTGGGTGCACGGCTACCGCGTCGCGATCACGGGTATCGGCGTGCTGACGCCGGTCGGCAGCGGCCGCGACGGGTTGTGGGCGGGTGTGCGCCGCGGGCGATCCGCGGTGCGACCCGTCAGCCGATTCGATCCGACGCCCTTCCGTGCACGGCTCGCCGCGGAGATCGACGACTTCGACCCCACGGCGTACATGGACCCCAAGCGGGCCAAGCGCCTGGACCGCTTTTCGCAATTCGCGGTCGCGGCGGCCAAGCAGGCGGTCGACGACGCCGGGCTGTGCCTCGACGACATCGCGGACCAGGTTGGCTGCTCGCTAGGCACCGCCCTCGGTGGCGTGGCCTTCGCCGAGCAGCAGCATCACGCCTACCTCGAAAACGGCGTGGCGGGTGTCAGCCCGGCGCTGGCGCTGTCCGTGTTCGGCGCCGCGGGCTCGAGCAATGTCGCCATCGAGCTGCACCTCAATGGGCCCAGCACGGCCAACTGCAACTCCTGTGCTTCGGGAGTGATGGCCATCGGCGACGCGTTTCGCCTGATCCGCGACGGCCAGGCGCCGGCGATGCTCGCGGGCGGCGTCGAGGCGCCGCTGGCGCCGCTGACCTTCGGCTCCTTCGCGCTGATCAAGGCCATGTCGACCACGACCGACGTCGAGCCGCACCAGGCAAGCCGACCCTTCGACCGCCAGCGGGACGGCTTCATCATGGGTGAAGGCGCGGCGATGCTGGTGCTCGAACGCCTCGACCGCGCGCAGGCGCGCGGAGCGCCGGTCCTGGCCGAGATACGCGGCTTCGGCACCACCAACGATGCCCACAACATGCTGGCGCCGCGACCCGACGGCCGCGAGGCCGCACGCGCCATCCGACTCGCACTCCAGGACGCGGACTTGGACGCTCGAGCAGTCGACTACGTCAACGCCCACGCCAGCGCGACGCCGATCGGCGACCGTGCCGAGGTGTGCGCCATCCAGACCGCGCTCGGCGCTCACGCCGCGCGGGTCGCGGTCAGCGGCACCAAGGGCCTGTACGGCCATCCACTCGGCGCCTCCGGTGCGATCGAAACGGCCATCTCCGCGCTGGCCATCCACCATGGCTTTCTGCCTGGCACGACCAATCTCGAACGACCAGACCCGGACAACCCACTGCGTCTTCTCGGGCCGGAGGGGCTGGCGTGTCAGCCGCGGGTGGTGCTCAACAATGCCTTTGGCTTCGGCGGCATCAACGCCGCGCTGGTGCTCAGCGCACTATGAAGAGTCGCGCGATCAGATAGAGACCGAGAAGCAGCGCGCTGGCGCGATTCAGCATCGATACTCGGCGAAAATTGAGCAGGACGGCGCGCGGGTCGAACCGCACCGACCACCACGCCACAACCGCCGCCTGGGCGCACAGCCCAACCAGGACCAGCAGCGCATCCAGCGGGCCGTACCGACCAAGAACCAGCGCCAGCATGGCGGCGCCACCGAGCGCCTGACACACCAGCGAGAAGGCGAAGCACAGCCGCGGACCACCGACGACCGCGATGGTCCGATCGCCGCGCGCGGCGTCCTCTTCGACCTGGTACAGCTGCGTGAGCGGATACAGCGCCAGGATCAACAGCGTGGCCGCGGCGGCCCCCACGGCTCCGTCGAAGTTGACCGCGGAGCCGAGCTCACCACGAGCTGCTGCCCAGGCGGCAAGGAATGCGAGCACGCCCTGGCCGAGGCCGACGGTCAGCAAGCTCGCCCAGGGATCGGCCTTCAGTCGTATGCGCGGTTGCGAATACGCGATCGACAGCAGCGCAAACGCCGCGTACACCACCATGAACGGCAGGTTGACCAGCGCGGCGAGCACCAGTCCGACCAGCTTCATTGCCAGGGACACGGGCAGGAGCGCCGCCACGATTGGCGGTGGGTGCTCGAGGCCACCCACCGGGCCCACGTCGCGGTCGTAGTAGGAGTTGAACGCTGTGGCGCCGGCGTACAGGAACATGTGCAGCGCCACGAACGCCACGGCAATGGGCCAGCTGAAACCCCCGCCGGCGATCAGCCAGCCCCACAGGAAGACCGGCGCAAGCAACAGCTGGAAATGCAAGCGGAGATGAATCAAGACGCTGCGCCAACCGTTCGCCGTGGTCGGCAGGCTGCTACGGACGGCGGGCACTGACGAGAAGTCCGAGACCGCCGAGCGTTTCCTCGATGTGGCAGTCGACAAAGCCCGCCCGCTCGAGCGTTGCGGCCAGCGAGGACGGCGTGAAGCGACCGTGCAGGCGACTAAAGGGGCGCCACAGGCCCACCGACAGCAGGTGTCGCGGATCGCGGCTCACCGAGAGCACGCCATGCAGGCTGGCGCCGCGGGCGTGCGGCTCCATCAGCACCAACCGACCGCCCGACCGCAGCACCCGCAGGGCTTCCGCCAGCACACCAGTGCGGTCGCGCACCAGGTACAGGAAGCTGTGGCCGGTGCACGCGTCGACACTTGCCGATGCCAGGGGCAGCGCCGCGGCGTCGCCGAGCAGCCAATCAACCGGCCAGCGACCCGCGCGGCGGCGCGCCTGAGCGAGCATGCGCGGCGCGATGTCCACGCCGATCAGTCTGGCGCCGGGCAGCAACCTGGCTAGCTCGAACGTCGAGACCCCAGGACCGCAGCCGAGGTCGACGACCCGCGAGCCAGGCGCCGGGTCAACCCAGGCAGCGAGCCGCGCGCAGCTCGAACGCCATGCCGTCTGAGCTGTGAACCAGGCGTAGATATCGGCGCCCAGGTTGAACAGCCAGGAGGAGTCCGTTTCTTCTAGCAGGCTGATGAAAAAGCGGTCCCCGCTCTGGATTCGACAGGCTCACCATGATGGTTCGACAAGCTCACCATGAGCGGCTGCAAACGGCTCCGCTCACCATGAGCGGCTGCGAACGGCTCCCGCTCACCCTGAGCCTGTCGAAGGGTCGTCCTGAGCTTGTCGAAGGATTTTTCATCAGCTTTCTAGACCTCTCCGTTGCTCGCGCCCGCGTCTTCCTCGTCTTCCTCGTCTTCATCGCGCTCGACGTTGGCCAGCAATGACGCCCGGGTCACGGCCAGCGCGGCGTCGCGCAGCGCGGTGCGCGCATCGTCACGCGTGCAGCTCAGCTCGTCGGCCAGCTCGGCGAGGAACGAGTGTTCGCCCTCCAGCTCACCCGACTCGAACAGGTCGAGCTGATCTTCGGCAGCCTCCTCTTCCTGGCCATCGCCAACGACCCAGTTGGCCTGCCATGGCCAGGTGGCCGGCGAGAGCGGCTCCGGCCAACCAAAGAGGAGGGTTGTGCCGCGGTCGGGCAGATCGGGATCCTCGACGAACGACGTGCCGAACAGCACACTGCCCTGCAGCAGCCGCGCGGCGGGGCTGTCTTCCGCGACCTCTTCGAGCGCGGACTCGCGCAGGAGATCGAGCGTGGCCGCGGCGTCGCCGGCCGTCCACAGCGTGTCCTCATGCACGCCAAGACTGGCCGCGCGATCGGTGACCGCCTCGGCCGCGGTGGCGAACGCCGCCTGTAGCTCCTCCTCGAGCCCGTCCAGGTCCCGCGCTACCGAGCGCCAGCGTCCGCTGGTCAAGCTGCCCAGGCGTCGACACGCCAGCGCAGCCGCGGAGACATGCTCGTAAGCGGCCAGGTGCGCCGACGCCAGGATGGAAGCCTGGACTGCCTGGACCACCGCCTGCGGCGCGGCCATGTGTTGCAATGGTACCCGCTTGTTACAAGCCCAACTGACGCAGGTACTCCCGACTGGTCCACGCGCTGTTCGCCGGCGCCAGCCACGTGGAGTCCTGCTCGACCATCAGCCAGCCGTCGTAGCCGATCTCGCGCAGCGCGGTCAGCAACGCCGGCACATCCAACAAACCGCGACCGAGCTCGGTGAACACGCGCCGTCTGATGCCTTCCTCGAACCCCCTCTCATGCTCGCGCAGCTCACGCAGGACATCGCCATTGACATCTCTCACGTGCAAGTAGGCGATCCGCTGGGGATGCTGGCGAACGACGTCGACCGGGTCGGTCCCCGCGTAGAGGGCATGGCCGACGTCCCAGCACAACTTGAGCAGGGGCGCCGGGACACGCTCGAGTAGCGCTTCCAGCTCGGAGCGGGTCTCAACGAATGTGCCGACATGCGGGTGGAAGGTCGCCTGCAAACCGTGCTCGCGGGCGATCTCGGCGGCGCCGCGGACGCAGTCGGCAATGCCATCCCACTGCTGCGCCGAAAGCCGCGGCGCATCGGCGGCACGACCGGCGAACGCACGTCGCTCGGGTGGCCCCTGGCGGGCGAGGTTGACGTACGAGGCTCCGAGCTGAGCGAGCAGGCCACACATGTCCCGCGCGTGCGCCAGGTCTGTCGCTGCCGAGTCCTCAAGCAGCGCGAGCCCGCACCACGCAGACGTGACCACGAGCCCACGCGCGCGCACGGCGGAGCGCAGGACGGCCGGGTCGGAAGGGAAGCCGCTGCCCACTTCGGTCCCGGAGTAGCCAGCGGCAGCAATCTCGTCGAGGACGGTCTCGAACGCTACGGGTGCGCCAAGCTCGTCGGCGATGTCTTCGTTGTTCCAGGTGATCGGTGCGAACCCTAGCCGCACGCTCTAGCTGGGTGCGCGACCTGACGATTGGCGCACGATCAGCTGGTTGGGCAGGAGCACGCTCGGCGGCGCCGTCTCAGCGCCCGCGCCACTGCCGTGTTCGACGACACTCAGCAGCAGGTCGGCGGCTTGCTCGCCCAACTGGCGGATAGGCTGGCCGACCGTCGTCAACGGCGGATTGGCCAATGCCGCGAACGGGATGTCGTCGAAACCGACGATCGAGATGTCTTCGGGCACCGCACGACCGAGCGAACGCACCGCCTCCAGCGCCCCCAGGGCCATCAGGTCGTTGAGGACGAAGATCGCGGTCAACGACGGCATGTGTGCAAGCAATTCGAGCATTGCCTGGCGGCCACCTTCGATCTGGTGATCGCCGTACATGACCGGTATAGACGCACGGTCGACAGCCAGGCCCGCCTCACGCAGCGCATCGAGAAAACCCGTCTCGCGATCGGCCATCCCCTCGTCGAGCGGCAGCGCGCTGACCATCCCGATCGCTCGATGTCCGAGCGCGAGCAGATGCTCGGCAGCCAGCCGGCCGCCTTGCTGATTGTCGGCGCATACGGTTGGCACCCGCGGCATCGGACTGTGCACCAGCACGACCGCCAACCCCTCGTCGATGGCGCGGTTGAGCTCGGCGAGGATCGGGCTCATTTCGTCGCCCAGGCAGTAGATCGCTCCCGCCAACTGGTTCGAGCGCACCAGGTCGAGGTACGACGCCTCACGCTCCGGGTCGTAGTCGCTATTGCCCAGCACGAGCGTGTAACCGCGCTCGCGAACACGGTCCTCGGCGCCGCGGGCGAAGGTGGGAAAGTACGGGTTGGTGATGTCGGGGATGATCAGCCCGAGCGCGAACGGGCGTCGCCACACCAGGCTCTGCGCGACACGATTGGGTGTGTAGCCGAGCTCCTGAATCACGGCCTCGACGCGGGTACGCGTCTGACCGCTGGTCGGGCGCTTGCCCGAGAGCACGTGCGAGACAGTGCTGATGGACACGTTGGCCGCGCGGGCAACGTCTCGAATCGTGACGCCGCCCGGGCGAGTCTCGGTGTCGGACACTGGAAGGCCCCTAGAGTAGACGATCCGTCCCGGCCGTGCTGACCACCGCGAGATGCAGCCGTGAAGGCTGTTGCGGACCATGTAGCACAGTCTGCCGAGCGCGCACGAAAGCCGCGCCCTCGCCAAGCGGCTCCCCCGTGCCGAGGTTGCGACTGAAGCGCGGAAAGGCGCCACTGGAGACTTGCAGGCGCAGCCGATGCCCGCGCCGGAAGCAGTACGCCGTCTGCGACAGCCTGACCCGCACGCAGGTTGGCCAGGCCACGTTGGCCAATCGCTCGATGCCATCGCACACGTTCAGCGAGCGGCCGCTGGGCGCGACATCGCACAGCCGCGCGAAGAAGTCGGCGTGGGCCACGCTGGACTCGACGAACAGCTCCGCGTCGACTGCGCCGATCACCGTCAGGTCCTGCGCGAGCGGCTCGGTGGTGTAGGTCAGCACATCCGACCGCTGCTCCAGCCGACGGTTGTCGAACACGGCAGCACCGGTCAGCAGCGGCCCACCGAGCGATGGCGTCGGCTGCGCGGGGTCGTAAACGTACGAATCAGCGGACGCGGTCGGCGCTGGCTCGCGCGCAAGCACGCCATTAGATGTCAGGAACCAGTCACACGGCGTCGTGGGCGGTGGCCAATCCGCCAGGTCGAGCCAGCGGCCCACGCCCATGACAAAGATGCGTACGGGCGCTCTTCGCATCGGCGACGCGTCATCGCGCAAGCACGCGTCGAACCACGCCAGGCTTTCGCGTAAGCCCATCGCGAAGCCGGGCCCACTGCGATGTGACCACGGCCCAACGGACAGATGCGGGTGCGCGCCCGCTGCGCGCAGCGCGACGTAGTCGCCCAGCTGGCGACCGAGGAAGATGTCGTGCCAACCCGCGACCAGGTTGACTGGCGCGCGCACGCGCGCTAGACCGCGGCTGTAGTCGACCGCTTGCCAGAACGCGTCACCAGGCGCCGTATGCACGAGCCAATCGTGGAAAAACTGGACCGTGCGGTCGGTGGCGACACGATCCGCCTCGCGCAGTGGCAGGTGCCGCAGTGCCCGCTGCAGCTTGGCGCCGTACCGCGGGAGGTTGAGAATCAGCAGCGGCAGCGGCGCGCGCTGCTGATGTAAGAGGGAGATCCAGGTGAGCGCGCCGTGCAAGCCGAACGAGCCACCTGGGTAAAACAAATCGCGAAAGCTCGCCCCCGAGACCTGGATCGCCAGCGCCTGCACGAATGGTGGGGCATCGGCTGCGACCGCCCACTGGGTCAGTCCGAGATAGCTCGCGCCAAACAGCCCCACGCGACCCGAGAACCACGGCTGGTCTTTCAGCCACTCGAGCGTGGCCCGACCGTCGCGTTCTTCGTCGCGGAAGGCGTTGAACGTGCCGCCAGAGTCGAAGGTGCCACGGACGCTCTGCACCACGGCCTGGTAGCCGCGCTCGGCGAAGATGCGGGCGAACAGACCGCCGACGGCGCCGCGGTTGTAGGGCGTGCGCATCAGCACGATGGGCGCTCCCTCTCCTTCTGGGAGAGGGCCGGGGTGAGGGCGAGCGAAGTAGCGATCGGCGAGCAGCACCACGCCATCGGGCATTCGCGCGGGCAGTTTGTGCTCGACCACGATCTCGTGCGTTCGGGCCGCGGGCAAGCGCGCCAAGCGAGCGATGAGGCGTGTCGCGAGGGTCACACGGTCTTGCCCGACTCCGTAGCTCGAGCAGCTATGGCAAGGTGGTGGGACGCCTGGACATGCCGAACGTGGGCGATGAGCTGCACTACTTCGGATGGAATGCTTGCAGCTCCGCGCTGTGTCCGTACGCTCCGCATCCGCATGTCGAACGACGCTATCTTGTCGTGCCCGGGCTGCGTTCGTCCCGTATCCACATCGTCGATACCCAGCCCGACGAGCTCGCGCGCAAGGCGGGATACAGCCAACCGCATACCAGGCACTGCGGGCCCGACGGCATCTACATGAGCGCGCTCGACCTCATGTTCCCGAAGACAACGGTGACCGGTCGCCGCTGGCGGGACGGCGCGGGTGAGTGCAGCGTGATCGAGTCTGGGCCGTCGCCGTCATCGGCGCTGGGCTCGTAACGCTGTTTACCTGATCAACCGCGGCAGCGGCCGGCGCCATAACAGCACGACCAGCGCCAGCGCGCCCGCGAGCGCGTAGCCGAGCAGGCCCTCGAGTTGGAACGTCGGCGAATCGACTGCAGTAGCGGGAACCACGGCGGGCGCGGGCGCCACTTCCACCGGCGGGTCCACGACGACGATCGGCTGCACCGAAAGCGTGCCAAGCTCCTGCGTGGCAAATGGAGTCTGGTCGATCACCCAGGTCCATGCCCCATCGCGTGGAAACTCCACGCGCGCGATGTAGTGGCCGTCACCGTCTCGGGTGGCGCCAAAGCTGAGATAGCTGTCGCCCAAATGAGCTCGAACGCGTGGCGACGCCTGGTTGAACGGCGAAACGCCGTGCTGCCGAATCGTGAAGCCCACCTGGTAGGTCTGGCCAGCCTGGATAGAGCTCGGCAGCGGATCGACCGTGGTCACGGCCCAGCCACCGGCGAGTGCCGGCGCGGCCAGCAGTGCGAGCAACACCACAGCCAGAGTGCAACTGAACGCGAGTTGTCGACGCATACACCCTGTACACCGCTCGGGCAGCATCGGTTCCTAGCGCAGCGACTCGGCGATGCGAATCGACTCGTCCCGCTCGAGCGCTGACTCGAGCCGAAGCGTCAGCCCATTCTGTTCCCACAGCAGGGTGTTGCCCGCGAGCCGCGAGCGGTCCTGTTGCACATTGCCGGCGGGGTCGCGATAGAAGAAGCTGTGCGGCGCGCCGCTGATCCAGAACCCGCGGCTGGCGCCCACACGGACCTCTTCGAGCCGACTGCTGGGCGGCACGCCCTTCTGGAAGAGGGTCTCCTCGAGCGTGGCGCGGAACTCGGTCAACAGGAGGCCGACGCTGATGCTCTGCGGCGCCTGTGGCAAATCCGGTCGCGGAGCGTAGACCAGTGACACCTGGTTGGCGTTGAACACATACAGCGCATCGGGATCACCCAGGAGCGCCGGCACCAGGAGCGGGAAGCTGAGCTGGCCGCGCGCCTGCGCCAGGCCAGTCCGAGCGCCGAGATTGAGCGCGGCGCCGGGCGGCGAGGGTGTGGACGTCGCGGCGCGTGTTGGCTCGGGCGTGGGTGTTGGCAGCTCTTCGACGTGGGTGATCGCAACGCCGCGCAATCCGAGCCGCTGGGCTATCGCCTCGCGGGCGTCGGGCGATACCGCGGCGACCGCGCCGAGCACCACCAGGGCGCCCAGGAGCACTGCCGCGAGCGCCCGCGGCCACAGCGGCACCACCGACCAGCCGCGTCTGCGCTGAACCGGGGTGTGCGCAAGCCGCAACCGTATAGACACAGCGAGATCGGGCGTAGCCGGGAATGCGAGATCGCGGCCAAGCGAGCGCAGGGCGCCCTCGAGGTCGGCGTCGGACCAGTGCAGCATCTGATCAGCCACGCGCCACCCCCCGCGGTGCGAGCTGTTCCCGCAGCCTCACCAGCGCCCGTGACAGGCGCGACTTCACCGTGCCGCGCGCACAGCCCAGCGCATCGGCCATCTCAGCCTCCGAGAGGTCGAGGAAATAGCGGTACGCGATGGCCTGGCGATCCTCGTCGCGCAGGGTGTCGAGCGCATCGAGCAGGACGCGCCGCTGCTCATCGGCAAGTGCGGCCGTCTCGGGAGATGGGGCCGCATCTCCCGAGGCGGCGTTCCGCTGATCCGCGGCGGCGCGCAGCGCCAGGTGAGCGCGGCGACCGGCCGAACGGCGACGGTTGCGGGCTTCATTGGCCACGATCTGCAGCAGCCACGGTCGAAACGGCGCCTCGGTGCGGAACCGGGCGAGTGCCGCGTGAGCCTTGATGAATGCATCCTGGGCGATGTCCTCCGCATCCTGGGCGTCGCCCGCGATCAGGTACGCGACGCGGAAGGCAACGTCCTGGTAGCGCTGGACCAGCTGTCCAAACGCTCCAGCGTTGCCCTGCCGCGCCTGCTCGACGAGACGGGAATCCGATTGTGTGGCCTCCAGTGGACGGCCCTCCACGGAGTCTTTCTCAGTCCGCGTTCGACCCGTATTACACCGCTGCTCTGCAACAGGTTCCGACTGGCCCCCCTCGCCCTCTGGGAGAGGGGCCGGGGGTGAGGGCGAGCGTTGCGCCCTGGAGCTCACCGTGCGCAATTCCAGGGTGCCTCGGCAGCTGCAACGCAGCCCTCACCCTAACCCTCTCCCAGAGGGAGAGGGAACTCGCGAGGCTAAGGGCGACCGCAACAGGTTCCGACTAGCATGTGCATGACGTGTCAGTCGAAGCGTTGCCGCTACCGCAGAGCGTGCTCAGCATCCCGGGCGTCCAGCCGCTGGAGATGGAAGTTGTCGACGCAGGCGAGCTCGGCGCACAGATGCGGCGGCTCGTGCTCAGCGCGCCGAACCTGGGCGAGCTGAGCCATCAGCCAGGCCAGGACATCATGCTGGTGCTGGGGCAGGTGGGCGATCGGCCGCTCAGCCGCCGCTACACGATCCGCTCGCTCGATCGCGCGCGGCAACTCGTCGAGCTGAACATCGTGGCCCATGGCGTGCATGGCCCCGGCGCCCGCTGGGCGGAAGACGCCGAGCCGGGCAGCCGCGTCAATGGCGTCGGACCGCGCGGCAAGATCTTTCTCGATCCCGCGGCTGACTGGCATCTCTTCCTCGGCGACGCCAGCGGCGCACCCGCCAGCCTGGCGATGCTCGAGGCGCTGCCGCCCGACGTGCCTGGTTTCGCCTTCCTGGAGCTCGAGCACGCGCTGCCACACAGCGCGACGGGCAAACACCACGTGCAGTGGCTGACCGATGCCACGCTCGCGGACGCCCTGCAGGCATTCGAGCCGCCGGCCGGCGATGGCCACGTGTACATCGCTGGCGAAGTGCAGCAGGTCAACGCATTGCGCGAGGCCGCGCTCGCCCGCGGCCTGCAAGCGGAGCAGGTCGCGGCGAAGGCGTACTGGGGCCGCGGCCAGCCCAACGCCCCGCGCGGCGAGCCAGAAGTGTCATCCTGAGCGAAGCGAAGGATCTCGTGAGAGCATGTCATCCTCGAGCCAAGCGAAGGATCTTGGCTGCCAACCGAGATCCTTCGGCTCGCAGGCTCGCCTCAGGATGACAATCCTCTCGCCTCGTACGCGCGATCCAGGTCGCCGAGCCGCTCGAACAGGTCGGCGGCTTCGCGCGCGAGCTCGGCCGCCTGCGACGTCCCACCAAGTCGCTGGGCCACGCGCGCCTGGCCCAGCCGGCAGTGCGCCACGATGGCCCGACCACCCGCCGCGGCGGCAAGCTGTTCGGCGGCTTCGAAGCACGCTTGCGCGGCCGCGAGATCGTCCTGCGCCAGCGCGATCTCGCCCAGATCCTTACGGATGTTCGCCTCCGTGACCGGATCCTCGAGGCCCATCGACAGCACCTCGCGGTAGACATCAGAGGCCTGTTCGAGGCGACCCGATAGCCGCAGGAGATCGGCGCGACTGGCGAGCACGATGGCAACGTCGTCGCCGTGTCCGTGCGTCTTCAACAAGCCCTCGGCTTCCACCAACAAGCGCTCGGCCTCCGGCAGGTTGCCTCGGGCACGCGTTGCGCGGCCCAACAGGCGGTGCGCGTGGCCGCGGCCGCGCGAGTCGCCCGCGACCTCCAATCGCTGCAACGCCTCACGCGCGCGGAACAGCGCTTCAGCGTAGCCGCCGGTGCCCAGCTCGTAGTGCAGCACGCCCAGGCGGTACAGGTTCCAGCCTTCTGCCCGCGCGTCTCCGAGGCGGCGCGCAGCTTCGATGGCGCGGTGGAACAGCACCAGTCCCTCGCTCCAGGCGCCGCCGAACGAGAACACGTTGCGCAGCGCGTGCGCCAGCCGCAGGATCTCATCGTCGAACGTCGATCCAGAAGGCTCTCCATTTCGCACACGAGCCTGCACGCTCGCGGCCTCGACGACCGCCATGATGTTCGGCAGCTCGCGCTCCAATCGACCGAACGAGCGCCAGTTCGGCGCCGCGCCACCGGAGGCTTCGGCCACCCGGGCAAAGTGATCGGCCAGGCGCCCGACCGCGAGGCGCTCCGCCGCCGCGGCCAGCGGCAGATGTGCGCTGACAAAGCCGCGCGTGACGCTGTGCAGCTCGTATCGCCGACTCGCGTCGGTCGGGGCGCCGCTCACCTCGAGCAGCGAGGTTTCCAGCAATTCATCCAGCGCGGCTTGCGCATGCGCCCCGCCCGCGGCAAGCAGCGCGGCGCGATCCGTCGGCGCGGCCAGCACCAGCAGCACTCCCAGCAAGTCCCGCGCGCGTGGCGAGAGGCCCGCCACGGAAGCCGCGAACATCTCACCAAACACCTCGCCTTCGGCGCGCGCGAGTCGTTCACGCACCCGCTCGACGGTCTGGCCGCGCCGCAATTGGCCGACTGCCCAACCCGCGAGCAGCGGATAGCGGGCGGCCGCGGCGAGCGGGCTCCCACCTTGATAGAACTGGCGTCCGATTTCCGGGGCGCCCTGCCGCTCGCCTTCGGACAACAGCAGCTCGAGCACGGCATCCTCGGTCAGCGGCTCGGGCATCAGCGCCCGCACCTCAGCCGGCAGTCGGCGGCGTCCCGAGACCAGCGCTCGACTGCCGCCCGGCAGCTCGGCCAGGAACGCCAGCACGGCGGCGTCGCCGCGATCGACGTCGTCCACCAGCAGTAGGACCGCGCGCCGCGACAACAGATCACGCACAGCCTGTCGGCGGTCCTCGATCGAACGAGCCAGCAGGCCAGGGTAGTCGAGAGTGCGGGCGACCGCTTCAAGCAGCGTCGCCAGTCCGCTGCCTTCGGAGCAGGTGACCCACACCAGGGCGTCGAATAGCGGTCGGTCGGCGCCGTCGCCCCACGACCGCGAAGCCAGCTCACAGCGGTCGGCAACGGCGTGCAGCAGCGCCGTTTTGCCAGAGCCGCCCGGGCCCTCGATGCCAACGACCGGCCCACCCGCCTCGCTCAGCCAGCGCAGCAGCGTCGCGATCTCGTGCTCGCGACCGATGAACCGCACGTATTCCGGCAGCGGTCGGTTGGAGGGTAGGCGCCGCTCGACAACATCACTCCACAACCGCTCGGCAAAGGCGGCGATTGCCGCGCGGCGGTAGCGATAGAAAGTCGACTCGTTGCTCGACAGCTCCTGCCAGCGGCGTTGACCAACGACGTGCTCGGACAGGGTCAGGTGCAGCTTCTCCGATTCCCCCAGGTCAGGCCGATTGAGCAGCGGCTCCTCGACCTCGTCGCGCACGTGCGGCGGCACTGGCCGAAACCAGCGGTCGGTGAGCGCCGCGACCGCGCCCCGACTGCTTCCCGCGCCCGTTTCGCGAAAGATGCGCGCGACGCCTCCACCCATCGGCTGGCCACCCTCGCCCGCGGCAAGCGACATCAACAGCTCGCGCACGCTCTCGCCGAAGGCGGCATCCACAGGGGTCATTTTTTCACAAGCTACGAACGGGAACCCGGTATCGCCGGTCGTCCGTCCCCCGCAGGTGGAGAGACCGGTCGTCGCTCCGCGTGGATAACGAGACCGGTCTTCTACTCCGTAGGGAGGAACGACCGGTCTTGTGGCCCTGGGGGAGGACCGAGCGGGAGCCTGATGGCACAATCGGATTCGTGAGGTCGAGCTCAGGTGACGACACCGTTCGCGCGTTGCGCGAAGCGCTCGCGATCTCGCCAGACAATTTGCCGCTGCGACAGCACCTCGCTCAAACACTGCTCGGCATCGGCCGCGCCGACGAGGCCGAACAGGAGTTCCGGCAGCTCCTGACCCACACGCCAGACGACCTCTCGGCCAAGTTCGGACTGGCGACCGCCTTCCACCAGCAGGGCAAGGATCAGCAGGCGCTGGTGCTCATCGAATCGGTGTGCCAGCAGGCTGACGCCCCGCCACGCGCTCACGTGCTGCACGCCCGCATCCTGCTCCGTGCTGGCGAAGCCCAGCGCGCAGCGCAGCAGTACCACCGTGCGCTCGAGTTTGACCCCGCGCTCGCGGACGCCGACCTCGCTCAGCAGTTGGGCCTCTCAACGTCGCGGGCGCAGGAGTCCGCGCAGCCATTCGAGGGCAAGCTTGCCGCCGCGTGGGACATGCCGCCGACCCACGCCGAGCTCGACACCGAAAAGCCCGCGATCACCTTCCATGAAGTGGGTGGCATGGAGGCACTCAAGGACGAGATTCGCCTCAAGATCGTCCACCCACTGCAGCACCCCGAGCTGTACCGCGCCTACGGCAAGCCGATCGGCGGTGGGATCTTACTGTACGGCCCGCCTGGCTGCGGCAAGACCCACCTGGCACGCGCCACCGCGGGCGAGATCCGGGCCACGTTCCTCGCCGTGGGCATCAACGACGTCTTGGACATGTGGATCGGTAACAGCGAAAGGAACCTGCACGAGCTGTTCGATCAGGCGCGGCGCGCTCGCCCGTGCGTGCTGTTTTTCGACGAGGTCGACGCGCTCGGCGCCTCGCGGTCCGACCTGCGGCAAAGCGGCGGTCGGCACCTGATCAACCAGTTTCTATCTGAGATGGACGGTGTGCAGGACTCGAACGAGGGGGTGTTGATCCTGGCCGCGACCAACGCGCCGTGGCACCTCGACCCCGCGTTTCGGCGACCAGGACGCTTCGATCGCGTGCTCTTCGTGCCACCGCCGGATCTGCCCGGGCGTACGGAAATACTGCGCATCCTCCTACGTGGGAAGCCACTCGCGGACGTCGACTTCGAGCGGCTCGCGGGCAAAAGCGACAACTTCTCTGGAGCCGACCTGAAAGCGGTGCTCGACGTGGCCGTCGAAGCCAAGCTGCGCGAGGCCATCAAAGAAGGTGTGCCGAAACCCCTGACGACGAAGGATCTGCAGGGCGCCATGAGCCAGGTGAAGCCATCCACGAAGGAGTGGTTCGCTACTGCCCGCAACTACGCCCTGTACTCAAATCAAGGTGGCACGTACGACGACGTGCTGCGCTACCTGAAGCTGTCGTGAGCAACGAGGGCGGCTCGCGCATTCGGCGCAGTCAACTGCTGCTCGAGCACTCGCGGCCGGAGCTGGCCGAGGCTGAGCTGCGCACTGCCCTGTCGGCCGACCCGAACGATTGGCTCGCGCATGCCCTGCTGGCCATCTCGCTTCGCCAGCTCGATCGGCTGTCCGAGGCAACCAGCGAAGCCGAGGCGGCAATTCATCTCGCGCCCGATGTCGCGTTCCCGCACTATGCGCTAGCGACGGTGCTGCATGCGCGCGATCGGCTCGACCCGTCGCTCAGCGCGATCCAGGAAGCGCTTCGCCTCGACCCGCGCGAGCCCGACTATCACTCGCGGCTCGCGGCAATCCGCTTCGACCAGCGGCGCTGGCAGGACGCCCTCGATGCCAGTGACCGCGGGCTTGAGATCGATCCCGAGCACGTGCCATCGAACAACTTGCGCGCGATGGCGCTGGTCAAGCTGGGCCGCCGCGACGAAGCGGGCGCCACCATCGCCACCGCCCTGGCGAGCGATCCCGACAACGCGTTGACCCACGCGAATCAGGGCTGGACGCTGCTGCACGGCGGTGACGCGCTGGGTGCCTCGAACCACTTCCGCGAAGCGCTGCGGCTGGATCCGAACTCATCCTGGGCGCGCGACGGCATCATCACGGCCCTGAAGGCACGCAATCCGATTTATGCGCTGCTGCTGAGGTGGTCGCTGTGGATGGCGCGGCTGGATCGGCGCGCCCAGTGGGGCGTCATCCTGGTCGGCTACTTCGGCTACCGCTTCCTGATCGGTTTGGGTCGAACCAGCCCGGCGCTGGGCATCGTCGTGGCGCCACTGGTCATTGCGTACGTGCTGTTCGCACTGCTGACCTGGATCGGCGACCCGATCTTCACACTGTTGCTGCGCCTGGATCGCTTCGGTCGGATGGTAGTCACCGACGAACAGCGCGAGCGGTCGAACCTGGTCGGCGCGGCGTTGTTCGCGGCGGTGCTCAGCCTTGGCGTTCTCCTCGCGCTCGACCGGCCGTCGAATGCCGTGCTCGCGGCGCTCGCGCTGGCTGCGCAAGCCATCCCGCTGGCGTCCATCTATCGTATGCCGCGCGGCTGGCCGCGCCGCACCATGACTGGCCTGGCCGGGGTGCTCGCCGCGCTGGCGCTGCTGGGGACCGGGTTGAGCATCGCGGCGCCGGGCGTTGCGAGCGCCACCGGTGTGCTCGGGCTGGCGCTCATTGGCACGTTTGCCAGCACGTGGGTGGTCAATCTACTCGTCATGGCTCGCCCCAGGCGGTAGTGGCAGAAAGCTGGCAGTCGCGCGGCAGGCGCCCGCGCGCTGCTGGCCGTACGGTTAGAGGTTGAGAACTCGGAGGGCACAATGACGTCACCCGCGCCCGCAACCACCAGCAATGGCGCTAGCGGTTCCCTCAAGGGCGTGATCGCAGCGCCAACGGCGATCTGCACCATCGACGGCACCGAAGGCCGGCTGATCTACCGCGGTTATTCGATCGAAGACCTGACCTCTGGCACGACGTTCGAGGAAGTCGTCTACCTGCTCTGGGACGGCGAGCTGCCGACTCGCAAGCAGCTGGAGCCCTTCAAGGAGCGGCTGGCACGCGGCCGCGAAGTGCCGGCAGTCCTGATCGAGCATCTGCGCAAGATCCCGGCCGCGGCGGCGCCGCTGGCGGTGCTGCGCAGCGGCGTATCGCTGCTGGCGCACCACGATCCCGACAGCGAGTCGATGGACCCCAAGGCGATGCGGGGGGTCGCTGAGCGGCTGCAGGGCCAGGTGCCGACGATTGTGTGCGCGCGCGCCCGCCTGCGTGAGGGGAAGGAGCCCGTGGCGCCGCGGGCCGAGCTCTCCGCGGCAGCCAACTTCCTGTGGATGCTCTTTGGTGAGGAGCCGGACGAGCTGACCAGTCATGCCATGGACGTCGCGTTGACCCTGCATGCCGAGCACGAGTTCAACGCGTCCAGTTTCGCGGCCCGCGTCGCCGCGGGAACCTACGTCGACCTGCACAGCTGCATGGTGGCTGCCCTGGCAACGCTGAAGGGCCCACGGCACGGTGGCGCCAACGAGGACGTCATCGAGATGATCGAGGAGGTCGGCACACCCGAGCGAGCGGATGCGTGGGCGCGGGACCGCCTGGCGCGCTACAAGGCGGCCAGTCGCGAGGAGCGCGCCGATCCTTCGCTTCGGTTCCCTGGCTTCGGGCACGCTGTCTACAAGACGTGGGATCCGCGGGCGCGGATTTTGAAGAAGCTCGCGGCCGAGGTTGCCGAGTCCCGCGGGGTACACGGCATCGCCGAGATCCAGGAGTCGGTACGCCTCGTGGTCAGCGAAGGCCTGGGGCTCAATCCCAATGTCGACTATTACTCCGCGGGTCTGTACCACTCCCTTGGCATCCCCAGCGACCTGTTCACCTCGATCTTTGCCACGGCACGCACGGCGGGCTACGTAGCGCACGTAGAAGAGCAGTTACGCGGTGGCCGGCTCATCCGACCGCGCGGCGAATACGTCGGCCCCCCCGACCGCAAGCTGGTACCGCTCGACAAGCGTTCTTAACTCCCTCTCCCTCTGGGAGAGGGCGGGGGTGAGGGCTAGGCGCGCGCGAGCGCTTGCCCGCACGTGGGGCAGCGCTCGTCTGAGACTTCGGCGCCCTCGCCTACCGGGGGTGACTCTGTTGGCTCGAAGCCACTCGGCGTGCCGCACTTCGGACACTGGTCGGGTGGGTTGCGGCCGCGCTCGGCGTCGCCGCACACCTGGCACACCCAGGTCAGCGCAATCTCGCGCACCAGGTCGGCGCGACTGACGATCCCTACCAGCCGCTGACCACGCAGCACCGGGACACGTTTGATCTTGCGGTTGACGAGCAGGAATCGCACTTCGTCGACGCCGGTGTCTTCCATGACCGCGATGACGTCGCGGCTCATGGCGTCGCCCGCGCTGCGGGCCTCCGGCTTGGCGATCACGTCGTACTCGGTGATCAGCCCGACCATGTGGCCGTTGTTGTCGCACACGGGCAGCCCGCTGATGCGATGGCGGTTCAGGAGCTGCGCCACCTCGCGCACCGGTGCGTCCTCAGTGACGCTGATCACGTTCGGGGTCATGATCTCATGGACCTTCATGGTCACACGCCCTCTTCCTCCGCAGAGCGTACAACACGCTTACGCGGCACGGCATACCAGGGACGTTGGATATACTGTGGTGCAAGTACCCGCGCGGCGCGGCGTCGCGGTGCCGTCTGCTAGCAGCGCCGCTGACTGAGTAAAAGCCTGTTGCTCGCGCCGCCATCACTGGCCACCTACCTCGCTCTCGCCGTCCTGCTCGTAGCAGCCATGCTGTTGCTCACTGGTCGGCTGTCGCCGCGCCTGCCGAGCGACGCCAAGTCGCGTCCATACGAGAGCGGTGTCTCGGAGCCAATCACCACGGAGACGAGATGGCCCGTCCGGTTTGCGCTCGTGGGCATGTTGTTCCTGATCTTCGACGTCGAGACGCTGTTCTTCTACCCGTGGGCCGTCGTCGTCCGCGAGCTGGGCTGGACCGGCATCCTCGCCGTGCTGAGCTTCTTCGTGGTGCTGGGCGTGGGCTACCTCTATGCCCGAGCCAGAGGAGCACTCGAGTGGCGGTAACCCCCGACGGCAAGAGCGGCAGCCCTGGGTACCTGCTGAGCCGACTCGAGGATTGGGCCCGCGAGTCCTCGATCTGGCCGGTCACCTTTGGGCTCGCGTGCTGTGCCATCGAGATGATGGCCACTGGCGCATCCCGCTTCGACATGGCGCGCTTCGGCTCCGAGCTCTTCCGCGCATCACCCCGCCAGGCGGATCTCATGATCGTGGCCGGCAGGGTGTCGCAGAAAATGGCGCCAGTGCTGCGTGAGATCTACGACCAGATGCCCGAGCCGAAGTGGGTCATCGCCATGGGCGATTGCGCATCGTGCAGCGGGGTCTTCAACAACTACGCCTTGATCCAGGGCGTCGACAAGATCGTGCCCGTCGACGTGTACGTGCCAGGCTGCCCGCCCACCCCGGACGCGCTACTCGACAGCCTCATCAAACTGAAGGAGCGCGTCAAGCTCGACAGTCGCACCGCGCGCCACGGTGCCCAGACTGGGCCAGGTGTGGGCATCCCCCACGAGCCCGCGTAGCAGCGTGACGGCAACGGTCGAGACACTGCAGAGCGCATTCGCTTCCGCCGAGATCACGATGCCTGCCGACGGCATCCCGACTGTCCGCGTGCCCGTCGCGGAGCTCGCAGGCACCGTCGAACGGATCAGACACGAGCTTGGCCACAACCGCTTCGTAGATCTGACCGCGATCGACCGCCTGACCCGCGAGGAGCGCTTCGAGCTCGTCTACCTCTTCTACTCGATGCAGCACAACACCTGGCTGCGACTCAAATCACGCACCGACAGCGAAGCCCCAAGCATCACCCCCGACATCCCTGGGGCCAACTGGTACGAACGCGAAGTGTTCGATCTGTTCGGCGTGCGCTTCGCGGGGCATCCGGACTTGCAGCGCATCATGCTGCCCGATGACTGGCAAGGCCATCCGCTGCGCCGCAGTGAGCCACTCGGCTCTGAGCCGGTCGACTTCACCGTGACGCGCGAGGCTTACGGTGTCGGGTCTCAGGTCGCGGGTCTCGGGGAAGAGCACGTGTGACCTCCGACGCCCGACACCTGACACCTGACACCCGCGAGCAAAGTGAGCGCGAGCTGCTCACCGTCAACATGGGGCCGCAGCACCCCTCGACCCACGGCGTGCTCCGCCTCGAGCTCCAGTTGGATGGTGAAGTGGTGGTCCACTGCCGGCCGGTCATCGGCTACCTGCACACCGGCATCGAAAAGACCTTCGAAGCCAAGACCTACGTGCAGGGCGTCGTGCTGACCGATCGCATGGACTACCTGAACCCGCTCGGAAACAACCTCGCTTACGCGCTGTCGATCGAGAAGCTCATCGGCTGCGAGATCCCCGAACGTGCGACCGTCTTGCGCGTCCTGCTGGCGGAGTTCACCCGCATCGCCTCGCATTTGATGTTCGTGGGCTCGATGGCGCTCGACCTGGGCGCCAGCTCCCCGTTCCTCTATGTCTGGCGCGAGCGGGAGAAGATCCTCGACTTCTTCGAGCGCATGAGCGGCGTCCGCATGATGACGTCGTTCATTCGACCGGGCGGCCTGGTAAGCGACGTCGAGCCAGCGATCGTGGCCGACATGTCGCGGTTCCTCGACGAGATGCCGGCCTATATCGACAGCTATGAAGAGCTGCTGACGGCGAATCCCATTTTCCGCGAGCGCACCGAAGGTGTTGGCACGCTCTCAGCTGATGAAGCCCTCGACCTGGCCGTGACCGGACCGATCTTGCGCGCATCGACGATCGCTCTGGACCTCAGAAAGAGCAATCCGTACTGCGGCTACGACAGCTACGCGTTCGAAATCCCCACGGGCACGGTGGGTGACTGCTACGACCGCTACCTCGTCCGCGTCGCCGAGATGCGCGAGAGCGTCAAGATCTGCCGCCAGGCTATCGACCGACTCCCGGAAGGATCGGTGCGCACCGAAGACCGCAAGGTGATGCCGCCGCCGCGCGAAGAGCTGGCCAAGAGCATGGAGGCGGTGATCCATCACTTCAAGCTGTGGACCGAGGGCATCAAGCCCCCTGCTGGCGAGGCCTACGTGGGTGTGGAGTCGCCGCGTGGCGAGCTCGGCTTCTTCGTGGTGAGCGACGGCACAGGCAGGCCTGTTCGTGTGCATGAGCGGGCGCCCTCCTTCGCCAATCTGCAGGCGCTGCCCACGTTGACCGAAGGTGGCGCAGTCGCCGACGTGGTGGCGTGCATCGCCAGCCTCGATCCGATCATGGGCGAAGTCGATCGCTGATGGCGCTGTCCGATCCGACCCGCGCGGCGATCTGCAAACTGGTCGAGCAGTATCCCGAGCGCCGTACCGCGCTCCTACCAGCGTTGAAGCTGGCTCAGGCCGACGTCGGCTACCTGCCACCTGAAGCGATCGGCGAAGCAGCCGACCTGGTGGGCGTCCCGCACTCGGCCGCGTTCGAGCTTGCGTCGTTCTACACAATGCTGCACGAGGAACCAGTGCCGCCGACCATGGTGGTGGTGTGTGCGCAGCTGCCTTGCGCACTGCGGGGCGCTGAGAGCCTGCTGCGCGATCTGTACGCGGGCCTCGAGCGCGAGATCGCCGCTGGATCGGTGGAGGTGGAACGGACCAGCGAATGCTTTGGCGCCTGCCACCGCGCACCCATGGCCCGTGTCAATGAGCGGTATTGCGAGAACCTGACGGGCGCGGCCCGTGAGCAGCTCGTCCGGGAGCTCAAGCAGTCGTGACGGTCGCGCTCGACTACGAGCCCGTGCTGCTGACGCACCCGGGCAGGACCACTCCGGTCACGCTCGAGGAGTACCAGGCCGAGGGCGGCTACGTCGGCTGGCGTAAGGCACTCCAGAAAATGGCGCCCGACCAGGTGGTCGAGGAGGTCAAAGCCTCCGGCCTGCGCGGGCGCGGCGGCGCGGGGTTCCCGACTGGCAACAAGTGGGGCTTCATCCCCAAAGCACCGGGCGCCAAGTACGTGGCGGTGAACGCCGACGAGTCCGAGCCAGGCACGTTCAAAGACCGCGAGCTGATCGAGATCGAGCCGCACCGCGTGCTCGAAGGCATCGCCCTGTGCTGCTACGCCATCAGCGCCGAAACCGCCTTCGTCTATATCCGTGGCGAGTACGTCGAGGCCGCGGATCGCTTGGAAGCGGCGATCACCGACGCCGAGGCGGCCAGCATTCTCGGCCGCGCGTGCCTGGGTACCCAGGTCAACGTGCGTATTCTGGTCTTTCGGGGCGCTGGCGCCTACATCTGTGGCGAAGAGACCGCGCTCCTGGAATCGCTCGAGGGGCGGCGCCCGATGCCCCGCTCGCGACCGCCTTTCCCCGCCGTCGAAGGCCTGTACCGCCGCCCGACCGTGATCAACAACGTCGAGACGCTGGCCAATGTACCGGGCATCATCGACCGCGGCAGCGGCTGGTACAACTCGATCGGCACGCCGCCGCGCAACACCGGGCCGAAGATCTTCTGCCTGTCGGGGCGGGTGAACCGGCCAGGCAACTACGAATTGCCCTTGGGCGCGGTCACCGTCCGCGAGCTCATCGACGACTACGGCCTTGGCGTTATTGATGGCAAAGCCGTCAAAGGAGTCCTAACTGCAGGTGTGTCTGCGCCGATCCTGACTCGGGAAAAACTCGATACGAAGCTGGACTACGACGCCGTTCAGGCCGCGGGGTCGATGCTCGGCTCGGCGTCGCTGATCGTGCTGGACGAAGACACGTGCATCGTGCGCGCGGCGGCGCTGATGGAGGAATTCTTCCGCCACGAATCGTGTGGCAAGTGCACGCCGTGCCGCGAGGGCACGTCCTGGCTGCACAAGGTGCTGCAGCGCATCGAGGAAGGGCGGGGTGTGCCGGGCGACCTGGATCTTCTGTTATCTCTTTCGGGAGAGATCAGCGGCAAAGTGCTCTGCGCCCTGGGCGATTTCGCCACCAGCCCCGTGACCGCCACCGTGAAGCAGTATCGCGACGAGTACGTCGCCCACATCGAGGGCGGGCGCTGCCCGCATCCCGCCTGGTGACGCAGCCCGCGAATCCCGCGCCCGACACCGTCTCGCTCACGATCAACGGCCAGGCCCTCGAAGCGCCGAAGGGCACCCTGCTGGTCGAAGCGGCCAAGCTCGTCGACATCGACATCCCGATCTTTTGCTACCACCCCAAGCTCAAGCCCGTCGGCGCGTGCCGCATGTGCCTGGTGCAGATCGAGAAGCTGCCCCGGCTGCAGACCGCGTGCACGACCCCGGTCGCCGCGGACATGATCGTGCACACCAACACGCCCGACGTCATCGCGGCCCAGAACGGCGTGATCGAGCTGCTGTTGGCCAATCACCCCCTCGATTGCCCGATCTGCGACAAGGGTGGCGAGTGCCCGCTGCAGGACAACACCTTTGAGTATGGACTTGGCGTGTCGCGGTTTACGGAGGAAAAGCGGCACAAGGAGAAGGCCTTTCCGCTCGGACCGAGCATCGTGTTGGATCGCGAGCGGTGCATCATGTGCTACCGCTGTGTCCGCTTCCACCAGGAGATTCCTGGTGACGAAGCGCTGGCAGCGGTGCAGCGCGGCGCGGACGCGGAGATCGCGACACTTGGTGGCGAGCCGTACGACTCGATCTTCGCGGGCAACACGATCGAGCTCTGCCCGGTCGGCGCGCTCACCAGCCGCCAGTATCGCTTCCGCGCCCGGCCGTGGGACCTCGTTCGGACGGACTCCGTGTGCAACGGCTGCGCGGTGGGCTGCAACGTCTCCGTGCACAGCCGAACCGAGACCGTGCTCCGCCTGGTGTCGCGCGAGAACCGTTCGATCGACGACGGCTGGCTGTGCGACCGCGGCCGCTTCGATAGCCTGCCGAACAATCCCGAGGGTCGCCTTGTGCGCCCGATGGTCCGCGACAACGGCTCGCTCTGCCCCGTCGGCTGGGACGAGGCTATTGCCCGCGCGGCGGAGCTCCTCGGCAACGCCAACACTAGCGGCACCGGTGCCATCCTCGCCTCGCAGGGTCTCTCCAACGAGGCCTTCTGGCTCCTACAACAACTACCGGTTCCCAGTGCGCTCTGGCCAGCGAGCCGTGCGAGCTGGCCCGTCGAGGGACGCATCACGAACCTGCCGGGCTGCAAAAGCATCGTCCTGGTCGGCCTGGATGCCTGGACTGAGCTGCCCGTGCTCGCGTTGTGGATCCGCAAGGCCGTCAACGGCGGCGCCAAACTGGTGGTGCTCGGACCAGACAATGGCCTGTGGCGCAGCACCGCCCACTGGCTGCGCGGCGATCCGCTCGCGCTGGCGAGCGCCCTCACCGAAACCCTCGCGGGCACCACCACCGCCGACCCGGACGTACTCGCCGCCGCTACCGCCGTGCGCGGCAACGCGCCGGCCGCGCTGCTGGTGCATCCCTCACTGACTGCTGACACAGCCCCACTGGAGGCACTGGCCAAAGCGCTCGGCGCCAGCGGAGAAACCGGCATGGTTGGCGCGCCGCTGCTGGGCGCCAACGGTCGCGGCGCACAAGACTTTGCGCCAGGACTGGCAGCCGGCGACCTCGCGCGCGCGAAGAAAACTTCGGCGATGCTGGCCATCGGCGACGAAGATTGGCCCGCGCTCAACGGCAAGCTGATCCTGGCTACCAGTACCAGGCCAGCAGACGAGGCCAGCTACGAAGTGCTGCTGCCGCTCGCCCACCCCTACGAGCGCCAGGCCAGCATCACCAACCTGGAAGGCCGCGTCCAACTGCAAGACGGCGGCGGTGCCCCGCTACCGTACGCCCGCGCCGACTGGGCCCTGCTCGCCGCGCTCGCGCAGCAGCTCGGCGTCGCCGTACCTCAGGACCTGCTCGGCATCCGCAACGCGATCGCGCAGCAGCATCCCGACACGAGCACCGCGTTGCTCCAGGAGAGGCTTGTCGCGCGTGTCTGAGCTGATCGTCGACATCGTGCGCGCCCTGGTCATCATCATCGCCCTGCTCACCGGCATGGCCTACATGACGTGGTTCGAGCGCCGCACGATCAGCCGACTCCAGATCCGCATCGGTCCCAACCGCGTCGGCCCGACGGGGCTGCTGCAGCCACTCGCCGACGCCCTGAAGCTGTTCTTCAAAGAGGATGTGACGCCGCGCAATGCCGACCGCGTCCTCTTTCCGTTGGCGCCCGGGATCTCGCTGGTCGCTGCGCTCGCTGCTTTTGCCGTCATTCCCATCGGCGATCCCAACTTCACCGTGGCAGGGATCAAGATTCCGCTGGTCATTCAGGACATGCCGGTGGCGTTGCTGTACTTGATCGGCGCGAGCTCCCTGGGTGTATACGGCGTGGTCCTCGGCGGCTGGTCGTCGGGCTCGAAGTACTCGCTGCTCGGCGCGCTGCGCGGCGGCGCCCAGGTCGTGTCGTACGAGCTGGTGCTCGGTCTGGCGCTGGTCGGCGTCGTGCTGGTGAGCGGCACGCTCTCGATCGGCCAGATCGTCGACCAGCAATCGCGACTGGTGCCGTACGTGATCCTGCAGCCGCTCGGCTTCCTGCTGTATTTCACCGCCGCGATTGCCGAGACCAATCGCGCGCCGTTCGATCTGCCCGAGGCGGAGCAGGAGCTGGTCGCCGGCTATCACACCGAGTACAGCGGGTTCCGCTTCGGCATGTACTACATCGCCGAATACGTCAACGTGCTGACGGTCTCGGCCATCGCGGCGACGCTGTTCTTCGGCGGCTGGACGGGACCGTTCAACCTGCTCCCGGGGCCGTGGTGGCTCCTGCTGAAGATGACCGTCTTCGCATTCGTGTTCGTATGGCTGCGCGCGTCACTGCCTCGGCTGCGCTATGACCAGCTCATGCGGTTGTCGTGGGGGCTGCTGTTGCCGCTTGGGCTGCTGAACGTGCTGGTCACCGCCGTGCTTGTCGTCTGGTTGGGTGGTGGCCGCTGATGTTCGATGGTGTTCGCGCGCTGGGTCGTGGCTTCTGGACAGTGTTGCGGCACGCCGCGCAGCCGCCGATCACGGTTCCCTACCCAGAGGTCAAGCGGCCTTTGCCCACCGCGTTCCGTGGTCGGCATCGGTTGTACCGCCACGAAGATGGCCTCGAGCGGTGCATCGGCTGCGAGCTGTGCGCCGCCGCGTGTCCGTCCGCGGCAATCTTCGTTCGTGCCGCCGATAACGATCCCGAGCACCCGGTGTCGACTGGCGAGCGCTACGCCGACGTGTACGAGATCAACATGATCCGCTGCATCTTCTGCGGCTACTGCGAGGAGGCCTGCCCGGTCGACGCCATCCGTCTCGGTCCGGAGTACGAATTGGCCGACTTTGCGCGGCCGGACTTCGTCTACACCAAGCAGATGCTGCTCGATCCCGAGAAATACGCTCCGCGGCGGCAGTACCACGCCGACGTCGACCAGTCCGACCCTGAGCTCCGACGCGAGATCCCCGATGATCTGGATCTGGGCGAGGTGTACCGCACGCATCGTCCGCTCGGCGCGCCGCCGTCTGGTTCGCCGGAAGAGGAGCACCATCCCCTCGCGTGATGCGCCCTCGCTTCGCCTGCGATGACTGACCTGTTCTTCCCACTCGCACTCGGCTGCGTCGTCGCGGTGTGCTCCGCCCTCGCTGTGGTGCTGGTGCGACGCCCGGTGTACGCGGCGATCTCGCTGCTGGTGCACAGCCTCAGCCTGGCCGCGTTGTTCGCGTTGCTGGCCGCGCCGATGGTCGCGGTCGGACAGCTGATCATCTACTCGGGCGCGATCGTCGTGCTGTTTCTGTTCGTGGTGACGCTGCTGCCCACCGGTGGCCGCGAGCTCGCGCCGTCCCGCTCGCGTTTGGTGCTGGCCCTGGTGGCCGCGGCGGCGTTGCTCGTTGCGCTGGCCGCCGCCCTGACCGCTGGCGCTCCGCTGGCCGCGGCGACCTTCGACCTCGGCGTAGCCGCCGTGGGCCGCGCCCTGTTCGGCCCGCTGCTGATCGCGTTCGAGCTGACCGCGCCGCTACTCCTGGTAGCCATGGTGGGCGCGGTCGTGATCTGGCGTCGCCACGAGCCCCGCCCGCGTATCGCGGCCAAGCCCACAACCGCCACAGCCCCCCGCCGCCTGGTGATGCACCGGTGAGCGATGGCATTCTGGACCTACATCCTCGAATGCGCAGACGGAAGGTACTACGTCGGTCACACAGACGATTTGGAAGCTCGGGTCGCAGCACACCAGAGCGGCCACTACGACGGGTGGACGCGCAAGCGCTTGCCGGTGCTCCTTGTGTTCTCGGAGTCGTTCGAGTCTCGGGACGACGCGTTCGCACTCGAGCGTCAGTTGAAAGGTTGGTCGCGCGCGAAGAAGCAAGCCTTGATGCGAGGCGACATGGAACAGCTCAAGGAACTTGCGAAGTCACGCAGTTCCGCCCGTGGTTCGACAAGCTCACCATGAGCGGAAGAAAGGACCCGCTCATCCTGAGCCCTGAGCCTGTCGAAGGGTCGAAGGAGTCGAAGGATCCGCTCATCCTGAGCTTGTCGAAGGATCCGCTCATCCTGAGCCTGTCGAAGGATCCGCTCATCCTGAGCCTGTCGAAGGAGTCGAAGGACCCGGACCGCGCTGGGGCACTCGCATGAGCTCCGAGACGCTGGTGTTGTGGACGTCGGCGGTGCTGTTCGCCATCGGGGCGGCGGGGGCGCTCATGCACCGGCATCCCGTGGCCATGCTCATGGCCGTGGAGATCATGCTGAATGCGGCCAACCTGCTGATCGTGCTCGGTGCGCGCGTCAAGGGGCTCGCCGATGCCGAGGCGGCCGCCTTGATCGTGCTCGTGCTGGCGGCGGCTGAAGCGGTGATCGGGCTCGCGCTCGCATTGGCACTGTTCAGACGCCGCACGGTGCCCGACGTCGATGATGCGGCGGAGCTGCGCGGATGATGCCGCTCCTGGCGTGGTCGTGGCTGTTCTCGCTGCCCGGGCTGGTCCTGACGGCGGCCGGTGTCCCGCCCCGCCGCGAACACGCCGGCTACGCCAGCCTGCCAGGACCCATCGTGCTGCTGATCGTGAGTGTCCTCGCCCTGCTGGGTGGCGGTCAGTACGCGGTCGAGATCCCGAACTGGCTGCCATTCCTACCCGATGGCGCGTTCCGTACCCTGGCCGATCCGCTCAGCGCGCTGCTGCTCGCCATCCTCGGCTTTGTCGCCGCCCTGGTCTACATCTACTCGCTCGGCTACATGGCCGACGATCCGAGCAAACGGCGCTTCTTCGTCTACCTCGACCTGTTCGTGGCCAGCATGGCGATCCTGGTCCTGGCCGGTAATCTGGCGGTCCTACTGATCGGCTGGACCGGCGTCGGCATCTCGAGCTTCCTGCTGATCGCGTTCTGGCGCGATCGTCCAGGCACCCTCGGCGCCGGCCTGCAGGCCCTGGCCGCCAATGCCATCGGCGACGGCGCCCTCCTGCTCGCCGCGGTCCTGGTCCCGACCGGTTGTGGCACCCTGGTCACGCTCAGCACCGCGCGCTGCACCGCGGTGCCCGGCGGCGCGGAAACTCTGGCCGCGCTGCTGTTCGTGGCCGCCGCGGCCAAGTCAGCGCAAGGTCCGCTGTACTTCTGGCTGCCCAACGCGATGGCCGGCCCGACCCCCATCAGCGCCTTGATTCACGCAGCGACCATGGTCGCCGCCGGCGTCTACCTGCTCGCGCGCACCAATGCGCTGTTAGCCCTGGCGCCCATGACGAGCACCGCCATCACCATCATCGCCGTCGCCACGGCGCTCGGCGCCAGCGCCGCGAGCCTCACTCAGTCCAACTTCAAGAAGGGCATCGCCTACTCGACGGTCGCCCAGCTGGGCTACATGTTCGCCGCGGTTGGCGTCGGCGCCCCGTTCGCCGGACTGTTCCACCTGTTCACGCACGCCAGCTTCAAAGCGCTCCTGTTCCTGGCCGCGGGCGTCGTCATCCACGGCGCATCCGGTCGTGAGAGTCTGCTCGACCTGCGCGGACTGGGTCGGTTCTTCCCGTACAGCCGCTGGGGGTTTCTCATCGGCTCGCTGGCGCTGATCGGCGCGCCATTGATCACGGCGGGCTCGTACAGCAAGGACGCCATCATCGACGCTGCGCTCGAACGCCAGCCGATGGTCGGCTGGCTCCTGCTCGGCGGGGTCTTGCTCACGGGTCTCTACATCGGTCGACTGTTCTCAATCGTGTACCTGGCGCCCGCCGTCGATCCCCACGCCGTGCACCACGAGCCCGCGAGCGAGCGGTTCATGAACTGGGCCCTCGTGCCGCTGATGGTGGGCTCGATCGCGTTCGGCTGGTTCGGCGCCAGCCTGGCCGCGAGCCTGAGCGGACCGCTGGCTGCTGTCGAATACGTCGCCGGCCCGCTGAGCCTGACCGTGCAGGGTGGGGCCGCCTTCGTCCTGGGTGCGCTGGGCTTCGTCGCCTCGTGGTGGTACGTCACGCAGCGCCCGATCTCTGCCGCGGCGCCGACTCGCGCGGATGACTCGTACCGCGCCGCGGGCTGGGTGCGAGTCATCGCCGAAGGTGGCTACGCCATCTCGCGCGCGCTGTCGATCGCGCAGTCAGGCGTGCTGCCGCGCTATGCCTTCGGCTCCTTCGTCGCCCTGGCGGCGATCGTGGTCCTGCGAGTCGTCGTCCGATGAGCCCGGCGCTTCTGTCGATCGGCGTCCTCGTCGTCGGCGCGGTCGTGGTGCTGCTGCTCGTTGGTCCAGTATCGAGCCGACCCGTGCTGGGGAGCTTGCTGGGCGTGCCGTTTAGCCTCGCGGCCGGAGCGATCGGCGTGCAGGCGTTCGCGCCGCTCGGCCTGGCCGTGGTCGCGCTGTGCGCGGTCGCTACTGTCGCGCTGCTGCTGCTGCCCGTCCTGGAGCCAGAGGTGCCAGCTCATGTCGCCGAAGCAGCGGCGCTGCTGCTGCTCGGGACCGCCGGCGCCGTTGCGCTGGCCGGCGCCACCGATTTGCTGCAGGTGGTGGTCGGACTGGAAACGCTGGCGCTGAGCGCGGTCATCCTGGTGGCCTTGAGCGCGGGCCAGCAGCCGCTCGAGGCAGCCTTCAAGTACTTCGTGCTGGGTGCGCTGTCGCTCGGCAGTCTCTTGTACGGGCTTGGGCTGATCTACCTGAGTACCGGCTCGTTTGCATTCCCAACGCTTGGCGCGGCTAGTCCGCTGACCCTGGTGGGCGTGGTCCTGGTCGTGCTCGGCATCGGCTTCGAGCTGGCCATCTTCCCGTTCCACTGGGGCGCCCTCGACGCATACACCGCCGCGGCGCCTTCGCTGGCTGGTTTCGTGATGAGCGCGAGCAAACTGGCGGCGGCCTTCGCGCTCAGTCGACTGGTGCTGGAGAGCGGCGTCACCAGCGCGCAGGTGCTGATCTGGATCGGCTCGCTCACGATCATCTGGGGTACCTTCGGCGCGCTTGCGCAGGGCCGCGATCTGCGGCGCATGCTGGCCTACTCGGCGGTCACCCATGCTGGCTTCATCGCGCTGGCCGTCGGCTCGGGCAGCGGCGGTCCGACCGTCGCCGCCTTCTACGCCGCGGTCTACGGCAGCATGGCGATGCTGGTCTTTGCCGCGCTGGCGGCGACCCCATCGGGTGATGTGACGACTCTCGGCCCGCTACGCGCCGGCGCACTTGCGTTGGGATTGTTCTCGCTGAGCGGCATCCCGCCGACGCCCGGGTTCTGGGCCAAGCTGGCGGTGCTCGTCGTCGCCTGGCAATCAGCGGGCGTGCTGCCCACGTTGATTGCCGTGGCCGGCGGCGTCTTTTCTGTCCTGTACTACTTGCGACCCATCCCCGACCTGTTCGCGATCTTGCGCGAGCGGATCCCGACCGTTGGTCGACCCGTGCCCGCGCCGGGTGTCCTGTTGGCGGGCGTCGTGGTGGTCCTGCTGGGCCTGTTCCCCGGCGTCGCCTGGACGCTGGCCGCTGCGCGCTAGTGCGCGCCCCTCACCGCGCTAGCGGTTACGGTCCGAGCGCACGAACAACACCGTGCCCACGACCGTAAACGCACAGCAGAGTCCCGCGGTCACCAGCAGGTCAAGCCACATCGGATTCAGCACCGCGCTGGCGTACTCCGGCTTGCCGGCGTAGAAGATGTTCCGCGCCAGGTCGATGCTGTAGGTCATCGGCATCAGCTTGGCCAGGACCGCCAACAGCCCAGTCGAGCTCGCCACCGGGATGATCGCGCCAGCCAGGAACATCTGCGGGAACACCACCAGCCCGGTCACGAACCGCGCGGTGGTCGCGTCGGGCACGATCCCCACAAAGAACGCCCCGAGCGCGCCGCCGGCCAGTGCCAGCAACGGCGCCAGTGCCAGCACCCGCAGCAAGTCAACCGGATCGAGTGGGATGCGCATCACCACGACCATCCCCAGAACACCCACCAGCGAGATCAGTGACGCCGCGCCGGAGCCAATGATCTTCCCAACCAGAACGGTGAAGCGCGAGATGGGCGCGACGAAAAGCTCGGCGGTGAAGTCCGATTCGCGCTCCTCGACCAGGTTCATCACGCCCGCGACGGTGCCCTGGTAGAGCGTGTTGGCGATCATGCCGATCAGCATGAACGGCAGATACGAGTACGGCAGTGCGCCAGTCAGGTTGTCGGCGATGCTGCCACCGAGCAGCCCGATGAAGATCACTGGGAATATCACCGTGAACATGAGCGACAAGGGGCTTTTGACCGCGCGCAGCACCTCGCGCCAGGCGATCGCGAACATGGCGTTCGCCTCGCGCAGCACGCCCGACTGCAGTCCGATCGGCGGCGGCGCGGAGTACGCGCGGGCGACAACGTCAACGCTCACGCGGCTACCTCCTCGGGTTTGCGAAGCAGCTCGATGTACGCCTCTTCCAGACTCGGATCGTGAACGCGCAGCACGGTCAGCGGCGTGCGAATGCGGGCGATGATCGACTGCGCCGTTGTGTCCTGATAGCGGACCCGCATCGGACCAGCGCCGTCGACCTCGGGCGAAAGATCCAGCGCGCGCAGCTCGCGCACCAGCGCCGGGCGGTCAACCGCGTCCAGAACGACGGACCGCTCGAGCAGCCGCCGCTTGAGCTCATCGGGCGTGCCCAGCACCGCGATGCGGCCGTGGTCGATGACGCACACGCGATCGGCCTCCTCAGCCTCTTCCAGGTAGTGCGTCGTCAGAAAGACCGTGGTGCCGTCCTCGTTGCGCACCCTGCGCAGGTACTGCCACACCCCGTGGCGGCTCATCGGATCCAGCCCGGACGTCGGCTCGTCGAGAAACAGGATCTGCGGGCGATGCATCAGGCCGCGCACGATCTCGAGCTTGCGCTTCATCCCGCCCGAGTAGGTGCGCAGTGGCTTGAACATGCTGTCGTCCAGACCGACCACGTGCGCGAGCTCCTCGATCCGCTGTCGATACTGGCGCGGCATCATGCGATACGCCGGCCGATAGCCATAGATCCCGTATAGCGCGACGTGCAGGCGGATGTTCTCCTCTGCCGAGAGGTGCAGGTCGACCGCGGAGTTCTGAAAGATGATGCCGATGTTGCGGCGGACCGCCGTGGCCTCACGGTCGAGGTCGTGGCCGGCGATGGTCACGCGGCCGCTGGTCTTGGCCAGCGTGGTGGTCAAGATCGAGATGGTGGTGGTTTTGCCGGCGCCGTTGGGGCCGAGGAAGGCGAACAGCTCGCCCGGCTGGACGTCGAAGCTGATGTCGTCCACGGCGGGCACGGCACTCTTGCGGTAGCGTTTACTGAGGTGCTCGACGCGAATGATGGGCGGCATCGGGGGACACTTACCTTCCTTCGGGGACCGACGCGACCGGTCTCCTTGCGCGCGGGGACGCACGACCGGTCTTCTTTTCGCATGCGACGGCCGGCACGGGCGTAGAGTTGCACTTACTGACCGTTCGGTAAGTATGCGAAACTAGGCTGGTCGTGTCAAGCTCGCACGTGGTCAAGGGTGTTCGCCGCCACCCACGGCTGGTCCGCGCGGCGCGTCAGTCCGGCCGCGGCGGCGGACGCGAGCGCATCTTCGCCGAAGCCGTGCGCCTCTTCGGCACGCGCGACTTCAGCGACGTCTCGATGCAGGACGTGGCCGACGCTGCTGGCGTCACCAAGGCCGCGCTGTACTACCACTTCCAGGACAAGGTCGACCTGTACTACAAGGCGCTGCTCGCGCGCGTCGAGTCCGTCCGCGAAGCGATGGAACACGCGATCGCCGGCGGCGGGTCGCTCGAAGAGCGACTGGTGCGGCTGGCCCTGGTCGGCATGGAGCGTTTGCAGTCAGACGTCTACCAGCCCCACCTGCACTCGCATCAGCACCTCGACCACGAGCGGCATGCGCAGGTGCACCAGGCGATGGAGCGCCTGCAGGAGCCTGCTATTCGCGTGTTCGCCGAGGGCGGCGTCGTCAACGCCGGCCTGTCGCCGCGCGCGGCGACCACGCTGCTCGGCGGCGTGATTGCCTCGCTGATCTTGCCCTTTCCCGACTCGGGGGGAGATGACCTGCCGAGCGACCCCGAAGAGCGCGTCCGGCTGGCAATTCGCGTCTTCTTGAGGGGCTACCTGGGCCTGGCGGCGGAGCCCTGAGCTCGGTCGGGCCCCGAAGGGAAGGGGACCGTGCGGCACGCCGTCTGCGTATAGCGCCAGTTGCAGATGGCCGTTCGCACCAGTCACGTCACCACCCGCAGCGCGAACTACTCGCTCGGCCCGGGCGCCGACCTGCCCATCGCCCGCATCGTGGCGGTGCTGTTGCTGATCCTGCCGCTGTTCGCGTACTGGGTGATCACGCGCGAGGCCAAAGCAGGCCCATCAGAGGCCGCGATCCAGATCGCCAACTTCGATCCCAAGAAGGCGTTCGCCGACAACACCCCGCACTTCCTGCCCAAGCCGGTGGCCGCCATGCCGGCCGATGCCGATGCCGGGCCGCCTGCGCCGGCCGCGTCTGAGGACGCCCCCGCCGACACCGCCGAGCACGTGAAGGTGGCGAACACGGGTGGCGCCGGCGCGATCCTGCGCGCGGACCCGCCGCGCGGGCGCCAGCTAGCCGCGCTGCGCGATGGTCAGGTGCTCGAAGTCCTGGAACGCCAGACGGTCGCCGACAGCGAGTGGCTGCGGGTGCGCACCAGCGAAGGCCTCGAGGGCTGGATCTTCGGCCGCCTGGTCGGCCCAGCGCAATAGCCCAACGTAGCCCTCACCCTAGTCCTCTCCCAGAGGGAGAGGGAACACGCTGTAGCACAAACCGTCGGCGTCTGTTACAACGCGTCTCCCGCTGTTGGAGGCAGGGCCCCACATGACTGCACTGCATGTGCTCCTGATGACCAATCGACCCTCCGTGCACGCCTTTCTCGAGGAGCACGGCGCCCGCAGTATTCCGCGTATCACCGCCACGCAGGTGCCGCTCTCGGTCGATGGCCTCGAGTCGCACGCCCGCGACCTGCAAGAGGCAGACGTGGCGATGATCGACGTCGGCGCCGATCCTGACGCGGCCGTCGAGGTCGCGCAGGCGCTGCATCGCCAACGCGCGGACCTGCGCATGCTGGCCGTGCTGTGCTGCCCCAACCCCACGATGCCGTGGCACGTGCGCTCGCTGTTGTCCAGTGGGGTGCACGAGATGCTCGATGCCCAGACCACGCCGTCGGAGCTGGTCGAGCGACTGGTGTCGGTGGTGCACGGCCAGCACGCGGTGCGCGTGGCGCTGCATCGCGACTTTGGCGCGCAGCGCGCCTGGTCGGTCGAACCGCTCGGGCGCGACGATCAGGAGCTGCTAGAGCTCGTGGCGCGTGGGCTCAGCGACGTCGAAATCGGCCTGCGCTTGCGGCTCGGCGAGCGCACGGTGCGCGATCGGGTGCGCACGCTGCGTCAGGCGCTGCAGCTCAGGAACCGCGAGGAGCTCGCGGCATGGGCAGTTGCGCATGGCTACTACCGCCCGGTACGGCAGCCGCACGCGCCGGATTCGGCAGCCAAACTCGCCGTTTCGGGAAGATAACCTCGCCGGCCGCGGCGTAACTGCCGCCGGTACCCTG
>WNGA01000662.1_pt1 | contig 52405 bp, 53 predicted proteins | sample 5400061 | NCBI WGS metagenome assembly WNGA01 (sample SAMN13153366, study PRJNA577476) | soil metagenome | isolation source: 100 cm soil or saprolite under grassland replicate 2 | place: USA:California | collected 2016-06-15
GAAGGGAGCGTGCACACCAGGACAGGGTCGCTGTCCGGCGATGTCAAGGTGATCGAGGGTACGGACGGTGATCTGTGCGTCTTGGCGCCGGCCCCGGACGAGCTGCGGCCGGAGACGGTCGAGCGGCTCCGGGCGGCGGTCACGCTGAAGCGCTGGGCGGGGGTACGGGCAACGGCGTGTACCCGGAAGCCGCCCGCCGACCCGCGACCGGCCCGCCGGGTGCCGCCGAGCGCGCACGCTCCCGCATCCCCGGCGGTCCCGCTGCCGGTGCCGTCGCGGTTGCCCGCGGCGGCGTGCGGCGCCCATTGGTCCGCGCCTCCTGCACGATCCGGTACGGCGCCGGCTCCCGGCCCGGGAGTGGCGCCCGTACCACGATCTCATTCCGGTGTAAACCGTGCCGATTTTCCTGTGACTCGACAGGGTCTACGCAGGCATCTGCACCAAGGCGTCCAGCCACCCCGCGAGGCGTTGTTGCGTTGAGCGATCGGGTGGGCGTGCTGATCCGGGTTCTCGCGCAGGATCAGATCGCGTAGGCGAGTTCGGCGAACGCTGCGGCGATCCGCAGGGCGGGTGGGTTGTCAAGTCCGAGGTCATAGTGGCCGCGGCGGAGGTTCTGCACGAAGGCCTGTCCCGCGATGATCGTCTGGGCGGTGCGGTTGGTGCGCAGGCCGCGCATCGCCCGAAGCCGGTGCTTGAGCCGGCTGTGATCGGCCTCGATCAGATTGTTCGCGTACGCCTCGACGTGGTGCCACGCCTGCGGGATCAGCTCGTCGAGCACGCCGGGATAGGTCGCGGCGGCGTCGGTGACTGCCTCGCTGGGCTTGACTTCAGCCTAGACAGTGCTTGCCGGAGGAACCGCCTGGCCGCCTCGGCGTCGCGGCGGACCGACAGCAGCACGTCGATAACCTGCCCGTGCTGGTCGACGGCCCGGTGGACGTAGCGCCACACCCCGTTGACCCTGACGCACGTCTCGTCGACGTACCACCGGTCCCCAGGCAATGGCGAACGAACCGGGCGGCGTCGGCCAGCAACGGGGTGAACCGCTGCACCCACCGGAACACGGTGACGTGGTCGACCTCGACCCCGCGTTCGGCCAGCAGCTCCTCAATGTCCGCGGTAGGACAGGTTGAAGCGGAGGTACCAGCGCACCGCGGCGACGATCACCTCGGCTGGAAAACGGAACCCGGCGAACGCCGACTTCGGCGGCAACCAGCGACGGGCACGGCGCGACAGATTCACCTCGTCAAGCCTGCCGCGATCTTGCCTACACTCAAAAGCAACGGAGCCTTCAGCAGTAGGTCGACGCCGGACAGTTGCAGCGCAAAGCCGGCCGCGTCCTGCTCAGGGAACTCAACGAGATGGCGCGACTGCTCAACGTCGGCGACATCGTGGGGGCGGCGGAAAGATTCGCCGAGATCCGTGACAAGCTCGCCGAGCTGCGGCGGAACGGCAAGCTCACACCTGCCGGGTACCGCGCGCTGCCGGACCTCGACCAGATACTCCTTCGACACAGCCGGCAAACGCCAGGATGGAGGAGTCCGGTTCGTCAACCTTTGCCGGACCGGGACATCCGGCCGTCATATTGACGCAATTAATCCGAGCTGGAAAGATTTGGTGGCTGAGAGCGCTCTCTTCCGGAGGACGACATGCGATCACGTCGACGGGCGCTTACTGCCTTGATCGGGGTAGCGGTCCTGGTGGCGGTGCTGCTACCGGCCCAAGCCGCACCAGCGGCCGAGGCACAGACCATTACGGCCACCACGAAGGGCGCCCTGCCGTACCTCAACCCGGCGCTGCCGGTCGAACAACGGGTCGCCGACCTGCTCAGCCGGATGACGCTGGAGGAGAAGATCGGCCAGATGACGCAGGCCGAGCGCGGCGCGGTCTTCGACAACCCGAGCCTCATCAAAGAGTGGAACCTCGGGTCTGTGCTGTCCGGCGGCGGCTCCACGCCGCCGACGAACACGCCGGCTGCTTGGGTCGAGATGGTCAACCGGTTCCAGGCCCAGGCGCTGAGCACTCGGCTGGGTATCCCGATGATCTACGGCATCGATGCGGTGCACGGGCACGGCAACGTGCACGGCGCCACGCTGTTCCCGCACAACGTCGGTCTCGGCTCCACCCGCGACCCGGCGCTTGTGGAGATGGTCGGCCAAGCCACCGCCGAAGAGGTTCGTGCGACCGGCATCCCGTGGAGCTTCGGGCCTTGCGTCTGCGTCTCCCGAGACGAGCGCTGGGGCCGGTCGTACGAGAGCTTCAGCGAGGACCCCTCGCTGGTCGCCTCGATGGAGACCATCATCGACGGCCTGCAGGGCGGCAAGGCAGGCCCGGTCGCCGACGTGGACCGGGTACTTGCCACCAGCAAGCACTACGCCGGTGACGGCGACACGGAGTACGACCAGGCGGTCGCCGACGCCAACGTGGGCAAGCCGTGGTGGGAGCAGAAGTACACCATCGACCAGGGCATCACGGTGACCAACCGGGAGGACTTCGCCCGGATCGACCTCCTGCCATACGTCGTCGCCGTCCGAGAGCACAATGTCGGCAGCGCCATGCCGTCATTCTCCAGCGTGGACTGGACCGAGGACGGCGTAGGCAACCCGATCAAGATGCACGCCAACAGAGACCTCATCACTCGCGTGCTCAAGCACCAGATCGGCTTCCGCGGGTTCGTGATCTCCGACTGGGAGGGCATCCACCAGATTCCCGACCCGGCCAACCCCACGAACACCGGGCTGACCGCGTACAAGGTCCGGGTCGGCGTCAACGCCGGTACGGACATGTTCATGGAGCCCTTCAGCGCCAAGCAGTTCGAGGACCTGCTGCTGGCCGAGGTGAACGCCGGCCGGGTTACCCGCGGCCGCATCGACGACGCGGTAGGACGCATCCTGCGCACGAAGTTCCAGCTTGGACTTTTCGAGCACCCGTTCGCGTCGCCGGACAACGTGGACCAGGTCGGCAGCGCCGCGCACCGGGCGCTCGCCCGCCAGGCGGTCGCGGAGTCGCAGGTGTTGCTGAAGAACAGCGACGATGTACTGCCGTTGAACCGGAACGCCAAGGTGTACGTCGCCGGCCGCAACGCCGACAACATCGGCAACCAGTCCGGCGGCTGGACCATTACCTGGCAGGGCGTGTCCGGCGATGTCGTGCCCGGTACCACGATCCTGGAAGGCATCCGGGAGGTGGCGCCGAATGCGCAGGTCACCTACAGCGCCGACGCGTCCGCGCCGACGGCCGGGTCCGACGTTGGTGTGGTCGTCGTTGGTGAGACGCCGTATGCGGAAGGATTTGGCGACGTCGGCGGGCCGGAGTGCGGCTGGTGTACCCCGGCACAGCAGGAAGAGAAGTCGCTGACCCTCCAGCCCGGTGACAAGGCCGTCATCGACAAGGTCTGCTCCGCGATCGCCACGTGCGTGGTGCTCGTGGTATCCGGGCGTACGCAGGTCCTCACCGACCAGCTCGGACAGATCGACGCGCTGGTCGCGTCGTGGCTGCCGGGCACCGAGGGCGCTGGCGTCGCTGACGTACTGTTCGGCAACCGACCGTTCACCGGGCGGCTGTCGATGACCTGGCCGCGCAGCGTGGACCAGGTGCCGATCAACGTCGGCGACGGGAACTACCAGCCGCTGTACCCGTTCGGCTGGGGACTGCGCACTGGCGGCGGCGGGTCCACGGTGGACCAGGCGCGCGACCGCGCCCAGGCCGCCGTCGTGGCGGGCAAGGCGCCCGCCAATTGGGCGAAGCTCATCGCCGACGCCGACCACGCCCTGCTCACCGGGGACACGGCCAAGGCGTACGCGTTGTTGGCCCAGGTAGCCGGCTAACCACCTTTAGCGGCCCAGCCAGGGGGTCCCGGCTGGGCCGCTCCACCTGCTCGGCGCCGGCCGGGTGCAGAGCCGGCACCAGGCCGCCCGCGCGGTGAACGGACGGCAGCTACGCGACCGGCTCGAAACCCACGGCATCCTGGTCCGCGGCGCGTCCTGGCGCGGACTGGCCGAGGAGGCGCCAGAGGCGTACAAGGACGTCGACGCAGTCGTTGAGACCAGTGAGCGCGCCGGACTGGCACGCAAGGTGGCTCGACTCGTGCCCCTCGGCGTCGTCATAGGCTAGCGGGGCTCCCCCCGGCCAGGCTTGCCCTGAAGGGACTTTGTGCCCTGGAGCGGATGAGGCGTTCTCAGCGATGCTGAAAGGTGGCCCGCGAGGCGAGCAAGGGAGCCGGAAACGGCTGAGAGGCCGGAGAGTCGAAAGGCTCGAAGGCGACCTTCACCACCTGATCCGGATAATGCCGGCGAAGGGAGATCGCTTCGCGGGTCATGTCCGCTCACCGTCGGGACGTTCGCCCACGATCGTGCGATCGGTCTCTTCGCTAGCGACTTTCCGCTCCCGGCAACCCGGCGTAACGTCGGGGGGTGGACGGGTGGTGACGGCGGAAGGGAGGTCCGCCATGAAACTGTTCACCACCGACCTCAAGAATCAGCCTGGCGAGCTAGCTCATCTGTGTAGGGTGCTCGCCGAGCGCGGCGTCAACCTGGAGCTGTCCGGGGTGACCGCCGGCGACCACGGCCTGGTCTACTTCACCGCCAGCGACGAGGACGCCGCGCGTGCTGCGCTGGAGGCGGCCAAGATCGGCTTCGAGGAGCACCCGGCGCTGCAGATCAAGTGCGCCGACCGGGCCGGTGAGGCCGCTGCGTTCGCCAGCAAGCTCGCGGACGCGAACATCAACATCTCTGGCCTGCTGTCGGTGTCGATCTGTGGCGGCGAAGTGATCTTCGCGACCGTTGTTGACAACCCGGAGGAGGCGCGTCGCCTACTGGGCGACCAGATCGTTGGATAGTCCGTCCATCCCGTCCAGCGTGGTGCGCGGCCCGCACGGTGACCGCGCACTGCGCGGCAGGTGGCGATTACGGGGAAGCCACGCGCTATTTGAGATGCGGACGCCGCATCGGGTCCGTGCGCGAGGCCAGCGCCGGAGAGCGCTCATCGACGAACCGGGCTCGCGTCCAAGGCGCCGATGCTGTTTCGCGTTGAGGCTCATCGTCGGGGTTCGCGTCTCACCCAGGCCTCCTCGGCGGAGAGCGCACGGACCCGTACCTGCCGGACCTTCCGGTATACCCGCTGGGCCGGACACCGGCGTCCATCGACGGTGAGCAGTCGGTCCACCGTGATCCCCTTTGAGGAAGTCGAGCCGTCGTAGGCATGATCGAGACTCCCGGTAGCTGTACGTCGGCGGACGGTTCGAGTCCGGCCTCGGACACTCTCGTTTTGCCGAGTCATCCCGGCATTCTGGACATGAAGTCCGTGACCACGCCAGTGACCTCCGGTCAGACCGGAGACTTGTGCGGCAGCAGCAATCGACGACGGGCAGCGGCGTACCACGGATAGGGGACGGCCGTGGTCAACATCGCCGTCCTTGCGGCTGCGGTTCGGACGCCACCGCCCAGCTCCTCAACACGTGGTTACTCCATCAAATCCATTTGATGTATCCTGCTGATCGTGGTGTTGTCGAGTCAAGCTCCACCGGCGTTCGTGCGCTTGGCCGCCCATCCACTGCGGTGGCGGCTGCTGGCTGAACTCGCCGACAGCGACTACCGGGTCCGGGAACTGGTGACGCTGGTTGGTGAGGCGCAGAACCTGGTCTCCTACCATCTGCGGCTGCTGAGGGACGGCGGGCTGGTCACCGTCACGCGCAGCAGCTTCGACGGCCGCGACAGCTACTACCACCTGGATCTGGATCGCTGCGCAGATGCGCTGGCCGACACCAGCTCCGCGCTGCACCCGGCGCTGCGCCGGGAGCCTTCACCGCGCATACCCATGGTGGAGCTGCGGCGCTCGCCCCGCGTCGGCGTGCTGTTCGTGTGCACCGGCAACAGCGCCCGCTCACCGATCGCCGAGGCCCTGCTACGCCACCACACCGGCGGCCAGGTCGAGGTGGCCAGCGCCGGCAGCCGGCCCAAGCCCCGCCTTCACACCAACGCCGTACGGGTGCTGCACGACGAGTTCGGCATCGACGTCACCGGCCAGCGCCCCCGGCACTTGGACACGTTGACCGGCCGTCGGTTCGACTACGTGGTCAGCCTGTGCGACAAGGCCCGCGAGGCCTGCCCCGACTTCCCGGACCATCCCCGGCGGGTGCACTGGAGCATCCCCGACCCCGCCACGGCCGGCGACACCGACCAGACCAGGTACCCCGCCTTCCAGCACACCGCGACAGACATCGACACCCGCATCAGGCACCTGCTGCCAGTCCTCACCGCCACCCGCTCTTGAAGGAGATTCAGCCGTGACAGCATCCGACCAGTACGCAAGTGTCCGCTACCTCGTCGACGACGTCCAGACGGCCGTCGACTTCTACACCACCCATCTCGGCTTCACCCTGAACACCAGCGCCGCGCCCGCCTTCGCCGACGTGGTACGCGGCCCGCTGCGGCTGCTGCTGTCCGGGCCAGCCAGCTCCGGCGCCCGCGCCACCCCCGATGACGCCACCAACGCCGGACGCAACCGCATCCATCTGATCGTCGACGACTTGGATGCCGAGATCGACCGACTACGCAGCACGGGACTGTCATTCCGCAGCGACGTGGTCGCCGGTCCCGGCGGACGCCAAATCCTACTCACCGACCCCGCCGGCAACCTCATCGAACTGTTCCAACCCGCCCACCGGCCGGACACGCCCACAACCTGACCAGGCTGGCACCACCACGAACGATCCTGCTGCCCGACCGAAGCCGGCCGGCCGCTGAGTCCCGAGCACCTGCTCGATGCCGCGGCGGCCGGCGGTCGGTCCGCGCGGCCAGCGGTATCTTCACCGCCATTTGCGAGCGCCGGGCCTGGACGACCGCGCGACCGGGGACAGGTCGCATCGGACGAGGTCGTGTGCGCATCAGATGACGTGCGCGGTCGGGGTGGCGGCGCCTGACCTTGGTCCAGACAGGGTGGCGCCGCCCCCTTCTGCATTCTTGACTGATTCCAGAAAGTGGAGCAGACTCTGGCACGTGGCCACGACCTTGGAGTTCCAGCAGATGCTGCGCGGGGCCGCTTTACGCGTGACCCGACCTCGGCTGGCGGTGCTGGGCGCGGTGCACGAGCACTCGCACGCCGACACGGACACGATCATCGGTGCCGTTCGCAACTCACTCCCGGAGGTGTCCCACCAGGCCGTGTACGACTGCCTGCACGCGCTGACGGCAGCGGGTCTGGTACGTCGCATCAAGCCATCCGGCTCCGTTGCTCGCTACGAGGCGCGGGTAGGCGACAACCACCACCACGTGGTGTGCCGGTCATGCGGTGTCATCGCCGATGTCGACTGCGCTGTCGGTGACGCCCCCTGCCTGACCGCGTACGACGACCAGGGTTTCTCGATCGACGAGGCCGAGGTCATCTACTGGGGCCTGTGCCCCGACTGTGCCGCCACTCCCAGTTCCTGATCACCCTGATCCGCATAGCCGCGAAAGGATTCCCATGTCTGAGAACCACGAAACAGTCATCGCAGACGTGAACGAGGAGAGCGAAGGTCGCTGCCCGGTCGCGCACGGCCGCGCCCCGCACCCGACCCAGGGCGGGGGGAACCGGGGCTGGTGGCCGAACCAGCTCAACCTGAAGATCCTCGCCAAGAACCCCGCCGTGGCCAGCCCTCTGGGCGAGGAGTTCGACTACGCCGAGGAGTTCAAGACCCTCGACCTCGCCGCCGTGAAGACCGACATCGCGGACGTGCTGACGAACTCACAGGACTGGTGGCCGGCTGACTTCGGCCACTACGGACCGTTCATGATCCGGATGGCCTGGCACAGCGCGGGCACGTACCGCATCAGCGACGGACGCGGTGGCGCCGGGGGTGGCCAGCAGCGCTTCGCGCCCCTGAACAGCTGGCCGGACAACGGGAACCTGGACAAGGCTCGCCGGCTGCTGTGGCCGGTCAAGAAGAAGTACGGCCAGAAGATCTCGTGGGCCGACCTGATGATCCTCGCCGGCAACGTCGCTCTGGAGTCGATGGGCTTCAAGACCTTCGGCTTCGCGGGTGGCCGTCCGGACGTATGGGAGCCCGACGAGGACGTCTACTGGGGCCCCGAGAGCACCTGGCTCGGCGACGAGCGCTACAGCGGTGACCGGGAGCTCGAGGATCCGTTCGGCGCGGTCCAGATGGGCCTCATCTACGTCAACCCGGAGGGCCCGAACGGCAACCCCGACCCGATCGCCGCGGCCCGAGACATCCGCGAGACGTTCCACCGGATGGCGATGAACGACGAGGAGACGGTCGCGCTGATCGCCGGCGGCCACACCTTCGGCAAGACCCACGGCGCCGCCGATCCGGAGCAGCACGTCGGCCCCGAGCCCGAGGGTGCCCCGCTCGAGGAGCAGGGGCTCGGCTGGAAGAACACCTTCGGTACCGGCAAGGGCGCCGACGCGATCACCAGCGGGCTCGAGGGCACCTGGACGAACACCCCGGTGAGCTGGGACAACAGCTTCTTCGAGATCCTTTTCGGGTACGAGTGGGAGCTGACCAAGAGCCCCGCCGGCGCATACCAGTGGAAGCCGAAGGACGGTGCCGGTGCGGGCACCGTCCGCGACGCCCACGACCCGTCGAAGAGCCACGCCCCGACGATGCTGACGACCGACCTCTCCCTCCGGGTCGACCCGGTCTACGAGCCGATCTCGCGGCGCTTCCTCGAGCACCCCGACGAGCTCGCGGACGCCTTCGCCCGGGCGTGGTTCAAGCTGACGCACCGCGACATGGGGCCCATCGCTCGCTACCTCGGCCCGGAGGTCCCGACCGAGGCGCTGCTGTGGCAGGACCCCGTTCCCGCGGCGACGTACGAGCTCATCGGGGCCGACGACGTCGCCACCCTCAAGGGCCAGATCCTTTCCTCGGGGCTGTCGGTGTCCGAGTTGGTCTCCACCGCGTGGGCGTCGGCATCGACGTTCCGCGGCAGCGACAAGCGCGGCGGCGCCAACGGGGCGCGGATCCGCCTCGAACCGCAGAACGGTTGGGAGGTCAACAACCCGGACCAGCTCGCAACGGTGCTGCGTACTCTCGAGAGGATCCAGGAAGCGTTCAACGCCTCGCACAGCGGAGGGAAGCAGGTCTCGCTCGCCGACCTGATCGTGCTCGGCGGGTGTGCTGCCGTCGAGTCGGCCGCCAAGAACGCTGGGTACGACGTCGAGGTCCCCTTCACGCCGGGGCGTACGGACGCGTCGCAGGATCAGACTGACGTGGAGTCCTTCGCCGCGCTCGAGCCGACAGCGGACGGGTTCCGCAACTACCTCGGGAAGGGCAACCGGCTGCCGGCTGAGTATCTCCTGCTCGACCGGGCGAACCTGCTGACCCTGAGCGCGCCCGAGATGACGGTCCTCGTCGGTGGTCTCCGTGTCCTTGGCGCGAACGTCAGGCAGTCGCCGCTCGGCGTCTTCACCGAGACCCCTGGGTCGTTGACCAACGACTTCTTCGTGAACCTGCTCGACCTGGGCACGACGTGGAAGCCGACGTCCGACGATGCGGAGACCTTCGAGGGTCGCGACCCCGCCGCGGGCGAGGTCAAGTGGACCGGCAGCCGCGTCGACCTCGTCTTCGGTTCGAACTCCGAGCTGCGCGCGCTCGCGGAGGTCTACGCGAGCGACGACGCACGGGAGAAGTTCGTGCACGACTTCGTCGCGGCGTGGGACAAGGTGATGAACCTCGACCGGTACGACCTCGCGTGATCCTCACGTCCAGGTCGGCCCGCACCGGCCGACCTGGACGTGAGGCCCCGAATCGCCGGCCGCCGCGCCGCGGCACCGTCGTCGTAGCCACGGAGGTTCAGTGCGCCGTGCTCGACCGCAATGTCAGTACGGTGATTTCGCTCGGCGCGAAGATCCGGAACGGCGGACCCCAGAAGCCGGTGCCTCGGCTGGTGTAGAGCCAGGTCCGCCCGCCGTGCCGGCTCAAACCCGCCACTACCGGCTGGTCGAGCCGGACCAGCAGCTGGAACGGCCAGATCTGGCCACCGTGGGTGTGCCCGGACAGCTGCAGGTCGACCCCGTGGGTCATCGCCGCGCCGACCTGCTTGGGCTGGTGGGCGAGCAGCAGTACGGGCAGCTCCGGGTCGGCGCCGGCGAGCGCGGCGCCATGGTCGGCGCGGTGGCCAGGCCGCCCCGAGGCCTCGGCGGTGGCGTCGTCCACACCGGCGACGACGAGCCGCGAGCCGCCCCGCTCGACCACCAGGTGGCGGTTGTGCAGCGGCTCCCAGCCGAGCTCGCGCATGTGCCCGAGCCAGCCGTCCACCTCGCCGAAGTACTCGTGGTTTCCGGTCACGTACACCCGCGCCAGCCTGGCCTGTACGTCGGCCAGTGGCGCGGCCTGGGACAGTCGCCGCGCCACGCTGCCGTCGGCGATGTCGCCGGTATGGCAGACGATGTCCGGGGCGAGTTCGTTGACGGCTGCGACCACCTCGGCCGACCAGGCGGCACGGTTGATCGGCCCGTAGTGGGTGTCGGTGAGCAGGACGACGCGTACGCCGTCTAGCCCGGTGCCGAGCCGCGGCAGGTGCACCTCGACCTGGCGGAGCCGGGGCAGGCGCGTCGCCTCCGCGTACCCCCAGATCATCAGTGACACCGAGACGGCGAGGACAGCAGCGCCGACGACCCGTGACCGGGTCGGGTCGGCCACCCCCGCGAAGCTGAGGGTGAGCCGCAGCAGGTTGCCCAGCAGGGACCAGGCGAACAGCACCCAGACCACGCCCAGCAGGGTGTCCCCGGTCCGCGCTGCCCAGTCGAGCTGGCGCCGGCCGTGGCCCAGGTACATGAGCACCGGTAGGGCGAGCAGTCCACAGGTGAACACCAGGGTCCCGGCGACAGAGACGCCGGTCGGCCACTGGGCGCCGGCGATCACCAGAGTCCACCACGGCAACCCGAACAGCAGTCCGAGAATGCTGATCAGCACCGCCGCGAACAACACCGGCCGCCAGACTCGCCTCGCGGGCCGAGCCGCTACCGCCTCACCGCTCGCCACGCCGTACCTCCGTCGCCCGTCGTTCGAAGACTGGACGCATCAAAGGTACGCGCCGCGGCCCGGTCGTCGGCCAGGTCTTTCGCGCGGCGCCGCAGCACCGCGTACGCCCACTGTGGTTACTGCTTCCCTTGCCTCAACAGCGAGGCGATCATGAAGTCTGCGATGAACTGGGCGAACCCGGGATGCGCCCAGCCGCGCCGCAGGACGAGCACGTCGGTGGCCTTGTCCGTGGTGACGCCGTCTCGCAGGTAGCCGCGCTCGGCCAGGAACTCGGCGTGGTGTCGCGCGAACAGAGGACGTGTCGCCCGACGGCCTCGAGCTCGGGTTCAGCGGTCGAGTCGTACGACCATCTTGCCGGTGTTGCGGCCCTGCAGTACGCCGATGAAGGCGTCGACTGCGTGGTCGAGGCCGTCCACGACGGTCTCCTCGGCGACCAGGTCCCCGTTGGCCAGCCAGCCGCCGACCTCGTCGAGCATGGCGCCGTACCGGTCGTTGTGGTCGAAGACGATGAATCCGCGCAGGCTGAGCCGCTTCGGTACGGCAAGCCCCAGGTTGCGCGGCCCGGGCGCGGGCTGGGTGGCGTTGTACATCGAGATCGCGCCGCACAGGGCGACCCGGCCGTGGGTGTTCAGCGCGCCGAGGGCGGCTTCGAGGTGGTCGCCGCCGACGTTGTCGAAGTAGACGTCGATCCCGTCGGGTGCCGCGGCGGCCAGCTGGGCGCGTACGTCGCCGTCGCGGTAGTTGAAGGCGGTGTCGAAACCGAGCTTGCCGGTGACGTACGCGATCTTCTCGGGCGAGCCGGCGCTGCCGATGACGCGTTTGGCGCCGCGCAACCGGGCGATCTGACCGACCATGCTGCCCACCGCACCGGCCGCGCCGGAGACGAACACCACGTCGCCGGGCTTGAACCGGGCGATGTCCAGCAGGCCGACGTACGCGGTGAGGGCGGGCATGCCCAGCGCCCCGAGGTACACCGACGGCGACAGCCCGGGCCGGGGGTCGACCCTGCGCGTGCTCGCGCTGTCGACGATCGCGTGCTCCCGCCAGCCCAACCCGTGCAGTACGAGGTCGCCGGGTGCGAAGCCGTCGGCGCGCGACTCGACCACCTCGCCGACGGCGCCACCGTCGAGCGGCTGGCCGATCTGGAATGGCGGCACGTACGACTTCACGTCGTTCATCCGCCCGCGCATGTACGGGTCGACCGACATGTAGAGGTTGCGTACCAGTAGCTGGCCGTCGGCCGGCGGTGGCAGCTCGGTCGTGACGAGGCTGAAGTTCTCGGGTACGGGCCAGCCGGTGGGGCGGGACGCCAGGTGGATCTCCCGGGTGGTGGTCACGATGGGGTTCTCCTGTCCTACAGGTCGTCGGCGGTGAGTCGTTGTTCCCGGATCGTCCGGGCCAGGGTGGTGAGGCTGTCGCGCAGCCCGCTGAGCTCGGCGGCGTCCAGCCCGGTGGCCTCCGCGACCTTGCGCGGCACGCTCACCGCGCGCTCGCGCAGCGCCGTACCGTGCTCGGTGAGCCGGACCTCCACGGACCGTTCGTCCTCGGTGCGGCGGATACGCCTGACCAGCCCGGCGGCTTCCAGTCGCTTGAGCACGGGGGACAACGTGCCGGAGTCCAGGTCCAGCTCGGCGCCGAGGTCCTTGACGGTGAGCGGCCCGCGCTCCCACAGCACCAGCATCACCAGGTACTGCGGGTACGTCAGACCCAGCGTGTCGAGCACCGGCCGGTACAGCTGGGTGGTCGCCCGCGACGCCGCGTACAGCGCGAAGCACACCTGCCGGTCCAGCCGCAGGTCATCTGTCGCCATGCGCCGCACCTCCCTTCCGGGCCCAGCCTACGACGCAATTAGATTGCGTACGATTAAAACGCTCGTAATCCACACCACAGGGCCAGAATGAGGCGTGGCCCGCTGGGTGTTGCACGTGGACCTGGACCAGTTCATCGCCGCGGTCGAGGTGTTGCGCCGGCCTGAGCTGGCAGGGCACCCGGTGGTGGTGGGCGGCGACGGCGACCCGGCGAAACGGGGCGTGGTCAGCACCGCGTCGTACGAGGCCCGCGAGTACGGGGTGCACTCGGGGATGCCGTTGCGTACGGCGGCCCGGCGGTGTCCCGACGCGGTGTTCCTGCCGGTGGACAAGGAGGCGTACGAGGCGGCGTCGGCTCGGGTGACGGCGGCGCTGCGGACGCTGGATGCGGTGGTGGAGCCGATCGGTTGGGACGAGTGGTTCCTGGGCGTGGACACCGATGACCCGGAGGGGTTCGCCCGTCAGGTGCAGATCCGGGTCAAGGACGCGACCCGCCTGGAGTGCACTGTCGGGATCGGGGAGAACAAGTTGCAGGCGAAGCTGGCGACCGGTTTCGGGAAGCCGGCCGGGGTGGGTCGGCTGACCCATGCGACCTGGTACGAGATCCTCGGCGACCGACCCACCGATGCGTTGTGGGGGATCGGCGCCAAGACCGCCAGACGGCTCGCCGGGCTCGGCATCCGTACCGTGAAGGAGCTGGCCGCCACCGATCCGGAGGTTCTGGCGGCAGAGATCGGGCCGACCACCGGGCCGTGGCTGGTCGGGCTGGGCCGCGGCGGCTTCCGCTCGGTGGTGACCGAGGAGCCGTACGTGCCGCGGGGTCGCGGCCGGGAGCGGACGTACCAGCAGGACCTCACCGACTGGGACCAGGTACGTCGCGAGCTGGCGGTCCTGGCGCGGGAGGCGATGTCCGGGAACGACAAGGCTGTGGCGCGGGTGATGGTCAAGGTGCGGTACGTGCCGTTCACCACCGAGACCCACAGCCGTACCCTGCCTGCGCCCACCACCGACGTCACCGTGGTCGAACAGGCGGCGCTGGACCTGCTCGACCGGTTCACGCGGCGCCGGCCGGTACGGCTGCTGGGCGTACGGGTCGAGTTCACCCGCTGACCACGCGGGACCAGGAGCTGCGATGCCGGCAGTGCGGTACATCGTCGACGACGTCGGCGCCGCAGCTCAGTTCACAAGGCACCGTCTGCTTCGAGCGCGGTCATCGCTCTGCGGAGCCGGGCGGCGCGAGCCGAGGCGGTACGGGCGGTAGCGAGGTTCAGGATCACGGCGTACTGCTGAGTCTTGGTGAGGGCGCTGAACGCCTGCGCCGCCGGCGGGCTCGCCGCGAGGGCGGTGGCGAGGTCGGGTGGGACGGTGGCATGGCGCTGTGACTGGTAGGCGGCGGCCCACCTGCCGTCGGCCTTCGCGGCCTCGACCTCGGCCAGCCCGGACGGTCGCATCCGCCCGGCCGCGATCAGCTCCTCGACCTTGGCCACGTTGACCCGCGACCAGCGGCTGCGTGGCCGGCGGGGCACGTACTTCTGCAGGTAGTAGACCTCGTCGTGGGACTTGCGCTGGCCGGATATCCAGCCGTAGCACAGGCCGACGTCGACTGCCTCGTCACCGGTCAACGACGGGACGCCCGACCCCTTCTTCGCGATCTTCAGCCACACGCCGACCGGCAGGTCGACATGCGCGTCCAGCCAGGTCTCGAACTCCGCGGCGTCGCGGAACGCGATCACCTCGGCTTCGTTGACGGCAGGCTTCGTCGACATACGTGACTCCAACGGTCGTGCCGCAGCTCCTGACGGACGTGGTCAGTCTTCGTCGTGCTGTGATGTGCCGGGTAGGCCGCCTGGCTGACGGCGGCCGACCAGGTGACTGTGGAAGAGCCCGATGCGGGTGCCGTCCGGGTCGGTGAACACGGCGTACTCGCCCACGTCGATGCGGGTGGTCGGCTCGCTGGTGCCGCCGCCCAGCTCGATGGCCCTGCTGATCGTCGCGTTGACGTCGTCGACGGCCACGAAGACGAGGACTCCCTGCCCATGCGCGGCGCGCCGCATGGTGATCCGGCCCATCGGCCCGCCCGGACCGGGTGTGAAATTCCAGCTCTCTGCCTCGTCGTCCACCTCGAACGACCATCCGAACAGGGCGGCGTAGAAGTCGGCGGCACGCTGGAGGCTGCGAACCGGAATCTCTACGAAGATGAAGCTTCCCGGGCCCACATCGCCTCCCTGGACCGCGTCACGGCCACCGGCCATGGCTCTGCGTTCACCGTACGGCGGCTGGAGGCGCAGCTGCGGGGGTTTCGTATCAGCAGCTCGCCAGGTGGGCCTGGCGGATCTCGCCGAATGCGGCGTCGCTGGCGATGAACACGATCGAGCCGGTGTCGGTCTCCCGCATCACCTCGATCGCGGCCTGGGTGCGGTCGATGGCGGTGAACAGGTTGACCACGGGTTGACGCTGGGCGGTGCCTAATTTAGATTCAATTTGAAAATCCCACAACCACCGGAGCCAGCATGCGGACGTTCGACGGCGGGCCGGGGCACGGCGAAGCCGCACACCGGATCGGTCTGGCGGACCGGCTCCGCCTCCCGTCCGAGCCCCTCCCGGCCGCGGGGCGCCTCTCGGCCGAGTCCACCAAGAAAACCCGTCCGGGGGTACGACTGACCGTGCCGGTGCTGAGATCCAACGCCGATGCCCCGCGCCTGCGTGCCCGGGGGCGGCGATGACCGACCAGGTGGTACGGACCTGGCGCGACGGGCTCGTCGGCCACATCCTGCTCGACCGGCCCGAGGCGATGAACGCCGTCACAGTCGAGCTGGGGCGGCAACTGGACCGTGCCCTCACCGAACTGGCCGACCCGGTCAACGTGATCGTGATCCGGGGCGCCGGCGGCAACTTCTCCGTCGGCGGCGACTTCCACGAGGTACGCCGGCTACGGGCCGGGGGAGCCGCCGCACTGAGCCCGCTGTTCGAGAACTTCGGCCGGGCCTGTATGACGGTCGAAACCCTGCCGGTGCCCGTCGTGGCCGCCGTCGAGGGGTACGCCATGGCGGGCGGGTTCGAGCTGATGCAGGCCTGCGACATCGCGCTGGTCAGCGCCGACGCCAAGCTCGCCGACAACCACGTCAACTACGGGCAGGTCCCCGGCGGAGGGGGCTCGCAACGGCTGGCCCGACTCGTCGGCCGGCAGCGCGCCCTCGGCCACATCCTCTCCGGCGAGCGGCTCTCGGGGGCCGATGCGGTTGCGTGGGGGCTGGCGTACCGGTGCTTCGAGGCGGGGGAGTTCGACACGGCGGTGGCGGAGTTCGCCAGCCGCCTCGCGACGAAAGACCGCCAGGCGCTGGTCACCGTCAAACGCCTGGTACGCGAAGGTCTGGCGATGCCGCTGGCGGACGGCCTGGCGTGGGAGCGGTCCACCGTGGTGGAGCACATCGGCGGGGACTCGGCGGGAGCCGCCATCGACGGATTCACCGAGCGCGGAGGAGATTGAGGTGCCCGACAAGCTGGTCGACACCGGCCCGGTCGTACTGGAGCTGGCGGACGACGGCGTGGCCCGGCTGCGGCTGAACCGGCCCGAGGCCGCCAACGGCATGAACGTGGAGTTCCTCAAGGCGCTGCACGCCGCGGTGCTGCGGTGTCACGGCGAGCCGTCGGTCAGGGTCGTGATCATCACCGGGGAGGGTGCCAACTTCTGCGCCGGCGGGGACGTCCGTACGTTCGCCGCGCAGGGGGAGCGGCTGCCCGACTACCTCCGGGAGGCGACGTCGTGGCTGCAGATCGCCGTGTCGGCGCTGATCCAGCTGCGGGCGCCGGTGATCGCGGCGGTCCACGGGTACGCCGCGGGCGGTGGCGGCTTCGGCCTGGTGTGCGCCTCCGACCTCGTGGTCGCGGCGGAGTCGGCGAAATTCATGTCAGGCGCGGTACGCGTCGGCATGGCCCCCGACGCCGGCGTCTCGGTGACGCTTCCGCTGCTGGTGGGGCTGCGTAAGGCGACGGAGATCCTGTTGACCAACCCGACCCTGACCGCGGCGGACGCGCTGGCAGTCGGCCTGGTGACCAAGGTGGTGCCGGACGACGCGCTGCTCGACGAGGCGTACGCGCTCGCCCGTTCCCTGGCGGCCGCGGCGCCGAACGCGGTCGCGGCGACCAAACGACTGCTCTGGAGCGGGGTCGGCGCGGCGGTCGAGGCGCAACTCCCCGAAGAGGCCCGTACGGTCTCGGAGCTGTCCGGCACCGCGGACGCCCGCGAAGGCCTGGCCGCGGTGCTGGAACGCCGCGCGCCGGTGTTCACCGGGAGCTGACCGTGGACTGTGTTCTCGTCGAAGACCTCGGCCCGGTGCGGGTGCTCACCCTGAACCGGCCGGAGAAGCGCAACGCGATCGACCTGGAGTTGCGGGCCGTCCTCGCCGAGCGGCTGGAAGCGGCGATGGCCGACCCCGCGGTACGCGTCGTCGTACTGACCGGCGCCGGCGGGAGCTTCTGCTCCGGCGGGGACATCTCGACCATGCGGCGACAGCCCGCCGAGGACGCCCGGGTACGCGCGGCGGCGGCGCAGCGGGTGGTCCGCACGATCTGGGACGGCGCCAAGCCGGTGGTCGCCGCGGTGGAAGGACCCGCGTACGGCGCGGGCGCGGCGCTGGCGCTCGCCTGCGACCGCGTGGTCGCCGCCGCCGACGCGACCTTCCACACCGGGTTCACCGGCGTGGGGCTGGCGGGGGACATGGGCATCTTCGCCTCGCTGCCGGCGCGGATCGGCCCCGCGGCGGCGCGCCAGATGATGCTGCTGCCGCGGCGTCTCTCCGGCGCGGAGGCGGTAGCGGTAGGCCTCGCCGACGCGGTAGCCGAGCCCGGGGGCGCGCTGGCCGCTGCCCGTACGGACGCCGAGCGGATCGCCGCCGGGCCGCCGCTGGCGATCGCCGCGATCAAGACGATGCTCTCGAGGTGGCCCCGGGACCCGCGCAAGGTGCTCGAGGCCGAGGCGGACGTGCAGTCGCGGTTGTTCGACACCGATGACTTCGCCGAGGGCGTCGCGGCGTTCCACCAGCGGCGTACCCCCGCGTTCCGGGGGACATGACCACCGGCGATCCGCTGGTGGGACTAGTTTTTGAATCTAAATTAGGTAAGATTACGGCCGGGAGGGCGCGCGGGCGCCTGGACCACAACCGCTGGAGGTTGGACCCGTGAGCATTGACCAGACGATCGGCGAGACGCGGTTGACCAGCGCGTACTGGCCCAAGGACGAGAGTGTCCCGCTCGTCGACCACACGGTCGGGTCGCTGCTGGCGGAGCGGGCACGTACCCACGCGGACTCGTTGGCGCTGGTCGGCAACGCGCATGGATCCGGCGAGGAACGACGACTCACGTACGCGCAGCTGTACGCCGAGGCGCGACGCGTCGCGACCGCGCTGCGCCGCCTCGCGGAGCCCGGCGAGTACGTCGCCCTGTGGGCCCCCAACGTCGTGGAGTGGCCCATCGTCCAGTACGGCGCCGCCCTGGCCGGCGTGGTCCTTGTAGCGCTCAACCCCGTGCTGCGATCGGGTGAGCTGGCGTACGCGCTCGATCATTCCGGGGCCAGCGTCCTGCTGCACGCCGACCGCAGCCGCGACTACGACCTGGCGGCCGTGGTGGCCCAGGTGCGCCCCGACTGCCCCCAGCTGCGCGAGGTGGTGAGCCTGTCCGAGCGGGACCGGTGGATCGCGGAGCCGGATCCGCAGGCCGCTGACTCGGCGGCGGACCCGGACTCGCCGGTGATGCTGCAGTACACCTCGGGGACGACCGGGCTGCCCAAAGGCGTGCTGCTGCGGCACCGGTCGCTGGTCAACGTGGCGAAGCTGACCATGGAGACGATCGAGGTCGAGCCCGGGTCGATCTGCCTCAACCCGCTGCCGATGTTCCACACCGCCTCCTGTGTGGTCAGCACGCTCGGGCCGCTGTGGCTGGGCGGGGGAGTGGTGCTGGTCGAGCGGTTCGAGCCGGTCGCGGTGCTGGAGCAGATGGCACGGGAGCGTACGACGGTGCTGTTCTACGTACCGACGGTGCTCGGCGCGCTCCTGGAGGCGGCCCGGGCCAGCGCCGCGCCGCCGCGGTTGCGTACGGCGCTGGGCGGCGGCGCCAACGTGCCCGGCGCGATGATCGAGGCCGCCGAGCGGCTGTTCGGCGCCTCGGTGCACAACCTGTTCGGCCAGACCGAGCTGGCCCCGGTGCTGACGCTGACCCGGCGTACCGACTCGCGGGAGGACCTGGTGCGTACGGTGGGGCGGCCGGTGCCGCAGGTGGAGTGCAAGATCGTCGATCCGGCGACGGGGGAGACCCAACCGCTCGACACACCGGGTGAGATCTGCGCCCGGGGCTACCAGCAGATGGTCGGCTACCTGCACGATCCGAAGGCCACGGCCGCCGCGGTCGACCCCGACGGGTGGCTGCACACCGGCGACCTCGGCGCGATGGACGCCCGCGGCGTGATCACGGTGACCGGTCGGCTCAAGGACCTGATCATCCGGGGCGGCGAGAACATCGCGCCCGCCCAGATCGAGTCGTGTCTGGTCGAGCACGACGCCGTACTCGACGCGGCGGTGGTGGGCGTGCCGGACGAGAAGTGGGGCGAGACGGTCGCCGCGGTGGTCCGGGTACGCGGCGAGCAGCCGGACGGGCTGCGCGCGGCGCTGGTCGAGCACTGCAGGGCGCGGCTGTCGCCGTACAAGGTGCCGCAGCAGTGGTTCTCGGCCGGCGAACTGCCGGTCACCGCCTCGGGCAAGGTGCAGAAGTTCAAGCTCCGGGACGCCGTCGTCTCCGGTGCGCTCACCGCGATCGACTGAGCAACCCGCGGGAAGTCCGGCGCCTGCCTCACGTCCCGCGAACTTAATCAAACGACGAATAGGCAAAGGGAGGTGGCTCCGTGTCCCTGGACATCGAGCAGCGGCGCGGTCAGCTCCGGGAGCGGTTCGCGACCTGGACCCCACGGACGCTCGACGCGTGGCTCGACCACTGCGCGGACGCGTACGCCGACCGGCCGTTCGTGATCACCGACGAGCGGACCGTCAGCTACCGGGAGACCGCGGACTGGTCGGTACGACTCGCCGACGGGCTCGCCGCGCTGGGCGTACGGCGGGGCGACCGGGTGGGCCTGCTGATGGCGAACTACCTGGAGTTCGTACCGCTGAAGTTCGCCATCGCCCGGGCGGGAGCGGTCGCCGTCCCGTTCAACTACCTGTACCGGCAGGACGAGCTGGCGTACGTGCTGGCCCAGTCCGAGTGCAACGTGCTGATCACCATGACCGGCTTCGGGGACCTGGACTACCTGCGGATGCTCGACGCCGTCGCGCCCGGCTGGGACACCGGCGGTGCCGAGCAGTTACCCGAGCTGCGGCACGTCGTGCAGCTGTCCACCGACGGACGGTCCCGCGACGGCGTGACCACGGTCGAGCAACTGGCCGAGCTGGGTGCCCGTCATCCGGGCGGCAGCGACGGAGCGCGGGCCGAGCCCGGCGACGTCGGCGACATCCTCTACACCTCGGGGACCACCGGGTCGCCGAAGGGCGTGCAGGTCACCCACGACGCGGTCCAGCGCACCGGGTACGCGTCCGCGCTGACCCGGGCGTTCGGCGACGGCCGCCGGGTGCTCTTCTCACTGCCGTGCTACCACATGTTCGGGTACGTCGAAGGCCTGCTCGCCGTGATGCCGGTCGGCGGCGCGATCATCCCGCAGACCGCGTTCGACCCCGCGCGCTACTTCGAGGGCATCGAACGGCACCGGGCCGACGACATCCTGTGCGTACCCACGATGACCGTCGCGCTGCTGGAGCACTCGGACCGGGTCACCCGTGACCTCAGCTCGGTGTCCGGGATCCTCTCCGGCGCCGCGCCGTCGCCGATCTGGCTCTGGGAACGGGTACGCGACGAGCTCGGCATCACCGAGGTCACCACCGGATACGGCATGACCGAGTGCGGCGGCGCGATGACGTTGTCGCTGCCGGAGGACCCGCTCGAACGGGCCTCCGCGACGGTCGGCCGGCCGAAGCTCGCCGGCGCCGCCGGGCTGCCGGACGCGGACGGGGCGCTGGTGGCGTACAAGACGATCGATCCGGTGACCGGTGAGGACCTGCCGCCGGGCGCGGAGGGTGAGCTGGCATCCCGCGGCCCGACCAGCATGCTCGGCTTCTGGCACAAGCCGGCAGAGACCGCCCTCGCCCTGCGCGACGGCTGGGTGGTCTCCGGCGACCTCGGCAAGGTCCGCGAGGACGGCTACCTGGTGCTCACCGGCCGCAGCAAGGAGCTGTACAAGAGCGGCGGCGAGCTGGTGATGCCGAAGGAGATCGAGGAGCTGCTCAGCGGCCACGAGGGAATCAGCCAGGCGTACGCCATCGGCGTACCGGACGAGCGGTGGGGCGAGATCGGCTGCGCCTGCGTGGTGCGCGCGCCCGGCAGCGACATCGGCGCCGACGACGTGATCGCACTGTGCAAGGAGAAGCTCGCCCGGTTCAAGGTGCCCAAGCACGTGCTGTTCCTGGACGCGGCCGACCTGCCCACGACGCCCACCGGCAAGGTGCAGAAGTTCCGCCTGGTGCAGTGGGCGGTCAAGCAGTTGGAGCCGGCATGAGCCGCTACCAGAAGCTGATCGAGCCGACCCGGGTGCACAGCGCGCTCTACACCGACCCGGCGATCTTCGCCGAGGAACTGGAGCGGATCTGGTACCGGACCTGGGTGTACGTCGGCCACGAGAGCGAGATTCCGCAGCCCAACGACTACGTACGGAAGAGCATCGGGCCGCAGGACGTGATCATGAGCCGGGACCGGGACGGCGAGGTGCACCTCCTGCTGAACCGGTGCGCGCACCGCGGCAACCTGGTCTGCGAGGACGCCCGCGGCAACTCCGGCTCGTTCCGCTGTCCGTACCACGGGTGGACGTACCGCAACACCGGTGAGCTGCTCGGCTACCCGTACCGCCAGGGGTACGGCGGGAGGGGCAAACTCGACCTGGGTATGGGCCGGCTGCCGCGGGTGGCGAGCTACCGGGGTTTCGTGTTCGGCAGCTTCGCGCCCGACGGTCCGCCGCTCGCCGAGCACCTGGGCGGCGCGGCGGGCGAGCTGGACCGGCTGGCGCGGCTGTCGCCCGACGGTGAAGTCGAGATCACGGCGGGCTGGCTGCGGCACCGTACCCGGGCGAACTGGAAACTGCTCGCGGAGAACGAGACCGACGGCTACCACCCGCAGTTCGTACACGGCTCGATCTTCAGCGTCACGGGCAGCCCGATCGGGGCGCTCTACAGCGACAAGTCGGCGGCCGTGACCCGGGACCTCGGCCACGGGCACAGCGAGAACGACCTGCGGCCGGAGTTCCGCCGGTTCGCCGAGCCGATGCGCTGGTTCGGCACAACCGAGGACAAGCTTCCCGGGTACGTGGCGCGGATGCGCGAGGTGCACGGCGAGGCCGCCGAGGAGATCCTCGTCGAGGGCGCCCCGCACGTGATGATCTTCCCGAACCTGTTCGTCGCCGAGATCCAGCTGTTCGTGATCCAGCCGCTGTCGGTGACCGAGTGCGTGCAGCACTCCACGGCGATCCAGCTCAAGGGAGCCCCCGAGATGAACCGGCGGATGCTCTCCCAGGCGATCGGCTCGATCGGCCCCGCCGGGATGCTGCTCGCCGACGACACCGAGATGTACGAGCGCAACCAGCGCGGCCTCGCCGCCCGGCAACCCGAGTGGCTCGACGTACGCCGCGGAGTGCACCGGGAGCGGGTCGACGAGCACGGCTACCGGATCGGTACGGCGACCGACGAGACCGGGATGCGCGGCTTCTGGTCGCACTACCGGCGACTGATGGAGGCGGAGCAGTGAGCGTCCTGGCGGGACACGACCTGGACCTGCGCGCGGTGGAGCAGTTCCTCTACCGCGAGGCCCGGTACGCCGACGAGCACGACTACGACGCGTGGGAGGCGCTGTGGACCGACGACGCGCGTTACTGGGTGCCGGCCGGGGCAGCCGACATCGACCCGGAACGCGAGGTGTCGGTGATCTACGACAACCGGTCGCGGATCGCCACCCGGCTCAACCAGCTGCGCACCGGCAAGCGCCACTCGCAGTCGCCGCCGTCGAACCTGCGCCGCCTTTTGTCCAATGTGGAGATTCTCGGCACCGGGGACGGCGACACCGTGGTGGGGGCGAACTTCCTGGTGGTGGAGTCCCGGGAACGCGGCGTCGAGCTGTGGGCGGGGCGGACCACGTACCGGCTGCGGGTGGTCGACGGGGAGCTCCGGCTGGCGTACAAGAAGGTGGTTCTGGTGAACAACGCCGATCCGCTGCCGACGCTGGCGTTCCTGATCTAGGGGTTGTGATGGACGACGTGGTGGGCAGCGAATTCGCCGAGGTGTCGGTGCGGGTGGACGGCACGGCCAACGGTCCCCGGCTACGGCTGGAGGATCGGCGTACCGGGCGGGTGCGGTATCTCGACGCGCTCGAGCTGGAGACCATCGTGTGGCTGCCGGACGGTCACCTGCAGCGGCTGCTCGACCCGTCCGCCGACCGCTGGCGCGACGACCCGGAGACCTCCTGATGCCGGAGGTCTACCACGGCATCGACGGCCTGGACCTCGCCCGCCACGTGCGTACGGGCGACACGGTCATCTGGGGCCAGGCGTGCGCCGAGCCGCGCAGCCTCACCGAGCTGCTGATGGCGCAACGCGCCGCGATCGGACGTTTCCGGTGCTTCGTCGGCATGCCCGCCACCGACACGGTGCGACCCGAGCACGCCGATCACGTGTCGTTCCTGTCGTACACCGGGCTGGGTGGCAACCGGGCGCTGTGGTCGGCGGGCGCCCTGGACATCCTGCCCTGTCACTACTCGGTGCTCCCGGAGCTGTTCTTCTCCAGGCAGCTGCGCATCGACGTCGCCCTGCTGCAGCTCTCCCCGCCGGACCCGCACGGCCGCTACAGCATGGGACTCGCCGAGGAGTACGTCTGCGCCGCGCTCGACTCGGCGCGGGTGGTGATCGCCGAGGTCAGCCCGAGCGTCCCGTGGACGTACGGCAGTCGTGCGCTCACCGACGCCGATCTCGACGTGGTGGTCCACACCGACCGACCGCCGCCCGAGCTGAAACGGGGCGCGGCGGGAGCTGTCGAGCGGCGGATCGCGGAGCACGTGGCGGGCCTGGTGCCCGACGGCGCCACGCTGCAACTGGGGCTCGGCGCGCTGCCCGAGGCGATCCTGGCCGGGTTGACCGGCCACCGGGATCTCGGCGTGCACTCGGGAATGGTCAACGACGCGGTCGCCGACCTGATGGAGTCCGGCGCGGTCAGCAACGCGCGGAAGACCACGGACGCCGGTCAGACGGTGGCGGGCGTACTGATGGGCACCGAGCGGTTGTTCCGGTACGCCGACCGCAACCCCGCGATCCAGTTGCGGGACACCCGCTACACGCACGATCCGCGGGTGCTCGCCGCGCAGCACCGGTTCACCGCGATCAACTCCGCGATCGAGGTCGACCTGTCCGGCCAGGTCAACGCCGAGGTGGCCCGCGGCGCGTACGTCGGCGCGGTCGGCGGCGCGATGGACTTCCTGCGCGGCGCGGCCCGGTCCCCGGGCGGGCTGCCGATCGTCGCCCTGCCCTCGACCACCGGCCGCCCGGCCGGACCGAGCGAATCCGCCGGGCCTGCCGGACCGAGCGGATCGGGCGGGGCAGGTGCGGTCGGCGGCGTGGGTGCCAGCCGGATCGTCGCCCGGCTCAGCGGTCCGGTGAGCACGCCGCGCGCCGACGCCGGCCTGATCGTGACCGAGTACGGCGTGGCGGATCTGCGGGGCCAGCCGCTGCGGGCACGTCATGAGCGGATGCTCGCGATCGCGCATCCCGACCACCGCGCCGCGCTGGCCGCGGCGCTCGACGTACCGCAGAGGAGGGCGCCGGTATGAGACGAGCCGCCATCGTGAGTCCACTGCGGACGCCGGTCGGCCGGTTCGGGGGCGCGCTGCGGCCGGTCCCGGCGGAAGACCTCGCCGCCACCGTGGTCAGGGCGGTGGTGTCGCGCTCGGGGATCGATCCGGCCCGGGTCGACGACGTGGCGTTCGCCCAGTCGTACGCGAACTCGGAGGCGCCCTGCATCGGCCGGTGGGCGGCGCTGCACGCCGGACTCCCGGTGGAGGTGCCCGGCTTCCAGCTCGACCGGCGCTGCGGCGGCGGGCTGCAGGCGGTGGTGACCGCCGCGATGATGGTGCAGACCGGCGCCGCCGACGTAGTGCTCGCCGGCGGCGTGGAGAGCATGAGCAACATCGAGCACTACGCCACCGGCGTGCGCTGGGGGAGCCGCTCGGGAAGCGTGGTGCTCCACGACCGACTCGACCGGGGTCGGGAACGCTCCCAGCCGCAATGGCGGTTCGGTCCGATCAGCGGCATGATCGAGACCGCCGAAAACCTGGCCAGGGAGTACGGCATCACCCGCGAGGCCGCCGACGAGTACGCCGCCCGCAGCCAGCAACGAGCGGCAGCCGCCTGGCGGGAGGGCCGGTTCGCCGACGAGATCGTGCCCGTCGACCTACCCCAGCGGCGCGGCCAGCCGGTCCCGTTCACCACCGACGAAGGGGTACGCCCCGACAGCACCGCGCAGACGTTGGCGACGCTGCGCACGCTGCTGCCCGAGGGCACGGTGACCGCCGGTAACTCCAGCCAGCAGAACGACGCCGCCGCGGCCTGCCTGGTGGTGGCCGAGGAGAAGCTGGACGAGCTCGGCCTGGAGCCGATGGGCTACCTGGTCGGCTGGGCCGCGGCCGGTTGCGAACCGGCGACGATGGGCATCGGGCCGGTGCCGGCGGTGGCGAAGCTGTTCTCGCGTACCGGCCGGTCGTTCGACGACGTCGACCTGATCGAGCTGAACGAGGCGTTCGCGTGCCAGGTGCTCGCGGTGCTCGACGGCTGGGGGCTGAAGCCCGACGCGGTCGCCGACCGGCTCAACGTCAACGGATCCGGGATCTCGCTGGGGCACCCGATCGGCGCGACCGGCGTACGGATCCTCACCACGATGCTGCACGAGCTGCGCCGCCGCGGCGGCCGGTACGCCTTGGAGTCGATGTGCGTCGGCGGCGGCCAGGGCATGGCCGCGCTGTTCGAGGCGCCGTGAGTCTCGACGGCCATGAGGAGGAGCGGATGACCCGACACGGCATCGTGGGGTACGCGACGTACCTGCCGCGGCACCGGGTGTCGCTGCACGAGGTGGGCAGCGCCCTGGGCATCCCGGCAGGCGGCGGTCGCCGGGTGGTGGCCGGCTTCGACGAGGACAGCACCACCATGGGCGTCGCGGCGGCACAGGCGGTGCTGCGGTCCGGCGGCGAGAGCCATGGCGCACCCGGGTCGGTGTACTTCGCCACCACGTCCCCGGCGTACCTCGACAAGACCAACGCGACGGCGATCCACGCCGCGCTCGGCCTGCCGAGCGAGGTCTTCGCGGCGGATCTGGCGGGCGCCGCGCGGTCGGGGATCGCCGCGCTACGGGCGGCCGCCGCCACCGGCGGACTCGCCGTCCTGGCCGACGTACGGGTCGGGCGGCCGGCGTCGGCGGACGAACGGCGGGGCGGCGACGGCGCGGCGGCGATCCTGTTCGGCGACCCGGCGTACGCGATCGCGGAGATCGTCGCGGAGGCGTCGGCGACCGCCGAGTTCCTGGACCGTTGGCGGGCCCCGGGAGACGCGGCGGCCGAACAGTGGGAGGAGCGGTTCGGCGTCGAGGAGTACCGTCCCCTGATTTCCGAGGTGGCGAACTGGGCGCTGGCCGCCGCCGACACGGCGCAGGCCGACCATGTCGTCCTGGTCTCGCCCAACGCCGGGGTCGTGAAGGCCGCGGCTCGGCTGGTGCCGGGGCGGGTCAGCACCACCGGCTCGCCGATCGGCCACGCCGGGGCGGCCGATGCCGGCCTGGCGCTCGCGGACGCGCTCGACCGGGCTGGTACGGGACAGACCATCCTGCTGTTGTCCGCGGCGGACGGCTGCGACGCGCTGCTGTTGCGTACCACCGGGCGAATCGAGTCCGGCCGGCAGGCCGAGCCGGTGGCGGCGCAACTGGCCGCCGGTGTCGACGTGGCCTACCCGACGTACCTCACCTGGCGGGGATGGCTGCAGCGCGAACCTCCGCGCCGGCCCGAGCCGGACCGCCCGGCGGCGCCCCCGTCCGCGCGGATGGCGGCGTGGAAGTTCGGGTTCACCGGATCGGCCTGCCGCACCTGCGGATTCGTCCACCTGCCACCGGCGCGGGTGTGCAAGGACTGCGGCGCCGTGGACCAGATGCGGGCCCGGTCGCTGGCCGGTGCGTACGGCACGGTCGCCACGTACACGGTGGACAGGTTGGCGTACTCGCCGTCGCCGCCGCTGGTGGAGGCGGTGATCGACTTCGACGGGGGCGGGCGCACCACCCTCGAGGTCGCCGATGCGGCGCCCGGCGACCTTGCCGTGGGGACCCGGGTGGGGCTGAGCTTCCGCCGGCTGTACAGCACGGACGGCGTACACAACTACTTCTGGAAAGCGCGGGTGGTCGCGGACCCGCAGCCGCCCGCGGAGCAGGTGCGGGCCGGCGCCGGGGCAAGGGAGGGCTGATGGGCAGCAACGGAATCCGCGACCGGGTGGCGGTGGTCGGCATGGGCTGCACCCGGTTCGGCGAACGCTGGGACGCCTCGGCCGAGGATCTGCTGGTCGACGCGGTGCAGGAGTGTCTCGCGGGAGTCCCCGCGGTGGACCGGGAGGCGGTGGACGCGTACTGGTTGGGCACGCTCGCGTCCGGGCAGTCGGGGCTGACGCTGAGCCGGGCGATGTCGTTGGACCACAAGCCGGTGACCCGGGTGGAGAACTACTGCGCCACCGGCTCGGAGGCGTTCCGCAACGCCTGCTACGCGGTCGCCTCCGGGGCGTACGACGTGGTGATGGCCGTCGGCGTGGAGAAGCTCAAGGACTCCGGGTTTTCCGGGCTGACCCGCGCCGATCCGCCAGGGGACGGCACCGCGGCCGAACTGTCGCTCACCGCGCCGGCGGCGTTCTCGCTGCTCGATCCCGCGTACTGCGCGCGCTACGGCGTCGACCCCGCGGAGATGCGGGCCGCGATGACGCACATCGCCTGGAAGAACCACGCCAACGGCGCCCGCAACCCCAAGGCACAGTTCCGTACTGCGGTGTCGAAGGAGAAGATCGAGGCCGCGCCGCTGGTCGCGGGCCGGCTCGGCGTCTTCGACTGTTCGGGGGTCTCCGACGGCGCCGCCTGCGCGCTCATCGTGCGGGCCGCGGACGCGCACCGCTACACCGACCGGCCGATGTACGTGAAGGCGCTCGCCCTGGCGGCCGGCCCGGCACGCGGCGCCACCGATCCGGCGTACGACTACACCACCTTCCCCGAGGTGGTACGCAGCGCGCGCGACGCGTACGCCCAGGCCGGGATCACCGATCCGCGCCGGGAGCTCTCGCTCGCCGAGGTGCACGACTGCTTCACGCCGACGGAGCTGGTGCTGATGGAGGACCTCGGCTTCACCGAGCGCGGCCAGGCGGTCAAGGACGTGCTGTCCGGCGACTTCGAGCTGGGCGGCGACCTTCCGGTCAACCCGGACGGCGGACTGAAGTCCTTCGGGCATCCGGTGGGCGCCAGCGGCCTGCGGATGCTCCACGAATGCTGGCTGCAGCTGCGTGGCGCGGCGGGCGAGCGGCAGCTCGACGACCCCCGGCTGGCACTGACGCACAACCTGGGTGGCCGGCCGGGCAGCTGCGTGTCGTTCGTCTCCGTGGTCGGCGCTGACGCGGATTGAGAACTCTCTCACCTCGACGCGGCCTTGCCGTACTCAGGGTTTCAAATTTAGATTAGATTCAATAAGGAGGTGTCGATGGTGGAGCGGTCTGGTGAGCGACTCGCCCGGGATCTCTACCATGCGCTGAGCACGGGGGACCGGGCTGCGCTCGGTGACCTGCTGCATCCCGACTTCACCGGCCGGGTCACCGACGGTCTGCTCGACGTCGGAGGTGTGCACACCTCACCGGAGGCGATGCTGCGCGAGGTCTGGGGTCGGATCGGCCAGCAGTTCCGGGTACGGGTCGAGCCCGAGGAGTTCCGCGCCGTCGACGACGGGCGACTGCTCGTCCTCGGGCGTTATCTGGGTCGGGCGCGGGTCTCGGGCGGCAGCCTCGACGCGGCCTTCGTACATCTGATCCGGACACTCGACGGCCGCATCGCCGAGCTGACCCAGCTCACCGACAGCCAACGCTTCGCCCAGGCCCTCGCCGGCGGCCGCACCGAGACCGGCCGTACGGAGACAGGGCCCGCGGCTGGCGTTGCGCAGGACGGTCTGCTGCGCCGGGAGTTGAGCGTGGTGGCGTACCAGATCGAAGGTGGTCTTGCCACGGTGACGCTGAACCGGCCCGAGGCGCGAAACGCGATCGACGAGGCGATGGCCGCCGACCTCTACGAGGTAGCCCTGCGTTGTGCCGAGGAGCCGGAGTTGCGGGCAGTGTTGATTACGGCGACCGGCCCGTCGTTCACCGTCGGTGGCGACATCCGCAGGTTCGCCGCCGCCGACGCGAAGGCGCTGCCGGGTCTGCTGGGACGGATGGTCAGCCTCTACCACCGTGCGCTGGACCTGTTCCGCCGGCTCGATGCCCCGGTGGTCTGCGCGGTACGGGGAGGCGTCGCCGGTGGCGGCCTGGGGCTCGCGTACTGCGCTGACATCGTGCTGGCCGCCGACGACGCCAGGTTCACGTTGGGCTTCGGCGGGCTCGGGTTGTCCGGGGACGGTGGCAGCTCGTGGTTCCTGCCGCGGCTGGTCGGCCCGCGGCGGGCGGCCGAGCTGTACTTCGAGCAGCGGGTGCTCACCGCCGCGGAGGCCGTCGAGTGGGGCATCGCTTCCCGGGTCGTCCCGGCGGCCTCGCTGCACTCCGAGGCCTTCGTGGTGGCCCGCCGGCTGGCCGAGGGGCCGACCCGCGCGTACGCCGAGATCCGCGGCCTGCTGCGCGACTCTGCCGACGCGAGCCTCACCGACCAGTTGGCCGCCGAGCAGGCGGCGTTGATGCGCACCGCCGGTACGCCTGACGCGGCCGAAGGCATAGCCGCGTTCGGCGCGAAGCGTACGCCGAGATTCCGCGGAAGGTGAACCATGACCGGACTGATCGTGGACAGCGACGAGCACCGTGCGATCCGGGAGAGCGTCGCCAAGATCGCGGCACGGTACGGGCACCGATACTTCGCCTCGCGAGGCCGCGAGGGACGGCAGATCGATGAGCTGTGGTCCGAGCTGGGCGCGGCCGGCTTCCTCGGCGTACACCTGCCCGTGGCGTACGGCGGGGGCGGGGCGGGGCTGTCGGAGTACGTCGTCGTACTCGAGGAGTTGGCGGCGCACGGGATCCCGTTGCTGCTCGCCGTGGTGGGGCCCGCGATCTGCGGGTCGATCGTGCTCGCGTACGGCTCGGAGGAGCTGAAACAGGCGTGGCTGCCGGGCCTGGCCAGCGGCGAACGGCGGATGTGCTTCGCGATCACCGAGCCGGACGCGGGGTCCAACAGCCACCTGGTCTCCACCACCGCCCGGACCGACGGCGAGGGTTGGCGGTTGTCCGGTGCCAAGTACTACATCTCCGGGGCCGACGAGGCGGAGGCGGTGCTCGTGGTCGCCCGCGACGGGGAACGCCTCGACGACGGGCGCTACCCGCTGTCGCTGTTCGTCGCGCCGCTGGCCGCGCCCGGGGTGCGACTGGAGCCGATCGAGACCGAGCTGGTGTCGCCGGAACGGCAGTTCACGCTCACCTTCGACGACGTACGGCTGGAGCCCGAGACGCTGATCGGGGAGCGTGGCAAGGGGCTGCGCCAGGTGTTCGCGGGGTTGAACCCGGAGCGGATCTGCGCCGCCGCCCTCAGCAACGGAATGGGACGGTACGCGCTGGACCGCGCCTCCCGGTACGCCAACGAGCGCGCGGTGTGGTCGACCCCGATCGGCGCCCACCAGGGGGTCGCGCACCCGCTGGCCGAGGCGTACATCGGGGTGGAGTTGGCGCGGCTGGCCACCGTCAGGGCGGCTGATCTGCACGACACCGGGGGCAATGCGGCGGAGGCCGCCAACATCGCGAAGTTCGCCGCCGCCGACGCGTCGCTGAAGGCGCTGGACCAGGCGATCCAGACCCACGGCGGCAACGGCCTGTCCCGGGAGTACGGGCTGGCCGACCTGTGGTTCGTGGCGCGGCTGCTGCGTACGGCGCCGGTCAGTCGCGAGATGGTGCTCAACTTCGTCGCCGAGCACGCCCTCGGGCTGCCGCACTCGTACTGACGCACGCACGGAAGGACTGCACATGGCTGGAGTACAGGACCGCGTCGTCATCGTGACCGGCGCCGGTGGCGGGCTCGGCAGACAGTACGCCCTGTTGCTGGCCCGCAACGGAGCCAAGGTGGTGGTGAACGACCTGGGCGGGCAGCGGGACGGCTCCGGATCGGGCAGCGCGATGGCCGACCGGGTGGTCGCCGAGGTCGTCGAGGCGGGTGGTCATGCGGTCGCCAACTACGACAGCGTCGCCACGGCCGACGGCGCGGCATCGATCGTCCGGACCGGGCTCGACGCGTACGGCCGGGTCGACGGGCTGGTCAGCAACGCGGGGATCCTGCGCGACTCCGCCTTCCACAAGATGACCGACGCGGACTGGGACGCCGTGCTGCGGGTGCACCTGTACGGCACGTACCACGTGACGCACGCCGCCTGGCCGTACTTCCGGGAGCAGGGGCACGGCCGGATCGTCGTGGCGACCTCCACCACCGGCCTGTACGGCAACTTCGGCCAGGCCAACTACGGCGCGGCCAAGCTCGGCATGGTCGGGCTGGTCAACACGCTCGCCGTCGAGGGCGGCAGGTACGGCATTCTCGCCAACGCCGTGGCTCCGATGGCCGCCACCCGGATGACCGAGGACGTCGCGCCGAAGGAGCTGCTCGACAAGCTCCCGACGACGCACGTCGCGCCGATCGTGGGTCAGCTGCTCACCGACGAGTGCACCGACACCGGGGTCGTGCTGGTGGTCGGCGGCGGCCGGGTCCACCGGGTGGCGCAGTTCCAGAACAAGGGCGTGACCTTCGGCGAAGCGCCGACCGTCGAGCAGGTAGCACGCTCCTGGGCCGACATCGTCGACATGCGCGACGCCGTACCCGGCGTCAACCCGGTCGGGTGAGCCCGCCCATGGATACGAACTTCGACGCAGTGGTCGTCGGCGCCGGCGCGGGCGGCTTGTTCACCGCCGCCCGGCTGTCCCACCTGGGCTACCGGACGCTGGTGGTGGAGCGGCTCGACCGGGTGGGCGGCCGTGCGGCCACGTACGACATCGAGGGTTTCAAGGTCAACAACGGCGCGATCGTGATCGAGTGCGGCGGGATCACCGAGCAGACGTTCGCCGAGGTCGGGGCACCTTTCGAGGTACGCCGGCCGAGCCCGCCGATCCTCTACCGGCTGGGCGGCAAGGACGTCGACGTCACCACCGGCGGCTGGGGTTTCCTGCTCTCCGGGCTGACCCGGCAGGCGGCGAAACTGGTACGGGGGATCGGCGCGGCCCGCCACGACGACGGTCTACCGGACGAGCAGCTGAGTACGGCCGACTGGCTGTCCCGCTACACGAAGAACGAGTCCGTACACGGGATCTTCCGCAACATGTGCGGCTCGGTGTTCGCGGTCGGGTCCGAGGAACTGCCGGCGAAGGTGTTCCTGACGTACTTCACCCGCAAGAGCGCGTTCAAGAAGTTCGGCTTCTGCCCGGAGGGCACCATCGGGATCTGGCGTTCGCTCGCAGATCGGATCGTCGGCAACGGCGGCGAGGTGTGGCTGAACAGCGAGGTCCGGTCCCTGACGGTCGCCGACGGGGTGGCGACCGGCGCGGTGGTCGACCGGGACGGCGAGACCGTCGAGGTCGGCTGCCGGGTCGCGGTCAGCGACGTCGGCCCAGCCGGCACGCTCGCCCTCGCCGGCGATGCGTTCCCCGAGCACTACCAGCAGGAGGTACGCCGCGCCGACCGGCCGTGCGCCATGATCACCGTCAACTTCGCCAGCCGCGAGCGGCTGATCGACGCGCCGGGCATGCTCAGCTTCGCCAGCACCCGACGACTCTGCTACGTCGCCAACTTCACCGACGTGTGTCCCGAGATGGCGCCGGACGGCTGGCACCTGTACGTCGGCACCGCCGTACCGAAACCGGCCGTCGGCGACTTCGACGAGGCGGCCGAGACCGACCTGCTGCTGGCGGATCTGCGCGACGAGCTTCCCGGCTTCGACCGCGCCCGGATCCTGTCCACCGTGGTCACCCGGGACGGCTGGCCGCCGCAGCGCGCGGTCGCCGGTTTCGACCTGCCGTACACCACCCCGATCCGCAACCTCTGGAACGTCGGCGACGGCGTCAAGGAGTACGCCAACGGCGGCACCACCGCCTGCGCGGAGACCGCGAAGCTCGTGGTCGACCGGATCACCGAAAGCCACCCGGTGGGGCTCGTTCGCTAGCCCTTGGCGGTGGTGGCCTTGCGGGCCTTCGGGCGCCGTACCGGCGGGTCCAGGGTCGTGTCGGCGGAGACATCGGCGCTGAAGCCGTGACGCACGATCGACTGGGCGGTACGCACGACGGTGGCCAGCGAGCCTCGGCGCGGGTTCCACCATTCGGCCGCCCAGTTCAGTGCGCCGAGCACCAGCATCCTGCCGCACGCGGTTCGAGGTCGGCGCGCAGCTCGCCCGCGGCCTGCGCGTCCCGCATCAGCTTGCGCCAGATGTCGCCGTACCTGCTCGCCTGACCCCGGCCGAACCGCCGCTGCGCGAGTACGCCACCGCGGGCTAGATTTCCGACGGGCCGTCGTACTCGGCTGGCCCCGAGTGGAGGTCATGATGCGGTTCGGACTTGTCGGCACCGGGCCCTGGGCGATGCTGGCGCACGGCCCCGGCCTGGGCTCCGCCGAAGGGGTCGAGCTGGTCGGCGTGTGGGGCCGAAACCCCGCCAAGGCCCGCGCGCTGGCGGGCACGCTGGCTGTCTCGGCGTACGAGGACTATGCGGCCATGTTGGACGACGTCGACGCGGTGGCGTTCGCCGTGCCGCCGGACGTACAGGCCCCGATGGCCGTACGCGCCGCCGGTGCCGGGAAGCACCTGCTGCTGGACAAGCCGATCGCGCTGACCGCGGCCGAGGCGAAGGATCTGGCCGACGTGGTCGCGGCGTCGGGAGTCGCCTCGGTGGTGTTCTTCACCGACCGGTTCGCGCCCGAGTCGCGGGAGTGGCTGGCGACGGTCGGCGAGCAGGGCGGCTGGCACGGTGGCTGGGTCCGGATGCTGGCCTCGCTGGACGCGCCGGGGAACCCGTTCGCGAACTCGCCGTGGCGACGCACGTACGGTGCCCTGTGGGACATCGGGCCGCATGCGCTGTCCAACCTGACCGCGACCCTCGGCCCGATCACCGACCTGACCGCGGTCGGCGGCGCCGGCGATCTGGTGCACCTGGTGATCCGGCACGAGTCCGGCGCGACCAGCACGGCGTCGCTGTCGCTGTTCGCCCCGGCGGAGGGCAGCAGTTTCGAAACGGCCGTCTGGGGGGAGGGCGGCACCCGGTACGCGCCGGTGAAGACCACCCCGGCGGAGGCGTCGCTCGCGGTCGCCGCTTCCGAGCTGGTCGCCGCTGCCGGGTCGGGCCGGGCGCATCCGGCCGGCGTCGACCTCGGCGTACGGGTGGTCGAGCTGCTCGCCGACGCGGAGGCCCAGCTGCGACGGGCATGATCCCGGACCGGTGATGGATCAGGGGCTGGTGAGCAGGTCCGCCGTACCGAGCCAGGTGGCGACCGCGGCGGCCCGGTTGGTGACGCCGAGCTTGGCGTAGATCCGGTTGATGTGGTTCTTGACGGTCTTCTCGCTGAGGTACAGCTCGCTGGCGATCAGCTGGTTCGGGTGGCCCTTGGCGACCAGCGTCATCACGTCGCGTTCCCTGGCGCTCAGGGCGTCCACGAGGGACTCCGGGCACTCCGTACGGTCGGCGGTGAGGTCGGCGGCCGGTTGCGGTGCGCGTTGCCCGGGTGCGACGGCCGGCACCCCCGCCGAGACGGCGCCGGAGGCCAGCGCCTTCGGCCCGGCGAGCCGAAGGTAGCCGCCGACCGCGGAGATCGCCGGCGGCGACAGCACCGACCAGCCGAGGTGGGTGTTCACGATCGCGCGTACCAGGTCGTCGGAGCTGAACTGGCCGTGGATCAGGTAGCCGGTCGCGCCGGCGGCGAGCGCCCCGAGGACCAGGTCCTCCTCTTCGGCGTACGTCATGACCAGCACACTGGTGTGGCCGACCAGCCGGGGTGCGGCGGTGAGACCGTCCATCACGGGCATCCGCAGGTCGAGCAGGGTCACGTCGGGGCGTTGCCGGCTGACCAGCGCGATCGCCTCCTCGCCGTCGCGTGCCGTACCGACGACGTCAATCGCGTCGGTCGTCTGCAACAGCGTCGTCAGGCCCAGCCGCACCACTTCGTTGTCGTCCACGATCGCTACCCGAATCACCACTGCGCCTCCTCGATGTGGCCCCGACCGCCGGTGTGCGCGCGGCCGTCAGCTGGCCGCCCGGCAGCCGGGCCGTCAGCGTGGTGCCCTTGCCCGGAGTCGACTCGATCGTGAGCGACCCGCCGATCCGGACCATCCGCTCGTGCATGCCCGCGACGCCGAAGCTGCCGCAGGCCAACAGGTGCGTCACGTCGACCGCCGGCATGCCGCGGCCGTCGTCGCGTACCACCAGTTCCACCTCGTCGCCGTCCGGGTGCAGCGCGACGTGTACGGCGTCGGCGCTGGCATGGCGGGCGACGTTGAGCAGCGCCTCCCGCAGGACGCACAGCAGCTCGTGCCGGTCCGCCTCGCCGACCCGTACGCACTCGGCCACCGACAGCTCCGCGTCCAGTCCGGTACGCCGCTGACACTCCTGCACGGTGCGGCGTACCGCCTCGGCGAGGGTCCCCTCCGTGGTGTCCGTACGCAGCTCGCGGACCAGTTGGCGGGCATCGCGGGCGGCGGCTGCCGTGGCGGCGGCGAACTCGCCGGCGCGTACCCGGGCGAGGTCCGGATTGCGGCCGATCAGCGCGACCAGACCCGCGGCGCCGAGCGACAGACCGGCCAGGCTCTTGCCGAGGAAGTCGTGCAGCTCGCGGGAGAGCCGGGCGCGCTCGTGCTGCGCGGCGACCTCGGCGCGGGCGGCGTGCAGCGCGGCGACGTGCTCGGCCTCCCGTTCCAGCAGGCTGCGCAGGGCGGCGCCCGCGATCGCGAAGACCGGATACAGCGCGGGCCGGCCGACCAGGGTCTGGAACGACGGGTCGCGGTCGGCGTGCTCGGCCAGCAGGACAACCCAGTAGCCGGCGACCAGGGTGGTCGAGGCCAGGATCGCGCCGCGCCGCCCGAACACCACCCCGGCGAGCCCCGCGGTGCCCAGCGTGTACGAGAAGAACGGCCCCTCGGTGCCGGTGAGCCCCACCATGCCCACCGTCGCGGCCACGTCGAGCGTCATGTACGCCGGATGGCTGAACCACGGCTTGGCGTCGCTCCACCGCATCAGCACGAGCACCGTGGCGAGCCCCGCCCCGAGCTGGGCGAGCGCCACCGACGGGCGCCACGAGTCCCGCTGCAACTCCGCCGGGATCGACAGCACCAGAGCCGCCAGCCGCACCATGATCAGCACCCGGCACAGGTCGTCCACGGCCGTCAACCGGGGGTGACGGCCGCGCGGCTCGAGGTCACCGACCGAAAAGGCTGGCCGTGTCACGGAACATCACCAACGCAAAGGCCGTCAACAACAGGATCGCGGCGCCCGGGAGGAAGAACAGTGCGGCGATGACCGTCACCTGGGGGTCGGCCCGCCCGGCCCGGCGGCGCGCCTCCCGCGCCCGCTCGCGCCGCATCTCGTGGGCCTGGGTGGCGACGACGCCGGCGATCGGCGTACCCAACTCCTCGCTGTTGAGCACCGCGGTGACGAACCGGCGCAGCGTCCGTGACGGGTTGCGCTCCCGCAACCCCTGCAACGCGGTACGTCGGGTGATGCCGAGGTCGATCGCGTTCAGCGTCGAGCGGATCTCCTGGCCGAGCGCGCCGCCGAGCGTGTCGCCGACCCGGCCGACCGCGGCCCGGAAGCTCAACCCGGCGGCGAGCGTCACGGACAGCACGTCGAGGAAGTCCGGGAGCTCCTGCTGGATGTCGGCCTGCCGGCGTTGGATCTTCGACCGCAGCCACAGGTCGACGGCCGCCCAGGAGAGCACCGCGAACCCGATCGCCAGCCACGGATGACCCCGCAGCGCGAGCACCAGTGCGGCGAGCGTACCGACCACGCCGGTGCCGAGCTTGCGGGCGAGGTAGCGGTCCGCCGACGCGCGGGACGGCTCGCCAGCGGCGGCGAGCCGGCGGCGGGTGGCCTCGATCCAGCCCGACCCGCGCAACCGCACCAGCGGCGCCAGCATCGGCTGCCCCACCCGCTCGGCCAGCCGGTCGATCCGGGAGCCGCCCGGCGCGGCGGTACGCCGGCGTACCACGGGATCGGGTTCCAGACGGTCGACCGGCACCCCGGTCCGGATCATCCACCAGCCCCAGACACCGGCCAGCACGCATCCGGTGAACATCGCCGGTAGCAGCAACGGCGACATCCGTCCTCCCCTCATCGGCGGGTACGCCGACGGACTAGACCTCGATCTTCGTGGCTCGGCGCAGTAAGAGATAGCCCGTGACGAAAAGTGCCAGCGCGGCTCCGGCGGCGAGCTGGCCGATCGGCTCGGTCAGCAGCAGGGTGAGCGCGTCGGGCGCCATCAGCCGGATGATCAGGACGCTGCCGATGCCGAGCACGACCACGCCCCAGGCGTTCGCCTTCGACATCGACAGGGTCGTCTGGATCTCGTCGAGCACCTCGCGGCGTTCGTCGAGGGTCTGCGAGATGGTACGCATCGCGTGCGCGCTGTCGCCGCCGGTGCGGGAGAGCACCTTGACCGTCCCGGCCAGCACGGTCAGCTCCCGCGACGGCATCCGCTGCCGCAGCTCGCCGAACGCGCTGTCGACGCTGTGGCCGACCGCGAGCGCCTGCGCGACCAGTTTCAGCTCGGTCGCCGCCGGCTCGGGAAGTTCCGCCACCGCGGCCACCACCGCGGACGGCAGCGACAGCCCCGCCGAGGTGAAGTTGGCCAGCGCCCGCGCGACGTCGGCGATCTGCGCGGTCAACATCGCCCGGCGGCGCAGTCGGCGGCGGTGCAGGTACAGCGCCGCCACCGCGACCGCGGCCACCGGAAGCAGCACCGGTACGGGATCGGGCAGCCGCAGCACGGTCGCGGCCAGCCGTACCAGCACGGCGCCGGCGGCGACCAGGAAGACGAACAGCAACGGGGACAGCCGTACGCCCCCTGCCCGCAGCGCCCGGTCCAGGAGGCGCCCGGGTGGGGTGCCGCGGAACCACAGGTCCACGCGGGCGTACCAGGGAAGGATCTCGCGGCCCGGGTCGCCGGCGGAGACCCGCCAGCCGATCTCGCGCGCCCTCGTGTACGCCCGGATCAGCTGGTACGCGCCCAGCATCGCCACGGTCAGGCTGGCCAGCCACAGCAGGACCGGCGTCATCGGATCCGTCATCAGCCCACCTCCTGCCGGGGCTGGAACACCGCGGGGATGGTCTCGCCCTTGAGTTGCAGCCGGCGCCGGGTCTGCTCCGGCAGCGGGTGGTGCCGGAACCGTCCCCGGACCACCAGGTCGGGACCGAGCGGCTCCATCTCGAACGCGGCCACCGGTTCGAGGCGGAACTCCTCCCGGCCACGCGACGTGAGCACCGAGACCGCGGCCACCCGCCGGGACCCGTCGATCGACCGCTCGGTGTGCACGAACATGTCGACCGCGCTGTTGATCTGTTCCTTGAGTACGTCGAACGGGATGTCCAGGTCGCTCATGCTGGCCAGCGTGGCCAGCCGCATCAGCGCGTCCTCGGCCGAGTTCGCGTGCACCGTGGTCAGCGAGCCCTCGTGGCCGGTGTTCATCGCCTGCAGCATGTCCAGCGTCTCGCCGCCGCGTACCTCGCCCACGACGATCCGGTCCGGCCGCATCCGCAGGCTGTTGCGTACCAGGTCCCGGATGGTGATCTCGCCGCGGCCTTCCACGTTGGGCGGGCGGGACTCGAGGCGGATCACGTGCTGCTTGTGCAGCGACAGCTCCGCGGTCTCCTCGACCGTGACGATGCGCTCCCACTCGGGCAGGAACCCGGACAGCGCGTTGAGCAGCGTGGTCTTGCCGCCGCTCGTACCGCCGGACACCACGATGCTCAGCCGCGCCCGTACGCACGCCGCCAGCAGCCGCATCGTCGGCGGGTCCATGCTGCCCAGCTCCACGAGCTCCTCGGCGGTGAACCCGCGGGGGAACCGGCGGATCGTCATGGTCGGGCCGGCGAGCGCCAGCGGCGGGATGATGATGTTGACCCGCTCGCCGGTCGGCAGCCGGGCGTCGACCATCGGACTCGACTCGTCCACCCGGCGGTTCACCGTCGACACGATCCGGTCGATCGTCTGGTAGAGCTGCATCTCGTCCTCGAACCGGTGGTCTACCCGCTCGACCCGGCCGCGGCGCTCGACGAAGATCTCGTCCGGACCGTTGACCATGATCTCGACCACCGACTCGTCCGCCAGCAGCGCCTCCAGGATGCCGAGCCCCAGCGCGTCGTCGACCACCCGCTTGATCAACCGGGACCGGCTCTCGCCCGACATCACCGGCCCCTCGGAGCTCACGATGTGGCCGAGCATCCGCTCCAGCCGCGCCCGTCGCTGTGAGTGACTCAGCTGGGCGATCTGGTCGAGGTCGACGTCCTCCAGCAGCCGCTTGCGGAACGTCGCGACGTCCTCTTCCATCTGCTGGTCGTGCGCGCGCGCCACCCGGTCCCGGGCCACGGTCGCCGCGACCGCGCGATCCTTCAGCCCCATGGCGTCGTCTTCTCCCTCGGCATCACGGCCTCGTGGTCCCGTACCAGGGTCCGGCGGGGGAGGCCCGGGAACAGCCGGGGCGCCTCGACGGTCACCGATACGACGACGGCGTCGGTGTCGCCGCTGACCCGTACCGAGGTGTCGGGGCGCAGCCAACCCGCCACCGACTCCAGCGCCGCGGACCGGCCGTCCTGGCCCTTGCTCGCCGCGCGGGCGCCGGCCCGGGCCGCGTTCTGGGCGGACAGGTCGCTGGTGGCGACGAAGAGGAGCTGCAGACCGGCCAGGAGGGCGAGCATGAGCACCGGCAGGAAGACGACCACCTCGACCAGCGCGCCGCCGCGGCTGGCCCGGCCGGAGGCGGCGCGCTTGGCGTACCAGCGGGTGGCGGCGCGGCGGCGGGTCATGACTGCTCCGGCACCGCGGCGGCCGTCATCGAGATGTCCCAGCCGCGGTATCCGTCGGAGAGTTCGCCGAACACGAGGGGCACCTTCAGCGTTACCGTGACCTGGTCGCCGTCGGCGCGTACCTTCGCGTCGTCGCGCCATCCCACCGGCAGGCTCTCCCGCGCCGAGTGCTCGGCGTCCGCCCCGATGCCGTGCGCCCGCGCGCCCGCGTTCGCCGCGCGGCCGGCCATCACGACGGTGAACCCGGCGATGCCGGCCTGCAGCAGGCACAGGAACAGCACGCCGATGACGAAGATCGCCGCTATCGCGTCCATCGGACCCGAGCCCCGGTCCGAGCGGGCTGCGGGCCGTCCGCCGTCGGACTCGGCGGCGACTGGCGTGGCATCGACGACCGGTACCGCATCGGCTGTGGCAGCGATGGGTTCGGAGGCGGCCGGGGCGAGGTGACGCGGCGCGGGCTCGGTCGGCGGTTCGCGCGTGGGCTCCGGGGACGTACCGGCCGGTTCCGACCGGCGCCAGCCCGGTAGTCGCCACCAACGCCGTCGCCGTGGCGGAACCAGACCGATCTCCCGGGCCAGCCGGGCCGCCGGCGTCCACAGTGCCCAGTCCTCCGGCTTGTCGGGCGGCGCGGAGTTGATCTCCGGTTCGAGTTTGCGGAACCTGGCGGGGATCGTGGTCCTGGCGACCCGGGCACCGATGACCCTGCCGACCAGCCCGGGCTGTACCTCGTTGTCGCGGCTGGCGCGGTTGACCACCAGTAACGCGTCGTCCGGCTTGCACACCTCCAGCCGGGCCCACAGCCGCAGCAACCGCTTCGCCGCGCGCAGCGAGGGAATGTCCGGGGTGCTGACCACGAGTACGTCGTCGCTGAGCTCGACGGCGAAGGTGGACGCCTCGGTGGCGACGGAGCCGACGTCGACCACCACGGTGTCGAACATCGACCGCAGCGCGCCGAGTACGCGCTGCGCCACCGTACCGGTGACGTCTTCGCCGAGCTCGCCCTCCGCGGGTGACAGCAGCACCCGTACCCCCGTCGGGTGTACGAAGAGCGAGTCCTCCACCGCGCGGGCCGTGATGTCCTGTGCCACCTCCACCAGGTCGGCGATCGACCGTTTGTGCAGGATCCCGAGGACGGACGGCACGTCGCCGGTCTGCAGGTCGAGATCCACCAGGCACACCCGGTGACCCGGCTCGCCCCGGGCCGCGGCGAGCGCCAACCGTACGGCGATCGAGGTGGTGCCGACTCCGCCCTTCGCGCCGGCGACCGCGACCAGGCGGGAGCGGGTGGTGTCGGACTCGCCGTCGCCACCGCGCATCCGGCGGCGTACCGCGTCGACCCAGCTTGCGGCGGCGAGCAACCGGGTGTGCAGCTCCTCCAGGGTGACCGGGATGGTGACCACCGACCGGGCGCCCGCCTCCATGACCGCCCTCACGGCCTGCGCGCTCGGCTCCCGCATCGCGACGACGACGCCGACCTCGGGGTGTTCGACCGTGAGCTGCCGGAGCAGGTCCACCATCGGCAACGGGGCGAGGTCCTCGTGCAGCAGCGCCACGTCCACGTTGCCCCGGTCCAGCGCCGGCAGTACGTCGGAGGTGGTGAACGCGACCTCCGGTACGTCGAAGTCGCCGGCCTCGTTGATCAGTGCGGTCAGTTCACCCGAGGCGGCGACACCGTCGACCCCCAGGAGCACCCGGCTGCTCACGATCCACCTCCCGTCGCCTCGGTCGTCGGTGTCGCGCTCGGCCCGGCGCTGGGGCTCTTCGAGCGTTTCGGCGCCGGCTTGTGGGTCGGGGTCGGCGCCGGCTGTGGCGAGACCAGCGACACGCTGATGTTCTTGGCGGCGCCGACGGCGCAGCTGAGCAGGCCGCTCTGGGTCTCGGACAACGCCAGCCGGAGGATCACGTTGTTGTCGTCGCGCCCGGTCGCGGCGCGGTCCAGGTCGAGCACCCGGGCGCCGCGGACCACCCGTCGTACGCCGGCCCTGCCGCAGGTGGCGTCGCCGAAGGTGGCGTACACGTCCACCCGTCTGCCGGGCCCGACGCCGGTCGGTACGGAGTCGGCGCGCAGCGGCAGCGACACCTCCCGCTCGCCGGCCCGTACGGACGGCGGCAGCGTCAACATCCCCCGCTGCAGGTACGAGCCGGCGCGCAGATCCGAGCTGGCGACCTGGCCGACGACCTCCGTGGTCGAGTGCAGCACGGTGCCGGGCAGCCAGCGCCGGGGCACGTCCACCACCGACAGCGCCGAGGCGGGTACGGACTCGTACGCCCGCACGTCGCGTTGCAGCACCACCGCGGTGGTCATCTCGCCCACCCGGGACTGCACCTCGGACACGTACGTGGTCAACGAAACGAAGCTCAGCACCGCGCCGCACACGGCCAGTACGAGCAGCAGGACTCCTCGCCGCTGACGGGGGTTCACGGGACGCTCCTCTCACCGGACAGTGCAGGGACTCGCGGCAGGTTCGTCATGGCGCAGAACGGGCACCGGTCGCCGACGACGGGCTCGGCGCACCAGGCGCACGGCCGCGCCGCGACGGTCGTACCGAGGGCTCGGGCGAGGCGGTCGGGGCGGGCGTCGCTGGCGACGATCTCGACCACCCGGCGACTGCCCCACCAGCGGCGGGCGTCCGCCAGCGGTCCCGCCTCGGTCACCTGGTCGGGGGCGAGGGCGCCGAGGACGACGTCCCGTACCCAGCCGGTGTCCGCCGGGCGACCCGCGTACGCCAGCGCGTACGGCGGGTCCGGTCGCCACTGCTCCGGCGGTGCGGCGTCGCGGCGCAGGTAGCCGCAGGCGGGCGCCGGCTGCACCGTCACCGCGAACCGGGTACGCGGCACCAGCGACAACATCCGGTGCGCGAACCCGGCGCGACCCCGCGGCCGCGGCGACCAGGCGCCCAGCACCATCCGCCGCGCCAGGGCCTGCAGCCCGCCGACCAGCAGCCCGGGCGACACGGCGTACGCCGCGATCGCTCCCAGCTGGGCCCCCAACACCGACAGCGCGAGCGGCGGAAGATCCAGCGGTACGGACACCAGCTGCCCTGTCTCCAGCGCGGACCTCACGGTGGCGAGCTGGTCGGGCACGGCGCGGCTGCCCCAGGTGGGGTAGAGGGCGAGCACCGTACCGGCCTGGTCGAGTTCCTCGGCCACGTGTGCGTAAAGGCGGTCGACGCCGGTGCGACCCGGCTCGACGGCGAGACTGGTGACCCGCCCCGGCTGGTCGTACAGCCTGAGCACGGGCAGCCTCCCGAGCAGCAGCACCGCGGTCATGGCCGACCCGCTTCCGGCGCGTACGGCCGGGCCGCCGGCGGCGCGGGTGGTGCGGCCATCGACCGGTCGCGGATCAGCATGATGTCCGCGAACTCCTCGGCCGTGGTGCTCTGGGTGACCGCGGTCAACTTGGGGGAGACCCTGGCCCTGGCGATCGCCCGGCCCCGGGTCGCGTCCGGCGGCTCGGTCTCCTCACAGCTGACCGGCGACGCCGACACAGACGGGTAGCCCGACGGCTCGGGTGACGGCTCGGATGTGGACGGTGCGGAGGACGGTACGCAGTCCGGGTCCGGGCGGCATTTCCCGCACGGGTGCGGGACCGTGTCGTAGCTGGCGACCTGCACCTCGACCTCGACGGTTTCCCAGCTGAAGCTGGTGAGCGCGGTGTGGTTGCGGGCCGCGAAGCGGGTGGCGGCCAGGTACGCCATGGGCTGCATCCGGAGCCGGATCGCCGCCGCCGTCGTGTAGTCCTCGCGCTCGATCGCCTTCGCGATGTCGAGCAGGTCCTGGCGGGTCTGCTTGGCGGCGGCCAGCGCGGCCGCGTCGGCACCCGTCTGGGCGCGCCACTGCAGATAGGCCGCCTGGCCCATCCGGAACATCACGAGTACGGCGATGAGCACCAGGAACAACACGGCGAGCAATGGCACCGTCACCGAGCCCTGGTCCGAGCCCGAACCCGCCGGTTTCCGGCGAATCACCCGCGAAACGCCACGCCACGGCACGGCACGCACCTCCCCAGAACGAGCCCAACCCACCGAAGTAGGACTCGATAGGTCGCCCAACTTAAGGCCGCGGGACGGATCGCGACAGGGTCTGGGAACCCAATACCGACTCCGTCGATGTGTGGGCAACACCAACCGATCCGTACCGGAACCCCGGAATGCGTACGAATTCCGTTGGGTTTCGGGGCCCGACGATGGGATCGGTGGCGCCCGCGGAACGCCGCCGGCGTACCGGCAGAGGGTTTCGGAGATTGGGTCCCGGCGGCGGGCTACTTGATGCCGCGGACCCTGGCTGCCCGATCCCAGCCGTTCCTAGCGTTGGCACAACGTTGCTGGAGCCGAGAAGTCGAAGGGAGGTTTCGATGACTCAACTCAGAGCGCTGTACCGCACCGTCCGGCACGACGACCGGGGCGAGGGGCCGATGGGCTACATCATGCTCGCCGCCATCCTCGGCATGCTCGGCCTCGGGCTCGCCCCGCTGATGAAGGACGACACCTCGAAGGTGTTCAGCACGGTCATGAAGGGTCTGCTGCAGGGCCTGCTCGGCCTGTTCGGGGGCTAGCCCGCCACAGCCGTCCACATCGGACGCCGCAGGTGAAAGGAGGAAACCATGAAGGCAGTACGTGCGATGGCTGGCCGGCTCCGTCGCGACGAGCGCGGCGAGGGCCCGGTCGGCTACGTGATGGTCGCCGCGATCCTCGGCATGCTCGGCGTGGGAGTCGCGCCGCTGATGAAGAACGACGTCGCCAAGACGTTCGCCGATGTGATCGGCGGCCTGATCAAGGGCGTCGGCGGCATCTTCGGGCTGTAGCGGACGTCCTCCCGGCTCCTCGAGCCCGGCGGCACCGCCACCGACACCACCCCCCGGTGGCGGTGTCGCCGACTTCGTGCTCGCGTACTCGCGGAAAGGGGTGACGGTTGTGCGGGCTGAGCTGACGGCAGCCGCGGTCGCGGCGGGGTTCGCGCTGGGGCTGCAGGCTCGGGTGCTCGCCTTCCGGCTCACGGTCCCGGCCGGAACGCCGGCCCGTACCGGCTGCGGCTCGTGCGGGCGGGCGCTGGTGGCTGCCGGGTGGCTGGCGCCGCGGCCGCTCCGCCTGGACGGCCGGTGTCCCGGCTGCCGGGCACGGATCGGACCGCCGTACGGACTGGTCGAGCTGACCATGGCCGCGGTGTTCGGACTGCTCGCCTGGCGGTACGGCGCGGATCCGCGGCTGCCGGCGCTGCTGGTGTGCGCCGCGATCGCGATCGCTCTGGGCTTCGTCGACGTCGCGGTGCACCGGCTGCCGGACCGGCTCGTGCTGCCCGCGTACCCGCTGGTCGGCGCGCTGGTCGTGGTAGCGAGCCTGCTGCTCGGCGACGGGCCGTCGCTGCTGCGGGCGCTGCTGGGCCTGCTGGGTTACGCGGGAGTGCTGCTGCTGGTCGCCCTGCCCCCGGGCGGCGTCGGCTTCGGCGACGTCAAGCTCGCGGGCCTGCTCGGCGGCGTACTGGCGTGGATCGACTGGTACGCGCTGCTGCGCGGCGCGCTGCTCGCGGTGCTGCTCGCGGGGGTGTGTGCGCTGGTGCTGCTGGCCGCCCGGCGTGTCCGGCGGCGCTCGTACCTGCCGCTGGGGCCGTTCATCGTCGCCGGTGGGCTGCTGGCGCTGCTGGGCAGCGCGGCTCCGGCGAGCCTCTGACATCGACTCGGAAAGGGAATGCCATGCGGACACCGGACTCGCAGGAGCCACAGTTGGTCGGCCCTCGGCGACGTCGTCCGGCCGGTCTCGGTCAGCGGGGCGAGGGCCCGGTCGGGTACGTCCTCGTCGCGGCGCTGCTCGCGATCCTGGCGATCGGGGTGGTGCCGGCGATGCGTACCGACGTGGCGGGGGTCTTCGGCCAGGTGCTCGGCGGACTGTTCCGGGACACCGGCTCCGTCGCCGCGCCCGGCGGCGCCGCCCCCGCGCCTGGCGGAAATCCGGCACCCGGCGGAAGCCCGGCACCCGGCGGCACCGCGGCGCCTGGCGGCACCGCGGCGCCTGGCGGGAGTCCGGGGCCCGGTGGGGGATCGCCGCCCGCCAGCGGCCAGCCGTTCGTGGACATCGCGGGTCCCGCCGCCGTTCCGAGCCGCGACGAGTACGGCGTGCCGGCCTCGGTGACGGTCGCGCAGGCGATTCTCGAGTCGCGCTGGGGGAAGAGCAAGCTGGCGACGGAGTCGAACAACTACTTCGGGATCAAGTGCCACGGCGGCAAGGCCGGCGGCGTCGCCACCGGGTGCCGTACGTACCGGACCCGGGAGTGCGACAGCGACGGGTGCCACTACGTCGACGCCCAGTTCCGGGTGTACGCGTCGATGGCCGACTCGTTCCGCGACCACGCCGTGTTCCTCCGGAACAACCCCCGCTACGCCGAGGCGTTCCGGCACACCGACGACCCCGAGCGGTTCGCCCGCGAACTGCAGCGGGCCGGCTACGCCACCGATCCGCAGTACGCGGACTCGCTGGTCAAGTTGATCCGGCGCTACCACCTGGAGCGCTACGACGGTTGAGCGCGGCGGCGGCAACCTACCGCCGCGCGGCGGTGGCAACCCATCGCTAACCGGTCCGCAACCGGCGGCGTACCCAGGGAGGTGCACCGTCGGCGCATCGGAAGGGCGAGGTGGTCTCGCCGGAGAGGCGAGCCATGGACACGGTGCCACGGTCGCAGAGCAGCCCGCCGAACGACGCTGCGTCCCGTCGGATCGCGGGTCGGTGGTTCCGAAGGGCGGCCGTGGCCGCGGCGGTGTTGGTCGGGATCCACCTGCTCTGGGTCTACCTCGGGATCGGCGGCGACTTCGGGACGCTGGTGTTCACCGACGTGGAGCAGAGCAGCCTGGCGTTGCTGGCCAGCGTCGCCTGCGGCTTCGCGGGCTTGCGCAGCCGCAACCAGGCCCGGCGCGGCTGGTCGCTGCTGGCCGCCGGGATGGCGGCCTGGGCGGCCGGTCAACTGGTGTGGTCGTACGACGAGGTGGTGCTGGGCATCGCGGTGCCGTTCCCCTCCCTGGCCGATGCCGGGTTCCTGGCGATGGTCCCGCTCTCCGTCGCCGGCTTCGCCCTCATGATCGAGGTGCGCCACCGCGCCCTGCGGGTGCTGTTCGACGGCCTTATCGTGAGCGCGTCCCTGACGATCGTCAGCTGGCCGCTCGTACTCGGGCCGACGCTGCAGGCCGAGGCGGACACCCGGCTGGCGTTCGAGTTGGCTGTCGCGTACCCGATCGGCGACATCGTGATCGCGACCATGGCCTTCGTCCTGTTGAGCCAGACCACGGGTCCGGCGCGGGCGCCGATCGCGCTCGCCGGGACGGGCATGCTGTGCCTGGGCGCCGCCGACAGCGGATTCGGATACCTGGTGCTGCACCACGCGTACGCCGCCGGCAACCTGGTCGAGCTCGGTTGGATCTCCGGGTTCCTGCTCGTCGCCCTGGCGGGGTTGCGGGTCGTGACGGTGCCGGGGCCGGCGAGCCAGCGGGCCGGTTCGGGCCCCCTGCTGGTCGGGTTGCCGTACCTGCCGCTGACCGCGGCGATGGCCACCGGAGTGGTGATCGAGCTGGTGGGGCGGGAGGACACGCCGATGGTCGTCATCGGTGTGGCGTTGGTGCTGCTCGTCGTGGCCCGCCAGTTCCTGACCGTACGGGAGAACCTGGTCCTCACCAGGCGGCTCGGATCGGTGGTCGACGATCTGCGCCGGCGGGAGGAGGAACTGCGCCGGCTGGCCTTCCACGACCCGTTGACGGGGTTGGCGAACCGGGCGCTGTTCCAGCACGAGGTGGAGCGCGCCGTCAGCAGCCAGTCGCGTACCGGCGCGTTGCTCGGGCTGGTGTACATCGACCTCGACGGGTTCAAGGCGGTGAACGACACGCTGGGGCACGCCGCCGGCGACGCGCTCCTGGTCGCGGTCGCCCACCGGTTGCGGCGCGGCACCCGGCCCGGTGACACCGTCGCCCGGCTCGGCGGTGACGAGTTCGCGATGCTGCTGGAGTACTTCCAACCGACCGACGGCGAGGCGGATGCGATGGAGGTCGCCCGGCGGGTGGTGGCCGAGTTGTCCGAACCGTTCCAGATCGACGGTGAAGAGATCAGGATCGGTGCCAGTACCGGCGTGGCCGTCGCGGCTCCGGGCCGGGGAGAGGCAGCGTCCCTGGTACGCGACGCCGACATGGCGATGTACGCCGCGAAGATCGCCGGCAAGGGGCGGGTCGCTCGGTTCGAGCCCCGGCTGCGGGACCAGATCGCGACCGCGGCGGCCGCCTGACCAGCAGGATCAGCCAAAGCAGAGCGGCTCAACGGCGTGGTGGTCGCCGCGGTCGCGCCCGTGGTTGCATTCGGTACCTAGGTACGGGTTTACGGTCGAGGCATGACCGTTCGAAAAGCTGCCGGCGGCTGGGTGCCGCAGGAGTGCGCGTTGCCGACCGCGGAGCAGCCGCTGCGCGTGGCCGAGTTCGACGAGCTGTTCGCGTCGTCGCTGGTGCGGGCGGAGCGTACGGCCCCGCACCGGTTGCGGCTGGTCTTGGCGGGCTCGGCCGAGGCCGTGGCCCGCGACCTGGCGGTACGGGAGACGGCGTGCTGTTCGTTCTTCGAGTTCACGTTCCAGCCGCTCGACGGGGGAGAGCTGGCGATGGACGTGACGGTGCCGGACGCGTACGCGGCGGTGCTGGACAGCGTGGCGACCCGAGCGGAGCGGCGACGACCGGCGACGCCGCGCCGGGGCTGCGGTCCGGTGCGGTCGCGGAGCTGGCGGGGGTGAATGCCCAGACGCTGCGCTACTACGAACGGCGGGGCCTGCTGGCTCGGCCTCCGTGTCGGTCCATGCCCGGTCCATCCGCTGCGGCGAGTGGTACGGCAGGGGCGATGTGCACCGGCGACGGGTCCCGGGACGCGGTGGTCAGTAGCGGGGCTTGCCCGCCAGCATCCGCTCCAGGCGGCGGGTGTCGGTGACGCTCCACCCCGGGACCGGCGCGATCTGGGACCAGGCTCCGGCGGCGGCGGTGTGGTAGTCGTGTCCGTGCACGTCCGAGATGCTCGTGGTCCACGCCAGGTCGGCGCTGACCTGCAGGAACGTCACGAACGGGTACCACCGCATGGCCGGTGAGACGTCCGCGCCGGGGCGCTCGTCGAGCCAGTCCGGCTTGTGCAGGATGAGTCCCGGCGACCACCAGACGACCGGGTCCGACGCGTGCTGCAGATAGACCACCCGGGGAGTACGCCACGTGGTGGGCGGTCGTGCCAGGTCGTACCAGGTGCCGCCGAACCGTACGGTGACGCCGCGGTCCTTCACCGGCAGGATCTCCCGGCTGCCGGGGTCCCGGTCGGCCACCACGGAGTGCCACAGCGACGTGCTGTTCGGCGACCCTTCCCACAGCGCCCCGTCGGTACGGCGTACCAGGTCGTCGAGCCCGGAGAACGCGGCCTGCGAGCCGTACGCCCCGAGGCTTTCGCCGAACACCAGCAGCTTCGGCCGATGCTCGGCCGGCAGCCGGTGCCACCGGTCGTAGACCTGGTCGAAGAGGGTACGCCCGGCCTGTTCCGCCTTGTGCCGGTCGACCGCGAACGAGATCCAGCTCGGCAGGTACGAATACTGCATCGACACGGTCGCGACGTCCCCGTTGTACATGTACTCGAGTGCGGCGACCGCGTTGGAGTCGACCCAGCCGGTGCCGGTCGACGTGACCACGAGCAGGACCTTGCGCTGGAATCCGCCCGCGCGCTCCAGCTCCCGCACCGCCAGCGCGGCCTCGCCGCGCAGCGTACGAGCGGACGCGAGCCCGGTGTACGTGCGGACCGGCTGCTTGGCGGGCTGGCCGTTGAACGCCGTCAACGCGCGTGCCGACGGGGTCGTCGAAACGAAGCTGCGGCCGGTGCTGCCGAGCGAGCTCCACGGCACCAGCGAGGCGTAGCTGCCGGCCAGCTGCGGGCTGGTCGGGGGGCGGTGGCCGGGTTGCGTCTCGTCGTTGATGTCGCTGAACACGACGTTCGCGGCGTGCAGCATGCCGCCGTACACCACGGCCCGGACGACCAGCGCGGACGCCAGGATCACCAGCACCATGCCGAGTACGGCGGCGACCGGCGGCGGTACGAACCGGACCAGCCCGCGGGCGAGCCACCGGGCGGCCCGGCGCAGCAGCCGGGCCACTCCCACCACCGCCGCGGCCAGCAGCCAGGACACGGTCACGATCGCGACGGAGTGGTAGCCGGGCAGGGCGGACTCGCCCAACAACACCCGGATGTCCTGCTGCCACTGGGCGCCGGCGTACAGCGAGAACCCGATGGCGGTCGCGCCGCCCAGGGCGAGGATCCACCAGGACGACCCGCGCAACCAGGCCGGTGGCCGGCGGCGGACGGCCCGCCGTACGGCAAAGCCGATGGTCGCGCCGACGGCGTACCCGATGGTGGTGGAGATGCCGCTGATCATGCCCTGCAGCAGCCAGCCCCGCGGCAGCAGCGACGGGGTGAGCGACAGGCAGAAGAAGCCGACGGCGAAGGTGAGGCCGGTGAAGTCGTACCGGCACCAGCGGGCCCACACGGACTGGGCGGCCTGCACCGCGTACTGCGGTGTCCTGGTCATCCGCTCCCATGCGACGCCGACTGCGACCATCTCGCCGTCATCCCCCCTGTGCCCAGAGCATTCCGGAGACCACCACGCCGAGGGCGTTGGTCGCCCAGTGCAGTCCAGCGGGTGCGAGCAGGCTGCCGCTGCGGCGTCGCAGCTCGCAGAGCACCACGCCGGCCAGTGTGGTGAACACCACGGTGCCGACCACGACGAGCGGCCGGGTGTGGCCACCGTAGGAGAGCACGCCGGTCACGGCGTGGTTGTCCCGAGCGAAGCTGAGCGAGGGCAGGATGTGCCACAGCCCGAACAGCGACGAGGTGACGCCGGTGGCGGCGGCCTTGCCGAACCGGTGGCTGACCAGCCCCCACAGCACGCCGCGGAACGCCACCTCCTCGAGCAGCACGGTGCCGACCGGGATCGCGACGAGCGCCGCGAACGCCATGGTGGAGCCGCCGGTACGGTGCCGGGTGTCGAGGAAGATCTGCTGCGTCACCGGCCACAACACGGCCACCAGGTACACCACCACGGTGGCGGCGACCGCGATGCCCGCGTACTTCAGGCCTCGGCGCAGGGTCGCGCCGCGCATCGCGAGGTCGTGCCAGGTGAGCCCCGCCGCCCGCGCCACCATGACGAGGGCCCCGGCGATCATCGGCGCCAGGACGACGTGCAGCAGCCCGGGTACGAACCGGCTCCCGATGTTGGCGCCGACGAGCACACAGACCACCACCAGCACCGCCGTCACGACCGGCCCGGTACGCAGTTGACGCCGGCTCCGACTCGGGTGACGGTCGGGTACGGCGTCCACAGCGGGCGTCGGGTCAGAGTGGTGCACCCATCCAGTATTGCCACGGTCCCGGCATTGATCTCTGGGACACCCGGGTCGATCGGCCTCGGTCACCTGGCTGGCCTGGCGGCGTATTCGCCCAAGCCGGTCTCGAGCAGGGCGAAAGCGACGTCCGCCAGTCGCCGTACGTCGGCGTACAGTCCGGCCGCGTCGTCACCGTCCAGCACCCGGCGGCGTACGTAGTCGATCAACGTGCGGTGCACGCCCATCATGGCGTTGGCGGCCGTACGGGCCTTGACGTACGCCTCGTCGTCCTGGCCGGTGCCCGACTGCCTGGCCTCTTCGGCGAGCAGGGCGGCGAGCGATTCGGTGTAGCGGGCGATGGCGCGATGCTCGCGGGCGAGCAGCGCGGGGCTGTCGGCGATCATCTGGTTGACCGTCCGCAGCCGGTCGAGGGCGTCGGGGTCACCGGCTTCGACCTGGGCGAGCAGCCCGCCGGTGCCGAACAGGAAGCGCCGGAACGCGACCAGCACCGACTCTCCGGGGCCCCGGTTGCTGACGGCCTCGAGCAGGTGGGTCTCGAACCCCTCGAACCGCGCGTGGAACAGATCCTCCTTGCTGCGGAAGTAGTTGAACACGGTCGCCTCCGCGACCTGCGCCTCCCGCGCGACCTCGGCCACCGTCACCCGGTCGAAGCCGCGGTCGGCGAACAAGCGCCACGCGGTGTCGGCGAGCAGTTGCCGGGTCTGTTCCTTCTTGAGCTCGCGAAGCCCCATGTTTCCCCTCCCATGAGTAGGGTAACACAAAACTTGGAGCCACCCTATTTTTGTGGTAAGACCAAGGTATAACCCAAGGGAGGTTGCCATGACGGCACCAGACAACGTTCTCGACCTGGTGGACCGCTGGGCCGCGGCCGAGCAGGACAACGACGCTGACCGGCTCGCCGAGCTGCTCGCCGACGACTTCGTCGGCGTAGGGCCACTGGGTTT
>WNGA01000663.1_pt1 | contig 52384 bp, 46 predicted proteins | sample 5400061 | NCBI WGS metagenome assembly WNGA01 (sample SAMN13153366, study PRJNA577476) | soil metagenome | isolation source: 100 cm soil or saprolite under grassland replicate 2 | place: USA:California | collected 2016-06-15
CCGGAAGAGCTTCGTGAAGCCGCGCATCATCATCGGGATCCCCTCCGGGATCACCGAGGTGGAGAAGCGCGCGGTGCGCGAGGCGGCCGAGAGCGCGGGGGCGCGCGAGGTCTACCTCATCGAGCAGCCGATGGCGGCGGCGATCGGCGCGGGGCTGCCCATCACCGAGCCCTCGGGCAACATGATCGTCGACATCGGTGGCGGGACGTCCGACGTCGCGGTCATCTCGCTCGGCGGCATCGTCTACAGCCGCTCCGTGCGGATCGCCGGCGACAAGATGGACGAGGCGATCATCCAGCACATCAAGCGCAAGTACAACCTCCTCATCGGCGAGCGGACGGCCGAGCTCATCAAGATGGGCATCGGGACCGCCTATCCGACGGAGGAGGAGCTCACGATGGACATCAAGGGGCGCGACCTCGTCGCCGGCGTCCCGCGCACGCTCACCGTCACGTCCTCCGAGATCCGCGAGGCGCTCTCCGAGCCCATCAACGGAATCGTCGAGGCGGTGAAGGTCACGCTCGAGCGGACGCCGCCCGAGCTCGCCGGTGACATCGCCGACCGCGGCATCGTGCTCGCCGGCGGCGGCGCGCTGCTCAAGAATCTCGACGTGCTGCTGCGCGAGGAGACGGGCCTCCCGGTCTTCCTCGCCGAGGACCCGCTCTCGTCGGTCGTCATCGGCGCGGGCAAGGCGCTCGAGGAGCTCGACATCCTCCGGCAGGTCACGGCGCACGCGTAGCTCCGGGCGTCGCCCCACTTCCACCCAGACGTAGACCTCGACTTCGACCTCGTCGTGGTCGTGGTCGTGGTCGTGGACGTGGACGTGGACGAGCATTCGTCGACGTCGACGTTCAGGTCGAGGTCGAGGTCGAGGTCGAGGTCGAGGTCGACGACCACGTCCAGGACGTGTCGTCCACTTTCCGTCGCTTCGCCCCGCCACCCCGTCGCCGATTCCCGACACCCGTCGCCGTAACCTCGCGGATCCCGGTCGCTCCGCGTTGGCAGCCCGCCTGCAATGACCTCCTCACGACGGCGGCGCGCCACGGTGGCAAGCCCCGAAGTACTTCGAACCCGCAGCGCTCAGGAGAACGCCATGAACAAGAAGATCCCCACGCTCGTCGGCTCCGGCATCGGCCTCGCCCTCTTCCTCGCCGTCGCGCTCCTCCCCGCGATGCTCTACGGCGGCTACGCCGGCCTCCTCCTCGCCGGCGGGATCTTCGGCACCCCGGTCGTGCCGACGCTGCTCCCCCGCGCCCTCATCGTGTTCGGCATGATCCTCGGCGTCGTCGGCGTCGGCTCGCTCTTCGCGGTCGTCGGCGCGGCGGCGGGCGCGGCGGTCGGCGCGCTCACGAGCATCACCGTCCGCCGTCCGGCGGCGCAGGAGTCCGCCTCGCGGTAGCGAGCGACGGGCCGCTTCGCTCCGGGCGCGGCATGTCGCCGCGCCCGGAGCTGTTTTATTCGTCGCGCGCGTAAACGCGCAGGTCCTGACCTGAAAGCCGCGTCCGCTGCAAATGCTGCGCGCGCGTCAGCTTGATGTCCGTCAAAGCGCCCTTCTTTTGGGCGCTTACAATGCGAGCCTTTTCGGGTGCAGGGGCATGTCCGTTGCACCCGCCGACCGACCCTATGCGAGCCACTTTCCTGGTGTTTGCCCTTCTCTTCGCCACCGCGGCGCGCGGTGAGTCGAAGCTCCCCGGCGGTGCCGACGCCTGCCTCGACTGCCACAACGGCAAGGATGCGCCGGCGGTCGACGTGACCGCCTTCGGCGCGTCGGTCCACGCCGACAAGGCGTCCTGTACCGACTGCCACGCCGGCTACGCGATGGGGCCGCATACGGGCGAGCTCGCACCGCTCTCCGCTTCCGACCAGGTCGTCGTCGACCGGCTCGCGAAGGCGCGCTGGCCGCTCGCCGAGACGGGCAAGGGCCACGGCAAGAAGGACGAGAAGGCCGCCCCCGAGGCGCACGTCACCGCGCCGCGGGCCTACCTCGCCTGCGCCGGCTGCCACGAGATGGAGCACGCCGAGGCGATGGCCGGCTGGCAGAAGTCGATCCACTCGAGGTGGCTGCGCGAGGACGCGAAGGTGGCGGGCCCGACCTGCACCTCCTGCCACGGCTCGATCCACGCGGTGAAGAAGCTCGCCGCGTACGACCCGAAGGCGGGCGCGCGCCAGAAGGTGCCCGCGGATCGCCGCGAGATCTCGAGGCGTTGCGAGGGCTGTCACGGGAACGAGGAGTTCGCGAAGGCCGCCGGGGTGAACCCCGAGGCGGCGCTCACCTACCACGACTCGATGCACGGCCGGCTCGCCCGCGTCGGGAACGAGCTCGCCCCGGTCTGCACGAGCTGCCACGCGGCCTCGAAGGCGCAGGGCGGCACGCACGCGATCGTCGCGAAGACCGACGCGGCCTCGGCGGTCTCGGCGGCCCAGAAGAAGGACACCTGCGCGCGCTGCCACGCGAACGCGTCGGACAACTTCGCCGCCCTCGTCGCGCACAAGCCCATCCAGGAGATCGGCGGGCACATCGTCCCGCACGTCATCCACGTCGCGTTCTCGTACCTGACGACGCTCACGCTGCTCTTCTTCGCGTTCCACGTCCTCGTGGACTTCATCTACGAGCTCCGCCAGCGCCTCTCGCGCAAGCCGGAGGACGATCACGGCGCCGACGCGGTGAGGAGCGTCGTCCGCTTCGACATCCACCAGCGCGTGCAGCACTGGTTCATGCTCTCGGGTGTGATCCTGCTCGGCATCACCGGCTGGCCGCTCCGCGGCGCCGGCGACCTCGAGGCGTCGGGCTACTCGCGGTCGTTCATGAAGGTGTTCGGCGGGGCGGAGGGAGCGGCGACGTGGCACCGCGTCGGCGCGGTCCTCATCATCCTGTCGGCCGTCTACCACCTCTTCTACCTGACGTTCCTCGCGTCGAAGAAGCGGTTGCCGCTCTCGATGCTGCCGATGCCGAAGGACGCTCTCGACATGAAGGACAACATCCTCTTCATGCTCGGGCTGAAGAAGGAGCGGCCCAAGTTCGAGCGCTTCATGTACCTCGAGAAGTTCGACTACTGGGCGGTGTTCTGGGGCATCGTGATGATGGTCGGCACCGGGTTCATCTTCTGGTTCCCGACCTTCTTCGCGAGCCACGCGCCGTCCTGGCTCATCACCGCCGCCCTCATCATCCACGGCGAGGAGGCGACGCTCGCGATCCTCTTCCTCTTCGTCGTGCACTTCTACAACGTGCACCTGAAGCCCTCGATCTTCCCGATGAACTGGGCGTGGCTGAACGGCCGGATCTCCGTGGAGATGATGAAGCACGAGCACCCGCTCGAGTACGAGCGGCTGAAGCCCGGGCACGACGAGTAGGGCCGTGAGAGGGGCGCGAGGCGCCCCCGGCAAACGAGGGGGCCGTGCGGGCGACCGCGCGGCCCCTTCGCCGTTCGGCCGTTCGGCTACAATCGAGCCCCCGAATGGCGCGCCCCCGCACGAAGACCCTCCTGCTCGTCGCCGGGGCGCTGCTCGCGCTCGCGGTCGTGCTCGGCTTCCTGCGCTTCAAGCGCTTCGTCGACGAGGACCCGCGCCTGTGCGCGACGTGCCACCGCTCCTCGCCGGAGTTCGCCCTGTGGCTCGGCGGGACGCACAAGAGCGTCGCCTGCCAGCGCTGCCACCACTCCTCGCCGAAGCAGGGCGTCGCGATGCTCGGCGCCTTCCTCGCCGGCAAGAAGCCGAAGGGGCAGCACGCCGACGTCGAGGTGGGCGCCTGCGCCTCCTGCCACTTCTCGCACGACCCTCGCTGGCCGCAGGTGGGCGGGTCGCGCGGGCACCGGATCCACTACGAGGAGAAGAAGATCTCCTGCGTCCGGTGCCACGCCGCGTCCATGCACGGATTCGAGCCGGTCGCGGCGAAGTGCCAGGAATGCCACGGCGAGCACGCCGTGAAGGTCGCGAAGATGCACGAGCTGCACTGCTTCGCGTGCCACGAGTTCCTGACGAACGAGCCGGGGCTGCGCCCGACGCGCCACGACTGCCTGCGCTGCCACACGCGCCAGGGGATCCGCGCGCCGATGAAGGACCACGGCGCGCCGATGGAGATGTCCTGCGCCGCCTGCCACAAGCCGCACGCGAAGGACGGCCAGACGCTCGCCGCCTGCTCGGAGTGCCACGCGCCGGCGCAGATGGCGAAGGGCGGGCTCCACGCCCGCGCCGCGCACCGGCGCTGCCTCGACTGCCACCGGCCGCACGTCTGGACGCCCGAGAAGGACGGCTGCCTGCGCTGCCACGCGGGCGCGCCGCAGCACGCGAACGGCAAGGCGTGTCGCGAGTGCCACTCGTTCGAGGGCGTCCCCCGGCCGCCGCTCCCGGTCACCGCGTGGTGACGACGTGACCCTCCGGCTCAAGCTCTTCGTCCTCATCGCGGGAGTCATCATCTTCGCGATGTCCGGCGTGACCGCCGTCGCGCTCTGGCGCGAGGTGCAGCGCGGCCAGGAGCTGCTCCGACGCGAGGGCGCTGCGCTCGCCGCGACCGCCGCCGGCGAGGCGTCGCGCTGGGTGCGCGCGGACGGGCTCGAGCCGGGCGGCGACGAGGCGCTCCGGCCGCTGCTCGAGGGGCTCACCCGCGGCGGCCAGTTCGACCGCGCGTGGGTCGTCGACCGGGCGGGCAAGGTCGTCGCCTGCCGCTCCCTCACGGCGTCGCCCTGCCCTGACGGCGCGCCCCCCTCCGAGTTCGCGGCGGTGGACCTCCCGCTGCAGGCGCTCGGGCGCCTCGTGAAGCCGGAGGGCATCGTCGCGACCGCGCCGGTGCTGCGCGAAGGGCTCGTCGTCGGGGCTGTGGCGGTCGAGTTCACGCACGAGGAGGTCGTCGGGAACGCCCGCGACCTCGCCTGGGGGGCGAGCCTCGTCGCGACCTTCTGGATCGTGCTCGGGCACGTGCTCACCGCGATCTTCATCCGCCAGGTGACGCGCCCGCTCGTGCGGCTCTCCGAGGCGGCGGAGTCGCTCGCCGAGGAGCGCGGGGTCCGCCTCGATCCGCCGGAGGACAAGGAGCTCGCCGACCTCGTCCGCGCGTTCAACCACATGTCCGCGCGGCTCGAGGAGCGGCGCGCGGAGAACCAGCGGCTCATCGCCGAGCTCGAGGCGCGCGTCGCCCAGAAGACGCGCGAGGTCCTCCGCGCCGACCGCCTCGCGACGCTCGGCGGCATCGCGGCCGGGTTCGCCCACGAGATCGGGAACTCGCTGAACGTCATCCGCGGGTACTCGTCGGTCGCGTCGCGCGAGCTCCCCGGCGACTCCCCGGTGAAGAGCGACGTCGAGGCGATCCGGCGCGAGGTGGGGCGGGCGGCCGGGCTCATCGAACGCTTCCTCGTGTTCGCCCGCGCCCGGACGGTCCACCCCCACGCGCAGCCGATCGCCCCGATCGTGCGCGAGGCGGCGGAGGTGGTGGGCCCCGCCGCGGCGGTCGCCAAGGTGGAGCGGGTGGTCGAGCTCGAGGAGGAGCTCCCCGAGATCGTCGCCGACGCCGAGCTCCTCCGGCAGGCGTTCCTGAACCTGTGCGTGAACGCGATCCACGCGATGCAGGAGCAGGGCGGCGGCCGGCTCACCGTCCGCGCGAGGCGCGACGGCGACTCGGTCCTCGTCGAGGTCGCGGACACCGGACCGGGGATCCAGCCGGACGCCCGGGAGCACGTCTTCGAGCCCTTCTTCACGACCAAGGCGCACGGCACCGGCCTCGGTCTCTCCATCGTGCGGCAGGCGGCGGAGGCGCACGGCGGCAGCGTAGAGGTGGAGAGCGTCCCCGGCGCCGGCGCGACGTTCAGGGTCCGGCTGCCGGCGGCGCCCGTGGTCGTGGAGACCCGGAGCGCAGGGGAGAGCGCGTGAGCGAGAAGCCGAACCTCATGGTGGTGGACGACCTCGACTCCGCGCGCCAGATGGTGAAGCGAGTGCTCGGCCGCAGCTACGCCGTCTTCGACTTCCCCTCGGTCGCCGAGGCGCTCCCCGCCCTCGACAGGGCCCGGTTCGACGCGATCGTCACCGACCTCCGCATGCCCGGGATCGACGGCATCGAGGGGCTCCGGCGCTTCAAGGCGAAGGTGCCGGAGATCCCGGTCATCCTCGTCACCGCGTTCGCCACCGTGGAGACCGCCGTCGAGGCCATGAAGGCGGGCGCCTTCGACTATCTCAAGAAGCCCTTCGAGCCCGAGGAGCTCGAGATCGTCGTGGCCCGCGCGGTCGAGCACGGGCGCATCCGGCGGGAGAACGCGCAGCTGAGGAGCGCGCTCTCCGGCGAGTTCTCCGTGCGCGGGATGGTGGGCAAGTCCCAGGGGATGAAGGACGTCGTGTCCATCCTCGAGCGGATCGCGCCCTCCGACGTCCCGATCCTCATCGAGGGGGAGTCGGGCACCGGCAAGGACCTGCTCGCCCGCGCGGCGCACGCGATGTCCTCGCGCGCGTCGGGGCCGTACGTCGCGCTCAACATGAGCGCCATCCCCGAGAACCTCGCCGAGTCCGAGCTCTTCGGCCACGAGAAGGGCGCGTTCACGGGCGCCGACCAGGCGCGCACCGGGTTCTTCGCCGAGGCCGAGGGCGGGACGCTCTTCCTCGACGAGGTGGGGCTGCTCCCGCCCGCGCTGCAGCCGAAGCTCCTGCGCGTCCTGCAGGACGGCGAGTACATCCCGGTCGGCAGCCGCAAGCCGCGCAAGGGGAACGTGCGCGTCGTCGCGGCGACGAACGAAGATCTGAAGGCGAGCGTGAAGCAGGGGAAGTTCCGCGAGGACCTCTGGTTCCGCCTGCGCGTCGTGCCGCTGCGCCTTCCGCCGCTGCGGGAGCGCCGCGAGGACGTCCCGCTGCTCGTCGAGCACCTCGTGAAGAAGCACGCGCTCCGGCTCTCGCGCCCGCCGCTCCAGCCCGACGCGGACGCGATGAAGGCGCTGCTCGACCATCCGTGGCCCGGGAACATCCGCGAGCTCGAGCACGCGATCGAGCGCGGGCTCCTCCTCGCACGGGGGGACGCCATCACGCTCCAGGACCTTCCGCCCGAGCTCGCCCAGCCGGCGCACGAGACCGCCGCCGGCGGGAGCGAGGGTCGCTACCGCTGCGCGCGCGACGCGTGGGAGCGCAAGTTTCTCGAGGACGTCCTGCGCGAGGCGGGCGGCAGCGTCGGGAAGGCCGCGGAGCTCGCCGGCATCCACCGCTCGACCCTGTACGAGAAGCTCGCCCGGTACGGACTCGTCGAGAAGGACGACCGCGCGTGAGCCGCGGCGCTCCGCTCCCTCCCCGCCGACCTCGCGCGGTGCCGGCCGGAGCGAGGCGCCTCCGCATCCGCAGTGCCCGCGTCTCCGACGCGGCCGCGATCGCCACCGTGATGCGCGCCTCCGTCCGCGGCCTCGCCGCCGCCGCCTATCCGCGCGAGACGATCGCCGCGTGGGCGTCGCTCCCGGCGCTCTATCACGCGTGGGCGATGACCGCGGGTGCCGAAGCGTACGTCGTCGCGGAGCGGTCGGGCCGCGTCGTCGGCTACGCGGCGCGGCGCGCGGGCGAGGTCACCGCCGTCTTCGTCGCCCCGGGCCACGCGCGTGCGGGCGTCGGCACGGCCCTCCTCTCGCGGATCGAGCGCGACGCGGTCCGCGCGGGCGTGCGCTCCCTGTTCGTGCGCGCGGCGCTCGGCGCGATCCCGTTCTACGCGGCGCTCGGATACCGCGGGACACGTCGCGCGCGCGTACCCCTGCCCGGCGGCGCCGCGCTCGCCGCGGTGCTGCTCCGGAAACGGCTCGCGCGCGTCACTCGAACGCCGGGGTCGCCGGCGCCTGCGACGCCTGCCTAGAGCCTCCCGCAGGGCCGCCGGAACGGGCAGCGCCGGCAGCCCTCGCGCGCCTCGATGCGCGGGAAGGCCTCCTCGCGCGCGAGGTTGCGCGCGGGATCCGCGAGCGTCGCCTTCATCGCGGCGATCGAGGTGCGCATCGCGTCGGTGCAGGACGCGAGCGCCGCGTCATCGGCGGCGACCGAGAGCCGCTCGCCGCCCGCGGCGCCGTTCCCGACGAGGTAGACGAGCCCCCCCACGACCGCCTCGGTGGGCACGTTCCACTTCTGCTTCGCGTAGAGCGCGTAGGTGCCGACCTGGACGTGGTCGACGCCGCGCTCCTTCCCGGTCTTCCAGTCGAGGATGTGCACGCGCCCGTCATCGTCGCGGTAGGCGAAGTCCACCGCCACCCAGATCTTCGTCCCCTCGAACGTCCACGAGTCGAGCTCGTCGACCGTGAGCCACTTCTCGCGCGGCGTCCGGCGGATCTCCTCGAGCACCGGGCTCGCGTAGAAGGCGCGCAGCGACCCGTCGATGACCTGCTCGTAGAGCCGCTTCCAGTCCGCGTCGGCCACCGGCTCGCCGTACTCGTGCTCGACGAGGCCGACGATCCGCGACGGCTCGCGCCAGTAGCTCTTCTCGCGCGAGCCCGACCACTCGGCGCGCGCCTTCGCGCGGGTCTGCTCGAGGACGCGCTCGAGCGCGGGGAGCTCGCCCGCGCCCTTCGCGCGCGAGAGCGCCCGCTTCAGGGCGTCGTGCACGAGCGAGCCCGCCCACTGCCAGCGAGAGGAGAGCTTCTTCAGGACGTAGAGCTCGCGGACGGGGGTGCCGTGCGCGGCCTGCCACCCGCCCCAGCTGCCGTAGTACGCGAGGTAATAGGCGCGCCGGCACTCCTGGAACTTCTCGTGACGGGACTTCGACCAGGAAAACTCGTTCTGCAGATCGGCCATGGGCGGGTGGGGCGGGCGGGCGAGGGGCCGAGTGTATCCCGGGAGGCCGACAGAGCGCCCCCTCGACCTCGACCTCGACCCCACCGGGCGTCGGACGGTTCCGCACGCCACTCGTTCGCGCGCGCGGAGACCGCAGCGAAGCCGGCCGGGGCGCCGCCGGCGCCGCATCGCGGAGGCGCCTGACGCTCAGCGATCGTACGCGCGCGGCTCGTGCAGCCGCGTTGCGCCGTGAGGACTGTCCGAAGCGCGCGCAGGCGCGCAAGCGCTCTGCGCGCGCGAGTTCCGCAACGGCGCCGTGGCTGCTCTCGTCGCGCGCGACGACCGCAGCCTGGCGCCGGAGCGCCTGCGGCGACGCGGCGTCTCCGGCCGCGCGGTAGCGGCTCGTTCGCCGCGGGCGCGCCTACTTCGCGGCCGGCTTCGGCGCGGCGGGCGGGGTCGCCGCCGCCTTCGCCTTCGGAGCGCTCGCCGAGGCCGGCACGGCGCGCATCTCGATCGGGCCGAGCGGCAGATCCGCGAGCTGCGCCTTCACGGTGTCCGGATGGGCGACCATGATGAGCGTGACCTTCTTCGGGTCGAGGTAGGTCGCCGCGAACCGGCGCACGTCGTCCGCGGAGACCTGGCGGACGCGATCCGCGTACCGGTTCCAGTAGTCGTCCGGAAGCCCGTGCACGACGAGATCGGCGATGTGCCCGGCCGTTGATCCGGCGGTCGCGAAATCTGCGGGGAGCGACAGGACGAGCGCGGCCTTCGCGTCCTCGAGCTCCTGGGCGGGGACGGCCTCGTCGCGGAGCCTGCGAATCTCGGAGAGGAGCTCCTTCAGCGCGGGACCGGTCACCTCCGACTTGACGCTCCCGACGACGAAGCTCGCGCCGCCGAGCTTGCGGGCGTCGCCGCGCGCGTAGACGCCGTACGTGTAGCCCTTGTCCTCGCGCAGGTTGCGGAAGAGGCGCGACGCCATCCCGCCGCCGAGCACCTGGAAGGCCACCGTCCCGGCGACGTAGTCGTCCGAGGAGCGGCGCAGCCCCGGCATGCCGAGCAGGACGTACGACTGCGGCGCGTCCGCCTTCTCGAGCACGACCGTCCGGTGCGGCGAGGCCGCGGGGGCGGGGGCGAGTGCGGGCGGCGGCCTCCCTGCCTTCCAGCTCCCGAGCGACTTCTCGAGGAGCGGCCGGAGCTCCGCCTCGGACACGTCGCCGACGACGACGAGCTCCGCGTTGCCGGGCCGCCAGAAGCGGCCGTGGAAGTCGGCGAGGTCGCGGGGGTGGGTCCCCTTCACCGACTCCTCGGTCCCGAGCGAGTAGTGACCGTACGGGTGCGCGCCCCAGAACACCGGCTGGAAGGCCTTCGACGCGATCGCCTGTGGCTGGTCGCGCTGCTGGAGGAGCGTCACGAGCCGCTCGTCCTGCACGCGCTCGAAGTCGGCCTTCGGGAAGGCGGGGTTCATCGCCACGTCCGCGAACAGCTCGAGGAACCTCGGCAGGTGGCGCGCGAGGGTCGAGCCCGACAGCGTCGCCGAGTCCACCGCGGCACCGGCGCTGATCGACGCGCCGAGGAAGCCGGCCTCGTCGGAGATCCGCGTCGCGCTGCGGGTCTTCGTGCCCTCGGTGAGCATCGCGGCGGTGAAGCTCGCGAGCCCGGGCTTCGCGCCCGGATCGCGCGCCGCGCCGGCGTCGACGACGAGGTTCATCGCGACGATCGGGAGCCGCCGGTACTCGACGAGCCTCACGGCGAGGCCGTTCGAGAGCTTGAACTTCACCTGCGCCGGGACGCGGAGCTCGGGCGGAGGGCCATTCTCGGGCGGCTTCGTCCGGTCGGGACCCTGCGGCAGGGCGGGCGCCGCGGGAGCCGGAGCGCTCGCTGCCGCGACGGGGGCGGACGGAGGCGGCGCCTCCTTCTTCTGGGCGGCGCAGGCGCCGAGGTCGAGTGCGACCGCGAGCGCGGCAAGGAGACGGATCTGGCGGCTCATCGGGACTCCCCCTTCGCGGCGGCGGGCGCGGGCGCGGCCGCCGGAGTGGCGCGCGGGACGACGGAAAGGACGACGCGCGCATCCTTGCGGAGGAACGAGCGGACCGCGGCGGACACGTCGGCGCCGGTCGCGTCCCGGTACCGGGCGAGGTCCTCGCCGAGGAACCCCGGGTTGCCGGTCCTCAGGTAGTAGCCCGCGAGCGTCGCGGCCCGGCCGCCGAACCCGCCGACCGGCTCGAGGCCGAAGATGGCCCCCGCCTCGATCTTGTTCTTCGCCCGCTCGAGCTCCTCGGCGGAGGGAGGCGCCGCGGCGAGCCGCGCGAGCTCCTCGTCGATCTCCTTCTCGAGCCGCTCGAGCGTGACGCCGGGCTTCGGCGTCGCCACGACGAGGAACATCGAGCCGAGCGTCTGGCTCATCTGTCCGGCCGAGACGTCCTGCGCGATCCGCTCGTCCATCACGAGCCGCTTCACGAGCCGCGCGCTCTTCCCGTCGGAGAGGATCTGGCCGGCGAGATCGAGAGCGGCGTCGCCGGGCGCGAAGACCTTCGGCGTCTGCCACGCGACGTAGATGCGCGGCAGCTGCACGCGGTCCTCCATCGTGACCCGCTTTTCCTCGGCGAGCGGCACGGGGTCGGGCTTCTGGTGGACCGGCGGCGGCTTCCCCGCGACCGGGCCGAACCACTTCTCGGCGAGCGCGCGGAGCCGCGCGGTGTCGACGTCCCCCGCCACGACGACGACGGCGTTCTCCGGCCCGTAGAAGCGCTTGAAGAACTCGCGTACGTCCTCGATGCTCGCCGCCTGCAGGTCCTCGTGCGAGCCGATCGGCATCCAGTGGTACGGGAACTCGGCGTTCCAGAGATTCCCGATGATCTGCTCGTAGGCGAGGCCGTACGGGCGCATCTCGTAGCTCTGCCGGCGCTCGTTCAGGACGACCTCGCGCTGGTTGTCGAGCTTGTCCTGCGTGAGCGTCGGCAGGAGGAAGCCCATCCGGTCGGACTCGATGTAGAGCATCTGCTCGAGCGAGTTCGACGGCGCCTGCTCCCAGTACTGCGTCGTGTCCTGTGACGTCGACCCGTTCGTGTCGCCGCCCGTCGCCTCGATGAGCCGATCCGCGAGCCCCTTCGGCAGGTGCTCGGACCCTTGGAACATGAGGTGCTCGAACAGGTGGGCGAACCCGGTCCGGCCGGGCTTCTCGTCCTTCGCGCCCACGTCGTACTGCACGTGGACCCCGACGATCGGGTTCGTGTGGTCTTCGTGGACGACGACCGTGAGCCCGTTTCCGAGCTTGAAGATCTGGAACGGGATGTCCGGGGTCGTCGCGGCCGCAGACGCAGACGCAGTCGCGGCTTGCGGCGGCGCGGCGCGCGGTGCGGTGAGCGGGACGAGGGCGAGCAGCAGGGCGAGCGCGAGGGGTCTCGGCGTCATGGCGCTCGCCTTATATGCCCGGAGCGTGCGCCCGTCACGCGTCCTGGTGGAGGGCGCGCCGCAGGCGATCCCGATCAAGCCGGGCCGGGCTCCCCGACGTAACCGCCCGAAGACCGCGGCAGATCGCCGGCGGGGTTTGCTCAGGTACCGGCGAGGCGTATGCTCGCCCGGCATGTCACCGCAAGTGTCACCCCTTCGCATCCTCGTCGCGGAGGACGATCCCGCGGTGGCCCGGCTCTACTCGGCGTACGCCCAGAGCCGCGGCCACGAGGTGCTCGTCGCGTACGACGGCGCCGAGACGCTCGTCACCGCAGCGGCCGAGCTGCCCGACCTCGTGGTGCTCGACATCGCGATGCCCAAGCTCGACGGACGGGACGTCCTGAAGCAGCTCAAGGCGAACCCCAAGACGGCGTGGATCCCGGTGCTCGTCGTCACCGCGTTCGGCGGCGACCAGAACATGCGCGATCTCCTGCTCGAGCTCGGCGCCTTCGACGTGCTCGAGAAGCCGGTCGATCTCCAGATCGCGTTCAACAAGGCGGAGCGGGTCGCGAAGCACCGCGCGTAGCCCGCGCCGCGCCGCGCTACGCGCGCGTCCCCTCGATCCGCATCCCCTTCGGGATGACCACGATCCCGCTCTCGGTGACGTGGAAGTGCTTCCGGTCCTTCTCGAGGTCGTAGCCGATCGTCGTGTGGGGCGGGATCTCCACGTGCTTGTCGATGATCGCCCGGCGGATCCGGCAGTGCCGGCCGATGTTCACCTTCTCGAACAGGATCGAGTCCTCGACGTAGGCGTAGCTGTTCACGCGCACCGTCGGCGACAGGATCGAGTGGTGGACGTGGCCGCCGGAGATGATGCAACCCTCGGAGATGAGCGAATCGGTGGCGCGCCCGACGCGGTTCTCCCGCACGTTGTTGAAGACGAACTTCACCGGCGGCTGGTTGTGCTGGATCGTGTAGATGGGCCAGAGGTCGTTGTAGAGCGAAAAGATCGGATCGACCGCGACGAGGTCCATGTTCGCCTGGAAGTAGGCGTCGAGGCTCCCGACGTCTCGCCAGTACCCGCGCTCCTTCACCCCTTGGCCCGGCACGGTGTTCTTCGCGAAGTCGTAGACGAAGACGCGCTTGCGCTCGTACATCGAGGCGACGATCGACTTGCCGAAGTCGTGCACGCTCTTCGCGTCGCCCGCGTCGCGCACGATCTCCTGCACGAGCGCGTCGGTCGTGAAGATGTAGTTCCCCATCGAGGCGAGGCAGCGGGTCGGGTCACCCGGCATCGCCTTCACGCCGCTCTTCGGCTTCTCGACGAACCCGACCATGCGACCGTCTGCGTCCACCTCGATGATCCCGAACTCGCTCGCCTCGTCGAGGGGAATCGGGATCGCCGCGACGGTGAGGTCGGCCTTGCGGTCGAGGTGGAAGTCGAGCATCTGCCGCACGTCCATGCGGTAGACGTGGTCGGCGCCGAACACGAAGGTGTGCTCCGGCTCCTCGTCCGTGATGATGTTCAGGTTCTGGTAGATGGCGTCGGCGGAGCCCTCGAACCACTTCGGGCCGACCCGCATCTGCGCGGGGACGATCTCCACGTACTCGTTGAGGAGCGCGGTGAGCCGCCAGCCCCGCTGGATGTGGGCGTTCAGGGACTCGGACTTGTACTGGACGAGCACCTTCATCTTGAGGATGCCGGAGTTCGCGAAGTTCGAGAGGACGAAGTCGATGATGCGGTAGCGCCCGCCGAACGGGACGGCGGGCTTCGCGCGCTCGCGCGTGAGCGGGTCGAGGCGGCGTCCTTCGCCACCGGCGAGGATCATCGCGAGGAGCTTCGACATCGGGACTCCTGGTGCGGATGGAATGGATCGATGCTACGCACCCCGCCCGGGCGGGGCAAGGAAGCGTTCGGGCGCGCGCCGGCCGGGCCCGGCAGGGGGCGTGGCCGCGCTAGCGAGCGCGCTCGGCGCGCAGCGCGGGAGCGTGCGCCGCCTCGTGCGCGAGGAGCCAGCGCTTCACCTCGAGCCCCGCCGCGTAGCCGCCGAGCCCCCCGCTCGCCTGCACGACGCGGTGGCACGGCACGAGGATCGCGATCCGGTTCTCGTGGTTCGCGCCGCCGACCGCGCGGCCGCCGCCTGCGCGACCGAGGAGGCTCGCCACCTCGCCGTAGGTGCGGACCTCACCCCACGGTATCGCGCAGAGCGCGTCCCACACCGCGAGCTGGAACGAGGTCCCGCGCAGGTCGAGCAGGGGGAGGCGCGGCGCGTCGCCGCCGAAGTATGCGTCGAGCGCCTCGACGGCTGCGTCGAGGTGGGCGCGCGCGCGTGCGGAGACGGCGGGGCGGGGCGGCCCGCCCTCGCCGAAGCCGAGCCCGAGCACGCCGGCGTCGCTCGCCTCGATCGCGATCGGCCCGAGCGGGCTGCGGTAGCGGACGCGCGCGGTCACGCGTGACATCGTAGCGGGGACCCTCGCTCCGGGGCAGGCCCATCCGCTGCCCTGCGCTCGCCGCGCCTACCCACCCCCCGCCACCGGCTTCGACGCCGGCCGCGGGCCGGTGAACCGCGCGAGCACGTCCGCGATCTCCGCGTTCGCGGCCCGGAGCAGGTCCTGCTTCTCGCGGAACGGCAGGAAGGCGCTCTTGAACCCCTGCACGAGGACCGTACAGAGGTCCTCCACCGTGAACCCCATCTCGCGGTGCGCGACGAGCAGCTCCTTCGTGACGGTCGTGTCGGTGATGAGCCGGTTGTCGGTGTTCACCGTCACCCGCAGCCCGAAGTCGAAGTAGAACTTGAGCGGGTGGCTCGCGAACCCGTGGACGGATCCCGTCTGCACGTTCGACGACGGGCACATCTCGAGCGGGATGCGGTGGTCGTTCACGTAGTTGAGGAGGTCCCCGTTCTCGCGCAGCCGCACCCCGTGCCCGATCCGGTGGGCGCCGCACTTGTGGACCGCCTGCGCGATCGAGTCCGGGCCGTACGCCTCGCCCGCGTGGATCGTGACGTTCACGTTGTTGTCGAGGATGAGCTGGATCGCCTCGTGATGATGGCGCGCGGGGTGTCCCTCCTCGGCGCCGGCGAGGTCGTATCCGACGACGCCCTTGCCCTTGTAAGCGACGGCGAGCTCGGCGAGCCGCACCGAGGTCTGCGGATCCATGTGCCGGATGCCGCAGATGATCACGTTCGACTTGATGCCCGACTCTCGCTTCGCGTGCCGGAGCCCATCGAGCACCGCGTCCACGATGGTGGTGGGCTTCAGCCCCTGGCGCGTGTGGAGCACCGGCGAGTAGCGGACCTCGAGGTAGCGCACGTTCTCGGCGGCGCAGTCGGTCGCGAGCTCGTGGGCGGCCCGGTAGAGCGCCTCCTCGGTCTGGAGCACCGCGAGCGTCACGTCGAACGCGACGAGGTAGTCCTCGAGCGAGGCGCAGGTCTCGCCCATGTGGATCGCGTGCGCGAGCCCGTCCGGCGTGTCCGCCGGGAGCCGGATCTTCTGCTTCTCGGCGAGGTCGAGGACGGTCGCGAGCCGCAGCGAGCCGTCGAGGTGGCAGTGGAGGTCGGTCTTCGGGAGCGCCCGCAGGAGCTCCTCGGTCACCGGCGGAAAGCGCCCGGCGTGGGAAGGGGCCATGCCTCGAATGATACGCCCGACCCGAGCACGCGGCGCCTCCCGGGCGGCGCCCCTCACGCCAGCCGGACTGGTACCCGTCCCCGGACGGCATTCACGAGCCAGAGGGCCCGCGCCCGCGCGAGGTCGTCGACTCGCACGGGGCGCTCGCGGAGCTCCCCGCGGGCGAGCAGCTCCGCGCGCATCACCCCCGCGAGCAGCCCCGCCTCACGGGGCGGGGTGACCTGAGCGCCATCGAGGTCCAGGACGAGGTTTCCGATCGTGAACTCGGTGAGCTCGCCCTGCTCGTTCGCGAGGAGCACGTCGAAGGCGTCCGGCCGCTCGGCGCGCGCGGCGTCGTAGACCGCGCGGCGCGTGGTCTTGTGGAACAGGGTCGGGTCGTCGCGGGACACCCGCGCCGTAGCGAGCGCGACCGGCAGCGGGGCGCGAGCGGGCGCAGGGAGCGGCGCGGTCTCTGTCCGCACCGCCCCGCTGGCTGCGACGAGGAGCCGGATCCTCCGCGCCGACCCGGCCGCGGCCTCGACCTCGCGCCCGAGCGCCCGAGCGACCTGCGCCGGGTCGAGCGCGAACCCGAGGTGGCGCGCGGACGCGCCGAGGCGCGCGAGGTGGCGCGCGCGAAGCGGGTAGCACCCGCGCTCGAGCCGGAGCGTCTCGACGAGCTCGAACGGCGCGGAGGGCTCGGCGAGGAAGGCCGACTTCGCGAGCGCCTCCTCCCACTCCCGCTCGGGATCGGAGGCCCAGGTGATCCCTCCGCCCACCCCGGCGACCGCCTCCCCTGTGGCGAGGTCGAGCTCCACCGTCCGGATCGCGACGTTGAACGCCGCGTCGCCCCCGGGGGCCACGAACCCGATCGCGCCGCAGTAGGCTCCGCGCGGCGCCTCCTCCTCCTCCGCGATCACTCTCATCGCCATCGCCTTCGGCGCTCCGGTGACCGAGCCGCACGGGAACGTGGCGGCGAGCAGGGCGGCGAGCCCGACCCCCGGCCGCAGCCGCGCCTCGATCGTGGAGGTGAGCTGGTGGACGGTTCGGTACCGCTCGACCTCGAACAGCCGCGCCACCCGGACCGAGCCGAGCGTTGCGACGCGCCCGAGGTCGTTCCGGAGGAGGTCGGCGATCATCACGTTCTCGGCGCGCTCCTTCTCGGACGCCACGAGCGCCGCCGCTGCGGCGAGATCCTCCTCCTCGAAGCGGCCGCGCCGCGCCGTCCCCTTCATCGGCCGCGCGGACACGAGCTCACCCCGGCGCTCGAGGAAGAGCTCCGGAGACGCCGAGACGACGGCCCGGTCGCCGAGGTGGACGAGCGCCGCGAGCCCGCTGCCCTGCGCGGCGCGCAGCCGCAGATACAGGGCGAGGGGGTCCCCGCGGAACGGGCCGCGAAGGCGCAGGGTGTGGTTCACCTGGTAGAGGTCCCCGCGGCCGATCCGCGCGCGGATCCGCTGCACCGCCCGCAGGTACGCCGTCCTCGTGACGTCGGGCGCCAGCGGCCCGAGCGCCGCGTCCTCCCCGCGCTCCCCGGGCGTGAGCGCCGGGACCGGGCCGTCGTAGATGCCGAACCAGGCGAGGGGCCCCGCGCCGGGGGCACGGATCCGCAGGGCGGGATCGAGCGCGGGCGCCGCCTCGTAGGCGAGGAACCCCGCCGCCCAGCGGCCGGCCGCACACTCCGCCTCGACGGCCGCCAGCGCCGGTCCGACGTCGGCGAGCGCGCGCGCCTCGACGACGCGCCGCGGCCCGGTGAACGCGAGCGAACCCGGCGCGACGCCGTCGAAGTCGAGGAGGACGGTCCCGCGCTCCACGGCTACCCGTGCCCGAGGAACCGGGCGAGGACGCGCTTCTCGCCGGCCTCGAACCGGACCGTCACCTTCGCGTCACCTCCGGCGCCGTCGCAGCCGAGCACCACCCCCGCTCCGAGGGACGGGTGGATCACCCGGTCGCCGCGCGAGAACGGCCGCCCCGCCTCGGGGCGCTGGTCGAACTCGTAGTCCACGACCGGCTCGCCCGGGGCCGCCGCCGGCCGCGACGGGGCGGAGAGCTCCCGGTGCGCGCCCGACGTCGAAGGGTCCATCTCGATGTGCGGCTCCTGCGGGAGCGCGCCGGGGTGGCGCCGGATGACCGGCGGGCGGGCCCCCTCGCGCGCCTCGCGCGCACGGACCTCGCGGGCGACCGCCTCCCCGAACAGCTCCGGCGGGAGATCGGTGAGGAAGCGCGACGGCTCCATCGCGCGCCAGGAGGGTCCGCCGTCGCCGTAGCCCATCCGGCGCCGCGCGAGGGAGAGGACGAGGCGCCGCTTCGCGCGCGTCATCCCCACGTAGCAGAGCCGCCGCTCCTCGTCGTACGCCTCCGCCTCCTCGTGGGGCGTCGGGTCGCCCCACGGCGCGCGCGGGAAGGTCCCCTCCTCGAGGCCCGAGAGCACGACCGCAGTGAACTCGAGCCCCTTCGCGGCGTGGAGCGTCATGAGCGCGACGCGCCCCTCCGGCGTCTCCTGATCCGCGTCGCCGAGCAGCGCGATCTGCTCGAGGAAGCGCGCGAGCGGCGGGGGGACCGGCTCCTCCGGATCGCGCGGCGGCGGCGCGCCGACGAGCGCCTCGTCGAACTCGCGGGCCGCGGCGACGAGCTCGACGAGGTTCTCGGCGCGGTCGGTCGCCTCGTCGCTCCGCTCCGCCTCGAGCCGGGCGAGGAGCCCGGTGCGCGACAGCACCTCCTGCACCGCGATCCCCGCGTCGAGTCCGGCGACGTCGCGGACGAGCCCGGCGAGCGTCTCGCGCAGCGCTCCGAGCGCGCGGCGCGCCGCGGGCTTCAGCCCCTCGATGGCGTCCACCTCGCCGAGCGCGTCGTAGAGCGAGGTGCCGCGGGCGCGCGCGTGGGCGCGGAGCCTCTCCACCGTCTTCTCGCCGATCCCGCGCGGCGGCTTGTTCACGACGCGGTCGAGGTCGAGGTCGCTCCGCGGCTCGAGCGCGAGCCGGAGGTAGGCGGCCGCGTCCTTCACCTCCGCCCGCTCGTAGAAGCTCGTCCCGCGCACGATGACATACGGGATTCGCGCGGCGCGGAGCGCCGCCTCGATCGGGCGCGACTGCGCGTTCGTCCGGTACAGCACGGCGACCTCGTCGCCCGGCGTCCCGCGCGCGCGCTCGTGCGCGACGACCCGGGCGATCCGCTCCGCCTCGTCGTGCTCGTCCTGGCCGACGACGAGCGCGAGCGGCTCGCCGGGCCCCTCCTCGGTCCAGAGCCGCTTCTCGCGGCGGCGCGCGGCGCGCGAGATGACCGCGTGCGCCGCGTCGAGCACGTTCCGCGTCGAGCGGTAGTTCCGCTCGAGCTTCACGACGCGCGTGCCGGGGAAATCCGCGTCGAAGCCGAGGATGTTCTCGACGTTCGCGCCGCGCCAGCGGTAGATGGCCTGGTCGTCGTCGCCGACCACGCAGACGTTGCCCCGCGAACCCGCGAGGACCCTGAGCAGCCGGTACTGGACCGGGTTCGTGTCCTGGAACTCGTCGACGAGCAGGTGCTCGAAGCGCCCCGCCCAGCGCGCCCGGAGCGCCTCGTCCTCCTCGAGGAGCCGGACCGGCCGGAGCAGGAGGTCCCCGAAGTCCGCGGCCCCGGCCCGCGCGAGCGCCGCCTCGTAGCGCCGGTACACCTCGCGCGCGAGCTGACCCTCGACGTCGTACTCGCCGGGGCGCGTCTCCGCGGGCCGGAGCGCGAGCCCCTTCCACTGGTCGATGCGCGAGAGCGCCTGGCGCGCGGTGAGCGTCTCTCCGTCGTCCGCGCCGAGCTCGGCGAGGATGCCCTTCACGAGCCGGAGCTGGTCGTCGTCGTCGTAGATCGGGAACGACTGCGAGAGCCCCGCCCGTGCCGCCTCGCGGCGCAGGAAGCGCGCGCCGAAGGCGTGGAAGGTCTGGACCCACAGCTCGACCGCCGAGGGGCCGAGCAGCGCGGCGAGCCGCTCGCGCATCTCGCCCGCCGCCTTGTTGGTGAAGGTGACGGCGAGGATGCGCCAGGGGACGATCCCCTCCTCCGCCACGAGCCGCGCGATCCGGTGGACGATGACGCGGGTCTTGCCGCTCCCGGCGCCGGCGAGGACGAGGAGCGGCCCCGCGCCGTGCAGCACGGCCTCGCGCTGCGGGTCGTTCAGGTCGGAGAGGAGGTCGATCATCGCCGCGAAGCGTGTGATAGCGCGGCGCTCACCGCGGCGCGCGGGCGGCGACGGGAGCGCCGCGGCGCTTCGGCGCAGGCTCCGGCGCGAGCCAGCGGTAGTCCCACTCCGAGCGATCGACCTGCTCCGCGCGTGGCGGACCGCGATCGCCGCCGCCGAGCCGCACCGCCTTCGTCCAGACGATCCGGCGGGGAAGGAGCGTCGCCGGGTCGGTGACGAGGAGGAGCTCGCTCCCGGCGGAGAGCTCCTTCGTCGCGTCCTCGGGCGGCGCTTCCCCGGAGGGAAGGAGGCGCGCGAGGAGCGCCGGCGCCGCGCGCTCGAGCGCCTCCCGGTCGGGCGTCGAGCGGAGCACCGCCTCGACGCAGCGCGGCTCCCGCTCCGCCGCGGCGCAGGGCACGCGGCGGCGCACGCCGAACTCCACGACCTGACCGCCACGGACTCCCGGGAGGAGCGGCAGCTCCGCCTCCGACTGCATCTCGTAGGTCTCGCCGATCTTCAGCTCGGCACCGGTCCAGAAGCCGGCGGACAGGTTCCAGAGCTCCTCGGCGTCGGCGCGCGTCGCGGCGAGGGCGAGGGCGAGGGCGCGCTCCGCCTGCTCCTGCGGGATGCGCGCGTCCTCGAGGACGCGAGCGAGCACGGGCCGGAGCGCCTCGACGCCGTCGAGCGCCGCGAACTCGCCCTCGGGCCGGATGCGCTGCACCACGCACTCCGAGGCCCGGATCGCCTCCTTCGCGAGCGCCGGCGGGAACGGGAGGTCGCCGCGCCAGGTGGTCGCGCGCGTCGAGAGCGAGAGCCCTCCATCCGTCGCCTGGGCGAGCGTCTCGTAACGCGCGGTGAACGTGCCGGTGGGCCGCCCGGTGCGCAGCCGCGTCCGCCGGTAGGTCACCTTCGCGCGGGCCGGGGCCGGCCAGGCGAAGTGGAGGGAGACGAGCTCGCCGCGCGCGGGTGGCTCGTCCTCGGCGCCGGCGGGCGTCGCGGCGACGAGGGCGGCGAGAAGAAGCGCGAGGGGCGGGCGCGGCACGGGCGCGAGGCTAACACGGCGACCCCGTGAGAGGACCGCTGCGGACCGAGGCGGTGGGCGGTACATTCGCTGCGTGGCCCCACCCGTCCGAATCGTCCCGCTCGGCGGCCTCGGCGAGATCGGCATGAACTGCATGGCCGTCGAGTGCGACGGCCGCATCGCCGTCGTGGATTGCGGGATCATGTTCCCGAACGAGCCTGTCGGCGTCGACGTCATCGCCCCGGATCTCTCGTTCCTGCGCGAGCGGCGCGAGCGCGTCGGGGCGGTCTTCGTCACCCACGGCCACGAGGACCACGTCGGCGCGCTCCCGTTCCTCCTGCGTGAGGTGCCGGTGCCGGTCTACGCGACGCGCTTCACGCTCGCGCTCCTCCGGCCGCGCCTCGAGGAGGCGGGCGTCGCAGCCGATCTGCGCGAGGTCGCGCCGGGAGACGTGCGGCCCGCAGGCGAGGCGTCCCCGCTCTCGGCCGAGTTCTTCTCGGTCACCCACTCGATCCCCGACTCGTGCGGGCTCGCGCTCCGCACACCCCAGGGGACGATCCTCCACTCCGGCGACTTCAAGATCGACCCGCGCCCCGTCGGCGGCCCCGCCATGGATCTCGCGCGCATCGAGGCGCTCGGGCGAGAGGGGGTGCGGCTCCTGCTCTCCGACTCGACGAACGCCGAGCGCGCCGGGACCTCGCTCTCGGAGTCCGAGGTGGGCGCCGCCCTCGAGGAGACGTTCGAGCGGGCGCGCGGCCGCGTGCTCGTCGCGTGCTTCGCCTCGAACATCCACCGCATCCAGCAGGTCGCGAACGCGGCCCGCGCCCTCGGACGGAGGGTCGCGCTCCTCGGCCGCTCGATGGAGGCGAACTTCCGCCTCGCGCAGGCGCTCGGCTATCTCGACGTGCCGGCCTGGATGCCGGTGGGCTTCCCGGAGGCGCGTGACCTGCCGCCCCGCGAGCTGTGCGTCCTCACGACCGGGACGCAGGGAGAGCCGCGGAGTGCGCTCGCCCGGCTCGCCCGCGGCGAGCACCCGGACCTCGCCGTCGCACCCGGCGACCTCGTCGTCCTGTCCTCGCGCTTCATCCCCGGCAACGAGATCGCGGTCGGACAGGTCGTGAACGAGCTCTGTCGCCGCGGCGCCGAGGTGGCGTACGAGGGGCTCCGCCCGCTCCACGTCTCGGGCCACGCGCAGGAGGCGGAGCAGCGGCGGCTCATCGCGCTCGCGCGCCCGGCGCACTTCGTCCCCATCCATGGCGAGTTCCGCCACCTCGCCCGCCACGCTGCCCACGCCGCCGCGGAGGGGGTGGTCGGGCGCGACGTGCTCCTCGACGGCCAGGTGCTCGAGCTCGCCGACGGCTGGGTCCGGGTGACGGGCGAGGTGGTCCCGGTCGGCCGCGTCTACACCGACCGCGACGCGCTCGCCGGCGCGGACATCGGCGCGCTCGTCGTGAAGGATCGCCGCCTCCTCGCCGAGGCGGGCCTCCTCATCGCGGTGCTCGCGATCGAGAAGGCGACGGGTACGGTGGTGCGGGGCCCCGAGCTCTTCGCGAAGGGGGTCGCCGGCTTCGACGGGGCGGAGGACGCGATCCGCGGGGAGGTGTTGCGCGCGCTCGAGGAGCTCTCGGCGCCCGCCCGCGCCGACGTCGCGGAGGTGCAGGAGGCGCTCCGCGACGCGGTGCGGCGCTGGTTCCGGCGCGAGGTGGGCCGGCGCCCCTCCGTCCTGCCGGTGGTGCTGGAGCTTTAGTCCGGGCGATCCGCGTGCGGGGCGTGGATAATCCCGGCTTGCCCGCCTCGCGGGCGGAGGGTGGACGATGCCGAGCTTCGACGTGGTGTCCGAGCTGGACCTCATGGAGGTCGAGAACGCCTTCAATCAGGCGCGTAAGGAGATCGCGCAGCGCTTCGACTTCAAGGGGACGAGCACCGAGCTCGAGCGCGACAAGGAGGGCCACGTCGTCGTGAAGGCCAACTCCGACGGCCGCGCCGAGGCGGCGCTCGGCGTTCTCATGGAGAAGCTCGCGAAGCGCGGCGTGCCGCTCGAGGGGCTCGATCCGCAGAAGGTGGAGCCCGCCTCCGGCGGCCACGTCCGCCAGCTCGTGAAGCTGAAGAAGGGGCTCAAGCAGGAGGACGCGAAGAAGATCGTCGCGCTCGTGAAGGAGAAGGGGCTCAAGGTCCAGGCCGCGATCCAGGGCGAGGCGGTGCGGATCACCGGCAAGAAGAGGGACGACCTGCAGGCCTGCATGCAGGCGATCCGCGCGGCGTCGCTCGGCGTGCCGCTGCAGTTCCAGAACTTCCGGGAGTGAGCGCTCGCCGCGCTCGAGCGCGGCGAGCGGCACGCCCGAGCGGGCTAGCCCGCGCCGGGCGCGTCCGGCCCCGGCGCGCGCGCGACCACCCGGTCCCAGTCGATCCTCCCCGTGATCTGCATGATCACGAAGAGCGTCAGGATCGCGCCGGCCGTGATGGCGAGCCCGGTGAAGCCGCTCCAGAAGAAGCTCACCGAGAAGAGGACGAGGTAGACGACCTGCGAGAGGCCGAGCTGCAGGAGCGCGGTCCGCCAGCCGACGAAGAGCCGCCCGTAGGAGACGACGAGCGCGACCGAGACGACCGACGCGAGCGCGAAGGCCGGCGCCACCTCGACGTGGTCGATGAGGTACGCGAAGAGCAGGTGGAAGGCGAAGAACGCGCAGGCGAGCAGGAAGTAGTTCATCGGATGGATCGACCGGCGGCGCGCCGCGAGCAGGACCCCGTTCACGAAGAAGAAGAAGAGGAGCGAGACCGGCGCGAAGAAGGTGATCTTCGAGGCGAGCGGGCCCGGGTTGAGCCGCTCGGGAAGGACGACGCCGACCGGGGCGGTTCCGACGATCTGCTCGAAGCGCCACGTGCCGCGCCAGCCGCCCTCCACCTGGGAGTGCTCGGACGGCGACAGCGTGCCGGCGGGGAAGTCCACCTCTCCGAAGTCCGTCGCGAGCACGAGCTCGAAGTCGCGCGCGCGCCCCTGCTCCGGGCCGAGGCCGCGGCCCTGGGCGCCGTAGGACCAGCGCTCCGTCCCGCGCGCCTTGTAGCGCACCGTGAAGGCGAGTCGCTCGCCGGGCCCGGCGGGGCGCTGGAACCGCGCTTGGCCCTCCTCGAACGCGACCTCGACGGGCTTCCCCGCGGCGTCCTCGACGACGAAGCCGTCGTAGGTGACGCCGCGCTCCACCGGGAACGCGACGACCACCCTGCGCGCCACCGCCGACTCGTTCCTGAACTCGTAGCGCGCGCGGAACGCGACGTCGTAGGTGGGGAACCAGAGCAGCCCCTTGCGCCGGTGGTGGAGAGCGAGCGAGGCGTCGACGCGCGACGACTCGAGCGGCAGCTCGCGCTCGGTCGTCACGTCGGCCTCCCGCTCCACCTCGAAGTAGCGCTTCTCGCGCTCGTCGTACTTCTGCTCGCGCTGCTTCGTGCGGTGCGTCTCGGTGCCGCGCGCGGAGGGGGGCGCCTGCGCGAGCGGCGGTCCCCAGAGCGCCTGCACCTCGGGGAGGAGGCCGCCCGAGGCGACGCCGCTCCGGAGAGCGAGGGTGGACGCGAGCACCGCCCAGGCGCCCGCGCAGCACAGCCAGATGAAGCCGATCGCGAGGAGTCGTCTCATGCGCGGGTCGGAGAGCAAGCCCCGGGCCCGCGCCTATGAGCGCGCCAGCATTCCACTTTCGAGCGGGCGTGGCCGTCCTGACACGTAGGGGTCGCGTGCCTCCGCCCGCGCGGCGTCACTCCGGGTGCAAGCCGGGGTGAACCGCCGCCTCCCGGCTCGGCGGCGGAGGCTTCGCGTCGAGCGCGGCCCGGTCCCAGCCGCCGAGTGTCGCGCCTGCGTCGTAGACCGACTCGCAGAACGCGAGCAGCGCGTCGCGCGGCGAGGCGCCCCTGCGCACGGCCTCGTACGGCAGGACGAACTCTGAGAGCCGCGCGTCGTAGCGCACGGCGGCGGGCCGCGCAGCGGCGTCGCGGAACCCAGCCGGCTCCGGAGCCGCGTAGGCGTAAAAGATCGGCTCGTCGACGGAGACCCCGCCCGGCAAGGCGCCACCCGGCCAGAACCCGAAGGAGAGGACCTCGTGCGAGTACGCCTCGCGCGTGATCCGATCGGCGCCCGGCCGCTCCGGCGCGCGCCGCCCGGAGAAGCGCGTCTGGGCGAGGTCGAACGAGCCCCAGAAGAAGTGGACGGGGCTCTGCTTCCCGACGAACCCGCCGGCGAACGACTTCAGCGCCTCGTCCGTCCGCGCGAGCACCCGGAAGAAGCGGCTCGCCGCGTCGGGATCGTAGGCGCGGTGCACCTCGTCCTCGTCGAACGGGATCGGATCCGGCACCTCCACCGGCATCCGCCACACGTGCACGTCCACGTCGAGCGCGTGGAGCGCGGCGAGGAGCTCCTCGTGGAAGGACCGCACGGTCCTCGGGAGGAGCGGCAGGACGCGGCGGCGACCGTCGCTCGCGTCGACGCGGAGGTTGTGGTCGAGGAGGTCGAGGCGGATCTCGACCGTGCGGGTGTCACAAGGCATGGACGACGTGGTGAGCCCGCGCGCCGTGACGTAGAGCGGCGCGTGCCACCAGTGGTTCAGGCGCGGCGAGAGCGCGAGCCGGATCTTGCCGATGACCTGCGTCCACATGTGGAGCGTGTCGCGCGTCTCCTTCCAGCCGTCGAGGGGGAGCGGCGGCCAGGCGGTGGCGCGGGCAGCGGGCGGACTCGAAGAACCCATGACCTCACCTCGGCGGGAAAGTTAGGCAGCCCTCGCCCCTGCGTCGCGATGTCCGGATTCGAGCCAGCGCGGGGCGCCCGGGCGCTCGGCGCGACGCGTCTCGAGCGGGCGCTCGCCCGCGGCCACCCCGCGTTGCCCCCGCCCGCCCGGTCTGTTAGATCGCGCGGGCTCATGGCGACCCGCGTCTACATGCACACCCTCGGCTGCCCGAAGAACCGGGTCGACAGCGAGGTGATGCTCGGGACGCTCGCCGAGGCCGGCTACCGGCTCGTCCGGGAGCCCGAAGAGGCCGAGGTCATCGTCGTGAACACCTGCGGCTTCATCGAGAGCGCGAAGGTGGAGTCGGTCGACGCGATCGTGGAGCTCGCGAACCACAAGGTCGAGGGGCGCTGCAAGAAGCTCGTCGTGACGGGCTGCCTCGTGCAGCGCCACGGTGACGAGCTCGCGCGGGAGCTGCCGGAGGTGGATCACTTCCTCGGCACGGGCGCCTACGCCGACGTAGCGCGGATCGTCTCGGACGCGCAGGCGAAGCGGCTCGTCATCCCCGATCCCGAGTTCGTCCACTCCGCCTCGACCCCGCGGGTGAACTCGCTCCCGTCGCACACCGCGTACCTCAAGATCTCCGAGGGCTGCGACAACGCGTGCGCCTTCTGCATCATCCCGAAGCTGCGCGGCCCACAGCGCTCGCGCCCCGTCGACGACGTCCTCGCGGAGGCGGAGGCGCTCGCGCACCAGGGGACGATCGAGCTCTCGCTCGTCGCGCAGGACCTCACCGCGTACGGGACCGACCTCCCCGGCCGGCCGCGGCTGCACGCGCTCCTCCGCGCGCTCGTGAAGGTCGACGGGATCCGCTGGATCCGGCTCCACTACGCCTACCCGCGCGACGTGCCGGAGGCCCTCGTCGAGACGCTCGCGGACGAGCCGAAGATCGTGAAGTACCTCGACATGCCGCTCCAGCACAGCTCGGACCGGCTCCTCCGGGCGATGAAGCGCGGGCGCGACTCGGTTTTTTTGAGATCGCTGCTCGCGCGGCTGCGCGCGCGCGTCCCGGGGCTCGCCCTGCGCACCTCGCTCATCGTCGGGCTCCCGGGCGAGACCGAGGAGGACTTCGAGGACCTCGTCCGCTTCGTCGAGGAGTCGCGCTTCGAGCGGCTCGGCGTGTTCGAGTTCTCTCGCGAGGACGGGACGCCCGCCGCGGAGATGGCGCGGCAGGTCCCCGAGAAGGTGAAGCGGGCCCGCTTCGAGCAGGTGATGGAGCTGCAGCAGGGGATCTCGCGCGACCACCAGCGCGCCATGATCGGCCGCCGCGTCGAGGTGCTCGTCGAGGGGCGGGCGGAGGAGACCGAGCACCTCCTCGCCGGCCGCCACGCGCAGCAGGCGCCGGAGATCGACGGCCTCACCTACGTGAACGACGGGGTCGCCTACCCCGGCGAGATCGTGACGGTCGAGATCACGGACGCCTCCGACTACGACGTCGTCGGCAAGGTGGTGGCGCGCGAGCCGGGCCGGGCGGCGCGGCCGCTCCCGCCCGGCCAGGGCGGCCCGCGCAAGCGCGGCGGGCTCCCCGTCGTCGGATGATCGAGCCGGGCCGGCGCTACCTACCTGACGCGTCCACGCGGCGAACGTCCTTCGGCAGCTTCACGTCGAACGCGGAGTCGGGAAGGCCCGGATTCCGCTTCACCTCGGTGAACTTGATCTCGTTCACGTTCCCGGCTCCGTCGACGACGCGGGTGGCGACGACCTCACCGGACGGACCGACCGAGAGCGCGATCGACTCGACGCGCGGGTCTTGCTCCTTCGGGCGCAGGAGGAGCGTGCTGGCCTCACCGGTCGAGAGCGCGAAGTCGCGCACGAGGTCGCCCTTGCCGAGGAGGAAGGTGACGGCCGCGCTCATCGCCGAGGCGTCGAACCGCTCGTCCACGTAGGCCTGGTTCTCGTCGGGCTCGAACTGGACGAGACGCGAGCCCTTCACCGCGACGGTCTTCGGCGCGGGCTTCGTGTAATCCCAGCGCATCATGCCGGGCTTCTTCACGCGGAGCGTGCCGGCGGAGAGCTGGCGGCGGCCGAGGCCCGCGTACGTGTACGCTTGCTGGAAGTGCGCCTCGAGATCGCGGGTCGCCTCGTAGTAGCCCTGCACCTTGCGGGCGAGCTCGGTCGCGGCCTTGTCGGGGACGGGCGCGGGCGCAGCGGCGAGGAGGAGGAGCGCGGCGAGGAGGGCGTTCATGGGTTCTCCAGTATCCGACGGTCCACGCGCGCCGGCCATTCAGATCGGGGGGGCGCGAGGCCCGAAGGGCCGAGTGTCCCCCCGTTCAGTTGACGCGGGCGGCCCCGCGGGCGATCCTCGCCGGCCTCGATGCGCCGCCTCCTCGCCGCCCTCGCCCTCGCCCTCTTCGCCGCGTGCGCCAAGTCGCCGTGCCAGGAGCTCGGCGAGAAGCTCTGTGGCTGTACGGGCATCGGCGGCACCGCCTGCACGACGCAGGTCGGAGACCAGCTCAAGGCGCTCGACCCGCCGAACTCGACGCAGGACAAGTGCGACGCGCTCCTCGCCTCCTGCAACGGCAACAAGCCCCCGGACGCCGACTTCTGCGAGTGGCTCCTCACGGAGAACGGCAAGACGAGCTGCGGGCTCGCGCCTCCTCCTTAGCGGGGGGACACTCCGGCTGCGCCCTCGTGCCCCCCCGAGCCCCCCGCTCGCTCCGGCGGAGCCTCATCCGGCTCCGCCTGCGCTCGCATTTAGCGGCGGGACACTCCGGCTGCGCCCTCGTGCCCCCCCGAGCCCCCCGCTCGCTCCGGCGGAGCCTCATCCGGCTCCGCCTGCGCTCGAACACGCCATTCGCACGCGCGGGACCCGTTCACGCCAAAGGAATGCCGAGCGGGATCCGCACCCCCGCCGTGGGCGCGACCGGCCCGTCCGCGAATCGCCCCGCGATCCGCGTGCCGCAGGCGGCGCACGCGCTTCCCCGCAGCAGCGTCGCGCGCACCGCGAACCAGTCGCGCTCGATGACGCGCGCGCCGCACCCCGGGCAGAAGGTGGTCTGGCCGTCGCGGTCGTGGACGTTCCCCGTGTAGACGTAGCGGAGGCCGGCAGCGCGGGCGATCGCGCGGGCGCGGGTGAGCGTCGTCGCGGGCGTACGCGGCCGGTCGGTCATCTTGTAGTCGGGGTGAAAGGCCGTGAAGTGGACCGGGACGTCCGGCCCCATCCTCGTCACGACGAAGTCGGCGAGGGCGCGGGTCTCGTCCTCGGCGTCATTCAGCCCCGGGATGACGAGGTTCGTGACCTCCACCCAGACGCGGGTCTCGCGCGCGAGCCACTCGAGCGTCTCCTTCACCGGCTCGAGGTGCGAGAGCGTCTCGTGCGCGTAGAACCTGTCCGTGAACGCCTTCAGGTCGACGTTCGCGGCGTCCATGTGGCGGAAGATCTCCTCCCGCGCCGTCCGCCCGACGTAGCCGTTCGTGACGAACACGGTGAAGAGCCCGCGCGCCCGCGCCTCGCGCGCCACGTCGATGGCGTACTCGGCCCAGATGGTCGGGTCGTTGTAGGTGAAGGCGATCCCGGGCGCGCGCATCCGCACGGCGAGGTCCACGACGCGCTCGGGCGTCCACTCGTGCTCGCTCGCCGCCTCGTCGTGCCGCGCCTTCGAGATGTCCCAGTTCTGGCAGAAGCGGCACCCGAGGTTGCAGCCGGCCGTCCCGAAGGAGAGCACGGTCGAGCCGGGGTAGAAGTGGTCGAGCGGCTTCTTCTCCACGGGATCGACGGCGAAGCCGGTGGTCGTCCCCCAGCCCGCGGTGACGAGCCGCCCGCCGCGGTTCCGGCGGATGAAGCAGAACCCGTCCTGCCCCTCGCCGATGCGGCACTCCCGCGGGCAGAGCGTGCAGAGCACCTTCCCGCCGGGCGCCGGTTCCCAGTAGCGCGCCTCGTGAAGCACGACCGGATTCTACCCCCCGGGACCGCGGTCGCACGCGGCGGCCGGGCGAGGCCCCTCTCGCCGGGGACCCTGGGGCGGGCGACGGGTCCGGACGGGACCCCGGCGGCGCGCGTCCGGCGGCAACCGCCGCGGCCGTGTAGTACAAACAGCGGCGATGACCTTTCGCGAAGCCGTCGCCCGGCGCGTCCTCGTCTTCGATGGCGCGATGGGCACCCAGATCCAGCGCCACCAGCTGAAGCCGTCGGAGTACGGCGGCAAGGATGGCGCGAACGACCTGCTCGTCCTCACGCGCCCCGATCTCATCGAGGACATCCACGCCCGCTACTTCGGCGTCGGCTGCGACGTGGTCGAGACGAACACGTTCGGGTCCTCGCGGCTGAAGCTCGACGAGTACGGCCTCGGCCACCGCACCTACGAGGTGAACTTCAAGGCAGCGATCGTCGCGCGGCGCGCCGCGGAGCGGTTCTCGACCCCGGACCAGCCGCGCTTCGTGGCGGGCTCGATGGGGCCGACGGGCATGCTCCCGTCGTCGACCGACCCGGCGCTCGGCAACATCACGTCCGACGCGCTCGAGCGGATCTTCTTCGAGCAGGCGAAGGGGCTCATCGAGGGCGGGGTGGACGCCCTCATCATCGAGACCCAGCAGGACATCCTGGAGCTGCGCGCCGCCGTGCTCGCCGCCGACGCCTGCCGGCGCGAGTGCCTGCGCGACGTCTTCATCATCGCGCAGCCGACGCTCATCGACGCGAACGGCCGGATGCTCCTCGGCACCGACGTCGGGTCGGCGGTCGCGACCCTCGAGCGGCTCCCGCTCGACGCGATCGGCCTCAACTGCTCGACCGGCCCGGACGAGATGCGCGGGGCGGTGAAGACGCTCGCGGAGAAGACGAGCCACTACGTCTCCGTGCTCCCGAACGCCGGGATGCCCGAGAACGTGGACGGGCACGCCGTCTACAAGCTCTCGCCGGAGCTCCTCGCCGAGGCGCTCGCCGGCTTCGTGTCCGAGTTCGGGGTGGATCTCGTCGGCGGCTGCTGCGGCACGACCCCCGAGCACCTGCGCGAGGTGGTGAAGCGGATCCGGGCGCTCGACGGCGCGCCGCGCCGCAGGCGCCCGCCGCCCTCGCCCGAGCTCTCCTCCGGGATGAAGGCGGTGCCGCTCGCGCTCGAGCCGCGCCCGCTCATCGTCGGCGAACGGCTCAACGCGCAGGGCTCGAGGAAGGTGAAGGAGCTCCTGCTCGCCGACGACTACGCCGGCCTCGTGCAGATCGCGCGCGGGCAGGTCGAGGCGGGCGCGCACGTCCTCGACGTGTGCGTCGCGCTGAACGAGCGGGACGACGAGGGGGCGCAGATGCGCGCCCTCGTGAAGCTGCTCTCGCAGGCGGTCGACGCGCCGCTCATGCTCGACTCGACGGAGGCGGACGTCATCGAGAGCGCCCTCAAGGTCTACCCGGGCCGCTGCATCGTGAACTCGGTGAACCTCGAGAAGTCGGGCGAGCGCGTGAAGAAGGTGCTGCCGCTCGTGCGGCGCTTCGGCGCCGCGGTCGTCGCGATGTGCATCGACGAGAAGGGGATGGCGCAGACGGCCGAGCGCAAGGCGGAGATCGCGCGCCGTCTCGTGCAGGTCGCGGGCGAGTACGGGGTGCCGCCGGAGTCGCTCGTCTTCGACGCGCTCACCTTCACGCTCGCGACCGGGGGCGAGGAGTACCGCCACAGCGCGGTCGAGACGCTCGACGGGATCCGCCGGATCAAGGCCGAGAACCCCGGCGTCTTCACGACCCTCGGCGTCTCGAACGTGTCGTTCGGGCTCGCGAAGAACGCGCGCGAGGTCGTGAACTCGGTGTTCCTGTACCACGCGGTCCAGGCGGGCCTCGACCTCGCCATCGTGAACGCGAAGGACATCCGCGCCTACCCGCAGATCGCTGAGGCGGAGCGGCTCCTCGCCGAGGAGCTCGTCTTCGATCGGCGCCCGGACGCGCTCGCCCGCCTCATCGCGCACTTCGGCGAGAAGGGGGCCGAGAAGGTCATCCCGACCGAGGACCTCCTCGCCGGCAAGACCGCGGAGGAGCGCATCGGTCTCCAGATCCTCCACCGCCGGCCGGAGGGGATCGAGGCGCTCATCGACGAGGCGCTCCAGCGCCGTCCGGCGGTCGCGGTGCTGAACGAGGTGCTGCTCCCGGCGATGAAGGACGTCGGAGACCGGTTCGGCGCGGGCGAGCTCATCCTGCCGTTCGTCCTGCAGTCGGCGGAGGTGATGAAGAAGGCGGTCGCCCACCTCGAGAAGTTCCTCGAGCGCAAGGAGGGCGTCTCGAAGGGGAACGTCGTGCTCGCGACCGTCTACGGCGACGTGCACGACATCGGCAAGAACCTCGTGAAGACGATCCTCACGAACAACGGCTTCACCGTGCACGACCTCGGCAAGCAGGTGCCGGTCGCCACCATCCTCGAGAAGGCGGTGGCGGTGAACGCGGACGCGATCGGCCTCTCCGCCCTGCTCGTCTCCACCTCGAAGCAGATGCCGTTCTGCGTCGAGGAGCTCCACCGCCGGAACCTCACCTTCCCGGTCGTGGTCGGCGGGGCCGCGATCAACCGCCGCTTCGGGTACCGGATCCACGTCACGCAGGCGGGCACGCCGTACGCGGGCGGCGTCTTCTACGCGAAGGACGCCTTCGAGGGGCTCGAGATCGTGGAGCAGCTCATCGTGCCGGAGAAGCGCGACGCGCTCCGCCACGCGGTGCTGCAGAAGGCGCTCGCCGCGAAGGACGCGCCCGCCGCCGCGCCCGCCCAGGCCGCGCCGGCGCGCCGCTCCGACGTCGTCCCGGCGTCGCAGATCCCGACGCCGCCGTTCTGGGGGCCGCGGGTCGTGCCCGCCGGACAGATCTCGCTCCCGGAGGTCTGGCCGCACCTCGACCTCGACGAGCTCTACAAGCTCCAGTGGGGCGTCCGCGCGAAGGGCGCCGAGTACGAGCGGATGATCCGCGAGGAGTTCGGCCCGAAGCTCGAGGAGCTGAAGAGCGAAGCCCAGGCGAAAGGCTGGCTCGTGCCGAAGGTGGTCTACGGCTACTTCCCGTGCCACGCCGAGGGAAACGACCTCGTCGTGCTCGACCCGGTCCACCGCAAGGCGGAGGTCGCGAGGCTCAGGCTCCCGCGCCAGACGGACGACCGGCGCCTCTGCATGGCCGACTGGTTCCGCGAGGAGCCGGGCTCGGACTTGTGCGCGCTCCAGGTCGTGACGGTGGGCGACCAGGCCTCACGCATCGCCAACGAGGCGCAGGAGCGCGGCGACTACTCGCGCGGCCTCTTCCTCCACGGCCTCGCCGTCGAGGCGGCGGAGGCGCTCGCCGAGTACTGGCACCGGCAGGTGCGGCGCGAGCTCGGCGTCCCGGAGGGACAGGGGAAGCGCTACTCGCCGGGGTACCCGTCGTGGCCCGAGCTCTCGGACCAGGTCCAGCTCTGGAAGCTCCTCGATCCGGAGCGCGCGATCGGCGTCATGCTCACCGAGGGACACCAGATGGTGCCGGAGCAGTCCACCTCCGCGATCGTGCTCCACCACCCGGACGCGATCTACTTCATCATCCGCGGGCTCACCGCCGCGGCCGCCGGCTAGGCGCGGGGCTCCTCCTACTCCTGTCGGGAGAAGGTGGCGCGCCGGTGCGCCGCGTGCCATCGCGCGATCCTGGGATGAGGCGGTGTGGGACGCGGTGCGCGCCTCGCGCTACCGGCGCGCGGGGACGCGGCCCTTGAGGACGAGCGGGATCGGCAGGCCGGCGACGTTCGCCTGGCCGCTGAGATCCACCTGCACCTCCCCGCCGCGCGCGAGGTCGGCGGCCGCGCGACCCGCGGCTACGACATCGAGCCGCACCGGGATCGCGACGACCGCGCTCGTCCCGGCCGGCACCGCGGCGAGCTCGGCGCCGTCGGCGCGGGCGACGGGGGCGCCCCCGATCGCGAGCGCGTACTCGAGCTTGCCGACCGGGAGCGCGAACGCGTTCGGGTTCCGCACGCGGACCCGCACGTCGAGCGCGATCTCGGTGAAGCCGAGGCTCCGGACCGAGACGCCGTCGAGGGCGAACCGCGGGAGCGACGGCAGGCGGAGCAGGTCCTCGTGCGAGAGCGGCACGTCGAGGATCCCGATCGGCGTCCTGACGCCGAGCGCTCCGCCGAGCTTGTAGCGCAGCACCTCCTTGCCACTCCCGAGGAGCGCGACGATGCCGGGCACGTCCTGGAAGCGGACGCGGATCGGGAAGGTCACCGGCGCCGTGCCGTTCGCGACGATCTTGAGGCCGCCCGGGACGTCGCCCGAGGCGATGCGCGTGCCCTCCACGTCTATCGACCAGCCGACCCGCGCCAGATCGACGCCGAACCCGTTCGGGTTCTCGAGGTCCCAGGTGAAGGCGACCGTCGCACCGTCGAGATCGAGCGCCTCGATGGACGCCGAGCGGAAGGTGAGCTTCGGCGTCTTCACGGCCGAGCGCGCGAGGTCCTGGATCCCGGCGCAGGCGGCGAGGAGGAGTGGGAGGAGGAGGGCGAGTTTCCGCATGACTTCCCTTGTACACGGGTTCGGGAGCGGAATCGAACCGCGCGCGCAAGCCCATCGTCCGTGGGACACGCGCCGACGCTCCACGTTTTGTCCACGTGCCGTCCACGTCCTGTCCACCGCGTCATTCCACACGAATTTCGCGCTTCTCCACCGTACATCCACGGTGAATCCCGTCAGGCGCCGCTGCTAGTGTGCGCGCCATGCCGGAGTACGACCCCGTCCGCCGTCCCGATCCGCCGCTCGCGCTCCGGACCGCACGGGACCTGCCGCACAGCCTCGAGTCGGAGCAGGCGGTGCTCGGCGCGATCCTTTCGGACGACACCGCGTTCGACCAGGTGGCCGGCACGCTCCAGGCGCGCGACTTCTACCGGCTCGAGCACCAGCACGTGTACGAGGCGTGCGTGGAGCTCGCGAAGGAGGCGAAGACCCTCGACGCGGTGATGGTGCAGCAGCGCCTCGACGCGAAGGGGCTCCTCGGGGGCGCCGTCCCTCGCGAGCTCCCCTTCGTGCTCCAGCGCGCGGTCGGGCTCACCGCCAACGTCGCGCACTATGCGCGCGGGGTGAAGGAGCTCTCGAGCCTGCGCAACATGATGCTCGTCGCGCAGGGGCTCGTGGAGCGCGGGTACGAGGCGGGGACGAGCGTCCAGGGCTTCCTCGAGGCGGCCCAGCAGGAGGTCTTCACCGCCGCGCAGGGCGTCGGGACGGATACGCTCAAGCCGATCAAGGAGCCCGTCTGGAAGGCGCTCGAGAAGCTCGAGGCGGTCCAGCAGCGGGTCCAGTCCGGCCAGTCCCCGATCACGGGCGTGCCGACCGGATTCCAGACGCTCGACAAGAACACCCTCGGGCTCCAGCCGGGCCAGCTCGTCGTGCTCGCCGCGCGCCCCTCGGTCGGCAAGACCGCCTTCGCGCTCAACATCGCGACGCACGCGGCGGCGAAGGCAGGGAAGAAGGTCGCCTTCTTCTCGCTCGAGATGCCGTCCGAGCAGCTCGCGCTGCGCATGCTCGCCTCCGAGGCGAAGCTCGACTGGCGGCGGCTCTCGCAGGGCATGCTCTCCACGTACGACTGGACCAAGATCGCGGCGCAGGGCGACCGGCTCTCGGCCGCGAGCCTCTGGCTCGACGACAACTTCGTGCTGACGCCCGTCGAGCTCCGCTCGAAGTGCCGCAAGCTGCGGCGCGAGAACGGCGCGCTCGACCTCGTGATGGTCGACTACCTGCAGCTCATGCACGCGCCGTCCGACCGCTCGAACCAGTCGCGCGAGCAGGAGATCGCGACCATCAGCCGCTCGCTCAAGTCGCTCGCGAAGGAGCTCGAGTGCCCGGTCGTCGCGCTCTCGCAGCTGAACCGCGGCGTCGAGAAGCGCAAGGGCGAGCCGCCGATGCTCTCCGACCTCCGCGAGTCGGGAGCGATCGAGCAGGACGCCGACATCGTCATGTTCCTCCACCGCAACGAGGAGGACTCGAAGGACCAGCAGGGCGGCGCGGCCGTCGGCGACACGCTCGAGGTGGACCTCATCGTGGCGAAGCAGCGGCAGGGGCCGACCTGCACGATCCCGCTCGTCTTCTTTCGGCCGACGACCTTCTTCGCCGAGATGGAGCGGCGGCGCGACGGGGCCTGATGGCGCACTCAAGCGCGGAGGGCGGCTAACGAAGAATGGGAAGGATGCGACGAGCGCGATCCGGCTGAGCGGGCGATCGACATGCGCCTGGAGGTACCGGACGGCGCGCCGAATCGCCTGCAGGGGGATGCCCGCCTCCCGCAGCTTGCGGACGAGGCGTAGAGCGACTCCGAAGCCCTGCCGATCCATGCTGCCTGCCTCAATGTGCGTCCGTACATGACGCGCGTCTACGCATGGTCGGATAACACGCCTGTAATTCAACGGTAACGCGCCTGAGCGAGCACGTAGCAAGCGAGCGCCACCGCCGGAAATGCGGCGTCACGCTCTATCGAGGTACCTCTCGACGAGCCGCTTCGCGCGCCTCACCGCCTCGTCGAGCGGGACGCCCGCCGCGAGGAACGCGGCGATCCCGGAGGCGAGGCGGCAGCCGGTGCCGCGCGCCGTCCGCGGGCGCCGCCGGCCTGCGAGGCGCGTCACGCGCCCGCGCTCGACGAGGAGATCGACCGGCGCGCCCGCGCGGTGGCCGCCCTTCACGAGCACCGCGCGCGCGGGGAGCCGGCGCGCCGCCCGGATCGCGGCGTCGTCGGTCGAGACGTCGTCGCCGGTGAGCGCCGCGAGCTCGGGGAGGTTCGGGGTCACGAGCCGCGCACGCCCGAGGAGCGGCGCGAGGGCATCGCCGGGCGAGGCGCCGCCCGTGTCGAGGAGCGGCGCGCCCGAGCTCGCCGCGAGCACCGGGTCGACGACGAGCGGGACCCGCGCGAGCGGCGCCGCTGCGAGGCGCGCGGCGAGCGCCCGGGCGAGCGCCGCACTGCCGAGCATGCCGGTCTTCACCGCGCGCGGCCGCTCGCGCCCGTCGAGGAGGGCGTCCACCTGCGCGAGGAGCAGCGCCTCGGAGACCGGCTCGAAGAGACGAGCGCCGCGTGGTCCCTGCGCGGTGAGCGCGGCGGCGACGGCCCAGCCTCGCGCGCCGGCGGCCGCAAGCGCCTCAAGGTCCGCGACGAGCCCGGCGCCGCCGGACGGGTCGAGGCCGGCGACGACGAGCACGCGCGGGCCGCCGCGGAGGGCAGCCCGGCTCATCGCCTCGCGTCCCGCGCCGCCTGCACGAGGCCGCGGTAGAGCGCGGCGTGGCGCACGTCGTGGCGGGCGACCGCCTCGGGGTGCCACTGCACGCCGAGGGCGAAGGGCAGGTCGGGGAGCTCGATCGCCTCGACGACCCCGTCCGGCGCGCGCGCGGCGACGAGCACGCCCGCGCCCACCCCCTTCACCGCCTGGTGGTGCGTCGAGTTCACCGGGAGCGGCCCCGCGCCGACGAGCGCGGCGAGCTGCGTGCCCGGCGCGACCGCGGCGGCGTGCGAAGGGAGGTCCTTCGGCGGCGGCTGCTCGTGACCGGCAAGCCCCGCGTCCGCGGCGAGGTCCTGGTAGAGCGTCCCCCCGCGGACGACGTTCAGGAGCTGCATGCCGCCGCAGATCCCGAGCACCGGCAGGCGCGCCGCGAGCGCCGCCTCGAGGAGATCCCGCTCGAAGGCGGTCCGCTCCGGCTTCATCGGCCCGCACTCCTTCCGGCGCGGCTCGCCGTACAGCTCCGGCGGCACGTCGAAGGCGCCGCCCGTCACGACGAGCCCGTCGAGGAGCGCGAGGTACGCCGCCGTCGCCTGCGGCGCGTGCGGGAGCAGGATGGGGAGCCCGCCCGCCGCGAGCACCGCGTCGACGTAACCCTTCCCGAGCTCGTAGCGCGCCCGCGCCTCGTCGGCGTCGAGCGTGAGGCCGATGCGGGGGCGCGTCACGGTGATCGCCTCCCCGCCGCGAAGCGCGCCGCGAGCAGGCGCGCGTTCTCGACCGGGTCGCCCGCGCCGAAGATCGCCGCGACCACCGCCGCGCAGGCGGCGCCGGCGCCGGCGACCGCGCCGATCGTGTCCGCGCCGATCCCGCCGATCGCGACGATGGGCGCGCCGAGCACGGCGGCGGCCGCCCGGAGCGTCTCGAGCCCGCGCGGCGGCACTGCGAGCGCCTTCGTCCGGGTCGCGAAGATCGGACCGAAGCCCACGTGGTCCGCGCCCTCGGCGATCGCGGCGTGCGCCTCCTCGACGGTTCGGGTGGTCCGTCCGACGAGGAGGTCCGGGCCGAGGAGGCGTCGCGCCGCGGACGGCGGGAGGTCCTCGTCGCCGACGTGGACGCCGTCCGCGCCGGCGAGGAGCGCGAGATCGGCCCGGTCGTTCACGAGGACGAGCGCTCGCCCCGCCGCGATCGCGACCACCTCGCGCGCGATGCGGAGCACCTCGCCCGAGGGGGCGTCCTTCACCCGCACCTGGACGACCCCGGCGCCGCCCTCGACCGCGGCGCGGGCCTCCTCGGGGCGTGCGACGATCGCGTACAGCCCGCGCAGGCGGGCGCGGCGCGCTGCGCCATCCGGCATGGTCGTCGGGTAGCACGCGCTTGACGGACCCGCAAGACGGCGCCTATTTTCCCGGCCTTCCAAGGGGTCCAACCGATCATGGCCGACCAGTTCGAGAACAAGCAGATCGACAAGCGCGTCGTCCAGCGCTACGTCCGCAGGAACGTCATCGACGAGAAGGACTACGAGAAGCACCTGAAGGCCCTCCCCGACCTCGCCGAGCAGGCGATGCCCATCGAAGCGCTGATGGAAGGTGAGCCCGAGGACGGGGACGACGACGAGGCCTAGCGCGGTGCAGCGCTCCGGCGCCGCCCTCCTCGCCGCGCTCCTCCTCGCGCCCGCGCGGCCGCTCGCGCTCCCCGCGCCAGACGAGCGACCCTCGCCCGCGCGGCGCACCCCCGTCGTCGCGGCGGTCGAGAAGGTGCGCGGCGCAGTGGTGAACGTCTCCGCCGAGGAGCTCGTCCGCATCCGCGTACCCTCGCGCGCGGACTCGATGACCGAGCTCTTCGGCGACTTGTTCGAGCGGCCGCGCTACCGGCGCGGCTACCAGGTCACCTCGCTCGGCTCGGGCGTCATCGTCTCGCCGGACGGCTACGTCCTCACGAACGCGCACGTCGTCGAGCGCGGCGCGCGGTTCCGCGTCGGCCTCCTCGACGGGCGCGAGCTCATCGCGAAGGTCGTCGGGAGCGACCCGTCCTCGGACCTCGCGGTGCTGAGGCTCGACGCGAAGGCGAAGCTCCCCTTCGCGACGCTCGGCCGGTCCGAGGGGCTCCTACCCGGCGAGACCGTCATCGCGATCGGGAACCCGTTCGGCCTCTCGCACACGGTGACGACCGGCGTCGTGTCGGCCGTCCACCGGAACTTCAAGGCGGGCGAGCGGACCCTCTTCGATTTCGTACAGACCGACGCGTCCATCAACCCCGGGAACTCGGGTGGCGCGCTCCTCGACATCGAGGGGCGGCTCGTCGGCGTGAACACCGCCATCCTCGGGGACCGGAGCGCCGGGATCGGCTTCGCGATCCCGATCGACCGCGCGCGGCGCGTCGCGGAGGACCTCATCGCGCACGGCGAGGTGCGCGAGGGCTATCTCGGGATCTCCGTCGACGACCTCCCCGCGCGCGAGGGCGCGCGGGAGGGGACCTCCGGCGGCGTCGCGGTCACGGCGGTCGAGGGCGGCTCGCCGGGCGAGCGGGCCGGCGTCCGGCGCGGCGACGTCGTCGTCTCGGTGCAGGGGGCCGAGCCGTCCTCTGCCGAGGAGTTCCGCTTCCGCGTGCGGGACCTCGCCATCGGCCAGGCGGCGCGCCTCGAGCTGTCGCGCGAGAGCGCGCGGCTCGCGGTGAGCGTGACGGCGGTAGATCTCTCGGGCGACCGGGTGATGGAGCTCCTCGCCCGCCGGACCGGGCTCACCCTCGCAGAGGAGCGGCCGCAGGGCCGCTCGCTCGTCGTCGTGCGCAAGGTCGCCCGCGGCTCGGCGGCGGCGGAGGTCGGCCTGCAGCCGGGGGACCTCGTCCGGGAGGTGAACTCCGCCGAGGTCTCGACGGTCCAGGAGCTTCGCCGCGCCGCGGCGCGCGCGCGCCGCTCGGGGCGGCTCGTCCTGCTCGTGCAGCGCGGTTACGCGGCCGAGCGCATCGCCTTCGACTTCGACTAGATTCGACTAGAAGAGGACCGAGGGAGGCGCGCATGGCCGACGAGGCGAAGCGGGGGCCGATCGACTTCTACACGTTCATCCTGTCGCTCGGGTCGAGCGCGTTCGTCCACCTCGGGGACGCGCCGCACCCAGAGACCGGAAGCCCGGTCGAGCCGGATCTCCTCGTCGCGAAGCAGACGATCGACATCCTGGTGATGCTCCGCGAGAAGACGAAGGGCAACCTCACGGCCGAGGAGGAGAAGTTCCTCGAGGCGCTGCTCATGGATCTCCAGATCCGCTTCGTGCAGAAGCGCGAACGCGCGAAGGGTTAGTCCGCCGACCTCACAGCCCCGCCTGCAGCATCGCCTCGGACAGGCGGCGGATGAGCTCCTTGCGGACGACGCGGCGCGTGCGGGAGAGGGCGTCCGGGTCCCGGCGCGCGCGCTCCGCCGCGTGGCGGCGCGCGGCGGAGACGATCCACGCGATCCGGTGCGCGTCGATCTTCGGCGAGCGGGAAGACGACAAGAGGAAGAACCCGAGCCCGCGCTCGTCGAGGACGGTGCGGAGGATCCTGCGCGCGTGGGAGACGAGGGTGAGATCGACGACGTTCGGCACGTCGGCGATCTCTAGGGTCGATCCGCCGATCGATCCAATTTTCGCTCCCCGCGCCTAAAACTGGATCTTTCCGCCGAGGGTGGATCGCAGCGCGCGCGCGCGCGCGGTGATATCGGCGAGGAACGGCAGCGTCGCGCACGGGGCGATCCCGGTGATCCGCGCGATCTCCACCGCGTTGTGCGGGACCGAGGGATCGTCCGCGGGCGCGGTGCGGTTGAGCACGATCGCGGCGACGACGAGCCCCCGGCCGCGGAGGGCCTCCACGGTGAGCGCGGTGTGGTTCACCGTCCCGAGGCCGGCGCGGGCGACGACGACGACCGGCAGCGCGAGTGCGACCGCGAGGTCCGCGAACGTCTCGCGCTCGGTGAGCGGGACGAGGAGGCCCCCCGCTCCCTCGACGACGACCGCCGCGTGCCGCGCGGCGAGGGCGCGCGCCGCCTCGACGAGCCGCGGGAAAGAGACCTCCCTCCCCTCGGCGCGGGCGGCGACGGCCGGCGCGAGCGGCGCCGAGAACGAGTACGGGCAGAGCGCCTCGAGCGGCTCGACCGCGCCGGACGCGGCGTGAAGCCGGTCCGCGTCGCTCGCCTCGCCCGGCGAGGCCCCCGATTGCGCGGGCTTCATGCCGACGGCGTCGAGGCCGGACGCCCGCGCGGCGGCGACGAGCGCGCAGGCGACCTCGGTCTTTCCGACGCCGGTGTCGGTGGCGGTGACGAAGAGGCCGCGCATCAGAGCCGGGCGGTCACCTCGTCGATCGAGGCGAGCGCGATCCCGGCGAGCTCGGCGAGCTCGGCCTCCGTGAGCGAGAGCGGCGGCATGAGGACGACGACGTTCCCGAGCGGACGCAGCACCGCGCCGCGCCGGCGCGCCGCGAGGATGACCTGGTGACCGGCGCGCACGGCATAGCCGTACTCCGCCCTCGTCGCCCGGTCGGCCACGAGCTCGAGCCCGACCATGAGTCCGCGCTGGCGGACCTCGCCGACGTGCGCGTGGGCGAGCGCGGGCTCGAGGGCGCGCCGCAGGGCCTGGGCCTTCGCCGGGAGGCCCTCGACGATCCTCCGCTCGCGGAAGAGGCGCATCGATGCGGTCGCGGCCGCGCAGGCGAGTGGGTTCCCGGCGTAGGTGTGGCCGTGGAAGAAGGTCCGCCTCGACTCGTGATCGCCGAGGAACGACTCGAAGATGGCCTCGGTCGTCACGGTCGCGGCGAGCGGAAGGTAGCCGCCCGTGATCCCCTTCGCCACCGTGAGGATGTCCGGGACGACGCCCTCCTGCTCCACCGCGAAGAGCGTCCCCGTGCGGCCGAACCCGGTCGCCACCTCGTCGCAGACGAGGAGCGCGCCGTGCCGATCGCAGATCTCGCGCATCCGCCGGACGTACCCCGCGGGCTGGGCGATCATGCCGTCCGCGCCCTGCATGACGGGCTCGAGGACGAGCGCAGCGATCTTCCCGGGGCGGTCGACGAACAGCTTCTCCACCTCGTCCGCGCACGCCATCTTGCACGAGGGGAGCGTCTTTCCGAGCGGGCAGCGATAGCAGTAGGGCTGCGGCGCATGATGCACCGGGAAGAGGAGCGGCGCGAACAGGCGGTGGAACAGATCGATCCCGCCCACCGAGACGGCCCCGATCGTGTCGCCGTGATACCCGCCCCTCAGCGCCACGAACTCGGTCCGCGCCGCGTCGCCGCGCAGCTGGTGATGCTGGTACGCCATCTTGAGCGCGATCTCCACCGCGGTCGCGCCCGCGTCGGAGAAGAAGACGCGGGTGAGCCCGCGCGGGACGAGCCGCGCGAGCTCCTCGGCGCACTCGATGGAGGCGGTCGAGGCGAGGCCGAGCAGGGTCGAGTGGGAGATCCGCCCGAGCTGCGCGCGGATGGCCTCGTCGATCTCCGGGACGCGGTGGCCGTGGACGTTGCACCAGAGCGAGGAAACGCCGTCGAGGTAGCGGTTCCCAAGCGTGTCGACGAGGTACGGGCCGTCGCCCGCGTCGATGACGAGCGGCTCCTCCGAGAGCCAGTCCTGCATCTGCGTGAACGGGTGCCACAGGTGCCGGTGGTCCGACTCGCAGAGCCGGCGGTGGCGCTCGAGCCGAGCGGGGTCCGTCATTCTTTGCGGGGGGCACGCGCTCCCCGTCCTCCTCGTGAGCTGGAGAGCTCGCCGCGCGGGAGGCTACCCCACGCCCGACCGCGTTGTCACCGCTGCGCCGGTGGCGGCGGCGGTCCGGCGCGGCGCGCCTGCACGCGAGGGGCGAGCGCACGCTCGACCGGCGGCCAGACGAGGTCTGCCCAGAGCTCGTAGCCGCGGGCGGACGGGTGGAAGCCGTCCTTCGCGAAGACGTCGGCGCGCCCGCGGAAGGCGCGGCGCGAGGGCTCCTCGACCTCGGCGATCTGGAAGCCGTGCCGCTCGGCGACGCGCCGGAGCGTCGCGTTGTACGCGGCGAGCCGGCGCGCGAGGGACGGCGACGATCCCGCGCCGGAGGGCGAGCGCGAGACGTCGGGGAGCTCCGAGACGACGACCGCCGCGTTCGTCCGCGCGACCGCGTCGGCGATCACCTCGAGGTCGCGGGCGTAGTCCGCGAGCGGGCGCCCGCGCAAGACGTCGTTCAGGCCTACGCCGATCGTCACGAGCGCGGGCCGCTCCGCCAGGAGCTTCGGCAGCTGCTCGCGGCGGACGTCGTCGGCCGTCGCGCCGGCGGCGCCGAGGTTCACGAGGTTCACCTGCGTGCCACTCGCCGCGAGCCGCCGCGCGATCCGGTCCGGGTAACCGCCGCCCTGGTCCGCGCCGACGCCCACCGCGGTCGAGTCGCCGAGCGCGACATAGAGCAGCGGCGCGGCCGCGCGCGCGGACGCGGCGAGCGCGACCGGGAGGGCGAGGAGAGCGACCGGCAGGAGGCGCACGGAGGGAAGCTCGGGCGCGGACCGCCTCCGCGCAACCCGCGCGACGCGGCTCCGCCCCTACCGCCCGCGCCCGGGCGGCCCCATTCCCGGGCGCCGACCGCCGCGGCGCGGCCGACCGTCGGCGCCGAGCCGCTCGCCCGGGCGGAGCCGGCCGGTCCGCCGGAGCGCCTTCTCGACGAGCGGGCGGTTCTTCGGATCGCCCCAGCGGAGCAGCGCCTTCTGCAGGCGTCTCTCCTCGAGGTCGCGCACCACCGGCACGGGCGCGCCGGTCGAGGGGTCGAGGCCCGTCCAGTAGACATCCGACGCGAGCGTCATCGGGGTCGGCATGAAGTCCTGGACCTGCTGCGGCTTCCAGCGGTTCGCGACGAGGTACTCCATGAGCTGCACCGCCTCCTCGAGCGAGGCGCCGGGATGCGAGGAGATGAAGTACGGGACGAGGTACTGCTCCTTCCCCGCCTCCTTCGAGTAGCGGGCGAAGTCCCGGCGGAACCGCTCGAAGGTGTCGACCGCGGGCTTCTTCATGAGGCGCAGGACCGGCTCGCAGACGTGCTCGGGGGCGACCTTGAGCTGCCCCGACACGTGGTGCGAGACGAGCGCTTTCAGGTACCGATCCCCGTTCTCGTGGTCCGCCTGCGCGAGATCGTAGCGGACGCCCGACCCGACGAAGAGGTGCTTCACGCCCTTCACCCGACGCGCCTTGTCGTACAGCTCGACGAGCGGACCGTGGTCCACCTCGAAGAACCGGCAGATCTTCGGGTAGACGCACGACGGCCGCCGGCAGGCCGCGTGGGCCTCGGCGCTCGTGCAGCTCATCCGCCACATGTTGGCGGTTGCGCCGCCGAGATCGGTGATCGTCCCCTTGAAGCGCTCCTGCGAGGCGAGCGCGGCCACCTCGCGCAGGACGCTCGCCTCCGAGCGCGAGGCGATGTCGCGCCCCTGGTGCTCGGTGATGCAGCAGAACGCGCACCCGGCGGCGCAGCCCCGCAGGATCTGGATCGACCAGCGGATCTGCTCGAGCGCCGGGATGTGAGCCCCGCCGTAGGACGGGTGGGCCTCGCGGAGGTAGGGCAGCTCGGCGATCCGGTCGAGCTCCTCGGTCGAGGGCGCCGCCATCGGCGGGTTCACGAGGACCGTCCGGGCCCGCCCCCCCTGCCCGTGGCGCTGCAGGAGCACCCGCGCGTTCTCGGCGTTGTGCTCGCGATGGTAGAGGCGGCTGAACTCCGCGAAGCGCCGCCTGTCGACGACGATCTCCTCGTACGGCGGGAGCTCGACCGTCGCGCGTGGCCTCGACTCGAGCCCGGCGAGGGCGAGGTCCTGGAGCAGCACCGCGGTCCCCGGCACGTCCACGAGGCCGCAGACGTCCTCGCCCGACGCGAGCCGGCGCGCGATCTCCAGCACCGGCTTCTCGCCCTGACCGTAGACGAGCAGGTCCGCCCCGGACGGCACCAGGATCGACGGGAGGATCCGATCGTCCCAGTAGTCGTAGTGCGCGATGCGGCGGAGCGACGCCTCGATCCCGCCGATCACGATCGGCGTCGTGGGGCCGAACGCCTCGCGGCAGAGCCGCGCGTACGCGGTCGTCGCCCGGTCGGGCCGCCGTCCCGCGAGGCCGCCGGGCGTGTACGCGTCGTCGGAGCGCGGCCGCTTGTGGGCGGTGTAGTGATTCACCATCGAGTCCATCGCGCCCGCGGTGACCCCGACGAAGAGGCGGGGCCGCCCGAGCCGCGCCACGTCTGCCGGGCTCCGCCACGCGGGCTGCGCGACGATCCCGACGCGGTAGCCCTGCGCCTCGAGGACGCGCCCGATCACGGCGGCGCCGAAGCTCGGGTGGTCGACGTAGGCGTCGCCGGTGACGAGGAGGACGTCGAGCTCCGACCACCCGCGTGCGCACACTTCGTCCTCGAACATCGGGAGGAACGCCGCCGACGCGGGAGGCGCTCGCCCGCCGCGCGTAGAGGGCCTGGCTCCGCTCGCGGCTCGCGGGCGGTCCGGCGCAGCGGGGGGGCGGACCATGGCGCGGTCATACATGGCCGCCGGCCCAGGGGAAATCAAGCGGACCTCGCCTTTTTCCACCCCCGCGGTCGAGGTATCATCCGTCGCGGCTCCGCGTCGCCCCAAGATCCTCGCCCCTCGGCGGTCACCCCATGTCCGACCAGCGCAGCGTGATGAAGGAGTACCGGTCCCTCGACGAGAAGCGTCTCGCCGAGGGCCTCACGCCGGACGAGGAAGCTCGCTTCGCGCGCCTGCACGATCTCGTTGGACCGGAGATGGGCGCAGGCCGCATCCGCGCTGGCTTCGACGTCAACGCCGCGGCGGCGCAGCTGCGCGACTCGCTCGTGCCGGCGGGCCTGAGGAACCGGCCGCCGCCCGCGCCCGCGCCCGCGCCCGCGGCCGAGCCCGAGCCCGAGCCGGACGCGGCGGACCTCTCGGCCGCGGACGCGCTCGCGTCGCTCTACGCGGAGGAGCCGTTCGCGGCGATCGACGAGGCGACGACCTTCGCCCAGCCGGAGGCGCTCTTCGATCCGTCCTCGCTCGGGACCGAGCCGGCGCCCCAGGACCCGAACGCCTACGCCGAGGGCACGTACGATCCGAACGCGTACGATCCGAACGCGCAGGCCGGCTGGGATCCGAACCAGCCCTGGGACCCGAACGCCGCTCTCGAGGCGCAGCCGGAGGATCCGAACGCGGCGTATACCGCCGACCCGAACGCCGCCTACGCGCCGTACGATCCGAACGCCGTCGCTCCGGAGAACGCCGCGTACGATCCGGGCGCGCAGCCGGCGTGGGATCCCAACGAGCCCTGGGATCCGAACGGCGCTCCAGCGGCCCAGCAGGACGATCCGTACGCGGCGTATGCCGCCGACCCGAACGCCGCCTACGCGCCGTACGATCCGAACGCTCCCGCTCCGGACGGCGCCGCGTACGATCCGAATGCGCCCGTCCCGGATGGCAACGCGTACGACCCGAATCAGCCCTGGGACCCGAACGCCGCTCTCGAGGCGCAGCCGGAAGACCCGAACGCGGCGTACTCCGCCGACCCGAACGCGGCCTACGCCGCGGATCCGAACGCGCCCTCCGCCGCCGGCGGCACGCTCGATCCGAGCGAGTCTCCCGCCGCGGCGGCATTCGGCGCAGCGCCGCAGGCCGGCGACGACTCGACCCTGCCGTGGGACGCGAGCGCGGTGCAGGACGCTCAGCCGTTCGATCCGATCGCTTTCCCCGAAGCGGACTCCTCCTTCCCGGGATCGGCCGCCGAAGCGCCGCTCGCGGCGTTGGGCGCATTCCACGAGGAGGGCTCGGGCCTGGCGCCGGCCGGCTGGGACGCGGAGCCGCCGCTCCCGGAGGCGACCCCGGGCACGCCGCTCGGCGAGTACGACGAGACCGGCGGAGGCCTCGCGGTGGCCGAGGACGCCGGGCTCGCGGGCGAGCTCGCCTTCGATGCAGACGGGTCGACCGCCGCGGAGGTCGGCGAGCCGCCGATCCTCGGGGAGTACGACGACACGGCCGGGTTCGGCGCGACGGCGTACGCAGCGCCTGCCTCGGAAGCGGAGCCGCCCGGCTTCGAGGTCGCCGCCGCGCCCGAGCCGGAGAGCCCGGCGGGATGGCCGGCCGACGCCGCGCTCGAGGACGACGGCTTCCAGCTCGAGTCCGGCGGCTCCTTCGGCGCGGGCGCGGACGCAGCCGCCCCGGAGTGGGCGCGCCCCGCGGCAGCGCCACCGTGGGAGAACGCGCCGCTCCTCGATCTCGGCGCTCCGCCCGAGCCGCCCGTCGCGGGCGACGCGGACGGCTACGCCGTCCCGGACGCCGGCGAGACGTTCGCCGCCCCCGCGGAGGATGGACGCGGTCTCTTCGCCGGCGGGGAGGTCGCGCTCTCGTCAGCGCGCGACGACCTCGCGCTGCCCCAGGCGGCCGACCTCGCGACGGATCTCGAGGGCATACCCGCCGACGGCCCCGCGCCCGAGCTCGACTTCTCCCACCCGGACTTCTCCGCGGAGGAGGCCGCATTCGTCGAGGGCGCGGAGCAGGGCGCGACACCCCTCGAAGCCCCGCCTTCGGAGGCTGCCTTCGGCGAGCCGCTCGAGCCCGAGGAGCCCGGCACGGACGCGTTCGGCGCGCCCGCCGCGGCGCCGCCGCTCGACCTCGGGTTCGGCGCTCCGGAGGAGGTCGCCGCCCCCGAGATCGGCGAGGGGCTCGCCTTCGACGTGTCCGAGGAAGCGGCGCCCGTCGAGGAGGACATCCCGACCATCGACGCCGCCGACATCCTCGAGGAGATCACCGACGACCCGGGCGCCGGCCCGCCGCTGCCGCTCGACTTCGAGCCGCTCGTGCCCGTCACTCCCGAGGCGATCCTCGCGCCTCCACCTCCGGCGCCGCCGCCGGTCGCCGCGTCCGCGCCGCCGGAGCTCGTCGCGCAGGCGGCGCCCGCCTGCCACGTGGCGGGCTCCCACCGCGTCGTCGTCCACACCGTCGAGGGGCAGGTGAAGCGCGGCGTCCTCGACGACGCCGACCTCGACGCCGCGGAGCTCGCCTTCACCTCGCAACCCGGCACCGCGCCCGAGGTCGTCCCGACCGAGAAGGTGAAGGCCATCTTCTTCATGCTCGCGCCCGGCGAGTTGGCCCCCGCGCCCGAGGGCAAGAAGGTGCGCGTCACGTTCCGCGACGGCCGGCAGGTGGCGGGCTTCAGCCCGGCCTACGACGACACCGGCGTCGGGTTCTTCATGATCCCGGGCGACACGCGCACGAACACCGGCCGGATCTGGGTGTACCGGTCGGCGGTGCGCCAGGTCGCGGTGAGCTGAAGCGAGCCGCGGGGGGTCGAGGTCCCGGCCCCCGCCACCATCAGTTCATCCAGCGCGGACGATCGTCGTCTCGGCCGTCCTTCCGGACGACCTTGAGGTGGCGCGCGCGCCGCCTCAACTCGCGCTCGCTCCACCACTGCTTCGCGTCGCGCCACGGCGTCCCGACGCGACCGCGAGAGAGCGCCCAGGCGATGGCGAGCGCGAAGAGGTGCGGCGTGTAGGCGCCGAGCCCGCGAGCCCCGCCGGCGAGGCCGAAGAGGACCGTTCCGCCGGTGACGAGCAGGGCGGCGGTGCGGCCCGAGATCGGGAGGACGCCGTAGATGTTGAGCTGGCGCTCCGGGTAGAGCATCGCCCAGGACACGAGGAGCGCGTTCGCGACCGGCCAGACGCCGATGTGGCCGACCGACGCCGGCGCCCAGACGAGCGCGAGCAGGGTCGTCGCGACGCTCGCGAACGCAGCGTACCCGAAGAAGCGGAGGAGCAGCCTCCGCTCGCTCCAGGCGAACGCGAGCTGCTGGCCGAGCCAGAACAGCGTGAACCCGCCGAAGAGCAGCGTCAGCGGGTCCTCCTGCACGAACGGCCAGGAGACGAGCCGCCACACCTGGCCCCTATAGATCATCACCGGCGCGAGGGCGGCGAGGACCTGCAGCTCGCGGTCGAGCCAGCCCCACACGCTCGCGGCGAGCATGAGCGACAGGATCAGGCCGAGCGCCGCCGGCACGCGGTCGCCGAACGTGAAGAACCTCGGGAGCTCGTTTCCGCGCCGCGCCACGGCTAGCCCTGCACCCGATCTCGGTAGAAGACGACGATCGACAGGCAGTGGAACTCGCTGTCGGAGCTGAGGCGCACCTCGCGGTCGACCACCTCGAGCTCCGGGTGCTCCGTGATCCAGCGGCCGATCGCCTCGCCCATTGCCTCGCGGTCGCGCGCGAGCGTCGTCGTGAAGACCTTCAACCCGTCGAAGCTCGTCATCCGTCCCTCCGCCCGCAGTCCCGGCGACCGTACGTCGGTCCGCCCGCTGCCGCAAGAACGCGCTAGAGCGCCTCGAGCACGAGCGCGATGCCCTGGCCGCCGCCGATGCAGGCGGAGCCGAGACCGTGGCGGGCGCCGCGCCGGCGGAGCTCGTACACGAGGTGCATCGCGATGCGCGCTCCGCTCGCCGCGAGCGGGTGCCCGAGCGCGATCGCCCCGCCGTCCACGTTGGTCCGCTCGCGGGGCAAGTCGAGCTCCTTCAGGACCGCGATGACCTGGGGGGAGAACGCCTCGTTCACCTCGAAGAGGTCGAACTCGGAGAGCTTCGCGCCCGCGCGGGCGAGGGCGTTGCGGATCGCCGGGACCGGGCCGATGCCCATGATCGTCGGGTCCACCCCGGCGTGGCCCCAGTTCACGATGCGCGCGAGCGGCCGGAGCCCGCGCCGATCCGCGTACTCGCGCGAAGCGATGACGAGCGCGCCGGCGCCGTCGCAGATCCCGCTCGCCGCGCCCGCGTGGATGACGCCGTCCTTCTTGAAGACCTTGGGGAGCTTGCGGAGCGAGTCGAGGGTCGTCTCGGGGCGCGGGTGCTCGTCCTTCGCGAAGAGGATCGGCCCCTTCTTGCCCTTCAGCTCGACCGGCGCGATCTCGTCGTCGAAGCGGTGCGCCTCGTCGGCAGCCGCCCAGCGGCGCTGCGACTGCACGGCGTACTCGTCGACCTCGTCCTGCCCGATGCCGCGCTGCTCGGCGAGCTTCTCCGCGGTGAGCGCCATCGGGAGCCCCGCGTACGAGTCGGTGAGCGCCGACCACAGCACGTCCTCCATCGGGGGCGGCTTCCCGAGCGGCCAGCCCCAGCGCGTGCCGCGCACGACGAGCGGCGCCTGGCTCATCGACTCGGTGCCGCCCGCGAGGACCACGTCCGCCTGGCCGGTCTCGACGAGGACGGCGGCCTGGACGAGCGCCTCGAAGCCGGACCCGCACAGGCGGTTCACGACGAGCGCGGGGACACGCTCGGGGAGCCCCGCGCGGAGGCCGACGTGCCGCGCGAGATAGATCGCGTCGGAGCTCGTCTGGGCCACGTTCCCGAAGACCACGTGGCCGAAGTCGTCGGCCGGCGCGCCCGCCTGCGCGAGCGCCGCCTTCGAGGCGTGCACCGCGAGGTCCGTCGCGGAGAGGTCCTTGAGTGATCCGCCGAAGGTCCCGAAGGGGGTCCGCTTCGCGGCGAGGATGACGATGTCCTTCTGTCCGGCCCGGTTCATGTGCGCGCTCGCTTCATCGAGAGATAAGGCCGGCGACGAGGCCTTTCACGGCGAACCCGAGGATCGCGAGCGCGAGGAGCACGTTCACCGCCGCGACGAACGCCAGCGGCCGCGAGCGGGCCTGCCCCCGCGCGAGCGCGCTCGCGCCCGGCAGGTGCCTCACGAGCATGTAGACGGCGAAAAGGGCGGCGAGGACGTGCAGGGAGGTCACCCCTCCGCCGAGGGAGGTCACCCCTCGGTCCTCGCGACGGCGTCGCCGGCCGGCTTCTTCCCGAGGAAGCGCGCGAGCACGATGCCGATCTCGTAGAAGAGGATCATCGGCACCGCCATGAGCGCGAGGTTGAGGGGATCGCCGGTGGGCGTGATGATCGCGGCGACCGTGACGTTCACGACGATCGCGATCCGCCGGTACTTCGCGAGCATGCGCCAGTTCACGACGCCGATCATCGCGAGGAACGCGAGCACGACCGGCAGCTCGAACACGACCCCGAAGCCGAGCAGCATCCCGAGCACGAGCGAGAGCTGCTCGCTCATCGTGAGCACCGGCGAGAGCGAGGCGTCGTTCGCGATGGCGGCCATCGCCGGGAACGCGGCGGGCATGATGAGGAAGTAGCAGAATGCGGCGCCGCCGTAGAAGAGCGCCGTCCCGGAGACGAGGAACGGGATGACGACCTTCTTCTCGCGCTTGTAGAGCCCCGGCGCGATGAACTGCCAGAGCTGGTAGAGCACCCACGGCACCGCCACGAAGATCCCGCCGTAGAGCGCGACCTTCAGGTAGACCATGAGCGGCTCGACGTAGCTCGTGTAGTGCAGCGCCCGCTGCTTCTCTGGCAGCGAGTCGAGCACCGGCTGCATGAGCGTGTGGAAGATCCGCTCGACGAAGCCGCCGACGAGCGCCATCCCAGCGGCGACGCCGATGAGCGAGCGCCCGAGGCGCTTGCGCAGCTCGCGCAGGTGCTCGAGGAAGGTGAGCCGGACCTCGTTCTCGGGCTCCGGCGAGGGCGGGAGCTCGGCGACGGGCTCGCTCACGGCGCCTTCGCCTCCGCGCCTTCGCCGGCGGGCGCAGGCGCAGGCGCGGCCGCGGCCACGGGCGGCTCGGCGAGCTCCGGCATCGCGGCGGGGGCCGCAGGCGGCTCGGCGAGCGCGGCCTCGAGGCCGGGGACGTTCTCTGTGGACGCGGCGGGCGGCGGACCGGCGGGCCCCGGCACCGGCCCGGCGGGCACCGGCGGCACGAGGGCGGGGCGAGAGACCTTCTTCTCGTCCTGGTAGATCTCGCGCTCGACCTGGTCCTTCAGGTCCTCGGTCGCCTTGCGGATCTCGCGCAGCCCCTTGCCGAGCGTCTTCGCGGCTTCGGGGAGCCGCTCGGGCCCGAGCAGCAGGAGCGCGAGCACGGCGATGATCACGATCTCGCCGAAGGAGAGGCCGAACATGACGAATTCATAACACGGCCTGCCGCAGCGGGCTTGTGCCCGCCATTGCCGCAGCCGCCGCGCGCGCCTAACCTCCCTTCGCGATGGGCTACTGGCTTCTCAAGACCGAGCCCGGCGAGTACGCCTGGGAGGACCTCCAGAAGGACGGCGTCACCGCTTGGACGGGGGTCACGAACGCGCAGGCGCTCGGGAACCTACGTGCGATGAAGGCGGGCGACCGGGCGGTCATCTACCACTCCGGCGAGCGGCGCGCGATGGGGGTCGCGGAGGTGGTCCGTCCCGCATACGCCCCGCCCGATCGGGGCGAGACCGTCTGCGTGGACGTCCGCGCGGTCGCGCCGCTGCCGGCGCCGGTGCCGCTCGAGGCGATGAAGACCGAGCCCGCGTTCGAGGGATCTCTCCTCATGCGCCAGGGCCGGCTCTCGGTCGTGCCACTCTCGCCCGCCGAGTGGCGGGACCTCGAGGGGCTCTCCGACGTCATCGCGAAGACCGGCGGTCTTCGGCGCGCGAAGCGGTTTTGAAGCGGTCCCCCCGCCCAAACGTCAGACGCGGAACCGGCGGACCTCGCCGCGCAAGACCTCGGCCTGAGAGGCGAGATCGACGATCGCCGCCTCGAGGTCGCGCACGGAGTGGGTCTGCGCCTCGGCGACCTGCTTGATCTGCACGACCGCCGTCATCACCTGCTCCGAGCCCTTCGTCTGCTCCTTCTGGGCGCGGTTCAGGTGGT
>WNGA01003369.1_pt1 | contig 52334 bp, 35 predicted proteins | sample 5400061 | NCBI WGS metagenome assembly WNGA01 (sample SAMN13153366, study PRJNA577476) | soil metagenome | isolation source: 100 cm soil or saprolite under grassland replicate 2 | place: USA:California | collected 2016-06-15
GGCCGTGCAATTGACCGTGGTCGTGCCGATGGCAAAGGTCGCGCCGCTGGCCGGGCTGCAAGTGATGGTCGCCCCCGGGCAGTTGTCGCTGGCGCTGGCGCTGTAGCTCACCGCCGCGCCGCACACGCCCGCGTCGTTGGCCACCGTAATGGCCGCCGGCAAATTGCACGTCGGCGCCTGGGTGTCGTTGACCGTCACCGTAAAGCTGCAAGTGCCGCTGTTGCCATTCACGTCATTGGCCGTGCAATTGACCGTGGTCGTGCCGATGGCGAAGGTCGCGCCGCTGGCCGGACTGCAACTGGCGGTTGCGCCTGGGCAGTTGTCCATCGGCGTGGGCGTGGTGTAAGTCACCACGGCGCTGCACTGACCGGCAGCCGCGTTCTGCGTAATATTGCCCGGGCAGGTGATCGAAGGCGGCTGGTTGTCCACCACCGTCACGGTGAAAGTGCATTGAGCAGTGTTGGCGGAGGCGTCGGTGGCCGTGCAGGTCACGGTTGTGGTGCCGACAGCGAAGGCCGTGCCGCTGGCCGGAGTGCAACTGGCGGTTGCGCCTGGGCAGTTGTCCATCGGCGTGGGCGTGGTGTAAGTCACTGCGGCGCTGCACTGACCGGCAGCCGCGTTCTGCGTAATATTGACCGGGCAACTGATCGAAGGCGGCTGGTTGTCCACGACCGTCACGGTGAAAGTGCATTGAGCCGTGTTGGCGGAGGCGTCGGTGGCCGTGCAGGTCACGGTGGTCGGACCTTTGGCGAAGGTCGAGCCGGAGGCTGGAGTGCAATTAACTGTCACCGTGCCGCAGCCGCCGCCGGTTGTGGGCGCTGTGTAGCTCACATTGGCGGTGCAAATGCCGGGCGCGGTGTTGACACTGAGATTGCCAGGACACGTGATGCTCAACGGAATCGCCGAGCCTAACGTAGTGGTGGCAACGGCCGTGTCGTCGAGGTTGTCGGGATCGGCTCGCGTAGAAGAAACGACGGCGATGCTCGTGATCGTGCCGCTGGCGCCTGTGTTTACTTTTACGGTCAGAGTGAAGGAGAAGGAGGCGCCATTGACCATGTCTGTGGTCTTCGTCCAGACAATGTTTCCAGTGCCTCCAACGGATGGCGTTGCGGCAGTCCATCCGGCCGGTGTGGAGACCGAGACGAAAGTGGTGTTGGCGGGCACGGCGTTGGTGATTTTCACGGAGGTCGCGCTGTTCGGCCCCGCGTTGGTCACTTTAAGGCTGTAGGTAATATTGTTGCCGGGGCAAACCGGGTCCGGGCTGTCCATGTCGAGAATCAGCAGGTCCGCCTGAAGTTGGTCATCGATGGTGATTGAATTGGCGACGTTTACACTGCTCCCGCCTCCGCCACCGCTGTAAGTGTCGGCCGCGACTTGCCCGGTTCCGTGCGGCCATTCCTTCGCGCCTTTGCCGGCGCCCCAGTTCACGTCGCGCGCCAGGTGCGCGCCAAACACGATCACCACGTCGCCCCCTGGCGTGGCGGTGCCGCTGAGGGTGATGCGCTTCGATGTGACGCCACCGGAGGAGATCGTGGTGTAGCCGCTGGTCCCGGTGATGGCGCCGTTATAGACCTTGAAGTTTCCTGGGATTTGGTAAGAGAGCGCGCCGTCCGCGGGAATGGGGTAGAGATTCGGTCCGCTGGTGCAGCTTCGGCTGTCGCAGTCGTGGCCAGATTCGCTCGTCTCGGTAACGTCGGCGGTGGTTAGAAAATCCACGAAGTGTTCCAGCGAGCTGTCGTCGACAAAATCGTACTGGAGAGTGATGGTCCACGTGGAATCCACGCAGGGCTGGGTCATCGTCAGGCGGAAGGGAATCGTCCCGCCCTCGGCGTAGGCGCCGTCGCTGGAACCGAGCGTGCTCGCTTGCCAGGTCATTGGGCTAAGGTTCTTCCAACCCTCCAGGACCATGCCACCGAGGCTGTTGGCCACGGTCAGGCTGCCCGCCTTGCTGCACCCGGCCTTGGTCACAGTCACGTTGATAGTGAAGGAATTGCCGCTGGCCGGGGCGGTATAGACGATACTCGGAGTTCCCGCGCCGGAGGTAATTGTCCCGGCGCTCAGGCTCCAGGAATACGTCGCGCCAACGCCGGCATCCGGCACGGACGCCGCATTGCCAGTCGAACTGGCGCAGACGCTTGAGGCGGCGGTGATGGTGGCATCGGGCGATGGGTTGACGGTCAAGGTGGCGGCGGAGGAAGTCGCGGAAGGAGTGCATGCGCCACTCACAACGACATCATAGGAGCCAGCGTCAGCCGCCGCTAAAGTGGAAATGCTCATCGTGACTGTGGTCACGCCGCTGTAAGTCGAGCCGTTGCCGGTCGCCCCATTCGCGATAGGAGTGCCGTTTTTGCGCCATTGATAAGTAAGGGTCGCGCCGGTGGCCGTAACGGAAAAAGATGCTGCGGCACCCGAGCAGCCCGTCGTGCTGGCGGGGTTGGCGGTGATCGAAGGAGGGGAATTGACCGTCAACGTCATCGCGGATGTCCCTGTGCAGCCATTGGCGTCGGTCACCGTGACCGTATAGGCCGTCGTCGTCGTCGGAGAAGCACTCGGATTGGCCAATGCGGAATCATTCAGCCCCGTGCTCGGGCTCCAACTGTAGCTGTACGGTCCGGTCCCACCGCTGGCGGTCGGGCTGCCGCCAAGCGTCGTCGAGTTGCCGGAACAAATGCTCTTGTTCCCTCCTGAACTGGCCGTTGGGCTTGGATTCACCGTCACGACCGCGCTGCCACTCATTGCAGCGGTGCAACTGGTCGTGTTGGTTGTCGCTACCACCGTGTAGGTGCCCGCTGTTGTCCGTAGACCAAACGTGATCGCAGACCCTGTTCCTGTGACGGCCGATCCGCTGTTCACGGCCCCGAGTTTCAGTTGGTAACTCACGCTCAATTGGGAGCCGGACAGGCCGATTGTGACGCCTGAACCGCCGGAACAGTAGGATCCGCCCCCGATGACACTAAAGACGGCTGGCAACGGGCGCACGGTCACCGTAGCGCTCCCGTTCATCGTCGATGAGCAGCCGGTCGTCGCGTTCGCCGCTACAATTGTATAAGATCCGGCTGCGGTCTGATTGGGGAAACTCAGTCCTGAACCGGTTCCAGCCACAGGCGAGCCCGTATCGGTGCCATTCACTTTGAGCTGATAATTGACGCCGGTCTGAGTGTCTGACAGGGTCACGGTTACTCCTGCTCCGCCGGAGCAAAAGGCCCCGCCACCACCCACGTTGTACACCGTGGGAAGCGAATTTATCGTCACTGCTGCGCTGCCGCTCATCGTGGCTGAACACAATGTCGTCGTGTTCGTTGCGGCCACAGTGTAAGTCCCGTTGACAGTCTGGTTGCCGAAAGTGATTGCCGCTCCCGTGCCAGGGACGGGCGAGCCGATATTTGAGCCGCTTCGGATCAGTTGGTAGTTGACGCCGGATTCTGACCCTGAAAGGCCAACCGGGACGCCAGCCCCTCCAGAACAATACGAGCCTCCGCCTGTAACACTGAACGAAGCTGGGAGAGGATTCACGGTCAGCGCCACACGCGTCGATGTCACGGGCGACCCACATGGTCCGCTCACGACACAATCAAACCCTGCACTCGCAATGGCGGAATCTCCTGTCTGCACGGTGAGGATTTGCATTGTCGCGGTGGTCACCCCGCTATAAGTCGATCCATTACCAGTCGCCACATTTGCCAGGTTTACCCCGTTTTTTCGCCACTGATAGGTCAACCCGCCCCCTCCAGCGGTCACGCTAAAACTCGCCGTGGTGCCGGCACAAGCTGTTTGGTCCGTCGGCTGTCCTGAAATCGCTGGTGCTCCGCCAACGACTAAAGTTGTGCTGACGTTTCCGTCTGTGCTCCCGTCTGCGGGATGCCCATTAATCGTGAAAGAAGTCGTGCCTGCAGGCACGGCAGCCGTAACCGAGATCGTCAAAACTGAGGTAGCGGAACCGTTTTGGACAGCGATAATGACGGGGTTCGGCGAGAAACTTGCCGTTATGCCGGAAGGCAGAACCGTCGTGACAGAAAGAGCGACCGTAGTAGGTCCGCCTTTTCCACCCATCTGGACGTTTACAGTGTAGTTAGCAGCCGACCCAGGACAGACTGGGTTTGGATTTTGAGCAGCGGTGATTGTCAGTGCCGTATTCCCATCGGTAAACGTCGCCTGCGCGGTCAAGCCGGAGGTTTGCCCGATGGCGGTCAGTTGGAGCGTTGCGCCCAAGCAATCGTCTTCGCACACGTGCCAGGTTGTCTGGAAACCGCCCGCATCATCCGCGACGACTGGCCAGGGATCGTGGTCAGCCCCGGTGGAGGGCGTGCCGTCGGCGTGCAGGACCTGGCATTGCACCGTTTCGCCGGCCAGGAAGCCGCTGCCGGTGATGTACGCAGTGCTCCCGGGCGGGTAATCGGCCTGATCGGTGCTGACGGTGGCGGCGACCGCGGCGCTCTGGCCCAGAGCCAGGAGGAGGAACAACGGAGCGCACCAGGCGATAAGCCAATGCGCAGGCCGAGTACATTGAGTAAGATTATAGGGGTAAAGTGCAGTTTTCATCAGGGTCTCTTCGCGATTTGTTCTTAGGTTCATACTTCTAGTGCGCAAAATTGCGCCACGGATAATCCAATAAGAATTGGAAGAATTGTGGTTACGGCATCCTTGCACTATCGATCCCAATTACACCGTCCTATTGCAGACGGAGTCATGGAAAGCCTCCCCGGACAACACACGGGAAAACGACTCGAAACATCAATCCTACAAATCTCACGGCTGATTGCAAGCAAAATCTTTCCAGGGCTGAGGCGCATCGCTCGGGATGCGCCCGCCTTCCCATTCGGCGGCTCCAATCAACACCAGGCAGAACGCACCGGCCATTCGTGCGAACACCACGTCACAACCTGACGGAACTGCTGGCAAGCCGCCCGGGGATTCCCCGAAGAAAATTGCTAAACCTGGAAATTTCACAAGCGCCGTAGCCGCCGAGGTGAGGAGGCGGACTCCGTAGCCGCCGAGGTAAGGAGGCGGATTCGTGGGGAGTCGAGGGACTCCCCCTCCTCACGTCGGGGGCTACCACCGATCCGTAGCCGCCGAGGTAAGGAGGCGGGCTCCGTAGCCGCCGAGGTAAGGAGGCGGAGGTTTGCCGAACGGAGACGGTCCGCCTCCTTACCTCGGCGGCTACGTCGCGCGGCTACGACTTGACAGACCTCCGCGCGACTCGCATACACGCGCTGTGGACCCATCCCGGAAGAAGGGAAAACTTCCCCGCTTGGAACGACACCGCTACCAGGGGCACGCCGTGGTCTTCTGGACCAGCACTCTGGAGGAACGCGCCCGCGGCTGGCTCACGCCGGACCTCCACGCCGCGTTCCGCGAACTCATGCTCCACGCCGCCGCCCGCGAAAGGCTCTTGTGCCCCGCTTACTGCCTGATGCCTGACCATGTGCATCTCGTCTGGATGGGTTTGCGGCGCGAAACCGACCAACTCAACGCCATGAAATTCCTCCGCACATACCTGGCACCGGCGCTGGGGCACGGGCGGGAGTGGCAGCATCAACCCCATGACCACGTCCTGCGAGAAGAGGAACGCAGACGCAATGCCTTCGCCCGATTCTGCTTCTACACTCTGGCCAATCCGGTGCGAGCCGGCTTGGTGACGCGCGACCGAGACTGGCCGTACAGCGGGGCGATTGTGCCCGGCTATCCGACGCTGCATCCCCTGGCGGAGGATTATTGGGAGCTGCTCTGGAAGACGTACATGGCCGAACGCGAAGCCGAGCTGCCGCTTCCTCCCACGCCGCCGCTGCGCGACGCCCCGTGCCCGCCGACGTGAGGAGGCGGATTCCGTAGCCGCCGAGGTAAGGAGGCGGACTCCGTAGCCGCCGAGGTAAGGAGGCGGATTCGTGGGGAGTCGAGGGACTCCCCCTCCTCACGTCGGGGGCTACCACCGATCCGTAGCCGCCGAGGTAAGGAGGCGGATTCGTGGAGGTCGAGGGACTCCCCCTCCTCACGTCGGGGGCTACGAAAGGAATGGGTCCGCCTCCTCACGTCGGCTGCCAGGCGAACCAAGGGCGCCGCAACCGCCCGCGCTTCCTTCAACTCTTCTTCTGCGACCAGCCCGCGACGAACCCCAGGCCGGCAGGGTCAAGCAGGCCGGCCGTCGAACTGATGTTCACTACGTCGGCGCCTTCGCCCCAGGCGCACAGCTCCGGGTTGCTTCCGTCGGTCTCGAAGCCCAGCAGAACCGCGTCAGGCGCGGCCTCGTCAGGTTCGGAGCCCAGCAGGAGCGCCAAATACCCGGGATCGGTGGGTTTGAGACGACGGGCCATATAATAGGTAAAATCGGCAGATTGGGCAGCGAACTTAATGGCGAAGTTCGCACGCAATCTTCGCGCCAACCGGTCTGGAAAAATTTTCACCGAAAAGCGGTTTTCCTGTTGGCCGAAAAATTTCCTGCCGATATATCCTGCGGACGCCTTCCGCTGCGACCACACGGCAGCCCGGCCCTGATACGCGATGATCAATCAACCGCATCCAGAAACTTCGGAACTGTTGGGCGACTGGCACCCGCTGGTGCAGCAACTCGGCTCGGCGGAAGGATTGGTGTCGTTGAGCACCGCGTCGCAATCGCTGCGGCTGCAGAACGTCCACTCGACGGAAACGCTGCTGCGCTTCCTGGAAGCCTACCAGTCCCAGGTGTTGATCCCTTACGAACTGCCCGCCATCCAACGGGCCTTTCGCCACGCCTGCCGCAATGAAACCCGCGAACTGGTCGCCTTCGACCAGCAGTTGGCCGGGGAACCAGGCTTGAGGGCTTTCGCCAATGCCAGCCGGCGCGTCGGCCAGGCACAGATTCGGCGCCTCCGGCCGCTACGCGACCATCGCCTGATCCAACGCTACCTGCGGGCCGTCGAATCGGGCCTCGCGAATGGCTGGCACACGCTGGTTTATGGGGTCACGCTCTCCGTCTACTCGCTGCCGGTGATTCAGGGATTGGTGAGCTACGAACGTCAGACCCTCCTTGGATTCATTCACGCGGTCTCCCGAGCGCTGCGGTTGTCCGATGGCGATTGCCGCACGCTCATCGAACAGCTTGCCCCGACCCTGCCGCGCCTCTTCGAGCCGCTCCTCGGCGAGGAAGACGACCCGCGGCACAAGCACAGCTTCTAGGAGCCCTTCCAATATTGTAGCGATTGTAGCGGCGCTCTGTGAGCGCCGCTGTTCGATCAAAATCCTTCGGTCGATTCGGCGGTCACAGACCGCCGCCTTCAAAAACTGTAGCGGCGCTCTGTGAGCGCCGCTGTTCGATCAAAATCCTTCGGTCGATTCGGCGGTCACAGACCGCCGCTACAGGGCGGCCACATTCTTGAACGGGCTGTCAGGCTATTTCTTCGTCAGGCCGTTGTACGCGATCTCCAGCCAGCGGCTGTTGTTGATGAAACCGCTGCCCCAATCCTTGTATTTCTCCGGCACACCGGCGGCCTTCTGTAATCAGTAATCAGTAATCAGTAATCAGTAATCAGTAATCAGTAATCAGTAATCAGTTTTCAGTCAGTCTGTCGTTCTGCGCTCGGTCACTGAATACTGAAAACTGAAAACTGATTACTGATTACTGATTACTCCGCCAACCGGCGCAAAGCTCGAACTCCGCCCGCCGTTCCGCTTCAATACCCCGGCAGATGACGCGAATCCTCTTCATCACCGGCACCGACACTGGCGTCGGGAAAACGGTGCTCACGGCGTTGCTGGCGCAAAGCCTGCGCGCGCGCGGCCTGCGGGTCGCCGCGCTGAAACCGATCAGTTCGGGCGACCGCGCGGATGCCCGCGCGCTTCATTACGCGCTCGACGGGGAATTGACGCTCGACGAAATCAATCCGTGGCACTTCCGCGCCGCCCTCGCGCCACCGCTCTCGGCCCGGCGCGAGCGCCGTGTAGTGCGAAAGTCGCAAGTCGTCGCGCACGTCCGGCGCATCGCCGCGCGGTTCCCGGTGGTGCTCGTGGAGGGCGCCGGCGGGTTACTGAGTCCGCTGGGCGAGAAGTTCGATTCCCGCGACCTCATCGCCGCCCTGCGCGCCGCTCCGCTCGTCGTCGCTCCGAACCGGCTCGGCGCGGTGAATCAAGTCCGCCTCGTCCTCGCGGCATTGCCCCCCGCGGCGGCGCGGCGCGCTCAAGTGGTCCTGATGAACCCTCGCCATCCGGACTCCGCCACTCCAGACAACGCCGCTTTGCTTGCCGGGTTCGCTAAGCCGGACCGGATTCACTTCTTCCCGTGGCTCCCTCCGAAGGCATTGGAAGGAAGTCGCCCACTGCACGCCGCCGCGCGCCGAGTCCTCGAACGCATCGTCAAGCAATGGATGAAAACGGCCGGAGCCGCCGGAAGCTGAACTGGCCTCCCGCGCCAAGGGCGACGTGAAGAAGGCCGAGACGGCGCGTTGCTGCGGGGCATACGCCGATGACCCGACCTCAAATCGCCTGACGCCTGGCGATGACCAGCGCCAGTGACGTGTCTCAACTGACTGCGAAAGCAAAGGATTGTCGATCGTGAGAACCGAGCCCTTTCTGACCTACGCGAGTCTTGCCTCACAAGCCTGGACCCGACTAAACTGCAAGGGCAAATGCAGGCTTTGGATTCATCACGAAGTGCCGCCCTTGATTCTCCGCGTTACAAGGCGTCGACCGCATTTGCTGCGGAACGGAAACAGGAGTTGGGGCAATTTCTCACGTCGGGAAGCATTGGGGCATTCATGGCGTCGCTCTTTGGGAAGAATCCGCCCGAAATTCGCTTGCTGGATGCTGGCGCGGGAGATGGGGCGCTCATTACCGCGCTGGTGAAGGAGATGCGCCAATGGAGACGCCGGCCCAAGCGAGTTTCGGTTACGGCTTACGAAATCGACGAATCAATCGTCCCGGCTCTTGAGCGAACGTTGCTTTGGTGCCAAGCCGAGTGCGAGCAAAGCGGGATTCAGTTCTCTGCGGACTTGCGCAACGAAGATTTCATTGAAGTTGCGGTTCCGCTGGTTCGCGCCGATTTATTTGGCGCATCCAAAACGCCGTTCAACGCTGCCATTCTCAACCCCCCCTACCGCAAGATTAACAGCGACTCGCACGCACGTCGGCTACTGCGCGAAGCCGGCATCGAAACCAGCAACCTCTACACTGGTTTCCTTGCGCTCGCTGCCAAACTTCTTACTGAAAACGGCGAGATGGTGGCCATCTGTCCACGGAGCTTTTGCAATGGCCCTTACTTCAAATCTTTTCGGGAGCAGTTCCTTGACGCAATGTCATTGCGGCGGCTTCACGTCTTCGAGTCTCGCTCGGCCACGTTTCAGCACGATGAGGTCTTGCAGGAGAACATCATCGTCCATGCGGTCAAGTCGCCGGACAAACCACAGTGCGTCGTCATTTCCGCAAGCAGCGGAGCAGACGGCGGTAATATTTCGGAGCGAACGTGCCCATACACGGAGGTCGTTTCTCCACGCGACCCTGAGCGATTCATTCACCTTGTCACCGGCGAAACCGACGATGCCGTGCGCCAACAGATGGCGCACTTCACAACTCCGCTGGCGAAGCTCGGCTTGGAGGTCTCAACAGGGCGCGTGGTGGAATTCCGTGCAAAGCAGTTCCTTGTTCGCGAGTCACAGCACAACGCCGTGCCGCTCATTTACCCGTGCCATTTCAACAGCGGCTTCGTGCGTTGGCCGAAGCCTGGAGGACGGAAGCCAAACGCCATCCGGGACACTGAGCGCACGCAAGAACTGCTCGTGCCTGGTGCGATTTACGTCCTCGTCAAGCGATTCACAACGAAGGAAGAACGGCGGCGGGTCGTGGCCTGCATTTACGACCCGCATCGCATCCGCGCGGAGCGCGTCGGCTTTGAAAACCATCTAAATTATTTCCACGCGCGCAGACGCGGCTTGCCGATGGAGTTGGCAAAGGGACTCGCGGCGTTTCTAGATTCAAGGCTCGTGGATGTTTATTTCCGGCAGTTTAATGGTCACACGCAGGTCAACGCGACCGACCTGCGGAACTTCAGAAACAAATGCTCCAGGTTGGATAGATTCCTTTCGCGCGGGCGAAGATTTCGGATAGGCTCATCTCCAAGTGCTCGCGCGTGGCGGTATTTACGAGTACAAAACCGAATTGCTTTTTCAAGCTCTGCGCGACGAGCACTTCAGCAGCAGTGAGCGCGAAAAAGTAGCCAGCGAAGTCTGAGCGCAGTTTCTTCCGAGTAGATTTAACCTCGAAGACTTTTATTTTCTCCAAGTGCTTCTCGACTTCCGCCAACTCGTTCAAATCCAGAGACCCGGAGAGTTTGACGACATCGAACGCCTTCCCGTAAACGACCTTGCCCTTCTTCGCGAACGCAACGAGGAGATTCTGTCTTTCTCTGCCTGTCGGAATCATAAACCCGTCTTTCTTTGCGACGAGGATGGCCGCAGCCGCCTTTGCGGTTTTGTGGCCGGACTGGAACTCGACAACCAAATCGTCTTTCATGTGTTCATCCGCCTTTCGCTCGCCGCGCCCGGGCAAGCCTGACGGAATAGGCAGCCGCGAAATCTTCGATGCTCATCCCCAGCGCTTCACACACGAGAGCGGTTTCAACGAAGTCGAGGCGGCGCTCACCGCTTTCGTATTTGCTCACGTAGCTCTGTGGAACACCTAAACTCTTCCCCACATCCGCTTGCGTGAGATTCTTTGCGCTCCGCCTTTCCTTGAGGAGTTCGCGGAAGATGTCGTTGGCTTGGGAGTACGCGGTTTTCGACACGCGGAGATGATATGCGGCTTGCCACCGATAACCCAAAATGGGATACTCGTCGGACGCAAAGTGAAGCGCCGAATTACAGTCGCGGACGTTCAGGCTGCCCTCGACGGCTTTGTTCGAGACGGTTTGGTCCGTATTGCCTCGCCCGGCGCACCGGTTGACACCAAAAGCATTTCATACGGGTTGGGCCACAAGAGACCGAATTACCCCGCGCGACGCTTTCGTAAGCGCTCGGTGGAATTGCCGTCAGGCGAAACGGTGACGCTCTCGCCGGGCGGGCAGAATCCGCTCATCAAACAAACCATCGAGGAGTTCTGCCCGCGTTTCGCACCGGGCGCGACGGTCGTTTACATTGGCGACGCCGAAAACAAGTTCCTGCATCTGGAAGCCGCTTACCTCAAAGGCTTGGGCGTCGTGATTGCGCCGTCGGCAAAGATGCCGGATGTCGTGGTGCATGACACGAACCGCAACTGGCTGCTGCTAGTCGAAGCCGTCACGAGCGCGGGCGCGGTGGACTGGAAGCGGCGGAATGAACTCAAGGAGCTATTCAAAGGCTGCAAGGCCGGGCTGGTTTTCGTGACCGCGTTCGAGACGCGGCGTGCAATGCAGAGCTTTCTGCCGCTGATTTCGTGGGAAACCGAGGTTTGGGTTGCTGAAGCTCCCGACCACTTGATTCACTTCGACGGAGAGCGCTTTCTTGGGCCGTATCCGGACGTGACGCCGCCGGGGTAGAAATCTAAGCATAAAGCGCGAAATGTCAGAGAAGTACACACGGCCAGTCTAAGGAACTTTGTTCGAGGAGGATTTTCTCGTTCGGTCACTCGGGTCAATCGCGCATTCTGCCGACGTGGCGTTCACGGAATTGGTCGCCAACGCGTGGGACGCGGGGGCATCTGAGGTTCGGATAACGATTCCTCCAGACTACAATCAGGATTTGGTTGTCGAGGATGACGGCTGCGGGATGACGCCGGAACAGTTCAGAAAACGGTGGATGACGTTGGGCTACGACCGCACAAAACACCAAGGCAGCAAAGCATCAAGGGGTCCCGCAGAAGCGCAGGTTATTGAATTTCCAATTCCCGAGGCCATCCTCAGTCGGCCCGAATGGTCCGCATACTTCTCGCCGCGTTCACGGGTACCATCTACAATCTCCTGAGTCGCGGCGACCGGCGCGAGTCCGTCTTCAACGAAGACTTGCAGCGCCGTCGCGTCTTCGCGCCACCGACCTTTTGACCACGGATCGCCCGGATAACACGGATGAAACCGGGTTTCCTTGCCCATCCGTGAAATCCGAGCAAACCGTGGTCGAATTTCAATGCCTGTCCCGATTTCCGTTCCCACTCATTTGCGCTGGCTGTGGCCAAGGAAGTTGAAACATTTTTCATGCAATTGCCACCATTGGCCCGCCGTTGTCCTACCATGTGTGAGAGAATAGTCGCACGATGAATAGAGTCATCAACGGTTTGAATGGGCCCGCGCACCGCGCGCTCCGCGCCCGGTTCGGCACGGCGGGGTTTCTCAGTCTGCTCCCCCCGCCGGACATTGCCGCAGATAGCACGTTCTTCAGGGATATTCCCACTAAGTTTTTCGCCGCGTCATCAACGGAGCAGCATTCGCAAGTGATTGATAATCAACAGTCTGATGTTTTGGCCGCTGCGCGGCCGGGGCAGGCGGGACGCGTGCCCTGCGTTGGTTCACTCCAGCTTCTTGCGCGCCCGGCGCTTGGCGTCGAGCAGGCGGCCGGCGGTGGATTGTGGCTCGGTGGGCTTGGGGGGCCCGGCTTCGGGGCTTTTGAGATCGAGCGGCGGGGCTTCGTCGGCACGCCTGGGTTGGTCGGGAAGAATCATGGGCGTCTCGGGTTGGAAGAGTTCGGGGCGGGCTTCGGGGGCCGCGGCGGTTTTCCGGGCGCGCACTTCGTCGCGGCGGTGGAGCAGCGCGGCGAGCGATTCGTCGGCTTCGACGGGGCGCGGGACGCCTTTCCAGAAAAGGACGGTGCGCTTGACCGCGGCCCAGGCTTTTTCGAGTTGATCGCGTTCGAGGTGGATGCGGCGCAGAGCGACATCGAAAATGAACAGCAGGATCGCGAGGCGCACGAGCCATTCCCACCAGTCGCGAGGCTGAAACGTGAGCCGGCGGTCGTGGAGGAAGGGGTTTTGGAGCGGGTCAATCGGGTCGGCCAGAGCTGCAGGCGGTTCGAGAATCTTGCCGCCGCCGGCTTCGGCCAGGCGGCGCAGGAGCGGAAGGTTCGGCTCCGGGGCGTTGAACTCGGGCGAATAATTGATCGAAGCGGCGATGGGTTGAAACCCGGCAACTTTGCCCTCGCGCATCTCAGCAAGACCCATCATGTAGGAGCCGATTTCCTTGGTGGGAAACTTCGCCTCGTAACGGCCGGGGCCGGTCTGTTCGAGCCGGACCATGATGCGCTCGCCTTTGGGGCTGACGACGGAGGTCTGGAGATTGAGGAAATTTCGATAGTCGCCTTTGTCATCCACAGCTTCGACGAGGATGTGGCCTTCGCCTTTATCGACGGTGACTTCGGTCGTGAAGTCGGCGTTCTCGACGCGGCGAAGCGCCCACTGGGCGATTTGGGTCCAGAACTGGCGGAATTGGCCCCAGCTCAACCAGTTCCTGGCCCAGCGCGATTTGGCATCGCTCGTCCACGCGACGGCGCGGCCCAGTCCATATTGCCAGTGGGCCAGGAGCGGGTCGCCCTTGTCGGAAACGAGCGGGGTTTCGGCGCGGCCCTTGGGCGTGGTGCACACGTAACCCTGGAGCTGCGGATAGGCGCCGATGCCGCGGATGACTTCGGTGACCGCGGCGACCTTCGGGGTAAACGGCTCCTCGAAGATGGCGGACTTGAGGATCACGGCGGCTTCCTTGATGAAGATCTGGGGGAGTTGCGACGCGTACTGAACGTTGTAAAACCGGCCCCGGCCCAGCTCGGCCATCATCATCATCGTGTCCGGACCCGCGTGGCCGCTGATGAGCACGGTGCTGACGGTGATGCGCGAGCCGACGATGTCCTGCATGAGCTTTTGCGTGGGCGCGCCGGGGTCGCCGTCGGAGAAGACGATGATGTGCTTGAGGTTCGATGCGGATTTCTTCAGGGCTTCGTGGGCTTCCGACATAATGCCCTGGAAGCTGCCCAGGTCACCCTGGTTCATGCCGGCGACTTGCTTGCCAAGATCGGCCTTATTCGGGCCGACTTTGGTAAGGGGAAACAGCCACCGCTCGGTGCCGTCCCAGAGAATGACGCCCATTTCGTCCGTGGGCCCGAGCGCGTCGAGCACACCCAGGGCGCAGTCGCGCGCGACCTGGTTGCCATTGGCGAACTCCATGCCGTGCATGACGAGCACGACGGCGCCGCTGGGCAGGACTTTCTTGGAGTCCAGCTCCATGTTGACCGGCAAGGTGGCTTCGAGGGGCGTGCCGCGATAGCCGCCGGCGGCATAGGTCTGGTCGCCCCCGACGCAGACGAGGCCGACGCCGAAATCGCGCACGGCGCTTTCAAGCAGGCGCATGTTGTCCTGGCCAATGTCCCCGGCGGCCAGATTGCTGATGAAGATGGCATCGTAGCTTTGCGCCTCGGCGAGGGTGGCCGGAAGGGAGCTGAGCCCGGCGAGCTTCACGTCCAGTTTGGCGGAGCGAAGGGCGTCGGCGAGGTTTTGGTCCTGCAGAGGCTCATAGCTGACGATGAGCACGCGCGGATCGCCGCGGACATTGACGAAGCTGGTGGCCTTGTTGTTTTGCGGGACCTTGTCGCCGACGGCTTCGAGCGCGACGGAGTAAGTGTAAAACTCGGCCTGGTCCAGCGTCTGGGAAAAGGTGAAAAGATTCTTGCCGGGAGTGAGCTCGACCTTCCGTTCGCCCAGCGGTTGCTCATTGCGGTACAGGCGGACGATGGCGGTCTGTGCCTGGTCGGCCTGGACGAAGATTTTCGCCTCGAACGCCTGCCCGCGCTTGACGCGGTTGGGGACCACGAGCTTCTGGACGGAGACATCGTTCCCGCGCTCGACGCCGAGGGGGACGACGTCCACCGTGACGCCCAACGGTCGGGCCTGCATGAGCGCGCCCATCGCGTCGCCGAGATTCTCGTTGCCATCGGAGAGGAGCACGAGTCGTTTCTGGCCGGTCTCGGGAAAGGCCGCGGTGCCGAGCCGGATTGCGCCGCCGATGTCGGTGCGTTCGCTACCAACGACGGCGAGAACCTTCGTATCCTTGAGATCGACTTGCGCGCTGGCGGTGGATTCCAGCGCCGCGTCCGTGCCAAACACGAGCAGCCCGGCGCGGTCTTCCTTCTTTTTGGCTTCGGCAAAGCGGTTGACGAGCTTGCGCGCGGCCTCCTGTTGAACGGAGGGAATGGAGTCGGAGCGGTCGAGAACGAAGAAGACGTTCACGCCTTCCTGGGGTTTCTTCCATTGAAGCCCCGCCACGGCGAGCACCAGCAAGAGCGTGACGAGGAGGCGGACACCGAGCACGAGCCAGCGGCGCCACGCGGCGACCTGCACGTCCGATTTCAGCGCCAGCCAGATCACCCAGGCCCAAGCCAGCGGCAGGAGCAGGAGCCATTGGGGGTGGGTGAGTTGGAAATTCATGAACGACTCAGTGACCAGTAATCAGTAATCAGTAATCAGTAATCAGTATCCAGTATTCAGTATCCAGTATTCAGTTGAATTGCGGCGGGTTCGAGCGATCCAGGTCAAAGCAGGACGTCGCGTTACGAAACTGATTATTGAACACTGATTACTGAATACTCCTCCAATCGTGTCTCGCGGCGTCAGCATGGTCTCAGTGCCCGGACGGTATCCCGCCCCTGCCGAACTCGTCCAGCACACTTGCGGGCGCGCGGGCCGTGAAGAGCGCATCTCAAAATTTGTGTCACCGTGTGCGCATTACCCCCTCACCCCAGCCGTGTCCCTCCGAGTGGAAGAGGGCGAGGGCGGCGGACGTCGCGGCAGTTCGCTGGCCACGCGGCTGCCCCCGCACCCCGGCCCTCTCCCCCTCTGAGGGGGAGAGGGAGTCCGGTCGCGCCGTTGGTTGCGCAACGGTTAGCACCTGGCCGTTCGACGACTTGCGTCGCCAACTGCGCGGACTGACGGCCAGCGATTCCCCCTCTCCCCCTCGGAGGGGGAGAGGGCCGGGGTGAGAATTCTCCCAAGCAAAACTTCGCGTCTTGAACCCCTGAACCCTGATTCTGTGCGCCGTCGTTCTCCTACTCCTACTCTTACTCTTAATCCACTGGGCATGAAAGAGTCGAGAGTAGGAGTAAGAGTAAGAGTAAGAGTGGGGTTCATGGTGAGGGGTCAGGCGGTTCGTTTGGCCTGACCTTCGCAGAAAGATCGCATGAGCCCGGCCGTGAATTGGATCGGCGTCGAAGGCGATCCTCACGCCGGGTCAATACCGGACTAAAGACTACTTCGCCTCTGGCCTGCTGAGGAGTTCCAGCGCGCGCACCGTGGCGGCGTGGCGCGATTCGATGCTGCGCTTCTATCGCTTGGTATCCGGTTAGCGTAGCTGCGACCGTGAGGTCGCAAGCTGGATTCCCTAGCGCAAACGAAATCGACGCCGACGCGCAGCCTTCCCGCCCCGCGACCTCACGGTCGCAGCTACGCAGAAGACATGCGGCCTTCGCCGCTCCTATCGGCGGCGCACCAGTTTCTGTACGCGATGATTGCCCGAATCGGCCACGTACAGGTTGCCCCGCGAATCCAGCGCGATGCTCCACGGATTGTTGAACTCCCCCGGCTGGATGCCGGGTCCGCCGAGGATTTCGAGCGGCTTGTCCTTCGCGTCGAATACTTGGATTCGGCTATTGCCAAACTCGCACACGAACTGGCGCCCGTCGGAGTCCACGCGAACATCGTACGGATAACTGAACTCGCCCGCGCCGCGACCCGGCCGCCCATGTGACCTGAGCCACTTCCCCTCGCGAGTGAAGACCTGGATGCGATGATTGCACGAGTCGGCGACGCACACCGTGTCGCCCGGCCCGATGGCGAGCCCTTCGGGGCGGTTAAATTCGCCGTTGCCATCGCCCGCTCGTCCGAAGCTCACGAACCGCTTGCGTTCCTTTGTCGAAAAGCCCTGCACGCGGTCCACCGTCGTGTACTCGCTCACGAAGGCCTCGCCGCGCGAGTTGATGGCCACGGCGCGCGGCAGCACGAAATCGCCCCCGTGGGCCGCCGGCGCGCCCCATTGCTCGACCAGTTTGCCGTCGCGCGCGAAATGGTTCACGCGCTGGTAATGCGGCTCGACGAGCACGATGTTGCCGTTGGTGTCGGTGCACATTCCCTTGGGCTTGCCCAAATCAGTCTCCGGCATTCGCCATGAAAGCAGGAACTCCCCGTTGGGGGAAAACTTCTGAACCCGGCCCGTCATGTCTATCACGTAAACATTGTCTTCTCCGTCGAGCGCCACCGAGCGCGGTTTGTTGAACTGCCCAAGGGCGCTGCCTTGCGAGCCGATTATTTCCACGCGGGTGAACAATTGGCTCTCCAATCTCGTCCCGGTTGCCGGCTCGCGTTCGCAGCCCGTGCAGAAAAGCAGCAGCGAAAACCAGGAAAGCTGAAATGCCTCCCGTACCAGGAGCGCGGACAGCTTTGTCGGCGCGAAGCTGGGCGGCGTAAGATGACTGGCTTCCAGGCTGTCCCGGTTGCGCAGCGAGCCAGGAGGTTGGCAATTGAGGCCCGGCGTTTTCCCACTCCCGGAGGGAGATTTGAGAATAGCCGGGCAGTTCACTGCCGGGTTTGGATTCGGCGTGCCACAAGTCCCGAAGGGACGGATGAATCCAGCGAATATCATGCGTCTGCTTTTATTCCCAGTCTGTGGGAGACATTCTGCCGTCCCTTCGGGACGCAATGCCCCTGTTCGACACTCCCACCCTTGAAAGGGTGGGCTATTCTCGAATTTCCCTCCGGGAGACGCAAGCCCTCTCGAATCTTCATTGTTTCCCGCCCGCATTGCTCTAAAACAATATGCATCCGTTCGTATGCGGCGAATGTTTCACGCGCCCACGTTGCTGGCTGCCTTGCTCGGCAGCGCCGCCCTTTCGGCGGCTCGCGCCGGTGACGCGCCCGCCCCGCGCTCCTGGTGGGCCATCCAACCGCTGACCCGCCCGACCGTTCCTCTCACGCAACACGCAACACGCAGCACGAACCCGATCGATGCCTTCATCGAGGCCCGGCTCGCCGAAAAAAAACTCGCACCCGCGCCCGAAGCCGATCCTCGCACGCTGATTCGCCGGCTTTATTACGATCTCATCGGCCTTCCGCCCACCCCCGAGGAAGTCGCCTCCTTCTTGCGCGACTGGGATTCGTCATTCGTCATTCGTCATTCGTCATTCGACTCGCTCGTCGATCGACTCCTGGCCAGCCCCCGCCATGGCGAACGGTGGGCGCGCCATTGGATGGACGCCGTCCACTTCGCCGAGACGCACGGGCACGACCAGGACCGCATCCGCACCAACGCCTGGCCGTATCGCGATTACCTCATCGCCAGTTTCAACGCGGACAAACCCTACGCCCGCTTCGTCGAGGAACAAGTCGCGAGTGACGTTCTCTTTCCCGAGGACCCCCAGGCCATCGTCGCCCTCGGGTTACTGGCCGCCGGGCCTTGGGACGAAAGTTCGCTGCGTGACATTCGCGAAGACACGCTCGACCGCCAGATCGGCCGTTACCTGGACCGCGACGACATTGTGACGACGGTGATGCAAACCTTCACCAGCGTCACCGTCCAGTGCGCCCGCTGTCACGATCACAAATTCGATCCTATCTCACAACGCGACTACTACGCGCTCCAGGCCGTTTTCGCCGCGACCGACAAGGCCAACCGCCTCTACGACTCCGATCCCAAAGTGCATCAGCGCCGCCACGAGTTGAAAGCTCGACTGGCCGCTGCAGAAAAGGGCGACCGTGCCTTTCTCCTCAGCGCAACTTCGCAGCGCGCCGTGGACGATTGGGAAAAAGCTCGCGGCGGCCGCCCTGCGGAGTGGAAAACGCTGGAGGCCGAAACATTCATCTCGACCGCCGGCGCCACGCTCACCCGCCAGCCCGATGGCTCGCTCCTGGCCAGCGGCCAGCACGGTCCGACGGACGTTTATACGATCTCGGCGCCTGCGCCGTTCCGCAAGACCACCGCGGTGCGCCTGGAAGTTCTCACCGACGACAGCTTGCCGATGCGCGGGCCCGGGCGAGAATCGAACGGCAACCTGCACCTGTCCGAGTTCCAGCTCCTGGTCTTCGAGCCTGGCGCCAACGCCGCCCGTCGCATCGCACTGCGGAATCCCACTGCCGACTTCAACCAGTCCGGCTGGACGATTGCCCACGCACTCGACGGCAACGACAAGACCGCCTGGGGCATCCATCCGAACGTCGGCAAGCCCCACACCGCGGTATTCGAACTCGCAGAGAGCCTGTCGCTCGCGGACGGCGCGGCGCTCACATTTATCCTGAAACAACTTCACGGCGGCCACTGCATCGGCCGGCTGCGGCTTTCGGTGACGGACGCGGAGCCTGCCGCCCGCGCGGCGCTGCTTCCCGAGACGATTCAAGGCATCCTCGAACAACCCGCCCCGCAGCGCACGGAGGACCAGCGCGCCACGCTCGCCGCGTCCGTGCTCAAACAAGTTCTTGCCGCTGAACTCGCGATGCTCCCGGCGCCTTCTATGGCTTACGTAGGCGGCAGCGACTTCGAGCCGGATGGCAGTCTCAAGCCCGCGGCGGCGCCTCGGCCTGTCCACGTCCTGCACCGTGGCGAAATCACCCACCCCCGCGAAGAGGCCCGGCCGGGCGCGCTGGCGTGTTTGGAGGCGCTGCCGGCGAGCTTCGCTCTCGCCGACGCCGGCGATGAAGGCGCCCGCCGTGCCGCGCTCGCCCGCTGGCTGACACACCACGACAATCCGCTCACCTGGCGCTCGATCGTCAATCGCGTCTGGCATCATCACTTTGGGCGCGGCCTGGTCGATACGCCGAACGACTTTGGCCGAATGGGCGGCGCGCCGTCGCATCCCGAACTGCTCGACTGGCTGGCCGTCTGGTTCCGGGATGACGCGGGCGGCTCGTTGAAGAAGTTGCACCGGCTCATCGTGACGAGCGCGGCCTATCGGCGTGCTTCGGTCGTTGAAGCGTTGAAGCGTTCAAGCGTTGAAGCGAGTCGTGAGTCAGGCCGCTTTAACGCTTCAACGCTTCAACGCTTCAACGCTCCAACCCTTCAACCCTTCAACGACTCCACCGACCCCGAAAACCGTCTCCTCGCCCGCATGAACCGCACGCGTCTCGACGCTGAACAGGTCCGCGACGCCATCCTCCAGATCGCGGACCGGCTCGACCTGCGGATGGGCGGCCCGGGCGACATGCAGTTCGACCTCCAGCCAGGCATTCACGTCACGCCCCGCGTGGACTACGGGAAGTTCGACCTCGACGGCCCAGCCGGCCGCCGTCGCGGGATCTATCGGTTCCTGTTCCGCACGCTGCCCGACCCGTGGATGGAGGCGCTCGATTGCCCCGCCGGCGACCAACTCACGCCCGCTCGCAACAACACCGTGACCGTCCAGCAGGCCCTGGCGATGTGGAACGACGCGTTCGTTGCCCGCCACGCTGAACACTTCGCCGCCCGGCTCGAACGCGAAGCCAGCGGCCTCGACGAGCGAATCGCCCGCGCTTTCGAACTGGCCCTCAACCGCCCGCCGACCGCCGATGAGCGCCGCGACTTCGCCGACTATGCACGGCAGCACGGGCTCGCGAATTTCTGCCGCCTTCTGTTCAACAGCAACGAATTCATGTTCGTGAACTGAAGCTGGGAGCGCCGGCATCTTGCCGGCAGGATGCCGGCGCTCCCAGGTTTGGAGGGACGCGCCCTGACATTTATGAGATCGCTTCTAACCTCGCGTCGGCGCGGGGGCTGAAGCAGACGCCAGGGCGCCGGCCGGACGCCCGCGACGCAGCCGCGTTTCCACGTCGAGGAGGTGCAACCTGCATTGCGCCTCAAACGCCTCTCGCGTTTTTGGAAAGTCCTCCACGAGCTGGCGCAATGTCTTGCGGGCAGCCTCCTCGTCCCGCAAATGGCGCAATTGCCAGTGAGCGATCCGGGCGAGCCATTTCGCCAGCATTTCGGGCGGTTGTCCCGGCATGGCGATGAGCAGCTCGAGTTGTTCGACCGCCAGGCCGGCCCGGTCGAGTCGTTCGGCCAGCAGCCACGCGAAACGCTCCCGCGACGGCACATCATTCGGATCCGCTTCCAACGCGGCGACGGACTTGTTGGCTGCGGCGAGGGCTTCGTCTTTCGTCAGTTCGCCTTCGTGCGCGGACGGCGCAGCGGCCAGAGCGTTGGTGCGCTTCGGCAGCGCGATTCGGCGGGGCTCGCGCCGTTGACGAAGCTCCTCGGTCGAGGCAGGGAGCCGGTTGATTCGCAGCCGCGCCATCCGATCCAGATGCGTGCCAGGGAACTCCGCGCAGATCTTCTCGAGGGCGCGTCGGCCGGCCGCCGGGTCGTCCCCAAACTGAAGATGCCAGTCGGCCAGCCGGTGCATCGCGACGCCGACGTCCGACGGTGTGACGTTGGGCTGGCTGCAAAGCTCGCGCATCGTCCGCTCGGCGCCGGCCAGATCATTGAAGTGGCAGGCGTACAATTCTGCCAGCATCATCCAGCCTTGGAAATCGTCGTCGCAATCTTCCAATGCGCGAATCACCTCCCACTCGGCTTCGTCGTATTTGCCGAACTTCATCTTGGCGATGGCAGCACCGTAAATGGGTTTATTTCTCAACACGGTCCGAAGTGGCAATGCACCGTGGGCGATGGGCAGCAACCAAAGCGTCGCCGCGAAGCCCGCGCACATCCAGCCGGCGAAGTGGACCACGGCCCATGCCACCGGTAACAGGAGCACGCTCCAGGCCAGCAGCAGCACGCGCCATTGCCGCCTATTGGCCTCGGGTATCCTGACCGCGACGGACACGACCAGCCACGCCAGGGTCATCGCCGCCCAATAGGAGGAGATAACGATCAGTCCGAGGGCGCTGGCATTGACGGTGCGAGCTGCGGCGTTCGGTCCGAGTCGCCCGAACAGGGACGGCACACCTGGGAGTCCGCCCGCAACGTAGAGCACCCAAATCACCAGGGGCACTGCCAGACCCTTGATGTACCATCTCCAAAACCAACGCTGGCCGCGGCGGTAGTCTGCGCCCATCAGCCGCTCCACGTATTGCAATACGATCACCGTGAAGCCCGCGAGGACGAGGAGTGCGGCGAAGGCGGCCATGGAAAGTTTGAGAGTTGGCGGAGTGCGCTGAGAGTTGTAATGTCCACGTGCAGATGGCCCGTGTTGGGGGCCGCACAGAATCTCTGTCAGCCGATACAGTATGACAATCTCCTCGAGAACCCATCACGCGTCAAAGCCGGCGACTGCCGAGCACCGGGCGGGGTGGCTGCTGGCGGTCTTTCTGTCATTACTGCTGTGCGCCGGCTGTGCGACGGAACGATCAGGCACTGGGACTGTTGAAGGGAGTGTCCGCGCCGTGCTCGACCAGCAGGCGCGCCATTGGAACGCGGGCGATCTCGACGGTTTTATGCAGGGATACGACAACTCGCCGCGCACGCGGTTCGCCTCCGGTGGCGATGTGAATCTTGGGTTCCAGACCGTGTTCGATCGCTACCGCAAGCGTTACGGCGACCGCGCCGCGATGGGCACACTGACCTTCTCCGACGTCGACATCACCGTGCTGGCGCCCGACTCTGCCGTCGTGTTCGGCCGCTACCGACTCCAACGGGAAAAGGATTCGCCGAGCGGCTTGTTCACGCTGCTGTTCCGCAAGACCCGCGAGGGCTGGCGAATCGTCCATGACCACACGTCGGCGGCGGCGACGAACTGAAGCGCTTGATGAACGCAAACGCACAGAGATCGGGACCCCGGCTCCAGCCGAATGGGCTGGGACCGCCGGCATCCTGCCGGCCAGACACAACTCTCCGGCAGGATGCCGGCGGTCCCGGCGGTCCAGGCAATTCGCGTCGCGCCTTCCTCTCGCGCCTCGGCGCCGGGTTTGGCGGCGTCGCATTGGCGCAATTGCTCGGCCTGGATCGCCTTACCGCCGCCGAAGCAATCTCACGCACCACGCACCACGCCCCACGCCTCCCCCACCATCCTCCCCGCGCCCGCGCCGTCATCCAGCTCTTCATGAACGGCGGCGCCAGCCAGATGGACCTGTTCGATCACAAACCCGAACTGGCGCGTCGTCACGGCGAGAAGTTCGATCCGGGCGCCGGCTTGCGCGTCGAAGCCGCCACGAGCGAGCCGGGCAAGGTGCTTCGCCCGCAGTTCGAGTTCCGCCAGCACGGCCAGTGCGGACGCTGGGTGAGCAGCCTGCTGCCGCACCTTGCGGCGCACGCCGACGACCTGGCGTTCCTGATGGCGATGACTTCGCGCACGAACGTGCACGGCCCCGCCAGCTACCTGATGAACACCGGCTTTCTGCTGCCAGGTTTCCCGTGCTTCGGCGCGTGGGCCAGCTACGCGCTCGGCCGCATCGCGGATAACCTTCCAACGTTCGTCGTTCTGCCCGATGCGCGCGGCCTCCCCTACAACCAGAAAGGCAATTTCGGCGCCGGCTTCCTCCCCGTGCAACACCAGGGGACGGTCATCAACATGGCCGCGCCGGCGCCGATTGCGGACCTGGCGCCGCCGGCTACGGCGAAGTTTATCACGCCCGGCGCCAGCGCTGATGGCCTTGCGCTGCTCGAGAAGTTCAATCGTGCCCACTTCGCCGTCAACGACGCCGACCCCAGGCTTGAAGCGCGAATCCAGGCCTACGAACTCGCGGCGAAGATGCAGTTGAGCGCGCCCGAAGTTTTCGGCCTCGGCGGCGAAACAGAGGCGACGCGCAAGCTCTACGGTCTCGACGACAAGCTGACCGAGGACTTCGGCCGCCGCTGCCTGCTGGCGCGGCGGCTGATCGAGCGGGGCGTGCGTTTCGTGCAAGTCTGGAGTGGCGCCGCCGGACCGACGAACAATTGGGACAACCACGGCAGCATTCCCAAGGAACTCCCGCCGATGTGCGCCAGCACCGATCAGCCCGTCGCGGCGCTGCTCACCGACTTGAAGGCGCGCGGGCTGCTCGAGGACACCCTCGTGCTGTGGAACACCGAGTTCGGCCGCATGCCCTTCAGTCAGGGCAGCGACGGACGCGATCACAACGGCGGAACGTTCGTGAGCTGGATCGCCGGCGCCGGCGTGCGCGGCGGCGTGGCCGTGCGGCACGGCGGCGCCGAGCGGCGATTGACCGACGTGCATGGCGAAGTGATTCACGAGGTGCTGGCTTAGTCTTCCAAAACAATTGCATGGTGCATTCAACTCCTCATCCCTCACTCGTAAGGTGGGTTGCGCCGAATCCATCGAGCGCCTTGCCACACCGCCAGCGGTGCGATCGCCAGGGCCAGCAGCGTGACACACAGCGCGTTGACCTGCACCGTGTGGCCGTAGTGCAGAAAATTGAAGATGCGCAATGCGAGCGTTTCGCCGCCTGGCGGGTAGATCAGCACGAGCGTCTCGACGTCCCAGAGGCACAGGAGGTAGATCACGTACCACGCGGCGGCTGCTTGGGGCGCGATCTGCGGCCAGTGGACGAGGCGAAAGAGCGTCCAGCCGCGCGCGCCGCTCATTCGCGCCGCATCGGTCAGGTCGCGGTCCACGGAACGCCGCGCCAGCGCCACGCCGCTCCAGCCGATGGCGAAGTAGCGCAGCGCGAACATTCCCACGACGAGCGCCGCCGTCCCGTAAATCACGGTCTCGTTGAGCGCGGCAATCGCCGCTTGACCCAGCAGCACGCCAGGGATGAAGAACGGCACCCAGGCCGGCACTCCCAGCGGCAGCCGCCACGTGGCCAGGCCGCCGGCGACACAGACGGTCGCCGCCGTCGCCGCAAAGGCGAACGAGTTCCATATCACGCCGGGCGCGGCGCGAAACAGGTTCGGCATTTCGGCCCAGGTGCGGCCGCTGGTGGCGAGTTGCGCGAGGGGCGCGCCAAGCGCGAGGGCCATCAGGACTGCGGAAATGGCGGCGCAAGTTCGGAACAACGGGGAGCCGAGTTGACGCCGGACCAGGTCCGCGCTCGCGGTCCCCTGCGTCCGCGGCCACAGGATCTCGCCCCGCCGCAGGAGCAGCAGCGCCAGCAAGGGCATGAGCACCATAGGCGCGGCGGCGGTCCAGGCGCCGGTGTGATTCAGGCGCGTGGTGAAGGCCAGCCAGAGTTCCTCGGGGAACACCGGCACTTGCAGAATCACCGGCACGGCAAAGTTGTTCAGCGCCAGCACGAAGGTTAACAACGCCGCCTGTCCGGCCGCGACGCGCGCCATCGGCCAGAGCACCCAGCGCACCAGCGCGCCGCCCCGCAGGGCGGGGTCCACTTCCAATTGGGCGGGTTCGAGACGGTTCCAGGCGCCGAGCGCGAGCAGCGTCGTGATCGGCCAGTGGAGTAATGCCAACAAGGCCGCCGCGCCGCCGAGGGAATAGATGTTCAGCGGCAGCCAGCGTCGAAGCGCGCCGCTTTGCCCGAGCCAATCGAGCCACGCATTGGTGACGAGAAACGGCGGAAGTACCAGCGCGATGAGGACCGAGCAGAGCAGCACGCACCGCCCGCGTGAAACCCCTGCGATGAAGAGGGCAGCCGCGAAGCCGAACGTCACCGCAAGGAGAGTGGCTCTTCCGCTGACGAGAATGCTGTTCTTCAGCAGGAGCCAGTTCATCGTGCGCGGCGGGTCGGTTTCGGGCGCATGTTGGAAGTACCAACACGGCCGAGGTTGCGCCGGGCACGTAGGGCAGGCGTCTCGCCTGCCCTGCCGCGCCGAGAGGCGCGGCACTCCCAAGACCAAGGCCTCGCTTCCCTCCGCCGGGCAGGCGAGACGCCTGCCCTACTTTGGCGGCACTGGCAAGACCCGTCCGTGAGATTCATCGGCGGAAGATTCCTTTCAACTGCTCGGTGGCGGTTTCCAAATCGCGCAATAGCGCGTCCCAGTCGGGCTTGAGTGTCGGGTTTCTCACGTCAGTGGCCGAGGCGCCTTCGAGCGCGCCGTCGGCCACCAGGCGGGCGACCACATCGGGGCGCTGGAGGAACTCGAACAGGCGCTGCGCCGGATCCGGATGCGGGCAGTTGCGGATGACCGCGACGCTATTCGGAATCAGCAGCGTCTCGGCGGTCAGTGGCAAGGCGGTCAGTCGCGGGCCGTCGCGGTTTTCGGCGGCGATATCGTCCGAGTCGGTCAGCGCGAGAAGCGCTTCGCCGCGGGCGACGAACTTTGCGGCCATGCTGTTGCCATCGACGATGAATGGCTTGTTGGCCGCGAGCGCGCGGCACCAGGCGAGCCAGTTCGATTCGCCCCAGTGCTGGCGAAGCGCGAGCAAGTGCGTGGCGGTGGTTCCAAAGAGCGGATAGGCCAGGGCAACGCGGCCGCGATGGATTGCGTTCGTCAGTTCAAGCAGCGATTGAGGGGGCGGAAGATTCGTGGCGCCCGCGGCCATCGCAATGCGGCGGCTGCGGAAGCCGAAGGCGGCCCAGCCATTGGTCAAGCGGAACACGCCGCGGGCGGCCAGTTGTCGGGTGCGAAGCTCTTCGTTGCCCCAGAAGACGTCGCATCGCGGATGGTCCTGCTCGGCCAGCAGCCGGTTCGCCAGCCCGACGGTTTTCACCGCTTCGCTGTCATAGATGGCGCGGACACGGATGCCGGTTTGCTTCTCGAAGTCCTTCAGGATCGGCTCGGCATAGACCTGGTCCTGGGCGGCGTAGATGACAACGTCTGAGCCACGAGTTCGTGTCATTCTGGGGATCAATTGAGCCCAGACCAATACAACGCTGAGTAGAAAAATGACCGCACCAAACTGCCACAGCCGCCTCGCGACCTCGGACCGTCCGAAGAGATCCCTGGGCCAGTTGCCTGGGCGTTTGGTGGAATTCGCGTCCAAACTCACGCGTCGAGCATAAGGGCAAGGGCGCGGTCAAGCCAGTGCCTTGAATGAAACCGAAGGAGCCCTGCCTCTAGTCTTCGATCTTCCCATTTACCGACACGATGAAGGATGCGCCGCGCCTTGCCCGCGCAGCGGTTTCGATGATCTCGGGAAAGCACTTGGTCAATTTATTCGCTTGCGCCCAAAACGCCATGTCCGTCCAGCCCGGCTTGAGGAAAAAGATGGTGTGCCCAGCCTCCTGCCAGGCCCGGACTTCATGCGGGTTCCTCCCGATGCGAACATCGGCTGTGACGATGATCCAGTGCTCCTCGTCCGCCAGTGCATTCATCCAGCGCTCGTCTTCAATATTGCCGGGGAATCTCTCCTTCAGGTGGACAATTTCGTGTTCAGGTTGGACGAATACGTTCAATCCCTTGGCGAGTTTGGGAGCAAGGTTGTTATCGAAAAAGAATTTCACGCCGCGAGCGAGCGCTCAAACTCGACGGCTTCCCGCACAGCATCGGGGCTGATCTCATACCAGCGCGCCACTTCCTCCAACGTACTGTTGGCTTTGGCGCTCCTGGCCAACACCCGAGTCGGAATGCCTTCCTGGTAGATGCTGGGCTGGCCGAAATTTCTTTTCGGGTCCACCGCGACTCTGTGTGCCTTGCCCCGGGGCCACCAGCGCTCTAGGATTTCGCCTTCGCCAAACTCCAAATCCTTCAGAAACGGATTCAGGATCTCGGCGAAGACCTTCTGGCTCTCCACGATTTCGACCAGGCTCGGCTCGCCGGTTTCCTCGTGGAGCTGGACAAAGATCTCCCGGCCATCGGTCGCAAACTTCTGCGTGCAGAATGGGTGAGTCTCTCCGGTGAATCTTTCGGCAGCCTTTTCTCTGGCCTTATGGATCATGTCCCAACTCACGCCAGCCTTGACGAATGCGTCCACGAATTTGACCTCAATCAAGTCCAGGAACCCCAACGCAAGCGTGTTGTCGATGGGTTTGTACTGCCCGCGCCAAAGCGGAGGGGAGGTGTACCTCTTCTTCCGGGAGATGTAGCGATAACCTCTCAGCCAACGGCGGATGCGGCCAGTGGAAACGCCGGTGAGTCTTGCCGCTTCGGGCACAGTGTAGATTCCCGTATTAAGGTAGGCGATGTTTCCAGCAGGCACGCGATAATCAAACGCCGAATCGGGCTGTTTGCAAGAACGGAACCTGTCTGAAGAACGCAACTACAGGCGTTTCAGGATTGCCGTCGTCCAAAAATTGTTCATGGACTCGGCGCGCGGAGTGCGTCTATTTTCTGGCATACGATGCAAGCTGATTCGAAAAGCTCCTTTCCTCGTCGCTCCGGCCCGGCGTGGCTGGCCAGTGTGGCCGCGCTGACCGTCGTGGTGTCCGTTCTCGAAGCCGCCGGCGCCGGCGAACTCCCGCCGCCCGCGGCGCGCAAGGTCGATTATGCGAAGGACATCGAGCCCATCTTTTCCGCCCACTGCTATGATTGCCACGGGCCGAAAAAGCGGGAGTCCGCGTTGCACCTCGACACCCGGACCGGCGCGATGAAAGGCGGCGAGTCGTACGGCGACAAGGCCATCATCCCTGGCGACAGCGCCCAGAGCGTGCTCGTGCAAGCCGTGACTCACACGCACTCGGAGTTGAAGATGCCAAAGAAAGGCGAGCGGCTTACGGCAGAAGAGGTCGGCCTGCTTCGCGCGTGGATCGATCAGGGCGCAGAGTGGGGGACTTCCGCGACGGCGGTCGCGAAGAAGGACCCGTCGCAGCATTGGGCCTTCAAGGCCCCTTCGCGTCCCGCCGTTCCTAAGATCCGCAATCCGCAATCCGCAATCCGCAATCCGATCGATGCATTCGTCCTGGCGAAACTGCAGAAGGAGGGGCTCAAGCCTTCGCCCGAGGCCGACAAAGTCGTGTTGCTTCGCCGCCTTTACCTGGACCTGATAGGCCTGCCGCCGACGATTCAGGAAGTCGACGCGTACCTGGCCGACAAGTCTGCCGAGGCTTGGGCGAAGGGGGTCGAGCAACTCCTGGCGTCGCCACATTACGGCGAACGCTGGGGCCGGCACTGGCTGGACGCGGCGCGTTACGCGGACAGTGACGGCTACGAGAAGGACATGTCGCGCGAGATGTGGCCGTATCGGGATTACGTGGTGCGCGCGTTCAACGGCGACCTGCCTTACGACCAGTTCATCATCGAGCAACTCGCCGGGGACCAGCTGCCCAACGCCACGCAGGACCAGGTGGTTGCCACGGGTTTCCTTCGCAATTCGATGGTGAACATGGAAGGAGCCATCGACCCCGAGCAGTTCCGGATGGAAGCGATGTTCGACCGGATGGACGCCCTGGGCAAAAGCGTGCTCGGCCTGACCATCCAATGCGCGCAATGCCACAATCACAAATACGACCCGACGACGCAGGAGGAGTATTACCGGCTCTTTGCCTACCTCAACAACGACCACGAGGCGCGGCCGGTCGTTTACTCACCCGAGCAGCAGATGCAGATTGCGAAACTCCGCCGCGAGATGGAGGAGATCGAAGAGGACCTCAAGCATCGCGCGCCGGACTGGGAAAAGCGCATGTCTGAATGGGAAGAGTCGGTGAAGAATCACCAGCCCGAATGGACCGTCCTGACCGGCCTCGAACAGGAGGGCGACAAGTCGCAGCGTTACGAACTGCTCAAGGACGATTCGCTTCTGGCGATGGGCTACGCGCCGACGAAGTTCACGCAATGGTTCCGCGTCACCAACGACCTGAGCGACATCACGGGCTTCCGCCTCGAACTGCTCAATGATCCGAGCCTTCCATACGGCGGGCCGGGGAGGGCGTTCAATGGCACGTGCGCGTTGTCCGAGTTCAACGTCGAGGTCACCGACCTCCAGGCGCCGACCAACAAGGTGAAGATGAAGTGGGCCAGCGCCAGCGCGGACGTCGAGCAACCGGAGCGCAAGCTCGAAAGCAACTACGACGACAAATCCACCAACGCCCGAACCACCGGCCCGATCCAATTCGCCATCGACGGCAATGACAAGACGGCCTGGGGCATCAACGTCGGTCCCAGCCGGCGCAACCAGGATCGCAAAGCCGTGTTCACCGCCGAGAAACCCGCCGGCTACGGCTCGAACACCTACTGGCGGATCGGGCTGAACCAGAACCACGGCGGCTGGAACAGCGACGATCACATGAACAACAACCTCGGCCGCTTCCGCCTCAGCACCACCAAAGCCGGCGGCGAACTGAAAGCCGACCCGTTGCCCAGAAAGGTCCGTGACATTCTTTCGAGTGTCTCGCCTGACCGGCGCAGCCGCGTGCAGACCGCGACCGTTTTCAGTTACTGGCGCACGACTGTTCCGCAGTGGAAGGAAGCCAACGCGCGAATCGACAAGCTTTGGGAGGAATGGCCTGACGGAGCGACCAGCATGACGCTGCTGGCTGGCAAGGATCGCATGACGTCCGTCCTCAAGCGCGGCGATTGGCTAAAACCAACCACGCGCGTCGCTACCGGCACCCCGGCGTTTCTGCACCCGCTGCCGAAGGACGCGGACGCCTCGCGCCTCACGTTGGCGCGCTGGCTGGCGGACAAGAAATCTCCGACGACGGCCCGCGTGTTCGTGAACCGCGTCTGGCAGGCCTACTTCGGTTCGGGCATCGTGAACACTTCCGAAGATTTCGGCATGCAGGCCGACGCGCCGAGCCATCCGGAGCTGCTCGACTGGCTGGCGTGCGAGTTCATGAGCCCCGTTGAATCGTTGAATCGTTCAACCGTTAAACCGGAAAACCGCCCCGGCCAGTTCAACGCTTCAACGCTTCAACGCTTCAACGCTTCAACGAAACCCTGGTCCATAAAGCATCTTCACCGTCTCATCGTGAACAGCGCGACTTACCGCCAGACCAGCAAGGTGTCGCCGGAACTCTTCGCCCGGGATCCTTACAACCGCCTGCTCGCGCGCGGCCCGCGCTTCCGCGTCGAGGGCGAGATTGTCCGGGACATCGCCCTGGCAGCCAGCGGCCTGTTGAATCCGAAGATCGGCGGGCGCGCGGTGATGCCGCCCGCGCCCGAGTTCCTGTTCCAGCCGCCCGCCAGCTACGCGCCCTTCCCGTGGAAGAACGAAGAGAGCGACGAGAAATACCGCCGCGGCCTCTACACGTTTCGCCGCCGCTCGACGCCGTATCCGGCGCTGCAAACCTTCGACGTGCCCAACGCCGACTTTTCGTGCGTCAAACGCCAGCGCAGCAATTCGCCGCTTCAGGCGCTGGTCTCTTTGAATGAATCGATCTTCGTCGAGTGCGCCCAGGCTCTGGCCCGCAAAACGGTCGCGGATGGAGGCCGAACTGACGCGGACCGGGTTACCTACGCCTTTCGCCGCGTCCTGGCCCGCGCGCCGGATGAGGTCGAAAAGAAGGAACTGCTGGCGCTTCTGGACAAGGAGCAGCACCGCATCGCCGAAGGCTGGCTGAACGCGAGCGAAGTGTCGACGGGCAAGCCGGAAGTTCCCAAGGATCTGCCTGCGGGCGTGACGCCGGCGCAACTGGCGGCTTACACGGTGGTTTCCCGCGTGCTGCTCAATCTGGACGAGACGATCACGAAGGAGTAATGTTGGAATTCATGACGCCGTTACTCGATCTGCCCGCTTTCCGCCGGCGCGTTCACCCTATGTCGGTCGAAACGTACCACCGCCTCGGCGAAATGGGGGCGCTGTCGGAAGACGTGGAATTGCTCCGCGGCATCGTCGTGACCAAGATGGCTAAATCCCCGCTGCACGAATTCGTGGCCCAGGTGTTAATGGAGCTGTTGCTTAAGCTTCTCCCGCCTGGCTTTGTTGTGCGCCCTGAGCGTCCCCTCACCCTCGGTGACTCCGAACCGGAGCCCGACTTGTCCGTCGTGAAGGGGCGTCCCCACGATTGGGTGCGTGCGCACCCAACCACCGCCGCGCTTGCAATCGAGGTCGCCGTCACCAGCGTGGACATTGACGAAGGCAAGGCCGCCATCTATGCCGAGGCGGCCATTCCGGAGTATTGGATAGTCCTGCCCGAGGAGCGGCGGGTAATCGTTTGCCGCGAGCCGGCGCCAGAGGGGTACCGGTCCAAAGCCACATTGAACGAAACGGACACTTTGCGCTGCGCCAGCCTGCCCGGCGTGGAGATCGCCGTCACCGCGCTTTTTCCGCCGCGGCCATAGCGCTTGGCCTGCATTATTCACCGACGATTGTAGCCGCCGACGTGAGGAGGCGGACGACCTGTGCGTGCATCCTCTTCCGCCTCCTCACGTCGGCGGCTACAGTCCGTCGGATTTTCAAGTTCATGGTGGCAAATGGCGGTTAGTAGGATGGCCATTCCCGGATTTGCGGGGAATTTGGGCGGGAATAGACTGGAGGGCTGGCGCGTCGCACCGGGTGGCACCAAGTGCCCGGGTGGATAGAAAGTCGAACTGACGGACAGAAACATTTTCATGGACCGCGACGAAAGACTTTGGAGTTGCTCCGGGAACAAGGATTCGGCAGAGCGGAAGCGTTAAATGGGGTGAAGACCCCACCAGCCTTGGTGTTGATTCCGGAAGAAGGATTCGACAGCGTGATAGTAGAACCATACGAACGACCAAGAAGAGAGGTGTTTATGAAATCACAAACGACGCAACGAAAGCCCGGACGCATTGGCCTGCCGGCGGCGCGCGACACGCAGGCGTCTACTCGGTTGGAACTGGCCGCGGTGCTTGCGGCGCTGGGGGTGCTGGCCCTACTGGCGCTGCCGGCGCTGGCCAACCAGCGCGAGCGCTCCGCGCGCGTTCTGTGCGTGAACAACCTGCGACTGGCGGGGCAGGCGTTCCAGCAATGGGGCACGGAGCACGGCGGGCGGATGCCGTTCCGGACGCTCTGGTGCGAAGGTGGGACGCAGGTGACTGGGTCTGGGTCCTGCCCCGTGGGGACTGCGCTGCCGCCATGGTTCGGATTGAACAACAACTCCTGGTTCCAGTGGAGTTGGATCTCAAACGAACTGCGCACTCCTAAGATTCTGGCATGTCCCAGCGACGCGCAGAGGCGACCGGCGAACAACTGGGGCATAGGTCCCGACGGCGGGTTCAGGAATTTCAACTACCAGAACCATGCGGTGAGTTATCTCCTGGGTCTCGATGTGTTTCCCGAGCACCCCGACGCCTTATTGGCCGGGGATCGCAACGTGCGCTTCAACGTGTTCGGCCAGACGTGTTCGTCTGGTATCAGTCCATGCCCTGGATTGACCCGAGGCCCGGTCGGCTCATTTGGAATCGGGGGCGGGCTGCACGTCGAGGCGGGCAATTACCTCTTCACCGACGGGCGCGTGGAAGAACTATCCAGCCGGGCCTTCGTGGCGCGGTGGCTGGCGATTTACGGCGCGCAGGATAATGGCGCGGCCCATTATCTGGTGCCGTGAAACCGCCAAGGAGTTGACTGCCATGAAAACGATTTTCTTTTCCGTTCTCTGCGCGCTGGCGGCGGTTGCTCTCCCGGCGGGAGCGCAAACCAGTGGCCTTGTCTCAGGCTCGGCGCGCTCCAGTGCCACGGGCGGGGGCGGGTCCTATCAACCGGTGCCGAGTGCGGACGGCCGATTCGTCGCGTTCGTCAGCCAGGCGAACAACCTGGTGACGAATGACAATCTGGCGCCGTATTTGGATGTGTTCCTTCGTGACCGCGTGGCCGGCAGCATCACCCTGGTCAGCATCCGCGCCGACGGGGCCGGGGGCGGCGATGACAACAGCGTGGGACCGACCGTTTACTCAGCGGTTGGACCGCCGCGATTGGCGCGTCCACTTCGCCGATGCTCTCCACAAACGGCCGCTGGGTCGTGTTCGAGAGCACGGCGGCTAATCTGGTCGCCAACGACACCAACGGCGCATCGGACGTTTTCCTGTTCGACCGCATGACGGGGTCGAATTCGCTCGTGAGCCTGAACGCCGGCGGCAACGGCAGCCGCGCCGGCGCCAGTGTCTCGCCCGCCATCACGCCGGACGGCAGCCGCGTGGCCTACGTGAATTTCACGAGCAACACGACGCCGGCTATTAGCCATGTTTTCGTGCGCGACCTCCAGGCCGGGACGACGACTTGGGCCAGTTCCAACGCGCCCGCCGATTTGCCCGGCTACATAAGCGCCCTCAATCCAGTCCTCAGCGCCAACGGCAGCTCTGTGTTTTTTCACGCTTATAACACGAATATGACAAATCTCTACCGGTTCGACCTCGCCAGCGGCACGCAGGCGCTGGTGAGCGCGTCGGCGCAAGCCGGCTCAGTCGCAGCGTCGAGCGCGGACGGTCGTTACGTGGCGTACGAAGCGACCAACGTCGTCTTTATCTGGGATGCCCAATCCGGCGTCAGCACGCCGGTGAGCGTTGACAATGGTGGATTGCCGGCGCCCTCCACCGCAGGGCCGGCCCGGCCGGCCATCTCCGTGGACGGCGCCAAGGTTTGTTTCCTCAGCAATGCGGGGAACCTGGCCGCCGAGCCGGCCAATGGCGTGGCGCAGCTTTACCTGCGGGATCTGGCGGCGGGCTCAACGACTCTCTTGAGCGGCGATACCAACGGCGCGACTTCCGGCGACCTGGGCTCGATCGTTCCGGCGATGAGCGCCGATGGAAACGTGGTGGCCTTCGAGAGCACGTCCAGCACGATGGTCGCTGACGATTTCAATCTCGCCCCCGACGTATTCGTGCGGTACGTGGCCTCCGGCACAACGGCGCTGGTTTCGGGGCGTGATGGCGCGTTGCCGTCGGTCACGGGCGCGGCACAGGCAACGGTTTATCCCAACGCCATCAGCGCGGACGGCCGTTACGTGGCGTACGGCAGCCTGGATAACGCGCAGTTCCCTGGCGACACCAATGGCGTGCAGGACATCTTCGTGCGCGACCTGTTGACCGGCACGGTGGAGCCGGCCAGCGTGAGTTCCACCGGCGCGTTCACCAACACGTTTCACAGCCTCAATTGCGTTCTTAGCGGGGATGGTCGGCACGTGGCCTACGTGGTGAGCAGGCCGGGGTTTCCCGGCTCCTCCGGCATCTTTTGGCGCGATCTGGATGCGGGCGAGACGCGAGTGATCAGCGAGCTGCCCGGCAGCTTCCCTTCGGCTGTGAGCGGAGCGCCAACGATCAGCGTGGATGGCCGATGGGTGGCGTTCCAGACGACCGTGCCCGCCAGCTTATTTGAACCCGGCATCTCCGACGGAAACTCGGCCAGCGATGTTATCCTATGTGACATTTTGGCCGGGACCAACTACGTGGTCAGCCGCAGCGGTACTAATCCTGGATCCACGGACAGCGGCGCCTCGACCGCGCCGATTCTAAGCCAGGATGGCCGATGGCTGGCGTATCTTAATTACCCCCCGGCGTCCGGTTTCGGGTATCTCCTCTATGTCCGCGATCTTCAGTCTAACGTCACGACGCTCGTCAACCTTGCGCTGCCAAGACCTCCCGGTGACCCTGTGCCACGCTGCGACGGGGGCGTAACGTTTAGTGGGGATTCCAGCTTCGTAGCCTTTAACTTCGTGGATCAGACTCCAAGCCTGGAAAGGAACAAAGTATTCGTCTATGATCTGCTGCTTCAAACGGGCGCAGTGGCTTGCGTCGCGTGCCGAAATCCCTCACTGAGCGGGGATGGCCGTTATGTCGTGGTCGAAACCCGCAATAATACACCGTCCGACATCATTCTGTATGACCGCCAATCCGGCGTGACGAATCTGATCAGCGCGATTGCGGTCTACGCGTACATTGGCCCATCCTACTCGCCATTGATCAGCAGGGACGGCCGGTTCGTTCTCTTCGTCAGCCGAGCTTTGAGTATCGACGCGGCGGACACCAATCGCCTGCCGAACCTCTACGTGCGCGACCGGGTTCGGGCTACGACGATGGCGTTACGCATCGGCCTCGATTCGGGCCTTGGGAACGGGCCATCCTACACGCCAGTGATGTCGGCAGACGGACGAACGGTCGCGTTCGCCAGCTTCGCGAGCGACCTCGTCAGCGGCGACTTCAACGACCGGCGTGACGTGTTCACGGTGCGGCTCGGCCACCCCGACACGGATGGCGACAGGCTGGATGACGATTGGGAAGTGGCGTTCTTCAACGACCTGTCGCGGGATGGCAGCGGCGATTTCGATCAGGACGGCCAGAGTGACCGCGCGGAATTCCTCGCCGGCACGGACCCTACCAACACGGGGTCGGTGCTCCGGGCGCTGACGGTCAGGCCATTGTCGGGCACGGCCGTGACGGTGTATTGGAACGCCGTGCCGGGCCGCACTTATCAGGTGCAATACAAGGACAACGTTGCGGCAGAATGGACCACAATCTCCGGCCAGGTCACGGCGACCTCCACGACAGCGTCCACGTTGGACATCGGCGCGCCGCTTCCGGCGCAGCGTTTCTACCGCGTGGTGCTGGCACCGTAGCAGACCGTTGAAGAACTGCATCCTCTCTTGAAGCTCGTTCAGAAAACGGGCGGCACCGAAGCGGCGGTCTGTGACGGCCGACTGGAGTTTGGACAATTCAGGCCGGCGCTTTCCATCTCCCGGAGGGAGATGGTGGCCTAATACCCTCCCCTGAGTGGGCAATAGGAGACGGAAAATGTCCAACCTCCAGGCGGCGGGCTGTGACCGCCGAGAAAATCCAAGGCCGTTGGTAGGCCTGCGGCGCTCACAGAACGCCGCTACAGTTATTGAACGGGCTGCCACCCGGTCCCGACGCCGGCTCAATCCGCAGTGATGAGCTTTTCCCAGAGCTGCTCGTTGCGGAAGACCTTCTCGAGGAATTGCTGGCCGTTCTCCTGGGTCGGAATCTCGGGATTGGTGGTGAGGAACAGGGTGAACGTCGTGCCGCGGCCCTGCTCGGTGCGCGCTTCGATTCGCCCGCCGTGGTGGTGGACGATGAAATAGCAGGCCATGAGGTTGATGCCGTATTCGGCCGGCGTGTCGGCGCGGATGACGAACGGATCGAAGATCAGCCGCAAGGCTTCGGCGGGGAGCCCAGGGCCGTTGTCCTTCATTTCGACCTGAATTTCGGACTCTTCCGGGCGCGCGCCCGGCCGGGTCGAGGCGGTGAACGTGATCGTGGCGCCGACCGGCAGGCTGACCAGTTCGTCCTGGATGAGCAGCTCGAAGAGGCGCTGGAACTTCGGGCGGTCCACCTTGAGCGCGGGCAGCCCCGACGGGATCTGGTTGGTGACCTCGATTTTCTTCGCGGCGATTTTAGGGCTGAGTTGGGTGACGATGTCGCCGACGAGTTCGTGAATGTTCACCTGATCGGGGAATTGCGCGGAGGGCGGTTCGGACGCCGTCCAGAGATCCCTCAGCAGGCTGTTGATTCGACAGAGCTGGGACTGGACGTGGTGATAGTAGTCCTTCCAGAAATCCGGATTGCGCAGCGCATCCACGTCGAGGTTCTCCTCGCGCAGCTTGCTCGGGGCCAGGTCCAGGAACGTTTTCACCGCGACGAGCGAGTTGCGGATGTGATGGCTCAAGCCCGCGGCCATGAGGCCCAGGCTGACGATGCGGTCGGCGATCATGGCGTTGCGAAGCACGCACGTTTTCTCGCGCAAGAGCTGGTCGCGCTCGCGCTGGACCATGAAAAATTCGAGGCCCCGCTTGAGGGTCGCCTCGATCTGCGGCGGATCCCAGGGCTTGGTGACGTATCGGTAGATGGCGCCGGTGTTCACGGCGGCAATCGCGGCGTCCATGTCCGAGTACGCGGTGACCAGGATGCGGATCATGCGCGGGCGGAGTTGGCGGGCCCGTTCGAGGAGCCAGACGCCCTTCTCGCCGGGCATCCGCTGGTCGGTCATGAGCAGCGCGATGTCGTCGGGGTGCTGTTCCAGCGCTTTGAGGCCCTCTTGCGCGTTGGACGCCGTCAGAATGCGGAACTGCTCCTCGAAGGCGCGCGCGAAGTACTTCAGCGACTTCTCCTCGTCGTCGACGTAGAGGATGGCGAATTTCTTGTAGTCGTATTGGGGGGCTTGCATGGATTCCTTTCCGGGCTGGATCAGGGTTGGGCTGCGGCGGGTTCGGGAGTTTGGACCGGGAATTCGAGCGTGAACTCGCAGTTCTTTCCGTGCTCGCTTCGGACGGCAATGTGCCCGTCGCAGTCCTGAACAATGCGGAACGAAATACTCAGACCCAATCCCATGCCTTCTCCCACGTCCTTGGTGGTGAAGAACGGGTCGAATATCTTGTCGATGATCTGCGGATCGATGCCCGAGCCGTTGTCGCGGACGCTGAGCACGCTGCGCCCGCCCTCGACGCGGCCCGTGATGGTGATGGTCGGCCGCTCGCCGTTGGAGAAGGACTTCCTGGCGAGGGCGTCGAAGGAATTCTGCAGCAGGTTCACCAGCACCTGGATGAGCTTGTTCTTGTTGCCCCGGATGGTCTGGCCATCCGCGAGACTCGTCTGGATGACGATGCGATCGCGCGACTCGTGGCTCACGAATCGCAGCGCGGAAGTGACGACCTCGGCGACGGGCACCTCATCGAACGCCTCCATATCCGGATGGGTGAAACTGCGCAGGTCGGAGACGATGATCTTGACGCGGTCCAGGCCGTCTTCCACGTCGTGCAGGATCTCGGCGTAGTCGGCCCGCTGTTCGGGCGCCAGGTGCTTGGCCTTGTTGCGCAGCGTGTAGAGGCCGGTCGTGGCGAAGTTGAGGGGGTTGTTGATTTCGTGAATGATGCCGGCGCTGAGGCGGCCCAGCGAGGCGAGCTTCTCGTTTTGCACCAGTTGCGTCTCGGTTTCCTTCAACTGCTCGATCGTCGATTCGAGCGTGCGGTTCTGTTTGGCGAGCTTGCGCTGGTAATGGTAGGACTCGACGAGGTTCTTGACGCGGACGTGGAGTTCGGTCGTCGAGAAAGGCTTGGGCAGGAAATCGCTCGCGCCGGCCTTGAGCGCGGCCAGTTTGGTTTCCTCGTCGGCGCGGGCGGTGAGCAGGACGATGGGAATGTTCTGCGTGGTCGAACGCTCGCGCAGTTCGCGGCAAGCCTGGAGTCCGTCCTTTTCGGGCATCATCATGTCCAGCAGAACGATATCGGGCAGGAACTGCGCGGCCTTCTCGATGGCCTGCTGGCCGTCCACCGCCTCGAAGATCTGGTAATGCGAGCCAAGCTGCGACTTGAGGAAGCGCAGCATGTCCGGCTCGTCATCGGCAATCACGGCCTTGGGCAATTGGCTGTTGCGCGCGGTGTTTTCCACGGGGCGCACGGCTTCCTGCACGGCGGTCATCGAGGGAAACAGCTCGGCCCGGCGGTAGAGGCTCGTGATCCATTCTTCATTGCCCACGTTGGCTGGCGCGGCGCCGTTGGCGGTCCCGGACGCGGCGGACGGAACCAACCCTGCCCCGGCCGGTGTCTCCGCGACCTGCGCGTCGGGGTCAGGCTGAAGATAGGGCAGGCGGATGGTGAACGTCGTGCCCGCACCTTCCTTGCTCTCGACACTCACCTTGCCGCCTTGCACTTCGACGAGCTCCTTCACCAGCGACAGGCCGATGCCGACGCCCTGAAACTTGCGGCGCGACGAGTCGTCGGCCTGCCAGAAGCGGCCAAAGACATTCGCGAGGTTTTTCTCCGAGATGCCCATGCCGGTGTCGACGACCTGAAGCACGAGTTCCTTGTCGTCGACCCGGCCCCGGATTTCGACGCGCCCGCCGGCCGGGGTGAACTTGAGGGCGTTGAACTGGAGGTTGAGGATGATTTTTTCCAGCTTGTCCCGGTCCACCATTACGTGGCCCACGCCGGGCTCGACGATGGCTTCGAGTTTGATATGTTTGTCCTGCGCCATCTGACGGGCGGCGCTGGCCAGGCCGCGCAGAAAATCCTCGATGGCGACGGGTTCGCGCCGGACCTGCATGACGCCGGAGTCGAGGCGCACGAGGTCCAGCAGGTCGTTGATGAGCTTGAGCAGGCGCATGCCGTTGGACTGCATCGTCACCAGGAGTTGCCGGGTCTCCTCGTCGAACGAACGGCCGAAGCGGGCGAGGATGTTTTCCAGCGGCGCCAGAAGCAGCGTCAGGGGCGTGCGCAATTCGTGGCTGATGTTGGCGAAGAAGCGGCTCTTGGCCTCATCGAGCTGGACGAGTTTCTCGTTGGACTCCTCGAGCTTTTTACGGTTGGCGTCCAGTTCGAAGCGCAGGGCGAATTCGCGGAAGCGCTGTTTTTCGGCGAACCAGGTGCCGACCACCACGATCACGTCCATCAGCGCGATGAAATAGAAGTTGTTCACGAGCACTCCAACTCCGGGAGCGGGCGCCCAGCCATGGAACGAATGCCACAATCCCGCGCCGACGTAGATGAGCAGCACCAGCAGCACGGCGACGCAGCTCTCGAGCACCGTCCAGTGCAGCACGGCGCCGACGGCCAGAAGGACGAGGTTGAGGCCGGCGTAGTAAGGGGAGGCGAAGCCTTCCATTGTCGCGATCATGCCGGCGATGGAGACCACGGGAATGAGCGGCACGACGACCCCGAGCCACCGGGCGCTGCGCTTGCCCAGTTCGCTGTAAAGAAACGCGAGGATGATGCCCGCGGCCGCCGACGCGGCCAGGCGCAGGTAAAAGAACGGCCAAAGCTGATCTTTGTAGACAAAGTAGTCGAGCAGGCTGCCCGCCGGCATGAGGGTAATGACGAGCATGCAGCCGACGCGCGTGTTGGCGATGCGCTGCTGGTGCGCATAGGCGCGGAAGGCGCGGAGCATTTCGCCCGGATCGACCGCGGGAGCGGCGTTGGCGGCGGGGTCAGGCACGTTCGGGTTTGCGAGCTTCGAAGTAGACGTTGACGCCGGTGAGATCGGATTTCACGGAAGCGGTTTCGGGGTCGGCGCGGTCCGGGCGCAGCGCGGCCAATTGCCGGCCGTCGCGGTAGATCAGGTTCCACTCCATCACGAAGTCCATGACAAGCCGGCGGGGGTTGGAGGGGTCGACATTCGTCGTGAGGAACAGGCCGCCGGGCTGCACCCAGTCGTAGAGGATATTCGAGAGGCGGTGACACATTTGATCCGAAAGATAGTCGAACAAGCCTGCGCAGTAAACAAAGTCGAACTGGTACTCCGGCGTCCGCTGGACGCTCCGGGCGGCTTCCTTGAGGATGCTATTGACCGACTTCCTGGTGGTCTGGAGCGAAGTCGTCCGATGGTTCAGCCGCTTGGTTTCCTCGAGGCGGGCGCGTGTGTAATCGAGGGTCTCCTCGCTGAAGTCCAGCAGCGTGAAGTGAGCGCGGTCGGCAAGCGGCTGCGTTTCGATGAATCGATGCACCTCGTGCGCTGAGCCGCAGCCCAGCGAGAGCATGCGCGCCGTGCGGCCGGCACTGGCGGCGCGGACAGTGACGTCAATGATGCGCTGCTGGAGATGCTCGATGCGGTTGCGGTGCGCCAGGGCAGGGGGCTGTTGGAGGAACCAAAAGTTCATCAGCTTCGCGAAGAGCGAACCGCCCTCGAAAGGGTCGCGCAGGATCATGTTCACCATCTCGTAATCCCCGGCGAACCCGAGCGGTTTCTGGAACGTGCGATAAAGGAACGGCGCGCACAGCAACAGCGGATGGAGGTGGCGGCGGGAAAAGGCCCGGTGGATCGGGCGTAATTCCGGCTCCAAGCGCCGGGCGATCTCCTCGAAGCGCTCGAAGAAGCCGGTCAGCGCGCTGGTCGTGTGCGAGCTGAGGCCGCGGGCAATGTCCTGCTCCAGTTGCACGCGGTCGGCGGAAGGCGACGAGCGGATGCCCAGTTCAATTTGCTCAAGCCATAACCTCAGGTCGGTCAAAAACGTCTGCATGTCGGCGATGAGCACCTTGAACTCGGGCTGAACGCGGTAGATCTTTTGCCAGTGTTCGAGGAATCGGGTGAACGCCCCCTGGAGCGTCGCGGGATCGGCCGCGGCCAGTTCGCCTTCAATCCAGCCCTCTTCCAGCGTCGCCTCGACGACCAGTTGGGTGCCGGTCAGGACGATGTTGAGCACCACGGCGCGGCCGGAATAAACCATGTGGTCGTCGAGCCGGAGCTTGAACTCGGGCAGCACCTCGGAGGTGCGCAGCAGCAGGGAGGTGTTGTGCAGGACCAGGACGGCCAGATTGCGGGTCAGGTGCGTGACCGGAGCTTCAACCTCAAAGCCTTGACTGCTGAGGAAGCTGGCTGTTCCGTAGTTCGCCACGGCCTTCGGGCCGTCCAGGGTATCCATCGCAAAGTCTCCGATTACCACGAACCGTGCCTAAGTCAACAGCTTGAGGGATTAAGCGCCATCCCGGTATCCGTGCTTCTGCGGATAATGGAGCGGCTCGCGGGCGCCCCAGCGCGCAGCCCCATTGCCGTGGAACCAAACAGGCGAAGCACGTTCTTGCTCTTAATCTTACTCTTACTCCTACTCCTCCGCTTACTCGTATGCTCAGTCCCATCAGGAGTTTGGAGAGTAGGAGCAGGAGTAGGAGTACGGAGGGGGAACGACGACGCCGGGGAGTTCGCTCGCGCTTCATTCAACAGCATGAGTAGCCCTGAGCCCGGCCTTGGCAATGGGATCCAGCACTCGATCATAGACCTTGACCTGCCCAACTGCCGCGAGCCAGGACACCTGCGGGACCCTCACGGGCAAAGGCGGCGGGCAAAGTGGCATTTCCTGCCGTGAAGCCGGAAGAATTTGCCGGGTGAACGCTGGGCCGGGAGGCGGCTCGGCGACTGCTGGGCGCGGATTCTTCGGGCTGTCGCGGCTGGTTCGAGATCTGCTAGGTTGCGGGCGGGGCCGAACTGTCCGCACGGATTGCGGCAAGGCGGGCGACAACTCGGAACAGCAAAATGAAAACGGAAATGGATCGTCCGACAATCACTCCTTGCGCCCGCCTGTTGTTCTCGGGCTTGTCCGCGTGGCTGCTATTGGCGGCTGCGCTGCTTGCCCTCCAGCCGACCGCGACTTGGGCGTTGGGTTTTCGCATCCCGAACCAGGACGCGGCCTCGACCGCGCGGGGCAACGCGTTCACTGCCACCGCCGACAATCCCTCGGCGATCTACTACAACCCGGCCGGCATCACACAGCTTTCGGGGCAGAACATGCAGTTCGGCCTCCACGTCATCTCGGTCAATTCATCCTACAACGGCCCCGGCGGGATCCATGCGGAGTCCGAGTCCGAAATCCAGCCGGTGCCGCAGCTTTACTACACGCGCAGCCTCCCCGACAGCCGCTGGTCCTACGGCCTGGGGATCTACGCGCCGTTCGGGCTGAGCATTGAATGGCCGGACGATGCAAGCTTCAGCAAGTCGGCGCTGGAGGGCGACCTGATGACGGTCGCCGTGAACCCCGTCGTCGCTTACAAACTCACCGACACGCTGTCGATCGCCGCCGGGCCGAGCATCGATTACTCCCGGGTCAAATTGCGCCAGGGCATCCCGGCGCCGGTTCCCGGCGAGGTGATTTTTCGGGGCGACGGATTCAGCGCCAGTTTCACCGCGGGCCTGCTCTGGCAACCACACCCGAAGTGGTCTTTCGGCGCCAGCTACCGTTACTCGTCCAACATCGAACACGAAGGCCACCTGCGTACCCAGGACACCATTCCTGCCCTCACAGGCCGGGTCCCCACTAGCGCCGAGTTGCAGTTTCCCCAGTACGTCCGCGGCGGGGTCTCGTTCCGGCCGACGACGAATTGGAACTTCGAAGTCGATTTCGACTGGACCGACTGGGACAACCTCAACTCAGTCACCTTCGAGGGCAGCAGCAAACTGTTCGGCACAGACTTCGTTTTCCCGTTGCACTGGGAATCCAGTTGGCTGGCTCACCTCGGCGCAACCCGTTACCTGAAGAACGGCTGGTGGGTGAGCGCCGGCTACTTCTTCAGTCAGAACTCGACCTCGGAAAAATATTTCAACCCGGTCGTGCCCGATACCGACCTGCACGTGGGTAGCCTCGGCTTTGGCCGCAAAGGCAGGACATGGAGCTGGGCGCTCTCCGGCCAGATCATCACCGGCCCCGATCGCGAAGTGAACAACAGCGTCTTCACGCAAGCCAATGGAAAGTATCACTGGTTCAACCAGGCCGTGAACGCTTCCATCGCCTATCACTTCTAGGCCGCGAGATTGTTTTGCTTCCGCTTCTGCGCCTCGACGGCGCCCTTGAAGAATCGGTGCACGCCAAGCTGGCGCACCAGCCATTCGCCCGCGCGCGGGAAGAGCGCGATGAACGCGAACAACGGCCGCACCGGCAGCGGATTGATGATCACTTCCGGCAAATCCTTCTGAATGGCCCGCACAACGGCGCGGGCCACGGGCTCCGGCGGCGAAGTCCCGAGCGTCCAGGGCGCGGCGCAGCCGGTGTCCTCCTTCAGGCGCGCGTAGATGCCGGCTTCGATGAACCCCGGGCAAATCACCGACGCGCTCACGCCGGTTCCCCGGTACGTGGCCCGGAACGATTGCGTGAAGGCGACCAGTCCGGCTTTCGTGGCGGCGTAGGGCTCCTGGTAGCCCGGGCCTGCTTTGCCGGCCAGTGAGGAGATGTTCACTATGTGACCGGCGCCGCGCTTGAGCATCTCCGGCAATACGAGCCATGACAGACGCATCGGCGCTTCCAGGTTGACGGCCAGGATGTCCTTCAGCCATTGCTCGGGCAGCTCGTGGAAGAACGAAGAAAGCTCCACCCCCGCATTGTTTACCAGCACGTCGATGGCGCCGAACTCCTGCCGCGCCCGCTCCAGCGCCTGAAGCCGCTGTGCATCTTCACGCAAATCGAGCGCCAACGCGACGACCTTCCGCCCCTTCTTTGCAATCTCCTGGCGCAGTGGCTCCAACTCCACACCCGGGTAGGCGACCAGCACCAGGTTCATTCCCGCTTCGGCCAGCGCGCCGGCCATGTAGACACCCAGTCCGCCCGACGCGCCGGTCAGGACTGCCGTCCGTCCATTCAGGTCTTTCATAGATGTATCGATGCGCCATCCGACGCACAGACGGCTGCATCGTAGTCGAAGCATACCCCCGGCCAAAAGCACTTTTCTCTCGCCAATCTGCCCCCGCGCCGTAAAACACCTCCCTTTCGATGAACGAGCAAATCGTCATTCTGGATTTCGGCGCGCAATACACGCAGGTCATCGCCCGGCGCGTGCGCGAGTGCAGCGTTTACTCCACCATCATTCCATTCGACACGCCGGCCGCGAAAGTCGCCGCGCTGAAGCCGAGCGGCATCATCTTGTCCGGCGGCCCGGCGTCGGTCTACGCCGAAAAGGCCCCGCTGCCGGACCCGGGCCTCTTCACGCTGGGCGTGCCGGTGCTGGGTCTCTGCTATGGCGAGCAATTGCTGGCCCATCTGCTCGGCGGCAAAGTCGAGAAAGGCCTGAAGCGGGAGTTCGGCAAAGGCACGCTCACGATCCAAGACCCGGCCTGCGCCCTGTTCCAGGGCTTGCCCCCGGAGATTCAGGTGTGGAATTCCCACGGCGACAAGCTCACGCAACTGCCGGAGGGCTTCCAAACGGTGGCCACGACGGAGAACTCCCCCTACGCGGCCATCGAGCATCGCGCGAAGAAATTCTTCGGCGTGCAGTTTCATCCCGAAGTCGCCCACACTCCGCGCGGCAAGGAAGTCATCAGCAACTTTGTCCATGGTGTCTGCGGCTGCGGCAAACAATGGACGATGCGCGGCTACATTGACCGAGCCGTCGAGGAAATCCGCTCCCAGGTCGGCTCCGAGCGCGTGCTGCTCGGCCTGTCGGGCGGCGTGGATTCGAGCGTCGCCGCCGCGCTTCTCCACAAAGCCATTGGCGACCAGCTCACGTGCATCTTCGTCAACAACGGGCTGCTCCGCGCCCGCGAAGCCGAGGTCGTGCAGGAAGTCTTCGGCCGCAACTTTCAGGTCAAGCTCCAATACGAGGACGCTTCGGCGCTCTTCCTGAAGAAGCTCCGTGGCGTCACGGATCCCGAGCGCAAGCGCAAGGTCATCGGCAAAACGTTCATCGACGTTTTCCAGTCCGCGACGAAGCGCGCGGGCCAGGCCAGGTTTTTGGCGCAAGGCACGCTTTACCCCGACGTGATCGAGTCCGTGCCCATCGATGGAAATCCGGCGGCGCTCATCAAAAGTCACCACAACGTGGGCGGCCTGCCCAGGAACATGAAATTCGAGCTGGTCGAGCCGCTCAAATGTCTCTTCAAGGACGAGGTGCGCCAGCTCGGTCTTGAATTGGGTCTGCCCCAGGAAATCGTCTGGCGCCAGCCCTTCCCCGGCCCCGGCCTGGCCGTGCGCGTGCTGGGCGAACTGACCGAGGAGAAGCTGCGCATGGTTCGCCAGGCCGACGCCATCGTCCTCGAGGAAATGAAATCCAGCGGGCTCTACTACAAGATTTGGCAGAGCTTTGCTGTGCTGCTCCCGTGCCGCAGCGTGGGCGTGATGGGCGACGAGCGTACCTACGACTACACAATCGCCGTGCGTGCCGTGGAATCGCAGGACGGCATGACCGCCGACTGGGTGAAGCTGCCCTACGATTTGCTGGAGAAGCTGGCGACGCGCATCATCAACGAGGTGAAAGGCGTCAACCGCTGCGTTTTCGACATCACCAGCAAGCCGCCGGGGACGATTGAGTGGGAGTGAGCCCTGGCCATCGCGACGCACCATCGGAAGCCGGCGGAGGCCGGGGCGGCGAAAGCAATCTGAGGCGCGCCTTAATCCCCGGCTTGCCCGTCTGCCGACTTGCGGAAATACTCCCGGCAGGCTTATTGTATGCCCGATGAAACTGCGATTGGACCTGCCGGAGCACCTGACCGACCAGGACATCCTGGAGGAAGTGCTGGCGAACAATCACCGCTACAAGCCCGAGCCGCTTTTCTCAAAAACGGGAGTTGGAAGCTTGTCATCGGCCTCAATCGAGGAGCGTGCGCAAGAGGAGGCGCGCAGCACGGCGTTAATCGAGAGACTCAAGAAGCGACAGCGGGCGAGTGGGAGGAAAAACGAAACACCGTCCTCTCCCTCGGAGAAACCCTAGACTTCCTGCGGCACTGCCATCGGCGGGCGCCCTTCCTCTTCTTTAACGGCATTTATCAGGCTTTGAGGGCTGAAGGCCTGTCCTGTGACAGCCTGGGCTGAAGCGAGTCTGCGAGCGGAGGCCCAGGTCAAGGTCACCCACACCTTCTCCAAGGCCTGAAAGGCCGTCACTCGGCTCGGCTTGGGGGTAACGCCCTTTCAGGGCTGGGAAGCCCTCTGCGTAGCGGACCTGGGGCTGCGCGCTGCGCGCTTCACCCCAGGCTGTCAAATCCCAGGCTTTCAGCCCGGAGCGCCGCGGGTCGCTACGCGCTATTCCGCAGAAAACAGCGAGGAACCTTTTCGGAATTCCTTCCCTCCGATCGAAATTCATATACAAATCGTCCTTTCTCGGTGTCGTTAATGCTGAGACGACGAAGCATGCCGCATGAACAAAATCCATCCGCAAGGTTCGGCGCCTCACAGCGCTATTAGCCAGTCCCGCTGGGCTCGGTTCATTGTCGCTGGCTGCGTGCTTCTCGTTCTGCTCGCGCTTCTCCCGCGCCGGGAGCGCGACAAACCGGGCACGGACCCCACTTCCACGATTACGCCAGGGCAAGTCACTCCCGCTAATTCGGCAGACGGGAAGCTGTGGAGTGAGCGGCTGCGCCGCTCCCGATCCATCGCGGCGCCTGCGCCCACAGCGGAGGAGATCGTCGCTGGCAAGGTCCGCGAGTTTGGTCGAGCCCGCCGTGAAGTGGTTCGGGCGATTGCGCGTCGCACGCAAAAGGAGATTCCTCCTGAAGTTGAAGCATTCTTCGATGCCATCGAGTCGGGGAATTGGCAGGAAATCGAACGGCTGGGGAAGGCCCTGGGTAGACGATCCGGCCAGTATGAAGGCTCGACCCATTGGGAAGAACTCAACCCCTTCTGGCCCGCCGTGCTCGACGCCTACGGCGTGGCCGAGCAGGCCCATCTTTGGCCCGCGCAAAAGCTCCTCGATTATGGCAACGCCATCCTCGACTCGCTTCGTCCGGGGATGGTTTATGTGGGCGGCACGGACCCCGGCCGATGGATTCCCGAACTGCTGAACGAAACCAGCGGCGCTGAGCAGCACATCATCGTCACACAGAACGCCTTTGCCGACGGCAGGTATCTGGAGTTCATGCAGACGCTCTATGGCGATCAGTTCGCGACGTTGACCCAGGAAGATTCCAAGCGCGCTTTCGACGAGTACGTCGCCGACGCGCGGAAACGGTTCGAGCACGACCAGCAATTTCCCGACGAGCCAAGACAAGTGCGGCCCAGTGAAAACATCCGGATGGAGGATGGGAAGTTTCAAGTGACCGGCCAGGTCTCAGTCATGGCCATCAACGAAAAGATGCTTCACATGCTCATGGAAAAGAATCCCGACCTGGCGTTTGCCATGGAAGAATCGTTTCCCTTCAAGTCCATGTTCGCCAGCGCGACACCGCTCGGCCCGATCATGGAACTGCGCGTGCAGGATGAGCAAAATGCGCTGACCAGCGAACGGGCTTCGCAGTCCGTCGATTACTGGCGCACGATCGCCCGGCAATTGCTCTCCGATCCGGAGGCCACGGATTCTCGTGACGTCCGTTTATCCTACTCCAAGCTGGTTTCCAGCCAGGCCGGCCTTCTACTCGAACGCGGCTACGTTGCGGAAGCCGAACAAGCCTTCCGTATCGCCAATGAAATGGCTCCGAGCAGTCCGGAAGCCGTTTTCCGCTACGTCAACCTGCTCGTTGAGCAGGGGCGGTACCAGGACGCCATGCCGATAGCACAGAACGCGGTGAAAATCGAACCGGAGAACCAGCAGTTCCGCAATCTGATGGAGGAGTTGAAGAGGATGAACAGGAAGTGAGCCGCCCAGCGCTGTCTAGAAACATTCTTTGATGCGCCAGACCGTTTCTCCGCACCCTCCACGCACGGGTAATGTCGAGGAACCAGGCTGCACTGAGGGTTAGCCGACAGCGTGGGATCCGATAACACCAAGGATGATGGATAGTGTGACCAGGAGAATCAGGGCAATCGCGATGTATCGAAATTTCCGCTGATAATCCGCAATCTCATGCTCTGCCGCCAGGACGCGGGAGGGCCAGAGCACCCAGGAGGCAAAGCCAAAGATGCCAACCGCAAGCAAAAACAGGATGGATTTGGAGATGATGCAAACCGTCCAACCTGCCGAGTGCCTGCCAGCGAATGGCAACAGGATGACGCCTGTCGCTGCAATGAGGCCGCAACCTCCAAGCACCTTCCAACGAGCCCCGGCCGCAACAAAGGTCAGAAACTGCTCAAACTGCCGCGTAGTCTGAAAATAAGCACGCGCCCGCGGGTGGAGAACAACCAGGCTGTAGAGCATCGCACCGAGCCACACGGCGGCAGCAACAACATGGAGAGTGAGCCCGACTCAGAGAAGCTTTTCGAGCGTCGCTCGATCAAGATCGCCGGCGAGCACGTAAACGTTTTCGCCCTGGGCCCAACTGACGGTTTCCCAGTTTCCGACATGGACGAAGTGCGTCTCCTCGGGGCGGGGCGGGTTGGGTACAGCGGCGCGCGAGATCACGAGCAGGTGAACGGCTTGGTGGCCGTCCACCAGAAAGCAGATCAAGCCGGCGGGCCTGTTGTTCCATGTCCACGTGCGGCAGCCGATGGCCGGGAGTTGTTGGAGGCCGGCGGGAATCTCCAGGCCGGTGACGCCCCGGGTCTGCGCCAGCCATTGCTGGAGTTCGTCGGCCTGCTGGCTGGTAAAGCTGAGTTGGATTCGGCCGTCGAGCCGGCCCACCATTTCCTGCCGGTAACTGGCGAAGCTGACAGCACGGCGCGCGTTGGACCACCAGACCGCCGCAACGGTGGCCAGCAGCGCGACCGACGCCGCCAGCGCCAGCCGTTGAACGAACCTGCGCCTTCCAACGGACCGGGAAACGTCAGCGCGAGCCAGAATCGAATCGCACAACCCGTCGGGGACAGGAACGCACGCGAGTTTCGAGGCGATGACTCGGTCCAGCGCCTGTTCGGCGGCAAACTGAGAACCCACTTCAGGATCGCTTCGCGCCGCATCCAGTGCTTCGGCGAACTCGGGCTCTTCGGCGTCGGCGCCATCGGGTCGGATTGACTGGAGGACGAATCTGGCTTTGTACTTATCCATGGACCCTTTCCCTGGCGGCCACGCTTGGCCGCACTGCCATGACCCGTTGCCTGCGCTCGTCCTCCTCGACACAGAGAAGGTGGCGGAGTTGTTCCTTGCCGCGCGCCAGCCGTGACATCACGGTGCCGGTGGGCACCTCCAGCGTGTCGGCAATTTCTTTGTAGGTCATTCCTTCGAGATAAAATAGCGCCAGCGGCGCCCGAAACACTTCATCGACCTGCCTCAGGGCTTGAAGCACCGCGCGGCCATCCATCTGTTCGACCACTTCCGGCGCGACGTGAGGCAATTCCTCGTCCGTTTCGGCCACGGTCACCTCGACGTGAGCGAAACGCTGCGCGTGCCGGCAATCGCTGAGGAACTCCCGGTGCAGCGTGGTCAGCAACCACGACCGGGCCGCGCGGGCCTCACGAAGCTGCTCTCCCTTGGTGGCCCAGAGATAAAACGTTTGCTGAACCAAATCAGCCGCCGCCACTTCGTCGCGCGCCAGGCTCAGTGCGAAGCGGTACAGCGGCGCATAATGCGCCCGAACAAGTTGTTCAAACTCTGTGTCCGCCACAGAGCGCATCATGCCGAAAGGGGTGGAGAATGCCAGCCTTTTTCCATCCGCACGGATTCGGGCGATGGCGGGCGCGGGCAGGGCCTATTCAAGATCAGAACCCGCCGAGCCGATGATCTCTTATGAACTCGACGAAAAACGAGCCAATCCGTCTGAGCGATAGCGAAACCGAGCTCCTGACGCGGGCGCTGGCCGAAGCGCAAGAGCAGGCGGAAGGTCCCCGGGCCGTCGAAAGCGATACGCAGCTTTTCCGGCGCACACCGGAGGATCGGACCCGCAAAGCCGGCAATACGCAGCAGGTTCAGGGCAAAAGCCACACCATGGTCCTCTAACGCCTTCGGACCTGTGCAACAGGCCTGTCGCGCATTGCATTCAGGAGCGGGGCGGACAGCCACCGGCTGCCTCTGGTCGTGGTGGCAACTTTTCGCGGCCACAGGCAGGCTGCGGGCGCCCGTTCAGGAGGCGCGGCTGCGTCGCTCGGCGCGGAGCGCGTGCTCGTAGCTCTCGAGCGCTTCGCGGTGGCGCTGCAGCTTGTTACAGATGCCGCCTTTGTAGAGGTAAGCCACCGTGAGCGCGCCATCGAGCGCGATGGCCCTATCGTAACACTCCAGGGCCTTCTCCCAATTTTCCATTCTCTCCAGGGCCAACCCGCGGCGGAGCAGCGCTTCGGTGTGGTTCGGATCCAGCGCCAGGATCTGATCGAAGCACTCCAGGGCCTGCTCGGCCTGATCGAGGTTCAACAGCGCCTGGCCTTTGCCCAGCAGCAGGCCGGTGCGCGATGCGGCATCGGCCGCTTCGCCCACCTTGCGCACGACGGAGGCCTCCTGCGCTGGAAGGGGACTGATATTGATCGCCGACACCGGGCCCAGGGTCTCGACGGGTTTTGGCGGAATGACGGCTTTGCTCGATTCGATGGCGCCTGGCTGCGCGGCGTGCTCAAGTTCGAAGATGCGCTTTTGGAGGTGTTCGATGGCGTGCTGGAACCGCCCGCTGGCTTGTTCGACGGCGTTCGCGTTGACGCTGACCATATCGCCCGGCCCGAGGGCGGGCACCGGCGGGCCCGCCGCGTACACCACACCTCGGGTTGTGCTGTGGGCAAATTCGGAAAACCGGGTGAGGGCGCGCATGAGCACGGCGATGATGGACATCAGCGCCACCAGGCCAACGCCTGCAAAACTCGCGACGACGATGAGAATGGTCCGGTTCGAGTTTTGGATGACCGCGGCTTGCTGGCGCTGCAATTCTTCGATCGTCGGCGTGAACCTGGCCAGTCCGGCAGTGATGGCCGCGGTGTTGCGGGAGGCGGCGGCTTCGATGTCGCGGCGGAGTTGCTCGATGGCCTCGCGCGTGAGGCTCATTTCGGCGGTTCCGTTCGTGCCAGCCACCTCCGCGCCCCCCGCCGGTTTCGCGACCACGGCGTTCGTGGTCGACTGCGAGATGCCCGCAGCGCTCCCGAGGACCAACGCGCAGAGGCCAAGGATCGTATGAACGCTGTGGGAGAAGACGCGGTGTTTCATGAGTTACCGGAACGGCGCCGAAGTTAGAAACCCACGAAGTGGATGCAAGGGCAAAAACGGAGCGGGCCCACGGTGGGCTTATCTGCATACGACCCCGATTTCTCCCTTTCCCGCGATGCGGAAGCGGGAAGGGCAGGGGAGTTCTCTCCCGGAGGGAGATTTGAGAATAGCCCGGCAGTTCACTGCCGGGTTCAGATTCGCCATTCCTCAAGTCCCGAAGGGACGGCTGAAACCAGCGAATATCATGCTCCAGTTTCCTCCCTCGGAGAACGGAGAGGGAGTCCTCAGGCGGCGAATGGGGGCAGCGTCAAGATGCGTCGCCCGCAGTCAACGGCTCAGCGAAATATCCGGGCTGGCCGTTTGACACCGCCCGAGGGATTTCTTAGCGTCCGGCCCTGCGACTGAACAACGAAATGCCTTCTATGAAATCTCGTTTTTTCGCCCTCACTCTCCTGGCCATCCTGACTCTGTCGCTCCTTGGCTGCGGCAAGTCCGGCAGCGTCAGCGTCGATGCTTCGCCC
>WNGA01002190.1_pt1 | contig 52300 bp, 39 predicted proteins | sample 5400061 | NCBI WGS metagenome assembly WNGA01 (sample SAMN13153366, study PRJNA577476) | soil metagenome | isolation source: 100 cm soil or saprolite under grassland replicate 2 | place: USA:California | collected 2016-06-15
GTCACCAGTTGCGGTCCCACCGACCCGTTTGACCCATCAACGACGCCGACGCCCACCTCGCGAAACGAACTGTTGGCAATGTTTTCCCGGTGGCCCGGCGGACTTTGCATGCCGCCGGGGCCGACCCCCCAGTCCACATTGAAGCCGGCGTGGCCGTACCACACGGACGTGGAGTACGAGAAAATGTTTTCCGCCCAGGTGGACCAGTTGTAGCCCTGCGCCGTGATACGAGCGCCCGGGTCGGAACCGTCAGTCCCTGTGTGTTCTTGATACTGATTGGTGAACATGTCGCCGCTGTGCAAACGGGCTGCCGCCAGAAGTTGCGCGTTCATGGCCAGTGGCGGGGCGAAGGCAATGGCATTGAATTGCGACTGCAACAGGGCGAGGTCCACGCGGAAAAACTCGTAAGCGGAAAGCACGTCAGGGTCGGTTGTGCGCGCCAGGCGCACGCCTTCCGCCGGGGGATTGGCGCGGGAACGATTGATGAACTCCAGGTAAAGCTGTTCCTCGTCCGTCGGGTCGCCGATGGAATAAAGGATTGGCCCCTCCGGCCGCGGCAGCGGTCGTTCCGGCACGGGCGCGCGAGACTGGACGGGCGGCGCCGGCGGCGGAGCCTGCGGGACCGGGCCAAATTGAATCATCGGCGTTTCATCGGCTCCGGCCCGGCCGGACATCATCGCGAAAAAAGTGGCCAGCAGCCCCGCGGTCAATTTGTTCCATCTTCGCTGTGGCCTGGTGACACGGTTTGACTTCATAATGCGCGAACGGATTGGAATGTTTTGCCACTTGCCGGGCGGAACTCGGAAATGCGCGTCGGCTCCGCTCGATCGGAAGCGGTTTCGCAAATGTTGTTCCAGTATAGGGCAAAAACTCGCCATGCGCGAAAAGATTTTCTACGGGTTGGAACGCGCGCGGGTGGAAACAGCGCAAGGGCCGGGTGGCGACCCGCCGGAAAGCGACGCTTCACTTTCATTTTCTTTGCCTCTCGAAATGAAATGACAAAGATGTCTGCCGTGTGAAACGCAAACAAAACGTCGTTCTTGAAGTCTGCGACCTGCGCCTGCGGCGCGGCCGCACAACGATCCTCAATCGCGTTTCGTGGCGGGTCGAGCGGGGAGAGCACTGGGCCATCCTGGGCGCGAACGGTTCGGGCAAAACGTCGCTCCTCAGCGCGCTCACCGGTTATCTGACGCCGTCCGGCGGCGAAATCGCCGTGCTCGGCCGGCGTTACGGCGAAACCGATTGGCGCGAGTTGCGCAAACAAATCGGCCTGGTCAGCTCCTCCCTTCGCCAGCTCATGTACGAAACCGAGCCGGCGCTCGAAACCATCGTCAGCGGCAAATACGCGATCATAGATTTCTGGGGCCGTGTCACCCCGTCCGACCGCGCCCGCGCTTCGCGTATCCTCAAACAAATCGAATGCGATTATCTCGCGGAGCGGCCGTGGGCTTTTCTTTCGCAAGGCGAACGCCAGCGCGTGCTCATCGGCCGCGCGCTCATGGCCGATCCGCCGGTGTTGATTCTCGACGAACCATGCGCCGGCCTCGACCCGGTGGCCCGCGAGCATTTCCTGCAGTTCCTGAATCGCCTGGGGCGAAGACCGAACGCCCCGACCCTCCTGCTGGTGACGCACCACGTGGAGGAAATCATGCCGGTATTCGGCCACGCATTGCTGTTGAAGGCGGGCCAGGTTGTGGCTGGCGGCCGAAAACAAAATGTGCTGCGTTCGAGATTGCTTACCGCGGCATTCGGCTCGCCGGTGGCCCTGCGATCAACCAACGGTCGCTATTCGCTCATCGTGGCGCCTTCGGCGAGGGTGTTGATGTGAAGGTCCATCATTTTTTCTCTTCCTTCTTTTCCTCTTTCTTCTCGCTCTCCTCTTTCTTGACCAGCGTGTTGAGCTCGGCGCCGGTCGAGACCTCCAGGTTCGGCAAAGCGGCCTGCAATTTTTTTACGCCCGGCTCGGTCACTTGGGTCTGCCAGACGTAGAGATGTTTAAGATTGCGCAGACCTTTGAGGTGTTCCAGACCGGCGTCCGTCACCGCAGTGCCATAGAGATTCAGATAATCGAGGTTCGTCAGATTCTTCAGGTGCGCCAGGCCGGCGTCGGTGACCGCGGTCAGTTCGAGGTGCACGCGCGTCAGATAGGTCAAGCCGGCGATCGCCGCCAGGCCGGCATCGCTGATCTTCGTGTTCGCGAGATTCAAATCGGTCAGGCTGGTCAGGTCCTTCAAAGACGCGATCGCGGTGTCGGTGACGCTCGTGCCTTGCGGCCGGAAATTCGCTTCCGTCCAGTGCGTGTTCATCGCAATGGGCCGGATGTCCACGCCGAGTTGGGCAAACTTCGCCGCTGCTTTCGCTTCGTTCGGGCCGGGCTTGAAATCCGCCGGCAACCCGGCCAACGGGTTCGTCGGCTCCGACGGTTTGGCCGCGGCCGTCTCCGACCACTCCGCGCCCTGGTTGATCCAGGCGCGGACCAGGTCCGTCTGCTCCTTGGTGAGCGGATCCCCTTCGTTGGGCATGATGTCGTCGTCACCCTTCGGCAGGGTGATTCGCCGATACATTTCGCTCTTCTCCGCGTTGCCGGCGACGATGACCACGCCGTCCTTGCCGCCTTTCATCGCGGCCTCTTTCGAGTCAAGCCGCAATTTGGCCTTTTGCTTCTCCGGCCCGTGGCATTTAACGCAGTTCTGTTGGAGGATCGGCTGGATCTGTTTGGCAAAATCAATTTTGTCTTCCGCGCGGGTCGGGCAGCTTGCGGCAGAGACCAGCACAACAACAACGGCAATGAGCTTTTTCATAGGGGCACGAGTTTAATCATTCAATCGGACTCCGAAATCTCTTAATTGGGATTTTTGCGATCCTTTCGTCGAGTTGCCTTTCAGGTAAAGATTCAAAAACGGCGCGAACCGTTTTTCGCCCGTGAAATCCTTCTTCGCCATGTTCACCAGCGGCGCCAGGTCGCGGATCCTGTTGTTTTCGAGAAAAAGATAAAAAAGGTTGGTCAACCCGTCCAACGGCGCGATGTCCGAGATCATGTTGTGGTTCAACGAAAGGGACGTCAGGCTGCCGAGGCCGCCGATGCCCGCGATGTTCCCGACGTGATTGTTGTCGAGGTAAAGCGACGCCATCCGCGGCAGTTTAACAATCGGCGCGATGTCCGCGATCTGATTGTTCGACAGGTAAAGCGAGGCGAGGTTGGTCAAACTGCCGAGCGGTTTGAGGTCCTTCACCCGGTTGTTCGAGAGCTCGAGGTATTGCAGCGCGTGATCTCCGGCGAGCGGCGCGAGGTCTTCAACCTGGTTGGCCGCCAGATTCAGATATTGCAACTTGCCCAGGCCTTTGAGCGGCAGAAGGCCCGCGATCCGGTTCTTCGACAGATCGAGCGACGCGAGGTTCACGCACTTCTCCAGGCCGGACAAGTCAGATATCTCCATCCCGACGCCCTGGATGGTCGAAAGATTGGCCACATCCGCCTCCACGATCGGTTTGTCGTTGTCGCGCTTGGCGAAGACGAACCTCCGGACTGCCTGTTCCAGGTTTTTGTCTTTGAAAACGGGCGTTTCGGGAGACGAGTCGGCGGCGGGCAGAGGTGCGGAGGTCAGCCCGAGAATGAATAGTGCCTGGGCCGCTCTCACAATGAACCTGTTCATACCGGGAGCTGTGTTCGCATCACATGGCTAGAAGCCATCTCATAAATACCGGAGCGCGGGCTTCAGCCCGCTTCAATGTAGGCGAGCCGGTTGATTTTCGGCCGGTATTCGGCAATGGAAAGCTGAAGCGGCGTGAACGCCGCGCTCCCTTCGCCATTTATGAGATAAGTTCTAATGACGAGAGAGAAAAGGAGTTATTGAACGAAACCGCAAGAAATTTCTCAGCCGCCGCGGTCGAACACCGGTCAACACCATTTTTCATCCCGGCGGCACAAATTTTTGGCGGTGGACGTCGCGCTGCGACGTCCGGTCGGCGCAGCGCGCCAATCTCGCCTTTTGGCTGCGGCCGCGCCGCGCCGCGTCGATCCGAGGTTGATGTGCGGCTTTCAACTGCCCGTTCGACGGATGCGAAACTCCGTGATCCGCGCCCAATGCTCGGCGTGGGCGGGTCCCTGGTAAAACTGCAGGCTGATCTTCGCCTGGCCATTGGCCGGCACCGGCAGGTCACAGTGGCCCGCATCCCGCCATTCGCTTGCGTCGGGCGCGAGAAATTGACCGCGGATTTGATCGCCCTTCACCCGAAGGCGCAGCCGCACGGAGGCGGCGTCCAGCGGAATGATGGTGATCGTCCGCGCGCGGTCGTTCTCTTCCCGTCCCATGACGATGCTGAGCTTCCCGTCCACCAACTCCCGGCCGAGCTTCACCATGTGACCGTCATCGAAGTACCACACGAGGTCAACCTGCTCGTATTGTTCGGTGGGTTTGTTCTCGACGTTTACGGAGACCTCGATCTCGTCTTTCCTCGCGCCGGGCGCTGGCCGGACGAGCACATTTTTCGCGTCATTGGCCGGACCCCACATGTTGCCCGGCTCGATCCGCACTTCCAGCCCGCGCCCGGTCGCGCGCCAACAGTCGCGATGCTCGCGCACCCACGACCAGCCCTCGCCCAGCTTGCCGTCGAAATCGTCCTGGAACAACGCGTCGTCCGCGTGGCAGCTTGCGACGACGAGGATCATGAGCGTGAGGAGTGGCCCGATTGCGGCACAAGCCGCGCGGGGTTTATTCGTGCTGCTATCCAACAATGTTGTCACGACTGGCGCAAACTTTCGTCGCCGTCCCCGCCCTCGCAAGCGTAATCCCAATCGAAGACCGTCGAAACGACGACGATCCTGTTTCGTTCGTTTGCAGTGGGACCGCCCTAAGTCACTTTAAGAATTATTTTCCAACGATCGCATCGAATTCCTTGTCCACGAACGCAGCTAACGTTTCGGTGCTGACGTTGCCGGTGCTGGCAAGGTCGGTGAGACAATGGAGGACTTTCCTTTCATCGTCGGCGCTGAGGATGAGCACGCCGTCGTAGGCGCCCATCGTCCAATATTGGCCTTCAATTTTCACGCCGGCCCGGGCGGCGGCTTCGTCGAACGCGTGCGCGCGCGCTGTGGATTTCCTGATGTCCTTGGCGCCCTGCGCGGTGAATTTGATCAGACTGATGTAACGTGCCATAGGGTGGTCCTTTCGTGATTGAGAGGTTTATCTCAGTTTTGACTGCCTGGTTCTATTCCATACTCCAGGGGTCCCGGTTATTCTTTAGCATTCCTTGCGCCTTGGTCAACCCGAAGCCGTGCACAGGGGACTTCACCCAGGGTGAGTTCAAGAATCGTCGCAAGAGCCGTAGCCGCCGAGGTTACGAGGCGGAAGTGTTTTTCGCGCCAAAATCCGCCTCCTCACGTCGGCGGCTACCATTCTTGAACTCACCCTCGGACTTCACCGCCTGGCGGCCTGCTCCGGCGGCACCTGGAACGCCCGCGCGCGGAAGAGGAAGTCCACGATATTCCCTTCGTGCGGCTGGAGCCAGTTCAGTTGAGTCGTCGGGATCGGGCCGAGATTGAGGCGATCGATGTTGGTCGCGTCGAGGAGCCGGCGTTCCCATTTTTTGTCGCTGGTGATGGCGGTGCAGACGAGGGTCGGCCCGATCTTATCGATCATCTCGGCCTGCGAACATTGCACCACGGTCACGTACGGGAACATGTACTCGGTCCGGGCAATCCTGCGTTCCGGCGCGTCGCACTGGATCACCCAGGGACGGAGATAGGCGCAGCGTTCCTTCTCGACCAGGCGGGAGCCGAACCGGGCGGTCATATCGGTCACGCCGTCCTCCTTCATCTTGTCGAGGATGGAAGCGTGGATCGCCTGGGCCTGGCCTGCCACAGTGAACGCAGCGAGGCCGGCGCCGGGATCGTCGGGCGGTCGGGCGTCGATGGGTCCGAGTCGCTCGGCCAGCGCCTGGGCGATTTCTTTGGTGTGACGCGAGGCCCAGACGCCGGAACAGTTGATGCAACCGCGGCCGCTGTTCAGATAGACGCTGTCCACCATCAGGTCGAGATACTTTTCCCATTGGTCCACGACGTCGTCGCCCAGCAGGATTTTGCTGAAGCCGGGGCCGTGAACCTGCACGCGCGGGTTGCCGTGATAGCGTTGCACGGTCTCCGTGCTGCCGAAAATTTTAACGCGCGGACAGCGGTTCACTACTTCGGCGCCCATTTCGCCGCCGCCCGGATAGATGCTGATGGCTTCGCGCGGGACGCCCGCCTGGAAAAAGGCTGCGGCCATGCGATAGGGAGTCCAGGGCTCCTGCGGACCGGGCTTGAGCACGAGGCCGATTTGCATCGGGATGACCGGCAACCAGAGGGTGTGCACGCCGGGGGAGTTGGACGGCAGGACCAGGCCGAGCACCGGCGACTGCGCCTGGTAACTGACGATGACCCCGCGCGATTCCATGCCGTAACCGCGCGTGAGCGTCTCCAGGTCGAGGCCGCGCGTGAGGCAGTCGAGGATGCGCTCCATGTTGGAGAGCACGAAATGGTTTTTCGACATGTTGGCCCTGCACATGTGTTCGGGCAGGCCGGTCGAGGCGGACTGCTGGCGTGCGAAATCGGCGGGCGATTGCTCGCCGTCGCCCATCGGCAACGTGGCGTCCTGGTACAGTTCGCCCGCCTTTTTCATTATATCCACCAGTTGACGAATCGGGATTTCCTGGAGCGCGTCGCGGGCGTGTTGCGACTTTTTCATGTCTTTGGCGAGCAGGCCGGGATTGGCCTGGCTGACCTGCGCGAGGGTTTCGCCGGTGACGAAGTGGACCACCTTGTCGAGTTCGAGGCTTTCGTAAGGTTGCCCCCAACGGAGGACGGGAATCTTGACCATAATATTTGTCCGAATACTGTTTCTGGCGACTGTGGCCAGTGATGACATTGGTCACATTGGGACGAGCAGGGGCAAGAAAATTCTTCTTGGAATCCATCAGACTGAATGCCTGTTCCCGGGGATGGGCCAGGATTCGTTTTGCTTGCTTTTGTCCACGCGTTCGGCCATGATGCCGTCGCGCTGGGGGGGGGCGCGGAAAGTAATGATGCCGGCCGCAGAAACAATTTTTGACAATGGCACGAAGCTGAAACCGCCACATCACAAAGTTCCGAAATGAACCCAATTTCCATATTGATCGTGGAAAGCAACCCGAGCTTATTGGGAATCGAGACCTTCTTTTTCCAGAAGCACTGTCACTCGGAGACCGTGGTGGTGGGCACAGCCGCACGAGGCGAGGAGGCGCTGGCGCAAGCAAAAGTCTTGCGTCCTGACGCTGTCCTGTTCGATCTTTCCGTTTGCGGATGCGACGGATCGGCGATGATAGGGGCGCTCAAAAAGGCTCTGCCGGAGACCGCGATCGTCGCGCGGAGCTTGTGGGAAGAAGACGTTGACCGCGAGGCGTTGGTGGCGGCAGGCGTTGATGCAATAGTTTCGAAATTTGCCTCGCCGACTGAGTTATTGCCGGTCATAAGGCGCGCCTGTGAAAACCGTCTGAACCGGTGCGCGCAGGAATCCGCCGCGGCATTGCCGTCGTTAAACTATCGAGTCCTGGAGAAACCGCTTATGAACAAACACGGAAAACCGATCACTATATTGATGGCCGACGACGAGGCCACCGACTGTCTGTTGGTCAAGTCGGCTGTGGAGAGAGCCCATCTGCACAACGAACTGCGTTTCGTGGAAAACGGCGTGGAGTTGATGGATTACCTGCATCGGCGCGGCAAATACTCCAAGGCGTCGGAAGCGCCGCGTCCGGGCCTGATCCTGCTGGATCTGAACATGCCCCGCAAGGACGGGCGCGAGGCGCTGGCGGAAATCAAAGCCGACCCCGAGTTGCGCTGCATCCCCGTGGTGGTGATGACGGCGTCCAAGGCGGATGAAGATTTTTGGCGCGCCCGCAATCTGGGGGCGGACATGTACCTGGTGAAACCGGTGACCTTTGAAACGCTGTTGAATGTCGCCAAATCGCTGGGACGCTACTGGTTTGAGATCGTCGAAATGCCGCAATCGACCGCCTCTTCGGCCAGTTCAGCGGACCAAATAATCCGGGTTGCCTAAATCCATTTATACGCTATGCTGGGCGGAGGTTCGGCGCCGCGCTACCTGAGGGGTGGTCGCGCGCATGTCCGTCAGCGCCGTTGGGTCAACGCTCACTTGATCGTCGAGCGTCTGTCTGTTCCAGTCACACTTTGACCCGCCGCGTCCGTCAAGACGATCTGCCGCATCGCCGGTCGTTTAAGTCCTGAACCGAGAAACTTATGAACAGCAAATTCATCCTGCTGGTGGAAGACAATCCCGACGATGAACTCCTGGTGGTGCGCGCCTTGAGGAAGAATCAAATCTGGAACGACGTGGAGGTGGTGCGCGACGGCGTGGCGGCGCTCGACTTTCTGTTCGCCACCGGCCCCTGCTGCGGGCGGGACGCGGGGGATTTGCCGGCCCTGGTGTTGCTCGACCTGAGACTGCCGCGCATGCATGGCTTCCAGGTGTTGCGGCGCATTCGCGCCGACCGCCGGACCCAGGACCTGCCCGTCATCATCATCACCGCCTCCTGGGAAGTGGAGGACATCCTGAACGGCTATAGCTTGCGGGCCGACGGCTATGTGTGCAAAGCGGTCAACTTCGAAAAATTTGTCAATGCCTTGAGTCATTTGGGATTGGAAGGACTGCTCGCGGACGAGCCGATTCCCAGCAGGACCAAGGGAGCGAAGAAGGAAGAATCGGCCGTGCACATGAACGACTGAGCCGCTTCGGAATGCCGAAGGGGCGAAGTCGGCCCACAAGTTTTCTTGGTCTTCCGGGTTGCCTGTGCTTCACTGCCGCAGCGTTTTTCTGCGGCGATGATAATCGAACCCTCCAGTTTGGACGAGCTAAAGGAGATTCTGACGTCGGCCAACACGGGCGGCAAAAAAATCACTGGCATCCATTTGGACAGGCTGAACCGCGTCGTGGCGCACGCGCCCGCGGACATGACGGTGACCGTCGAGGCTGGCATCGCGTTGGCCCGGTTGCAGGCGGAATTGGCCCGGGAACGCCAGTGGCTGCCGGTTGACCCGCCCAATCCGGAACACCTGACCATCGGCGCCCTGCTCGCGACCAACGCCAGCGGACCCCGGCGGTTTGGCCACGGCCCCATTCGCGATCACCTCATCGGCATCAAGGTGGTGTTGGCCGACGGGCGGATCATTAAATCGGGCGGCCGGGTTGTGAAGAACGTGGCGGGCTACGACCTCGCCAAACTGTTCGTCGGCAATCACGGCAGCTTGGGCGTCATCGTCGAAGCCACTTTCAAACTCCGACCCCTGCCGGAGGCCGAGCAGTTTGTCCAGGCGCCCTGTGAGCGGTGGGAATACTGCGATCGAATGATTGACGCAGTTTTGGAAAGCGAGCTGACGCCTGTGGTCCTCGACCTCCATAATGCTCCATCCCGCGGCACGCCTCACGGCTCAGTTGGCGCGCTCGTCCTGGGCATCGCCGGCTCGCCGGAAGAAGTCGCATGGCAACGGGCGCGGGCGAACGAACTGGGTTGGCAGGAGACGGCGACGCTCGATTACGAGAAGGACTTTTGGAACGACGCACCCCGGCCCCATTGCATTTCGGTCTTGCCTTCCCGTGTGGTTGAAACCATCCGGGGACTGGGAGAGGTTCCGTTTGTCGCCCGGGCAGGCAACGGCGTGATTTATTATCGCGGCGGCCCGCAGCCGGCGAAAAACGAACTGCCGGTCAAATTGATGCGCCGGGTGAAAGAGGCGTTTGATCCGAACCACGTTTTGCCCGATTTGCCTCGGTGAATTCACCTCGGCCCATCATCAGCCCCACGACTTCGCCCCGCGGCCCGGCGGAACCGTTCCTCGACTACGACAAATCGCTGGCCTGTGTCCATTGCGGATTGTGTCTGGCGTCCTGCCCGACCTATCTGGAAACCGGAAACGAAAACGACTCGCCCCGCGGACGCATTTACCTCATGCGCGCCGTCCAGGACGGCCGGTTGCCGCTGGGCGACACCGCCGTGCGGCACATCGATCTGTGCCTGGGCTGCCGCGCTTGCGAGGCGGTTTGCCCCAGCGGGGTGCAATACGGCGAACTGCTCGAACACACGCGCGACCATATCGAGCGGCATTACCGGCGGTCGCCGTTTCAAAATTTTCTCCGCCGCGTGGCCATCGAAAAGGTTTTTCCGTTCCCGCACCGCCTGAAACTCGCGCTGCTGCCGGCAAGGATCATTCGCGCGCTTCACGTCGAAAAACTGTTACCGGGCTTCGCCCGTGAAGCGCTGGCGCTCATCCCGCCATCAACGAAGCAGGTCTCGTTGCCCGAATTTTGTCCCGCGAAACCACGCACTCCCGGCGACTCAGAGGAGGCGAGCCGAGCTTTCGCCCGCACCCGTAACGGTTTTCGTCCCGGGAGGGGTCAGGAGTGGGTCTCCTCAGAGGCAGGCGCGCCGCGCGGTCGCGTCGGTTTTGTGAGCGGCTGCGTGATGAGCGTGCTGTATGGCGAGACCAACGCAAACAGTGTCCGTCTCCTCAACCGGGCTGGCTACGACGTGGTGACGCCGCCGGCGCAAGGCTGCTGCGGCGCGCTCTACGCCCACGGTGGCAATCTCGAATCTGCGCGCGCCTGCGCGCGGCGCAATATCGAACTCTTCGAGTCACACGAACTGGACGCCATCATCATCAACGCCGCCGGCTGCGGTTCCACGCTCAAGGAATACGGGCACTTGCTCCGTGACGATCCCCGATGGGCCGTGCGCGCAAGAAAATTCAGCGCCAGGGTCAAAGACCTGACCGAGTTTCTGACCAACGACCCGACCTTCGCATCGCTGCGCATTCCCCGCTCCACGTTGCGCGTCACGTATCACGACGCCTGTCATCTCGCGCATCCGCAGCGCATCACAAAAGAGCCGCGCGAACTGGTGCGGGCCGTCGCGGGAAGCAACTTTGTTGAGTTGCCGGAGTCGGATGTCTGCTGCGGGAGCGCCGGCAGTTACAACCTGACCGAACCGGAAATGGCGGAACGACTGCGGCGCCGGAAGGTCGAAAACATTTTGCAGACCGGCGCGCAGATCGTTGTCACGACCAACCCCGGTTGCATCCTGCAAATCCGCGCCGGTCTGAAAAAGGCGGGCGCGAACATCGCAGTGTTACATATCGCTGATTTTCTGGCGCGTGCGCTCGACGAAAACGCTGGGCGGTAAAAACAGGTTGGAACCCGATCAGCGGGTCAACGGATTACGGTTTGTGCAAGCGGAAGTAGCGTTCCTGCGGGTCGGCGGGAACCGTAACCTCAGACGACCATTATTGGTTGTCTGTTTTTCGCCTGCCGACAGCCAGTTCGTCGAGTTCAGATTCGTGTTGGATTCGAGAACGAATCCAGTCGATGGGAAGGGCCAGGAAATAGTGAACGTATCGTTGCTGCGCACAATGGCGAGGTCAATGCCGGCGGAGACGCAGGTGTTCAACAGCACCGAGACGGTGCCTTCAGAAAAAAAGTTCGCGACGGCGAGGTCAGGCTTGCTGTCGCCATTGAAATCGCTGACTGCCACGAAATAAGGTTCGTTTCCCGCGGCGAAGGTGACGGGAGCCTGGAGGGTGCCATGGCCATTGCCCAACAGCACCGAGACGTTGCCATTGTGGCTGGCAACGGCAATGTCGGGCCTGCCGTCGCCGTTGAAGTCGCCTACCGCCAGGGAAAAAGGACTCAAACCTGCGCCGTAATCCACCTTGAGCTGGAAGGTGCCATCACCATTGCCGAGCAGCACTGAGACACTGCCATTCGTGTAATAGGTGAAGTTGGTGGCCATGCCGGCGTTGGCCACGGCGAGGTCCGGCTTGCCATCGCCGTTGAAGTCACCTACGGCCACGGAAGAAGGACCGATTCCCGCGTCATAATTGACGGCCGATTGAAATGTTCCATCGCCGTTGCCCAGCAGCACGGAGATGTTCGTGCCCGGGGCATTGGCAAAGCCCTGGTTGGCGACGACGAGGTCGGCTTTTCCATCGCCGTTGAAGTCGTTCGCGGTAACCGAAGCAGCCAGAGTTCCCGTCCCGTAACTAACAGCAGATTGAAACGTGCCATCGCCATTGCCCAACAGCACCGAGACGCCACCGCTGAATGGACCAGTGGCTACGGCGAGATCAAACTTGCCGTCACCATTGAGGTCCTTCACTTCGACCGAAGCAGGCGCCACCACGGCGTAGTTGACAGCGGCCTGGAAGGTGCCGTCGCCGTTACCTAACAAGGCCGAGACATTACCGGAGCCGTTGTTTGCCGCAACGAGGTCAAGCTTGCCATCACCATTGAAATCGCCCACCGCCACAGAAGAAGGCAGCGATCCAACTCCGTAACCCACAGCCGGTCCAAAGGCGCCATTGCCGTTGCCCAAAATTACCGTGATCTTGCCAGAGCTATAGTTGGCCACGGCAAGATCAGGCTTGCCGTCGCCGTTGAAGTCCGCGACCGCCGCAGAAACAGGACTTATTCCAGCGTCGAAGTTGACGGCCGCCCGGAGCGTGCCGTCGCCCTGGGCCAACAAGACGCAGACAGTGCCGGAGCCCGCGTCGGCCACCGCGAGGTCGGGCTTGCCGTCATTGTTGAAATCGCCCGCCGTCACGTGGTTGGGATGGTTTCCCGCGCCGTAGTTGATGACCGTTTGGAAAGTGCCATCGCCGTTGCCTGAAAGGAATGAGATACCGACGTCGGTGGCCGCAGCCAAATCGAGCTTGCCGTCGCCGTTGAAATCACCCGCTGTAACGGCGTAAGGAAACGATCCCACGACGTAGTGGACCGCTGGTTGGAAAGTTCCCTCGCCATTGCCCAACAGGACTGAGATATTGTCCGAGCTGGAAGGGACTGCGGTCGTGGCCACGGCCAGGTCGGCTTTACCATCACCGTTGAAGTCGCCCGCCACCACCGAAGAAGCTGACACTCCTGCGGCATAATTGACGGCGGCCTGGAAGGTGCCATTGCCATTGCCCAACAGCACCGAGACACCCCCGCTGCTGGTCACGGCCAGGTCGGGCTTGCTGTCGCCGTTGAAGTCGGCTACCGCGACGGAACCTGCCGCAGGTCCATAGCTGACGGCCGCCTGAAAAGTGCCATCGCCGTTGCCCAATAGCACGGAGACACCGCTGGAGTTCGCCACGGCCAGGTCAACTTTACCGTCGCCGTTCAAGTCACTGATCGCCAGAACTCCTGCTGCCGCAAACGGAGGAGCAGGGGTCCCTCCCACGCCATAGCTGACGGCGGTTTGGAACATCCCGTCGCCGTTACCGAGCAACACCACAACGTTGGTGGAGCCGTAATTAGCCACAGCCAGGTCGGGCTTGCCATCGCCGTTGAAGTCAGCCACCGCCACGGATTGAGGATTGGGTCCCACGGCAATTTTGGCGGCCGATTGGAAGGTCCCGTCGCCATTGCCCAAAAGAACCGAGACGGAGCCGCTCACTGGCGGGGAACAAGCGGTGCAGCCGTAGTTATCCACGGCCAGATCGAGCTTGCCGTCGCCGTTGAAATCGCCCGTCGCCACTGAAAAAGGCTTCGCTTCCGCACCCACATCGAACGTGCGTCCCGCCGCGAAGCTGGGCGCGGGACAGCCGCCGGCTTGAGCGGGTCCGCTGTGCAACAAATTACTCACCAGGACGGCAGAAGTCATGACTGTCTGAGGTAAAGTTAAAGTTTTCATTCCGGCTATTTCTTGTCCTGATTGATCATCACGATCTTTTGCCAGATCTTGCGCGCCAGGCCGGTTGTCAGGTCTTCGATTTCATCCACGGCCGAGAGCGCCACCGGGTCGTTGAACCGCTGCACGTAAAGGGCGGCAACCTTGCCGATCAATGAGAGCATCTCGCTACAATAATCGAGGTAACGCGACATTTCGAACGCGGTCATCGTCCGCTTGGGCGACGACCGCGTCGCGGGCCCGCCGCTGAGGATGATTTCCGGGTCCTTGGTCAACTGGTGCATGTCGATGATGTGCGCCAGGGAGCGCAGTTCATGGATCGCCTTGAGCGCGCGCTGCCGTTTGATCCGGCCTTCCAGCGTCACCAGGAAGAAGATTGCGATGCCGACGAAGACGATGTCATTGATCCCCGCGTCCACGGCCTGCACGAAATCCGCGAAGCTCTCCCACATCTTGGTGACGTTCAAGTGGACCAGGGCCAGCGATATGATGGCCGCGAGGAGCGCCACCAACAGCCCTATGCCGAAGCGGAGCGGCAATAGCGGCCGGGCGATCCAATCCGCCCGAGCGGCGGCTTCATCGCCGATCTTCTGGAGTTCTTCCGCCACCTTGCCCAGGCCGGAACCGGGGAAGCGTTCCTGAATCCGGTCGCGCAGTTGGGCGATCGTCCTGATGATGTGCTCCGGATTCAGGCTGCGATACATTATCGGCAGAAGATATTGATTTGCGGAGCCAAGGGCAAGTTGCGGCGAGGCCCGGCGTTCGGGCGCATCTTGATACACCCACCATCGCCGAAGTGGTCCCTGCCCTGCGGGGCACGAGCGGGGAAAGGGCTGGGGCGGGACTGGGGAGAGGGGCTCGTTCCATCGAATTGTCGCCCTCTTTTGAAATCCCCTCTCCCTGGCCCCTCCCTGGCCCTCTCCCCACTCCTCCGTCGTGGGGGAGAGGGAATCGCCGCCGGCTTGGTGGTCGTATCAAATGCGCAACACCCGCGGCGGGTCTGCCTTCAACACCTGACGGAAGACCGGCATTCCGCTAAAGCTTTTTGATTTCGGCCCACATCGGCTGCAAGTCGGGGTCGGACAACGCCATTTTTTGGATGTCTTGCCTGCCTCGGATCTTGATCGCCCGGGCGAGCCATTGCCGGGCCTCTTCCAAATCGCCAAGCTGGCAGGCGTAACAGGCCAGGTTGTAAGGAATCGTGCCGTCGGCGCAAAATTTTTCGGCAACCGGCAGCAGTTGGGCCTCTTCCAAATCGCCAAGCTGGCAGGCGTAACAGGCCAGGTTGTAAGGAATCGTGCCGTCGGCGCAAAATTTTTCGGCAACCGGCAGCAGTTGGTTCCGCGCTTCGCGGGTCAGTTTCATCTCGTGCAGGCTGTAGGATTGATTGATCCAGCCGGCGGGACTGTGCGGCGCCACTTCAATGAGCCGGCGCGCCACTTCGAGCGCCGGCAGCCAATGCTTTTCCGCCGCGCAAATCCGCCATTCCTCCTCCAAAACGCGCGGATGGTCCCGGTTGCCCGCCGAAATCCGCCGCAGTTCCGCGCGGGCCTCGGCAAAATTTCCCAGGTCGCACCAGCCGGTGGCGGCACTCAGATAATGGCTGTCGGGCGGCGTCAGTTCTTCCATGGTTCGGCCTTCATTCTTTTTCGGGTTTGGCAAAAGGCAAGAGATAACGCAAAACAACCCGGCATGAAGAATTCGACCCCCTTTTCAACCCGGCAGATGCGTTCGCTCGGGCACTGTGTTGCTCCTCTTCGCCGGCGCGCCCTGATGTTCCTGCTGTTGTGTCTGCCGTTGCGCAGTCTGGCTGCGCCATCAACGAACGCGGCCAAACCACCGGAAACGCTCGCCGGGCTTCAGGCGCGCGTCAACGAACACCTGGCTCAACCCCGTTTTGCGGCGGCGCTGTGGGGAATAAAAACCGTTTCACTCGACTCCGGAAAAACGCTCTTCGAACTCAATGCGGGAAAATTGTGCAAGCCTGCCTCGAACGCCAAGCTGTTCACCGGCGCGCTCGCGCTGGATCGGCTCGGCCCGGACTATCGGATCAAGACTTCATTTTACGCGACCGCCAAACCCGGCCCGGACGGAGTGCTGCCGGGCGAGTTGATCGTTTACGGCCGCGGCGATCCTTCGCTGGCCGCGCGATTCAACAACGGCGACTATGGCAAATCCCTCGAGCCGGCGGTGGCGGCGCTGGTCGCGGCCGGCGTCAAGCGGATCGAAGGCGATCTCATCGGCGACGAGAGCTATTTTCGCGGGCCGCCCTTGGGCTCGAGTTGGACCTGGGACGACCTGCAGAATTACTACGGCGCGGAAGTGTCCGCCCTGACCCAGGAGGACAACGTGGTTGACCTGGTTTTTCAGGCGGCGGCGAAAACGGGTGAATCCTGTCTCCTCGTCAAAAAGCCGGAGACCGGGTTCCTCACCTTCGTCAACAACGCCAAAACCGTGGACAAACGCGGCAAGCGGGAAATCATGCTCTACCGGCCGACCGGCGAGAATATTGTTTATGTCTCCGGTCAACTGCCCCTGGGCACCAACACCACGGATGCCGTGAGCGTGCATCATCCGGCGCTGTGGTTTGTCACGCGCTTGAGGGAGGCGTTGGCAACACGCGGCGTCACCGTGAAGGGTGGGCTTCGTTCCGTAAACTGGCTGGATCGCGATGCGCGGCCCCTGGATTCGGCCAGGCTGGTGGAAATTGCTTCCGTCGAATCGCGTCCGCTGTCGGAAATCGTGGCAAAAATGATGAAGCCATCGCAAAATCTCTACGCCCAATTGCTGCTCCTGCAGGTCGGGGCGCGAAGTCGGAAAACGGACAGCAAGGCGAAAACGACCGAAGAAGCGGGCATTGCCGAGCTGAACCGATTCGCCAAAGAGGCCGGCATCCGGCCGGGGGAACTGCTCTTTGACGAAGGTTCCGGTCTGTCGCGCAGCGCGCTGGTCACCCCGAACGCCCTGGTGCAACTGCTCACCTTCATGAGCCGGCATCGTTGCGCCGACACCTATCGCGAGGCGCTGCCGATTGCCGGGGTCGATGGCTCGCTGCGCAATCGCATGAAAGGGACTGCTGCCGAGAAGAACGTTCATGCCAAAACCGGAGCGATTGGCTACGTGCACACGTTGTCCGGTTATGTGACCACGGCGGCCGGCGAGCGGCTGGCATTTTCACTCATGCTGAACAACTACGATTCCGACTCGAAGCATTCGGCGAAGGACGACATCGATGCGATTGCCGTCATGCTTGCCGGGTTCAAAGGGCGCTCGGACAAACCTTAACCGCCGCGCCCTTGCGGTCGAAGGATTGTGCCATAGCTCGGAGCGCAGAACAGTCACCGTGGATCGGAACCGTGAAGCCCCAATCCCGCTCCAAGCAAGGTACAAAATATGTTATAGCTATAACAAAAATTGTACCCATCTTCTCTGAGCCGTTGTTGTTCCGTCGAAAACAAAAAGCCTGTCGGATGAAATCCGACAGGCTGCACCCGGGCCGGTGGCTCAGAAGTTGAGCACCGAGTTGTCCGAGATCAGGAGATGAATTTCCGCTTGGCAGCGGCCAGGCAACCCAAGCCGATGCTCATGAGCACCAGTGAAGAACCGGCGTCCGGCACGGACGGCGGCGGCGACGGCGGCGTCCCATTAATTGCGCCGCCTGAAGCGATATTGATGCTATCGCCCCCGATGATTTCTCCATTGACTAACCCAGGGGTCAGTGAGATAGGCGCGTACGGGGCGAGGATGATTCCATTGATAATCGATTCGTTATCCAACCCGCCTGAGGTGGCCACTTTGCTGTTGTCTCCGGTGAAATTGAAGAGGATCTCGCTCACCGCCAGGCCTGCTGCGTTCAGGATTTGAGCGTGATCCAATTTCATTGTGCTGGAGATGTTGAAGACATAGGAACCACCAGCCGCCAGAATCACCTGTGCGCCATTACCCAGTGTGAAATTCGCCAGGTTATATACGCCGGGAGTGAGATTAAGCGTGGCACCGCCGGCGACGCTGATCGTACTCATACCGACTCCCCCACCTGAGGAAGCCAATACCTTTGCAGCATTCCATGCCGCCATTGCATCCGAGGCTGCCGTGTTCACTTTGTCCAGGTCCACCACGACGGGTGCATTTCCTCCCGTATTGATTCCATCTGACTGCCATGCATAGACGGTTCCGCTGATAGGGAAGTTGCCGGCGGAAATGCCGAGCTTTCCCGCTGGGGCAATACCAATGTCGCCATTGATAAAGCCCACGTTTCCACCCTGGGAAATGCTGACATTCGCAGAACCCGGGCCGATTTCCAGCAGGGCAAAATCCGCCGCCGTCCCCAGGTCCACAGGCAGCGCCAAGGCTTGCTCCGTCGGAAGCAATAACCCCAAGACCGCCACGGCACCTGCGGCCGTGAGTATTTTCCCCGCCATTTTTCTGACTCTCATTCTTATACCTTTTATTGATGTTACTTCACCCTCTCATCCGGCACAGCCGACTCACCGACATTGGTGAGCCGATCCGAAATCAGGGCACTTGTCACCTAGCGGCTACCATGCCAATAGGGCAATCCTCGTCTCCAACAAACACAATAGATTGATATCACGTGCCTTACATGACACCCTCCAGACCTGATCTAATTACGTCCGAAACGGATATGTAAAGGCAACCGACAAGTCGAGCGATTTCAGGGTTCGAATGCTATTAACTGCCGTAATTCCAATTGGTTATGCATGGGGCCTCAGTAACTGCATCTGCAATGCCCTTTCAGCCAGTCAAACGAGGCGGACGTTTGATTTGGACCGTTGAAGTGCGCAAATCCGCCTTTTGAGTCCATAATTTGCGCTAGCGAAACGGCGCCGGGGCTGAGACAATCACAGCCGGTCGGAAGGCATCGGTTCGGACATCGCAAGAATTGAAGAGAGTGGCTGATGGTTGGTTAGCCGGGGGTGATTCCGAGTGCGACGAGCCGGGCCAAACAGTTTTGCAAATCAGGCTTGAGGTTGCAGTGGTAATCGGGATGGCCCTGGAGTCTGGGCCTCCGCGAATGGCGAGTTCGCTTGACCGTCACCACGACGCGCAAGGAAGAGTCAGGTCATGACCTTTGCAGGAATAGTGCTTCTGGTTGACGGCGTTTTCTTCTGTTGCCTGGCATTGGTCGCGATCATTGCCACGCGCCGCCGTCTGGCGCACTGGTCATTTGCCGCAGGAATGGCGGCACTTGCGGTGGAATCCGCCTTCAGCGCGTTCAGTCTTGAAGGCAGTTCGGCCGATACCAGGATCTTCTGGGAACGGCTTCGCTGGTATTCGTCGGCGTTCGTGCCATGCCCCTGGTTGGTCTTCAGCGTTTCTTACTCGCGCGGCAACTATCGGGAGTTTCTGAAGAAGTGGCTGCCGGCGCTGGCTCTTTTTGCCGTTGTGCCCCTCGTTTTGGCCCTCGCGCTCTCCGACCATCTGGTCATCGGAACAGGTCATATCGCCGGGAGTAACACCACTTTGCTGTTGCTGGGTTGGCCGGGCATTGGGCTCAACCTCCTCAACCTTTTTGCTTCCGTTCTTGTCCTCACGAATCTGGAGCGGACCTTTCACGCCTCGGTCGGGACGATGCGTTGGAGGATCAAGTACCTGGTGATCGGAATGGCGGTGCTGTTCGGAGCACGGATCTATGCGGACACGGACATTTTTCTTTTTTCCGGCGTCAGCCCGATATCGGCGCGGGTCGAGGCGATTTGCCAGTTTGTCGCCTGTTCATTGATCACGTTTTCCCTGGCGCGATCGCGACTGTCAAGCGTGGACGTTTACCCTTCTCAGGCGGTGTTGCGCGGTTCACTGACGGTTCTGCTGGTCGGTTGCTACCTGTTTGTCGTGGGACTGTTGGCGAAGGTGGTGAAGATGGCGGGAGGCGAGCGGGGGTTCGACCTTGTCGCGCTGGTCGTGCTGGCGGGACTGGTAGGACTGAGCGCGCTTCTTCTTTCGGATCGGCTCCGGCAACGGCTGAAGCGGACGGTCAGCACCCATTTCCGGCGGCCGCTTTATGACTATCGCAAAGTCTGGGCGGCGTTCAATGAGCGGGCGGTTTCGCAGATGAACGACACGGAGTTATGCCGGGAGACGGCGAAACTGGTGGCCGAAACCTTTGAGGCCCTGTCGGTGACGATCTGGTTGATGGACGAAGAAAACAGGGAAGTGCGGTTCGCGGCTTCGACGATCCTCTCCCAGACCGGCGCCGGGAGCCTGGAGCAGCAGCCTGATGTGTTCGAAGAAATCGTCGCGGTCTTGCGCAGGCATGGGCGGCCGTTCGACATCGACAGCTCATCCGAGGGCGATTTCGCGTCGCTGAAGCGGTTGAGTCCGGATTGCTTTCCCAAAGGCGGTCATCGGATCTGTGTCCCGCTGATTGCCGGAGGGCAGTTAACCGGCGTGATGACGCTGGGAGATCGTGTGGCCGGCGCTCCGTTTTTCTACGAGGAAATGGATCTGCTGAATTGTATCGGCGGCCAAGTCGCCGCCGGTTTGCGCAACGTTAAACTCTCCCGGCGGTTGCTTCAGGCAAAAGAGCTGGAAGCCTTTCAGACGATGTCGGCATTTTTTGTGCACGACTTGAAGAATACCGCGTCGAGCCTCTCTTTGACGCTGCAAAATCTCCCGAAACATTTTGACGATCCATTGTTTCGGCAGGACGCGCTGCAGGCCGTCTCGCGCAGCGTGGGGCGCATCAATGATCTCATTGACAGCTTGAGCGTGATCCGACAGGAGTTGAAGGCCGATCTCCAGGAGACCGACCTGAACCAGGTGGTGGCCCGGACGCTCGAAAGTCTTGAATCGGTTGAACCGTTGCCCGTGGTCAGGAAACTCAACCCTCTGCCCCGGGCAAGGTTGGACCCGGAGTTGATGCAAAAGCTGATTACAAACCTCGTTTTGAACGCCCGGGACGCCTTGGGAAAGGGCGGACAAATCGAGGTCCACACCCGGGAACGAAACGGCTGGATCGTCCTTTCGGTCACCGACAACGGTTGCGGAATGAGCCCGGAGTATGTGCACAATTCACTCTTCCGGCCGTTTCAAACCACAAAAAAGAAGGGCATAGGAATCGGCGTCTTTCATACCAAGCGCATTGTCGAAGCTCATAAAGGCCGGATTGGAGTTGAAACCAGCCTGGGAAAGGGTACAACCTTCCGTGTTTTCTTGCCGGCCACAGGAGCAGCGACGTGAAACCTCCATTGCTGATAGTTGACGACGACGATGACATCCGGTCCCAGATGAAATGGGGCCTCAAGCAGGACTATGAGGTATTGACGGCGGAGAACCGGGCGGGCGCGTTGGAGATCTTCCAACAGGTCAGGCCGCCGGTCCTGTTGCTCGATCTGGGGCTTCCGCCTCATCCCAGAAGTCCGGAAGAAGGGTTCGCCACTCTGGCGGAGCTTCTTTCGTTGGACGCGCTCGCCAAGGTGATCGTGATTTCCGGCCAATCCGAGCGGGCCAACGCCCTCCAGGCTGTCGGCCAGGGCGCATACGATTTTCTTTCCAAGCCGGTGGACATTGAGGAACTGAAGCTGATTCTCAAGCGGGCTTATCACGTGGCCCAACTGGAACGCGAATATCGTCAACTGCAACAACGGCTCGGCGGCGACACGTTCGAAGGGATTCTGGGCGACAGCCCGCCAATGCAGGAAGTGTTTGCCTTCGTGCGCAAAGTCGCCACGGCGGACGTCCCCGTGTTGATTCTGGGAGAAAGCGGCACCGGAAAAGAAATGGTCGCGCAAGCCGTCCACCGGCGGAGCGCGCGAAAGGTGGGCCCTTTCATCGCGATCAATTGCGGCGCCATTCCTGAAAACCTGCTCGAGAGCGAACTGTTCGGACATGAAAAGGGCTCTTTCACCGGCGCCCACGCGCAGCGCCAGGGACGCATCGAACTGTCGAACGGCGGCACGTTGTTCCTCGACGAAGTGGGAGAGTTGCCCTTGACCTTGCAGGTCAAGCTGCTCAGGTTTCTTCAGGAGCAGTGCATCGAACGAGTCGGGGGACGCGTCACTATCCAGGTGAACACGCGGGTGATCGCCGCGACAAATGCCGACCTGAAACAGGCCATGGCGGAGGGACGATTCAGAGAAGACCTGTATTATCGCCTGGCGGTCGTGGTGGTGACACTGCCCCCGCTTCGTGACCGGCCGACAGACCTCCCATTGCTGGCCAAGACATTCCTGCAACGGTTTGGCGCACAAAACAACAAAGCTTCTCTGGAATTCAGCGCGAAAGCATTACGGGCCATTCAACGGCACGCCTGGCCGGGCAACGTGCGGGAATTGGAGAACCGTGTGAAACGGGCTGTGATCATGACGGAAGGGCGGCGGGTGACGCCGGCTGACCTCGAGCTGGCCGATGAAGGGGAAGCCGGCGCGTTCCACACACTCAAAGAAGCGCGCGAAGCGGCTGAACGCGAGGTCATCGAACAGGCGTTGAAACGCCACGGCGGCAAGATCAGTCGTGCGGCCGATGAACTGGGAATCAGCCGTCCGACACTTTACGAACTTCTTGCGCGGTGTCTAAAACCCGGTGGGGTTCCCTCTGACCTTGATGAACGCGAATCGTCCTGGAGTGCGGCAGTCCTCTGCCGCTTTTCGTTTGCAGGCTGCGGCATGCCTCCGGGGTGAGAGTCCCTCTGCCGAGCAAGCGAGCAAAAGCGCCGGAGGACTGGCGCAGTCCAAAAACAAAAAAGCGGCAAGCCAGGGCCTGCCGCCTTTGAGAGAATCTTTAATTACTTGCGGAGTTTTCGTTGCAGAGCCCCGAAGCTGAGGAAAGCCATTCCAAGCAGCATGGAGGTGGTAGGAGCATCGGGGACACCCGAAGGTGAACCGAATGTCACGGCCACGGTCCCCTGGTCGATGAGAGACACCAGAGTTCTTCCGAATGGCGGCCAATCCGCCTGGATCACCACCCGTCGCGAGTACTCCATAGTCGGGCCCCGTAAGACCGGCGGGACCATCAATGGGAGTATTGGAAAACAGGGTACCTGCGTCTGCGGACATTGTGGACACCTGCGTATTCACCGCCAAATTGGCGTCGTTGAAATGCCCGGACCGCGCATTGCTGAAACCCCACTCACCCGAAACGTTATTGCCTCCGGGGATGGAGTTGATATTCCCGATAACGGTTGAACCACCGGCGACCAGCACCGTCCCGCTCACAATGTCGCATCCGTTGGGAAGCGCGAACGCCAGTCCGGTCAACAAACCATTCGCGCCAACCGGAGGCGTCGTGGATGTATTTACCACAGTGATCACCAATTGGGATCCGCTCAATGTCATATCGACCGTAGCCGACAGCCCCGTCGGTTCATCCGCCAGGATCGTGTCCACCGTAACGGATACGGCATTGACAGAAGTGCAGATCCCGCACAGCAACATTGTTCCCGTTGCTGCTCCTAACGCCCTTTTGGTTAGTTTATTCATTTTAGGCCACAGAACTTGTTCCACGGCTTCGAGCCGCATTCACTTGGTTGTCTATCTGTTCGCAAGACGTATGCCGATGACGATTATTACCCGTCATTTCAAAACAGCTACTGGCGTAACGCATTCATGACAAATATATTAAACACAGACGATTTTTTGTGAAGGGGCCACCATGCTCGATGGCAACCTGTTGAAAAGTGTAAAGGGATCCAGAAAACCCGGCATCAAAAGCATCGCTGACGATGTAACAAGCTAATAACCAGCGCGATACAATCAAGACGGAACCGGATCTGAAGTGTTAGAAAAACCGACGAGATCGGGCTGCTTGAAATGGATGTGGCTACGGCCTGTAGCCTGGGAGGTTTCGGATTTGAACGTAATAGTAGTCAAGGGATTCTGCGATGGGACAGCGAGAAGGCAAACGAAGAAGAGGAGAGAAGGAAGCGAGTTTGAAAATGAAGACCGTTTGAGGGGATCCGCTCGAGGACGAACTGCAAGCCAACAACGATGGTCCGGCTTCGAGCGATAAAACTATTTCAAGGCTTTGTTATTGCCGGAAGTGGCCGATTCGATATCGGCGAGAGCTTTCTTCGCCTGCTGCTGTAGTTCCGGCGGGGCATTCGAGGCCAGCGCTTTTTGGAGCGCCTGTTTGCTTGCCTGATTGTCTTTGAGCTGAAAGTGTGACATTCCGAGATAGAAGAATACCTCGGCATCGGACTTCAAACTTTGGGCGGACTCTTTGAGCAATTCCGCTGCGCGCCGGTAATCACCCCTTCGATAGACGGCAATTCCGAGAGTTTTAGCCACATCGGGATCGTTCGGGAATGCCTCACGCGCCTTGGTGGCCTGGGCAAATGCCTTTTCACCACTCCCTGGAACTTCCAGATAAAGCTTTGCCAGATGTTTGTGCGAAGGGGTAAAGGCAGGGTAACGCGCCAGAATGACCTCATAAGCCTTGATCGCCTCGGCGTTATCCCCGCGCAACTCGTCAATGAAGGCACCGACGTCCAGGGCCGGGAGGTAGTCGGGTTCCTTCTTGAGGATGTCTTGGACCTGAGACGCTGCCTGGCCGGCGCTTTGGGGATTATCGTGCAAGGAAATCATGGCGAGAAAGCGCTTCGCCTCGGTCGTCTGGGCCGCATCGCGGCTGGTCCGCACAATTCCCTGCATGGCCGTCTGCGCTTCGGCGATCCTGCCTAAGCTCAAACAGGCCCAGGCCAGGTCGTAGAGCACCTGAGGATCATTGGGCAGTTTTCGCGCGCTCTCCGCCAGCAAACCGGCTGCCCGTTGGTGATCTCCGTTCTGGTAGGTTAGTTGACCCAGGATGTGCGCAACGTTGGGGTCGTCGGGGGCCAGGTCGCGCGCTTTTTTCGCGAACTCCAGCGCTTTTGAAGGATCGTGGAGTTGCTCGGAGTAAAGTCGGGCCAGATTTAACAGGGCAGACGAGTTTTTCGGGTTTTGCTTCACCACTCTCTCGTAAGTTTTGACCGCCTTTTCCGGAGCACCATTACGCTGGTAAAGTGAAGCCGCTCGCGCCAATGCTATGGGGTCATCGGGATGATCGCTCAGCCAAGTCTCCAGGTCTGCCACGGCCTTTGGATCGGAGGATGTCGTGTCGCGATTCAGCAACTCCAGCCGTTCCGCCGCTTCCCGACGCCCGGCCAAATCCCGGGTGCTCTTGAGGGCTTTCTCCAGGGAATTCCTCGCCAATGTCTCCTCTCCGGTCATGTAATAAGCCATTCCCAGGTGCAACAGGATTTCGGGTTCATTTGGCAGTTTTTGGGAGCTTTCTTGAAGCAGAGTGAGTGAATGTTGGTAGTCGGAACGCTTGTACAAAACCCAACCCAGCGTGTCGGCGGAAAATGGGTCGTTCGGAAACAAATCCCTGGTCCTTTTTGCCAGGTCGTAAGCCTTGTCGAGCTGCCCAAAATGCTCCGAATACAAATACGCCAGATTGTTCATGGCCAGACCGGACTTCGGATTGATTTCGAGGATTCTTTCGTAGGTCTCACGCGCCGCGTTCAAATTCTTTATCTCGCTGTAGATCATCGCGAGTTGCGTGAGGGCCGCGACATCTTTGGGGTTCTTCTCCAGAACCGCCTTGAGTTGGTCCACTGCTTGATTATGTTTGCCTCCTTCAACGTAAATCCGGGCCAGGAGCAGATAAGGCGGACGATAGTCCGGCGCCAATTGAATCGCCTTTAACAGCGCGGCCTCCGCTTTGTCCAGGGTTTTTTGGGCGATGAAGATTTTCGCCATCAAAAACTGGAGCACGGGCGTATCGGGTTTTTGTTCCACGCGCGCCTCGACCCGTTGCAAGGCCGCGGAATACTGTTTCAGATCGATGTCCAGATTGACCAACTGTTCCACGGCGGGCAGGTATTCCGGCGCCAGCTCCAGAGATTTTTCAAAGGCTTTGCGAGCCTCCGCTTTCTTGTCCTGCTGGAGGAAGGCCAAACCCATGAGCAGCGGCGTTTGAGGATCCGTCGGGAACAGCTCCATCAAGCGTTGATAAGTTCGCACAGCGTCATCGAGATGGCCCTGTCCCGCCTGAGCGTTCGCAAGAAGCAGGTGCGCTTGCGCAATCTGCGGTTTCTGTTTGATCAATCGGGTCAATGAGGAGACCACCGGCGAATAATCGCCCTTGTTGATATTGAGTTGGGCCAACGCCAGCACGGCGTCGGCAAAGTCCGGGTCCAGCGTCACCGCCTCGTTCAGGCTGACGATCGCTTTCGCTGTGTCGTGGTTCACGAGCTGCGCGAGTCCAAGTTGATAATGCACCTGCGGAACCTTGGAATAGATCCTTTTGATCTTTTCGAATTCGGCCACTGCCTTGGCGGCCTCGCCCTTGGCGAGATAAAGACGGGCGCCCAACATCAGCGCTTCGTAATTGGCTGCGTGCCGGGTGAGGACTTTTTGAATGAGAGCACCGCACTCGTCATACTTCTTCTCGGCAAACGAAATCTCGGCGAGCCGATACAGCGCCGGGATGTAATCCGGCGCTCGCTCGGTGACGCGCGTCAGCAGGCGTTTGGCGGTCTCCAGATCTCCCGTGCCGGCTTTGAGCTCGGCCAGGCTGGTGGCAGCCGGGGACCTTGGCGGGGACAGTTCTGCCGCCGCCGTGAAAGCGGCCTCGGCCTGTTTCAGGTCGTTGCGAGCCCAATAAAACCTTCCCAGCGCCAATTGGACCGTTGCGGACTTCGGGTTGATGCCGGCCGCCCGCTTGAAGGCCGCCTCGGCCTTGTCGAAATCCTTTTGGCGGACGTGAAGTGCGCCCAAAGCCAGGTGGAAACCCGCGGTCTCTCCCGACCGCGATCTGACCTCCTCGATGCGCCGAAGCGTGTCGTAGATGTCTTTGGCAGACACGGAGGCGTCGGCGAGCAGAAAAAAAGCCTCGTCGTTTCCCGGCTCTCGTTCGAGGATGCGCAATGCCTCCTCCCGCGCCTCCTTCAGCCTGCCGCCCGACAAAAAGGTGACGCAAAGCTTGCGGCGCAACTCCGAATTGTCGGGCTCAAGCTCGACCGCTTTATAAAGAAAAGGAAACGCGGAAGGGACTTTTCCCTGCGCAAAATAGATCTCTCCCAGACGACGGATGGCCATCCCGTTGGTTGCATCCAACCGGAGGGCGTTCAGATATTCAATCTCCGCCTTGTCATACTGCTCGGCGGCGAAATAGCGGTTCGCTCGTCCCAGATAGCGATCTCTCCTTGCCTTGGACGAACAGCCGGCGGCGCCCGCGAACAAGAGGCAAGCCGCGACCGCAAGAATGGGGACGTATCGCATGAATGTCAGCGTGGCGCCCCGGACGGCGAGGTCACCTCAGGGGCCGGCTTACGGAGTTCCGCCCTGCGCATCAACAACAGTATCGCAGTAAACGGAACGAGCGACGCAACAAAAAACAACGGTCCGCCGTGCCGGTGTATGGGCGAGTCAATCATCCCCGGGTTCACGTGCACGCACAGCATTGAAATCGTCCAGATCCGGAACCCATTTCGCAGCACTCCCAGAGGGAACACAAGAAACACCAGAATCGCCTTCTTCAACGGGCTGCGCAGAAAAAGATGGCCCGCAAGAAAGCTGGAGATAAAAAGGACCAGGGTTGAATGAATGCCGCTGCATTCTTCGGCGACTTCGAGGTTGATTCCGGGCAGATGAAACAACAGGCCATCCCGCAAGACCGGCGTCCCCGATAACTTGAGCAACAGGTAACTGACGTCGGCGGACAGGTGTTGTAACGCATGGATGATCCCGTCGGTGAGGACCATCGGCAGCGGCGCCATGAAATAGAGAAATGCGACGGCGAACCAGATCGTTTTCACCAGCCTGACACCACAGAAAAAAAAGCAACCACCAATCAGGAGAGAAACAAAACCGGCGGCCGCAAAAGTGTGTTGGTCGCTGGTGTTCGAGCGCGCGCCACTCCCATTCAACGACCCATTCGCCCAGAGCAGCGAAAGGCCGAGCACCAGGAAGGGCAGGGCCGGCTTCCAGGCCATCGAGAGCGGAAACCTGAGGTCCTCGCGTTTCTGCCAGATCAGGTAGAGGCTGATCAAGGGCACGAGCAGAATGTAGGAATACAAATCGGAACCGAGCGAATAGCGGAACAAGTCGAACAACGGTTTCAGGAAGACCGCCAACAGAGCGCAACTGAACACGGCCATGCCCATCAGGCGCCGCCCGTCGGCCTTTGCCAGCCGGGTTTGAGCCCCTGCTCGACCGGGCCCTTCAGGCATTCTGTTGATCAGCATTGAAACCATCACCCGCTGCGGAAACATTCCCCGGTGGAACGGGCCCCTGCCTGATCTGACAGCGGCCGGCTTCCCTGAAAATCCGGCGGTGGGACTATTGACCTTGGCGCACCGGTTCAAAATCAGTCAGTGGAGGCAACCCGTCAGTGGAACACCATTTTTCTGCAGTAGAACGCTTCGGCGTACTTTGTGGTCGAGGCGCACTCGATCCCCCGCAAACGCATCAAGGAAAAAAACAGATCAGCGGAAAACCAGTGCTTGTTGCTCTGGGTCTGGAAGAATCGACACAGGTACTCGACCTTGGCGCGGCAAAGTTTGTCCTCCAGGGGGACGAACAGGTTGGGGATGCCAAGATCACCGTCATATTTCGGAATTTCATACTCCAAAATCAGGTGATTCCGAAACGTATTCCAGGCCAGGTCGGAGAGGACCCGATGATCCTGGTGCCGGTCGTCCCGATAATGAGTGAACACGAGATCCGGCTGGCATACGCGCTTGAGTTGCTCGAAGTACTCCTTGATGCGCGCGCCGTCGAAGGGGAAAAAACTATTGCGAAATTGCTTGATGACGATCTTCTTGCGGTCGATCCCGCGCAGGAAGGCCTGGGCACTCGAGCGCGCCTCACGGGAACGGCCGCCTTCCGCGCTGAACACCACCCAGAAAACGTTCAGTCCGCCGCATTCTTGAGCCAGCTTGAGGATCGTTCCGCCGCAGCCAATTTCAATATCGTCGGAATGCGCCCCGAGGCAGAGGACCGTGCTTAATTTTGGCAAACTTAGTCCTTGCATAGAAGGGACCCGGTTGATCGCGCGGTCCGGCCCGCCATCACAGCGCCAAATCCACGAGGCGTCAGCCGCGCAAAGTCAATCCGCTCCGCGCGCGGCGGCCCATTACCGCGCCTTCCAGACTTCCCAGGGGGCCTTGCCTTGGGAATACATTTCTTCCAACTGCTGCATCTCCTTGACCGTATCCATGCAGGCCCAAAAACCGCTGTGCGAGCAGGCGAGAAGCCCGTGCGCGGCGATCAGCCTTTTGAAAGGCTGCTGAACCAACTCCTCTCCTTCCTTCACGTAATCGAAAATCTCCCGTCTCAGCACAAAGAAACCCCCGTTGATGCGGTGATTACCTTCGGTAACGTGACGGATATCGTTGACCAGCCCACTGCCGTCAAACTCGACCAGATGAAAAGTCGCGTTCGGTTTCACCGCCAGGAAGGCGGCAATTTTGTTTTGCTTCTTAAAGTGTTCGATCATTTCCGGCAGGCACAGATCGGAAAGACCATCCGTGTAGTTTGCGAGGAACATTTCGTCGTCACCCAGGTATTTCTTCACCGCTCTCAGTCGCTGTCCGATATTCGAGTGCAAGCCGGTATCCGCAAAGGTAATGTTCCAGTCCTGGATGTCATGAGCCAGCAGTTCCAGTTTCTTGCCGCCCTGTGAATAAATGAAATCGTTCGAAACACATTCGTCATAGTTCAGAAAGTAGTTTTTAATGACGTTCGACTTGTACCCCAGACAGAGGATGAAATCCTTGTGCCCGTAGTGCGCGTAATACTTCATCACGTGCCACAGGATGGGGCGGTAGCCGATCTGCACCATCGGCTTCGGTATCGCCTCGGAATGCTCCCGCATCCGCATCCCCAATCCCCCGCAAAACAGAACTACCTTCATGTTATGAATTCTCCGGCACCGATCGTTGTTTCATTTATCCAGAACCATTCCTTCGAGGCAAGTCGCAAGACAGCCCGTCGCGATGCCCGCGATGCCCGGACTGCGCGGCATTCCGGCTGTCCAGAGTTTGTCAGGCCGGCAGCCCCATTCGTTCCTCGAGCCAGGTTTCCCCGCGGAAACGACGGTACTGTTCGGCTCGCAGCCGGTCGGCCACACGATCGGGGGGAAGGTCCACATCGGCGTAGGTTATGACGGCATCCTTCTTGACATCGTGTTTGAGTTTGCAGCCCTCCACCAGACCCTCGGGCAAGTAGCGCTTCTCGCTCATTTCGTCGGTGTTTACCGCTTCGCCGTAGGTCATGTACATGCCGTAATCGTCGAGCATTTCGCCCGCGTTGAGATCGCGTTTGGCGACCGCGCAGACTTCGACCAGCGGACCTCCGAGGGGCTTGGCGATCGAATCGCGAAACAGCGCGACGCGCGCGATGGCGTTGGGCACCTCAAAATGAACGAGATGGTAAGGAATGAAAAATGAATAGAGCGGGCCCTCGCCCATCTTGTACAGATTCAGGTAGTGTTGTTGTTTGGGATCAGGATGTTCGGCCAGGCAATAGACCTTCGTCAGCGGCGTCCCGACCACATAATCCACAATGCCACCGAGTCGGCGAAGTTCGTCGATGTCGTAAAGCTTTCCGATCTTCATCACGTCCTCTTTGTATTCCATGCCCCGGGACATCCCGCGTGATTTCACCACGAAACCGGTTGCATTGGCCACAATGGCCTGCTCGAAGCTGATCTTCGAGCCGTCCGCAAAGCTGGTCACCATGGCCGGGTTCTGCCCCCATTTGTCGGCGAAACCCTTCTGGGTGGTCGGGTTGCGATAGGGATCCTGCAGCCCCTTGATGTTGCCCATGACTCGCGGGGTGAGTCCGAGACCCTTGACCCAGCGATAAAGGTTCATCTGAACGCCCGGCTCATCTCCCTCGCAGGCGGACAGGATTGCGCCGTATTTGGCGGCGTAGGTCTGGAGGATTGGACCGATGGTGGCGTCAATCTCGGCGTTCATCAAAATCACATCTTTGCGGTGTTTGAACGCTTCGAGGACAACTCGCGCGCCAAACTCCACTGAACCGGTGGTATCCACCAGGACGTCTATCTGCTCGGATCGCGCCAGCAGGAACGCATCCTCGGTAACGACCGGTTTCCCGGCGCGGATGGCGTCTTCCACCTGACCCTGCGTGGTGGCAGCGACGATGTCCGTGAGCCCCGAATAATCGTAAATGTGGAACGCCTTTTTGATGTGCCGGTTGAATACGGCGACCATGCGCATACCGGGAACACTGTTCACGATCATATTCGTGAGCCCTTGCGCCATGAAGCCGGCGCCCAGCAGGCCGACGCGTATGGGTTTGCCCTGTTCCGCCCGGGCTTTGAGGGCGTTGTCAACGATAATCATAGGTGACCTCCGTAAAGTAGTGGTTGGTGAATTTCTGTGATGAAAACTGAGGGGGCCGGGGCCGCCTGTTGGCGACTCCGTCCTGGATAGAGTCAAACATTCATGCGTCGCTTCAGTTCAGTCTCAATTTCCTCAAGGAGACCAAACTTTTGATCCTTCTCCGAGATCACGGCGACCGGAAGCGGCCAGCGGAGACCCAAGCGGGGGTCGTTGTGCAGGAGGCCCCCTTCGGCACCGGGCGTGTAGAACTCGCCCACCTGGTAGCTGGTTTCCGTGTTGTCCCGAAGCGCCTGATAACCGTGCGCGAAACGTTCCGGCACGTAGAGGGCGCGGTGATTGTCCTCGTTCAACTCGACCGAGACATGTTGAAGATAGGTCGCGCTTTCGGGACGAAGGTCCACAATGATGTCGAGAATCGCGCCCCGGGTGCAGCGCACCAGTTTTGTCTCGGCCGCGGGCGGATATTGGAAGTGCATGCCGCGCAACGTGCCTTTCCTGAAGTTAAAGGCGATATTGGCCTGGGCGATGACCGGTTTCAGACCGTGCGCTTCGAATTCCTTCTGGCAGAACGCGCGGGCGAAGAAGCCGCGGGAATCCTCCCTCCGCTCGAGATCGATCAGGCAAGCGCCATTGAGTTTCGTTTCGGTGAAAATCATCGCATGTAAATCGTGTTTCCGCGGTTGGCAGTCACTGTTCTATCTTGACAGAACAGTAGTCCTGCCGGGAGTTCCCCGGCAAGAACAAGTTGAAGGCGCCGGAGACGGGTTGCCGGCGGCAGCCGAGCCCGATTCGCCGCTTTACTCTTTCCAGAAGAATTTCTCGTCGATCTGCTGCGTGCGGATCAGATACTCAAGTTGTTTCAGGCGGGTGAAGGTGCGGTATTGAAAGACCTCCGCCGTCATGTCGATTTTCTTGAACAGCTCGTGGAGTTGCTGGGCCCCGCGCCGCGCGTCCCACGCACACTTGAAATCCGGCAGGTGCTTGCGGATTTTCTCAAAAGAGACCCGGTAACTGCGATTGTCGCTGCCTGCGGTTCCGAAGGTGACACGGCAGCCCGGAAAAGTCTCTCCGACAATCTCGGCGACCTCCCGCACCCGATAGTTGTGTGCCGTGTCACCGACGTTGAAGATCTGGTTGTGCACGGTCTCGGGGGGCGCCTCCAGCGTGGCAACGATGGCGCGGCAGATGTCCAGGCCGTGCACCAGAGGCCGCCAGGGAGTGCCGTCGCTGGTCATTTGAATCTGTTTGGTCGTCCACGCCAATCCGGCCAGGTTGTTCAGCACAATATCGAAACGCATCCTGGGCGAGGCGCCGTAAGCGGTGGCATTTCGCAAGAATGTGGGCGAGAAACTATCCGTCGCCAGGGGTTTCACGTCGCGCTCGACGAGGCTCTTGCACTCGGCATAGGCCGTTTGCGGATTCACCGGCGATTCCTCGTCCACGAAGTCCTTGTCCGCGACGCCATAAACGCTGCAGGAGGACATGTAAACGAAGCGCTTGACCCCGGCCTTGCGGGCCTGCTGTGCCAGTCGCACCGAGCCCTGGTGGTTGATCTCGTAAGTGATGTTGGGGGCGAGTTGGCCGGTCGGATCGTTGGAAAGTTCGGCCATGTGCACGACCCCATCAACGCCTTTCAGGTCCGCCGCCTCCACCTGGCGCAGATCTTTGACGACCGTCAGCGGGACGGTCGAACCGCTGCGATAGAGCATCCTCTCCTTGTAAAAGCCGGTGTCCAGGCCGATCACGTCATGGCCGCGCTTCAATAATTCCGGCGCCAACAAGGATCCAAGATAACCATCACTCCCGGTCACACAAATACGCATAGTCACTTCCTTCGTTTAAAGTTTTTCGTCGTGAAAGACAATTTCAATTGTTTAAATGTTTGTCTGAGGAGCACGGTGGCCGCGATGAAGGTCAGCCCCCCGGGGCGCCGGCGAGAACCTAAGCTTTCCACACTTTGCCCGGAGCCGCATTGACGCGCGCCAGGGCATTCCGGGTGTCCACCACGCAGCGCGACCAGTCAGCGAGTTCCTGGTAGTTGATGTTGGCGTGGTTCGTGGCGACCAGCACGAGGTCGAAACTCTCGAGGGTAGCCTGGCTCCAGGTCGCCGATCGGGTTCCCGCCCAGTGAGGGTGCTCGCGGGTCGGCTTGATAACCGGCACGTACGGGTCGTAGTAGGCGACGTCAGCGCCACGGCGCTTCAGCATGTCCATGAGGACGTAGCTTGGCGATTCCCGGTCGTCATCAACGTTCGCCTTGTACGCCAGCCCGATCAGCAGGATACGGCTCCCGTTGACCGCTCTGCGCCCCGCATTCAACGCTTCCGCGACGCGATGAACCACGTACTCGGGCATGGCGGTGTTGACCTCGCCCGCCAGTTCGATGAATCGGGTGTGTTGTCCGTATTCCCGCGCCTTCCAGGTGAGGTAGAACGGGTCGATCGGGATGCAATGTCCTCCCAGGCCGGGCCCGGGATAGAACGGCATGAATCCAAAGGGCTTGGTTTTGGCGGCGTTAATGACCTCCCAGACATCGATCCCCATGGCTGTATAAACGACTTTGAGTTCGTTCACCAGGGCGATGTTAATGCTGCGAAAGGTGTTTTCGAGCAGCTTCGTCGCCTCCGCGACACGGCACGAAGAGACGGGAACCACTGTTTTAACCGCCAGGGAGTAAAGCGCCTTGGCGCGTTCCAGGCATTCAGGCGTGTAGCCTCCCACCACCTTGGGAATGGAGGCAACCTGGCTGTCCGGATTGCCCGGATCTTCCCGCTCGGGCGAGAACGCCAGATGAAAATCCACGCCTGCCTTCAGGCCCGAGCCGGCCTCGAGCACCTCGCGCAAATCTTCATCCGTCGTTCCCGGATAGGTGGTGGACTCCAGCACGACCAACGTGCCTTTCTGCAGGTGCGGCGCAATCGTCCGACCGGTGGCAATGATAAAGGAGATGTCCGGCTCGCGGTTCTTGTTGAGCGGGGTTGGCACGCAAATGATCACGGCCTCGGCTTCTTTGACCCGGCTGAAATCGGACGAAGCGGAAAAACGCCCCGTTCCTCCCGCTTCGGCAATGGCCTTCGAAGAGATATGTTTGATGTAACTCTCTCCCCGGTTCAGGGACTCCACCTTGGCCTGATCGATGTCCAGTCCCAACACTTTCCCACCCGACCGGGCGAATTGAAGTGACAAGGGCAGTCCCACATATCCCAAACCTACGATTGCAATCTTTTGATTCGCTTGATTCATAACCATTCAACCTCCGGTAGATTCCTTTAAACCCAAAACATTTGCAATTGAATCAAGTTTCTTCCTTCGAAACGCGAAGCGTTGCTGGAGCGGGGCGAATTTTCTTCCAGGCGCTCCGCAGCCGGACACCGCCCCATTCCATCAGACACGTTTAACAGTCTGAGGCGCCGCCTCGCTGATTCAACGTCCCTCCGGTCCGCCGTCCGCACGACCACCGATGACGCATCGTTACGAATGCGTGCCGAATCCAGATTTATGGAAGTCTTGCATTGCGCCATTTAGGCCTCCGGCGTTGAGTGGCGTGTGAGCACGGCATCAAACTCGAGCACGTGGCGAGTCTTCCGATCGTGGGCGACCGGAAAAATGCCAGTGGGTTCGAAATCGAGACTTCGGTAGAAAGCTAAAGCTTCGATGTAGTCGGCCATACCTTCATACAATGGAATGACAGACAGCTCGGATTGAAGACCGAGGACATGGCGCAGTGATTCGTTCGCGCCTCTAACCACCTGCAGGTCGTAGCCCTGGGTGTCCAGTTTGAGAAAAACGCGCGGCTGCGCCAGCCCGGCAACTATCTGCTCAAAAATTGAGTCGAGCCGTCTTACTGTGGCAGGTTGAGTTTTAGTGATGCAGGAGTTGACGATGTTTTGCGACATTTTGGCGGATGGTCCAAGGAAAGAACTCAGGTCGCTGGCTGCGAAGACGTTGAGGACTTTGTCTTCGTCCTTTTCACCCAGAGCAATGTTTAGTGTCTGCCATGAAGAATCCCCCTCGGCTCTTTTGCTGAGCGCGGCATAGGTTCCCGCCACAGGCTCAATCGAGATAATTCGTCCGGTGTATCCTGCATTGCGAATCATCGACGCGTACTGGCCAATATTGGCTCCGACATCAATGATGCAATTGACCCCGAGCGCGTCAAAGGTGGTCTTAAGGTGACCGGGAAGAAACATACCCGGCGACTGATCTTTGCGAAGGTCTAAAACAGCATATCCGAGCTTTCGTGTGCAAGTTCGAACGACAGTCTTGAGAAGATTTATCATGGTTCGCGTTGTCCCCGTCGCGCGGGGATTCTACACGAACAATTCGTAGCTACGTCAAACCCCTTAACCTCCTCACTCGTCCGCCGGGTTTCGATTTTCCAGGCGGAACAGAACCTTATCCCAGGAACTAACCAGGGACTCCTTGGAGTTATGAAGGAAGTATTGGGCCCGCTTCGCGACGCCCCAGCCCAAGGTTTTCTGGATCCAGGCGTATTTCCAGGATAATCGAGGAATCTCCAGGTGACCTCCGAGAGATACGGCGAGTTGTTCCGCCTGCTGGACAATATCAAGTCGTTCCGGATAGAAGGCGACGAGCCAGTTTTGCAAGTACTTCACGCACGCCGCTCGAACTCTCTCGCTCTCCTCCAACGACCGCAGATAACTGATGTGCAACTGCATAGAGAGAAAATGTGCTTCCATTTTCCTGTTTGACCGCCCGATGTGGCTCAACCTCTTGGTATCTGTCTCGCGATAATATACTTTGGCTTCAGGTACGAACTTGATGCCATCGCTGGCCAACTTGACGCGGCAGAAATACTCCCCATCATCGTCTCCCAACAGCCGGGTATCCCAAGGTCCGGCGGTTTCGGCCAGTTCGCGACTGACAAGCCATGTCGCGGTCTGCGTAAAGCAGTTTTGCCCCATCTTTCGAAGCAACCATTCCAGCGGGGACAAATCACACCAGAGCGACGACGGAGAAAATATGGCTCTGTAGTATCGGTGGTAGAATGTCCCGAAGGGTCCCGAGAGGAGCGTCCGTTTACTTTGACAACAGTCCAGGGCCTGGACCTGTCTGGTAATTTTGTCGCGGGCCAGCAGGTCGTCGGCATCCAACCACTGGATATAGTCTCCCTGGCACAGGGCAAAGGCCTTGTTTCGGGCGGCGGCAGCGCCCTGATTTGACTGGGTGACCACAGACACCTCTTTCGAGGCAAACTGGCGCGCAATCGACAGGGTTCGATCCGTGGAACCGTCGTCAACGACTATGATCTCTTTCCTTTCCCACGTTTGACCCAGCGCTGATTTGATCGAGTCGGCGATCCAAGGCTCCACATTGTACGCTGGCATGAGAATGGATATCAAGGGCTTCATCGTGGACACTGCTTCCGGCGGGCAGGCATGCAATTTATTGCTCTTCGAGTTGGGGTATTCCATGAAAGGAGTGTGTATCAGAAAGGAGTGTGTATCAGATCAGCGCCACCGCGTGCAACTGTTTCTCTTTTGCCTATTCGCCAGCTTTCACGACGAATGCAGAACTGCTCCCGGCGCAAAACAAACAACGGGATCGCGGGGCCATCCATCATTCATTGAATGCCTGACGGACACGTTTGGCACGAATAGTTCGGTTTTCATGTTTCACGGTCCGCATCTTACCCGCGAGTGGATTAAGGGAGGATTAAGCTCTAAAAGAATTCGTAAAAGAATTGGGGCGCGCGTCGCATCTCTTACAAACGCGCTGACAATCAGGTTCACGTTGTCGCAGCGACGACGAGCGGTCCAGTCCAGGCCGCTCTTTGAGGCACGCGACGTGTTCTCGGCACACCCGTTCCGTTCCGGCATCACGTGCACACCACGGTCGGTTGGCGATCTCGCTTCAACTCTTGCAGGATAGAAATCAGACTCATGGCTGCCTGGCGCGCAGGCGCAAAAATGGACACAAAGGCAACTCCAGCCAGCAGTCCAACAGGAGCGCAGATTAGCAGTTGGGTCAACGGGGCATAAGCCGCGAGCAGGGTGCGCATCAGCCAGGTCGCACCGCAGACAACGCCCCAAGCGGGCAGATGCCGTAAAAACCCCATCCACAGGTCGGAGGTGCTCACGGGACCACGCCGTCCTGCCATATAATAAAGAAGGGGTAGCTGAATCAGCAGACAGGAAGCGGAATAGATAATGGCGACTCCGGGAGGGCCAAATGGCAAACCGGCCAGGAAGGACGCAACCGTAACACAGGAGACCATTGAAAGTGCAATCACCCAGTGCTTGCCGCGGCCCTGACTTGCGAACAACCAGGTGGAGACGTTGGCGAGCGGAAAGTAAAGGGCCACCATCGTGAAGCCACCAAAGATGACCGCCGCCTTTTCCCACCCGGGCCCCAGCACGACGAGGATCAACGGATGGGCCAAGGGGAGGAACAAGCCGGTAAGCGGAAAGCTTATCAATGCGATGGCCTCAAAAACTTGAAGAAATGCGCGCCGGTAGCGTTCCGGTTGAGCCTGGAGCCGGGATAACGTGGGCACGAATACCGCGTTAATGGGGCCGAGGAGCTGCTCCAAGGGGCGCATGAGCAAGACCGAAGCTCTCGAATAGATACCTACTGAATTGGCTCCGTAATATCGGCCGAGCAAAAGGCCGTCAGCTCCTCGGGCGAGTGAGTAGATGAAACTGCCAACTGTCAGGTTGGCCCCGAACCGCAGCAGGCGCCGCGTGTCGCTGCGCCGAGAAGGAAATTGCGGACGCCAGCGAGAGGCAGTCCAGGTCAGCAGCAGGCCGGCGAATTCGGTTGCCAGGCTCGCCCCCACCAAAGACCAGTAACCGAAACCCCAGAAAGCCATAAACACGCCGGCCAGACAGCCGGCCACCATCGAAGCGACTTCGATCAGCGCAATCACCTTGAACCGCATCTGCCGGTTCAGGAGTGCCTGATGTTGGACTGCCGAACCGCTCAACAAAAACGTAATGGATAACGCCATCGTGACGGTTACCAGCCTCGGCTCCCGGTAAAACCAGGCGATGAGCGGCGCCGTACTCACCATAATCAAACTGGCCAACGCGCTTACCGCGAGGTTTATCCAGAAAAGATTGGATACCTGAGCGTGCGTAATTCCTTCCCGCTGCACCGTGGCGGTGGAAAGTCCGGCATCCTTGAAAACCCGCAAGAAGCTGGTCACGGTCATTACCATGGCAATAAGGCCGAAATCGTCCGGCATGAGCAGCCGTGCCAGGACCATGGTATAGGCCAGATTAAGCGCAAACTTGGCGCCTTGGGCCGCCATCGTGACAAATCCGCTCGAGATCACGCGGCCCTTCAGGTTCGTCAGCAGATGGTCGGTGGCAAAATGCTGTTCCTTGCGGTCGCTTTCCCGGGAATCACCGTCCGGCACTTCCGCCCTCCCGGGCAAAGACGCCCGTGCCGAGTCGGTGCCCACGATCTGACTTCCACTCGCTTTGGAATTGTCGATGATCATCCGAATCTGGCGAGACAGTGGTCTCAACCGGCGAGGTTAGCACTCATCTATTTATGAGATGGCTTCCAGTGTTCAGGAACGTAAATCCGGCGGTCCTTCACGAAATCCAATTAACATCGGAAGCGTGCGGTTCGAAGGCAGCCCAAGGGTACCGCGGTTTCTTTCAGCTCGAAGGCGGATCACTGCCTTGTGTCGCAGAGCTATGAGCACTCTCAGAAGCTCTCTCAAGCCAGATTTCCCGCCAATACGGATAGATGCTGCGCGGACAAAAGCGGCGACACTTGGCATACCGGGCCTGACAAGCCACGCCGTCCAGAATGATTGCGTCGTTTTTCAGCTTGATCATTCTGCCGGTCTTTTCGTCGATGATTTTTTCCACCCTTTTGAGGACACGAAATGTGCCGTTGCAGAATGGCACCGCTTCCCCGTCGAAGTACATGCCCCGGTTTTTCGATTCCTCGTCCAGGGTCTCGAGTATGTCCTGGTAGTCCTTCACACGAACCGTTTCACCTGGTCGCAGATCCAGTTTCGCCGAGGGCGTTCGCATTCCCGGGCGCACTTTGCCCCACCGCCAGGGATAGGGTGTGCCGCCTCGAAGTTTTTGAAAACGGTCGTACGCCCACCGCATTGCGGAACCGAAACCCAGCCCTGCGGTGGCGAGATTGTGATAAATGAAAAACAGGAACGCCGCGGTCATCTGGGAGAGCCGCACGTTGCCGGAAACGAGGTCTTCCGCGTACTGGCGAGGGTCCCACCAGCGCAACGGCTGCGTCGCGTAAGCCAGGTGGGTCGATTGGCACACAAAGGTCGGGTTCGCGGAATTCATCGGTTCGCCGGGCGCCCGCGTCCCCGCCAGCACCTCCTCCATCGTGCAACCCTGGGAATCAACAGGTCCGAGCGCGGCCGGAGAATGACCGGTGCCGGAGCCGGCTCCGGATTGAGCGTCTGCACTCACCCGCCTCAGCCACGCCTCTTTCCAGAAGATCAAACACCCCGCCTCGCAGCCGCCATGCGCCTGACCGTCGCAACGAAGGCCCTCCAGGTGGACGGCGTCCAGCATCCGGCGCCCCTGCATACCGTTGGGCGGGTCGCAAGTCTTGTGCGCACGCTTGAAAACTTTGAATCGTTGTCCGCAGTACTGAAACATCTCCGGCATGAAGGGCAGGGATTCCAGTTGTCCCCTTTTGTCCAAGGTTTTAAGGATCTCTTCCTTGCTCCGGACTTCAACCCACTCTCCGGCGCGAAGTTTTGAGTCACGATTCATAGTTTGCTGCGCTCGTTCAGGCGGTTGCGTCACGATCATCAGACGGCCAGTATGTTTGCGGCATCGCGAAAAGCGAACGAGAAACTGCGGGCCACCCGGAGAATTCACCCGGTCGCGGTCCCGCCCTGCTGTGGTGCATGTCGCTTTGAATCCGGTGGGAAACCCCGCCGTGTATCCCGGGCGCCGGGATCTTCCCACAGGATTCGGAACGTCCACAGGATTCGCTGTGTTCTTTGCGGTTTGATCGGCGAAGAATTCTGTCTTGCTGCTCTGGAAGGAATCACGGCCGCCTGCGGTCAGGAACTGTTTTTCGCCGTTTCCGCCAGCGCCCGGAGCCGCTTCTGGCGGGCCTCCATGGCCGGCAACGGCGTCAGCCCGGCGATATCAAGAATTTGCTTCCAACGATACACCCAGTCATGGCGCAAAAGCGCCTCGACGGCATTCCGGCGACTGATTTCAAGAAACCGCTCCGGCCGGGCGGCGAGATCCAAAAGAACCTCCGTGACATCGGAACCGTCGATTTTGACCTCAATGACCGCATCGGGCCAATCGAACATCCTGCGAAACGGCTTGCAATCGGGGGCTTGTCCGATCATCACGGCGCCGGCCGCCGCCCCTTCAAAATAGCGCCACCCGATCTCGATCTGGCCGTGTGTTTCCTTGGGAACGTTCACTTTGCCGGGTGCGACCACAAAATAACGGCTCCGCTTTGCGAGGTTGGCGAAAAGATCGCGGTGCTGCACGTAGTCGGGCGCGTGGCTTTCGCCGCTTTGAAGGGTATCATAAACATAAAAAATCTCCTTTTCGGCCGCGAGCTTCAGCAACGCCTGATGAATGCCTTCCCAACGCCGGCCCATGCTGTAAACGTCAATGACACGCGCCGGGGCGGCGGGATAGGGGCTGAAGCGAATCGCGTCCACCGCGCCGGGAATATAATGACAAGGGCGGCCAATCGCGTCACTGACCGCGGCAACAGTCCCGTTCATTCCCAGGACCACGTGATCGAACCTGTTCAACGAGGGCAACCAATATTTATATCGCGGAACCAGAGAAGCCCACAATTCGTCGATCCAACAGATGCTGGTTTTGCAATGATCTTTCCAGCCCTTGATGGCGTTGACATAGAGCAGATCCCAGTACGTCTGACAGACAATGACAAAGAGATCGTAGTCCTTCGTCAGCCGGACCGGCTTCAGTCCTGGATTCACATAGGCCAGTTTCCGGGTCACGTCCTTCCACAAGAGCCTTCTCTGCCATTTCTCCCGGGTGCGAAAACCTTTGGTGGGCTCCAAATGAATCAGATCGACATCGTCCGAATCCACAAGAACATCCTGAGCCTCGTAACGGCCGCACTGGAACGCCATCCTGGTGAAATTTCTCCAGGTCGGCGTGCAAATTCGAGCTTCGCGCAGCATGGTTGCAATCTCAGCGGTTCCCGGGCACGCGGCCGGCATTGTTCGGCTTCATTCGATGTCGCAACGTGCGATTTAAATCCCGGCAAACCATAAACTCATTTCGACGACGGCGCATCCGGGGATTGGCCCGTCATAGCAACCTTTCGCCAGACAACGAGGCCCAATCCGCCTGCCAGCAGGCAGATTGAGACCAAAACCAACGGATCGCCGCGAAGTCTGCGCGAGAACGCCAGATAACCCGCAAAGCCCAGGCCGATCCAAAAGAGCTTTCGCCACTGGTACGAGTCGTACTGTTTGGCCAGTTGTCGTTGCCGCGCCCACAGGATTTGAACTTCTTTGGAAAAGGGAAGCACCTGACGCAGGATCGCGGGCACCAATCGCAGCAGGAACAGGACGCCCACGATGAACAGAACCAGGGCCCAAACCGGGCCATCCTCGCCGCGCCAGCGGAAGTACAGGGAGAGCGACAAGAAACCGATCACTGCCCGATAGACGGCCTGCCAAGGTGGCTGTTCGGCGAGCAGGAGAAACCGTTCCATGGGGTGGATCTGTCCTGATGCGGTGGTCTTCACGCGACAACTCCCTTAAAGGCAGAATCGAGTGTCTTGTCCAGCTTATCGTCTCGCCGGAGAGTGGTTTAGCCACCGCCGGGCCCGCGCAGGAAACCCAGGTTGCCAAAGCGGGCGAAGCGGGCCGGGAGCGCGTCCCGGAGCAGAGACAGAGCCAGATTGATCGGCGTTCTTACCTTGAACAGACCGACGACCACCACGAAGTACAAAACCAAACAGGCCAGAGTCAGCGAAGCCATTCTGGCAATTCGGGGAGTATCGGCAAGCAACGTATAACGCAACAGAAATCCAATGCCGGCCGAACTGAGGGCCCCCGCCAGTTGCCGTCCGACCACTTTGATCACGTCGGCGGCCCCGATGCCAAACGGCTGTCCGGCGTAGGTAATCGCCGGCACGAAAAGAACGAACATCGAGATCACATAAGCCCAGGCAACTCCCATCGGACCGAAGGGCAAACCGGAAAACAAAGCCCCCAACTGGACGCAGGTGGCAAAAACACCCCAGCGCATCCATCGGTCGGTTCGGCCGGCCGACACGTGAAGCCAGCCCAGGGTGCGTTCGACCGAATGCGGGATGCCGCGCAAAGCGAGAACGCTCAAAAGGAGTCCGGCGTTCGACCATTTCGCGCCCAGCAGCAGGACGATCACGTCCTGGCTGGTCACGGCGAGGATGCCGAACAACGGCATCGCATAGAACGCAACGCTTGAGAGAGCTTTGGCCCACGATCTCCTGAGTTCGGCCGGATTATCCTGCAGCTTGCTGAGGCTCGCCACCGCGACCCCATGAAGCGGGAACACGAGCACGTCCAGCAGATTATCATAAACAAACAGCGCATTCTGGTAGTAGCCGAGCATTTTCGCGCCGAGGCCGTGGCCGATGGCCACCCGATCACTGTTTCTCCCGACAAAGTCAGTCATGGAAAAGCCGGTGAGATGGAGCCCGAACTTGAGCATCTGTTTGACGCCCGAAGTCAGGGTTGGTCTGACCGGCAACCACCGGCAGTAGAACCACACTCCCGCCGCCGTCAGAGAAAACGTTGCAACCGGCCTCAGCACCAGGGCCCAGTATCCAAGGCCATAACTTGCCATCAGGATCGCACCGCCGGCGCTGAGCACATTTGCCGCGATGTCGATCTTGGCCAGTTCCCGGAACATCATTGCCCGCCGCAGGAGGGCGGAATGCTGGCTGGTCAGCGCCGAGGCAACGAACGTCAACGACGAGACCAGGGCGATCATGGTCAATCTCGGCTCGCCATAGAACCCGGCGATGAGCGGGCCGCTTGCCGCGATGAGCAGCGCGAATCCGCCGCCCACCGCCAGGGTGATCCAAAACAGCGCGCTGACCTCCCCTTGTGAGATGCGAACCCGCTGAATCACCGCGTCGCGAGTCCCCAGATCGACGAACACCGGCGCAAACCCGGTGAGGGCGGTAACCATGCTCACCAGGCCGTAATCCTCCGGCGAAAGCAGGCGCGCCAGGAACAGGACCGAGCCGACCTGGACGACGGCGTTGATCGCGCGCGCGACAATGGAAATCGCGCCGCCACGCAGGGATCTGCGCCCGTGGCCTTCCTCCCGTTTGTGGTCGTCGAAGTAAGCGTTCAAGGCATCGCCCGCAAATGACAAAGCGAGGGAAAATCTCTCTCCAGTCCGGATTCAACGGCGTTCGACCGTCGCGGGCACTGCCGCGCGCAATTTCCCCGACTGCGCGGCCCGAAGTTTGCCGGTGACGCAGTCAACCCAATCGCGATGCTCCACATACCACGAAACCGTCAAGCGAAGCCCCTTTGCAAAGTCATGGCGTGGTTTCCAGCCAAGTTCGCGGCTGACCTTGCTCGCGTCGATGGCATAACGGCGATCGTGGCCGAGGCGGTCCTTCACAAACGTGATGAGTTTTCTGGAATTGCCCCCCAGATCAGGCCGCAGCTCGTCAACCAGATCGCAAATCTGCTCGACAATCCGCAGGTTCGGCCATTCGTTGTCGCCTCCGATGTTGTAAGTCTGGCCGGAGCCGCCCTGCCGCAAAACACACCAGAGCGCTTCCGCGTGGTCCAGAACAAACAACCAGTCGCGAACGTTCATACCATCGCCGTAAACCGGGATCGGTCTCCGGTGAAGCGCGCTTTGAATCACCACCGGGATGAGCTTCTCGGGGTACTGGAAGGGACCGTAATTGTTGGAGCAATTGGTGATGACGGCCGGCAGACCGTAAGTGTGATGGTACGCCCGGACCAGCATGTCCGCGCCCGCCTTGCTCGCGGAGTACGGGGAATTCGGAGCGTAGGGACTCTCTTCGGTGAACTTGCCGGTCGGACCGAGACTTCCGTACACCTCGTCGGTCGAGACGTGAAGGAATCGCCGGCCCTGGTATTCACCGGCCCACAAAGTCCGACAGGCTTCCAGCAGGTTGAAGGTGCCCACCACGTTGGTTTCAATGAAGTCATCGGGTCCGACAATGGAACGGTCAACGTGAGATTCCGCCGCCAGATGCATCACGTGCGTGATCGCGTGCTGGCGGACGACGTTGCCGAGAGCGGCTTTGTCGCGCAGATCGACCTGTTCGAACAGGTACCTGGGGTGTTGCTGGAGATCCTGCAGATTTTCCAGATGGCCGGCGTAGGTCAGACAATCCAGGTTCACCAGCTTGCCGACCTCGGGCTGGTCGATGATGTGCCGGATCAGATTCGAACCGATGAAACCCGCGCCGCCTGTCACTAACAGATTCATATGCTTTCGATTCCTTTGCTCTTATTTCGCCGTTTCGGGCTGCCACGCCTCAAGCGCTTCTCGTAGCGCTTCGCGCACCGGGCGCATCCTGACGCCGGCCGCCAGTAATTTGCCGACATCCATAATGCAGTTGGAACGCGGCGTTATTGCGCCCAGCCGGTAGAATTCCTTATCGTCCGCCCAGAATTGGAATTTTCGCTGTGGGCGCAGCACCTCGACGATGAGTCCGACCACGTCCTCCGCGGAGACCGCCCCCGGGTTGGTGACGTTGTAAATGCCCGTGGGCGCCTGCCGCCGCCAGAGATCCAGGCACGCCCTGGCGAAATCTCCCCGATGCGACAGCGAATTGATGTTGTCGTAGATTCGAGGATAGCGCAACAGCTTGGAGATGTAATTCCGCGAATTGTCAAATTCGTCGAAAGGGATTCGCAATCGCCAGATATAACCGCCGTCCAGGGAGGCGAGCGCCTCTTCGGCCAGCGCCTTGGTCCCGCTGTAAAAGCTGCAGGGCGGACTGCGGAATGTGAAATTGGGTGGATCGGTCTCGGTAAATCCGCGGAATCGATCCGGTGATGTCCGGAACAGCTCGCGAAGATGCGGCACATTGAGATTGCGCTCCACGACCCACCTGCCGTCCACCAGGACCTTGCCGCCGGAATAGATGCAGCCCGAGGAGATGTGCGCCCAGGGAATGCCGGCCGCCAGGCAGGCTTGCGCGACGATCGCCGGGAGCAACGTGTTGCCCTGGAGCGTCTCCGCTTTCTGCTCTTCACACGCATCCACGTTGGGACGTCCCGTGTGACCCGCGGCGTTGATGACGAGCGCGGGCTTGCGCGAACGCAGGAATTGCAGCAACACGCCGAATTTCGCATAGTCGATCTCGGCCCGCGATACGGGCAGGAACGCCATCCTGCTCCGCGTCAGTTCCGCCGCGAATGCCTGGCCGATGTATCCGCTGGCTCCCAGAAGTGCAATCATGATTCCCCTTCGAACGTTAAACCGCCGCTGATTCCGCCAATACACCCTGCAGGTAGGCTCGGTACTCGCAGTTGGGCATCAAGCCCACCAGGGTTTCAAATTCAGATCGCGAAATGAAACCGCGCCGATACGCCGCTTCCTCCGGACATCCGACCTTCACGCCGGCCCGTTTTTCGATCGTCTGCACGAAGGCGGAGGCATCGTGCAAACTGCTGCTGGTTCCGGCGTCCAGCCAGGCGAAACCCCGATTCAGCCTGAAAACACGCACCCGTTGCCGGCGGAGGTACTCCGCGTTCACGTCGGTGATCTCCAGTTCGCCGCGGCCCGAGGGCCTGAGGGTCTTCGTGATTGAAACCACGTCGTTGTCGTAGAGATACAACCCCGGCACGGCGTAGTTGCTCTTGGGTTTCTTCGGTTTCTCCTCCATCGAGATCGCGCGGCCGTGTGCGTCGAATTCCACCACGCCGTAGCGTTCCGGATCGTTCACGTGGTAGGCAAAGATGATGGCGCCATCCTGGAACTCGGCGAACGCCCTTTGAAAAACGTCTCCGCCGTAAAACAGGTTGTCACCGAGGACCAGCGCAACCGAATCGGCGCCGATGAAACTTTCAGCAATCAAAAACGCCTCCGCAATACCCCGCGGCTTCGCCTGCGGGCGATACTCGATCGTCAGACCCCATTTTCGGCCATCGCCCAGCAACGTCTCAAACCGGGGCAAATCCTGCGGCGTCGATATCAAACAAAGCTCGCGCACGCCGCCCTCGATCAACGTGGTCAGCGGGTAGTACACCATCGGCTTGTCGTACACCGGTTGGAGTTGTTTGCTGGCCACCAGGGTCAGCGGAAACAACCGCGTGCCCGCACCGCCCGCCAAAATAATTCCTTTCATGAAGTCCGGAGTTGTAAGAGTGCCCGTGAACCTCCGCTTTTGCCCTTCGGCCACCCTCTGCCCTCCGAGGGGAGAGGAATGGGTCAGGGGCGCCCGCCCGTTCAGGGGCGCGCGGCGCGCGCAAAATTCGGGGAGTTCTCTCCCAGCAACGGTTGATAAACTTTTTTCGTGATCTCGCTGACCTTGGCCCAGGAATGCCGGTCGTTGGCGTAATCCCGAATTTCCTGTCGTTTGTTCTCGAGATCTTGAAACAGGTTGCTTGAGAAATATGTCTTGATCGCCTTCGCCAGGTCAGCGGAATCTCCGGGTCCAAACAGGAAGCCGGTCTTGCCCTCGATGATGTCCTCCCTCAAAGACCCGACGTCCGCCGCAATGATGGGCAGGCCAAAACTGTATCCCAGGAACAAAACGCCGCTCTGGAAAATGTGGGAATACGGCAGTATCAAAACGTCCGCCGCTTTAAAGTACACCTCCACTTTTGCGTCCGGTATGTATTCGATCCTCTCGATGATTCGATTGCGCACGCCGCTCCGGGTCATGGTCTGCTGGACCTCATCCCAGTATTGTTCGCAGTTTTTCGGTCGGCCGGCGATAATCAGTCGGTAATCGTCACACTCGCGGGCGAGCGCCGCGAAGGAGGCGATCAAATATTCCAGTCCTTTGTAAGGGGCGATGTTGCCAAAAAACAGCAGTGTCTTATTCTGATGGGTTACGCCCAGGGTCCGTTTTGCCTCCTCAGTGGTGAGCGCGCTGTCTGGCACCGTGTTGTTAATCCCGAACGGAATGACACTGACCCTTGACTCCGGAACCGCGAACTCTGCAACGAGTTCGCGCTTCATTTTTTCCGTGTGAACAAAAATATGATCGCTGAGGCGATACTGGATTTTCAGCGAAAGCCGATTGAAAAAACTGTCGTTCCCGTCTCTTTTGCCGGCGTTGACATTGTGCGCGGTAAACGCGATTTTCCTGCCCAGCAACCGGTAATATAACATCAGCACCGTTCGATCGAAAAATTCGAACTTGTTGTTCCATAAGAGATGGAACACTTTGGGCCGGGCGGTCGCAGCATAGCGCATAATCCGCCAATAGTAGGCCAATACCCTCAGCGCCTTTCTCAAGCGATTCGCGTCCGGCCGTTGATCGCCTCGCAGATTCAGAAAATTCACCTGAAAAGTATCATGCAACTCCGGGCCGTCCACCTCATCGCTGCCGATGAAGTCCAGAGAGATGCCTTGTGCGATGAGCGCCGACGCGAGGCCGAGGGCGTAGGGCTTGTCCCCGCCGCCGGTGAGCAGCCCCACGTCGGCACCCGGCCGGGAGCACTCGGTGCGCGGGCGACCTTCTCGCGTCTCCCCGCTCGGCGGCCTCCGGCCTTCCTCGTCCCCGGAGCAGCCGACCCGCGCAACACGCTGGTCTTTGTTGATAGTCATTTGCCGGCGCCGCCGGGAAAAGGCTTCGCAGCGGCCTGCAATTGGCCCAACACTGCGCTCAACACTTCATCCGCACTGATGGCGGCGGTTGCGCGCTCATCGTATCCCCGCTGGTAGAAAAACTCTTCAAGAAGGGGCGAGACAATTTTCTGTTGAATGCCGTAGTCATGGATTTCCCAGGGACTGGTGCAATTGAAAATGGTGACGCACCGTGTCCCGCTCCCGAGTGCCAGGTGCATGGGCAGGCTGTCGCCGCCCACCAGGCAGCGATGATTTCGCACATCGCACAAGTGTTGCAGCAGCGACGATCTTGTGGGCAGCACATTGACCACCAGGCCCCTGTTTTCCAACTCCTGTTTCAGCGCGGCGTAGTGCACCCAGTTCTTCATCGGCCACACCGGGCCGGCCTCGGCCGCAATGGCGACATCGCCCGATAATCCCGTTTCCACCGGTTCCGGCAGCACATATTTCTCGCCGGCAAAACGGAAACCCAGGCCGTCAAAGATCAACTCCTGGTAGGTGTGCCGGTTGAGCAACTTGAGCCGATCCGCTTGTTGCCTGCCGTGGACGCTGATGAGGCTCAAATCAAACCACCGCCGCGAATCGTCCGTGTAACGCAAACCGTTTTCGGAATCAACGTACGCCCCGAACAACTGTTTGGATCGAAGTGTCTTCAGAAAAAGTCCGATTTCGAGAGTGTCTTCGAGATTGATGACGAGGTCGTACTCCGTGTCCCGAACCCGATCGCGCTCTTCCCAGGAACAGCAGCGAAGATTCTCCTTGAGATTTCGCAGCAGGATCGCGTTCTTCTCGGCGGTCAGCCACGTGATATGACCCTCGAGGCGCCTGAGTAACGGCGTCGTCCGCACCACATCGCCTGTGGCACCCAGTTTTGCAATCAATATTCTCATTAAACCCGGATGCGTTTGCTCTGCCTGTTTCTCGGCGCGGCATCCGATGCAGAAAACCGCGCCCACCTGTTGCCCTTCCATCGGTCAGGCCATGACATTTGAAGTATCCTCCGTATCGGAGTCGGGAAGCGGGTCAGCGCGGCGGTACCGGCTGACCGTTTTTCGGGAGATTCACCGTTTGCCGTCTGCTCCTGGACTGACGAATCCTGGTCTCTTCCCTAGGGTGACACGACTCGGAGGTTGCTTGGAGGCGCAGGCAGGTTCGACGCGCCGGGCGGGTCAACGCCGAATATAAAACGATACGCTGCCGGAATGTTCGTTCGGCTCGACGAATAGGTCGGGTTTGACGGATCAACCGGAGGCCAATTCAGGTTCCCAAAGTATGCAGGTTTGCTGGTCAGATAATACGAGTTCGGCAGATCGCTGGGTGTGTACCCGTTGGACACAATTCCCCGCGTTGCCGCGTCCCAGTTTCCCGCCCGAATCAATGTGGTGTAAGTCGCGGGATCGAACGGCGAGCCGCAATCGCCCTGCGACCGCAGGCCCAGGTAGTAAATGCGGGTCGTTTCATTTTGCGGGCAGTTGGTCACTTCATAGACCGTGTGCGTGCCGGTGATCCCCAAGACGTTGCCGATGACGCTGTGATGCCGGTTCGTGGCATTGATCTCAACCGGCTCGTTCTGGACCGTGGAAATCGGAGTCTCGTCGTCTCCGACAAGTCTGTTTCGAAAACAGGTCTCGTAGGCTGAACCGTTCCATTGGCTGTTCCGGTCCCACTTCGGGGCGTAGTTGCCCTCATAGAGATTCATGTTCGGGAAACCGCCGTGGGAGTAGATGCCCGCAGTCATCTGGCCGGACTGAGTCTGGAGGTTCGTCATGTAGTTGTAGGCATAGACCGAGCCGGACACGCCGTTGTCCATAATCATCGTGCCGCACCCGTTGCCGATGTTGTCTTCGACCAGGATCCCCGAGGCTGCGATGGTTCGTATGCCGTAGTCGTCGATGCTCTGGTGTCCTTCCGGGTCCAGCAGGCAATGCCTGATCTCAGTCCTCAGACTGAGAAGCGGAAAAAAATAAGCGTCATGTGCGCCGCCGCCGCTCACCCAGACGTTCTTCGCCCAACAGGCGTAGGTGTACCTGAAAGTGACACCTTCCTGATCGTTGTGCGACGTGACGATCTTCAAATCCTCCACTCCGGAAAACTTCCACGGCGGATTGCTGTAGGCGCTGAACCACCAGATTTGCGGGTTGTTGGCTGCATTCCAGTTCGGCATATAGACCGGCTCGCTCAAGGTCACGTTGTTCCCATTGATCGCCGTCACCATGTTGACCTGCGTTTGCGCCCGGTCATAACCGAAATTTGGATGAGCCACGCTGGTGTACTCAAGATTCACATAAGGTCCATCGGGATTGGTGTCGCTCACGACACTCGTATCCTGATCGTTGTTTTGATCCATCAGAATGATTTTGCCAACGGACAATCCGGAAACATCCGAGACGGTAATGACAGTGGACCCTTGCGCGTAACCACCGGTCCAGTTTCGATGCAGGCTGGAATTTGGGCTGGTCCACTCGTTGTACCAATCGTCGGTTCCGATCTGGACACCGCCCCCGCTGCCGGAAGCGTTCGAGATATCCAGGATCGTTTTTTTCATGCCCGCCCCTCGCAGCGTCACTCCGCTGCGGTTAATACGGAGTTTGGAGCTCAGCGTATAAGTGCCGGCCGCCAGTTGGACGACTTGATTGGAGGGACAACTATCCAGCGCGGACTGGATCGAACTGGCAGTGGCCCCGGCAGGTAAATTGGCGTAGATGGTCGTGCGATTCGGAATACCGCCCGGCACTCCCACACGACCTGCCCATCCCACACCACCCGATTTTCGCGCGGCCGGAAGGGGATCGCTGGCGCGCGCCACGAAGCTCAAGGCAAGCCCTAAGAAGACCAAACAAGCGAGCTTCATGGACCATGCCAGGAGAGGCGACCTCACGGCCGGACGACATGCCAATTCGAGGGGTCCAACGTCCGACGCAAATGCGGTCTGTCCAACTTTTATTCCCGACAGCATGACCAGGCGTCCGAGTTTGCGACACGACACAGAGCGGATAAACGTTTTTATATTCATTCAGGAAGGATTGGGCACCTTCTGTGCCAAATCCGCTGGCAGCGGGCTATTATTTCGCCACTCCGGCTCTGGTATGCGGTTCATTCTTCATCCGCATAACCATCGAGGAATATAGAGTCAGCACACGAAGTCTGCAACGGGGAGTTTTTGAGCGTTATTGGAAAAACATCCGGCTGCGGCGCCCAAGTGTTCCTCGGTCAACCTTGTGAAACGCTTGAATGGTACCGAGCTAACCACCGGCGCTCCATGCAGGCACCCTGCTGAGGCCCCTGCCTTCAGCGTGGCCTTGAATCCAGGGTCGCCCGGGTTGAGGCTCACGGGAGCTTTTGCGCAAAGGTTGACGCCGGTTGGCCACCGCCGCCATTTTTACGAAGGGATAATCCAGGATCACAAACAGCAACACAAACCAGATCAGACCGAATCGGAAGACGGCTTCGGTCATGCCGTAGATTACCGAGGTGACCAAAAAAGCGAGCCGCAGTGCTCCATAATTGGAACCGAGCGTCAATTGTTTCCAGGTTTGCCTGGCAGCGGAGACAAGCAGAATGACGAGGAGGAACAGCCCGATCAACCCGTTGTTCAAATAAGTTTCCAGGTAACCATTGTGCGCCTCGTTCAATTGATAGTAGAAATTCGCCGAAACCCTCTCCACCCGGTCTCCCAGCCAGAAGCTGTAGTAACCTGTCCCCAAAAGCGGGTTGATTGGCTCATTCAACACCGCCTGCCAGATGTCAGTTCTACCCGTCAAGGTCAGGTCGCGTCCCAAAATCCCCGTGAACAGCTCGCCCAGGTTGAAAATCATTTGCAGCAAGACCATCAATAGCACCGTGGCGAAACTATAGACTCCAATCCGGTGGAGTCTGGTCCGGACGACCGGCAGCCGGACTGCGAGAAGGATGCCGCAACCCAGAATCGTGCAAGCGAGCGCGGTTGAACTCTGGGACTTGAACAGGAGCCAGAAGCTCGCCGGCATCAAAGGAAAGAAACCAAGCATCTCTGTTTTGCCCCGGGTCATGGCCTTCTCATCACGCAACTCAAGGAATATCCAGCACAAGGAAACTCCCCAGACACAGAGTGTCATCCCGAGGAGATTTTTGTCCATGGTGACGCCGCCGAAGTAAGGTTGATAAGTCCATCGATTGTAGTACCTGCCGATATCGGGATAATATTTGACAAGAAGGACATTTAGCGGGACCAGCACGTAGGTGCACCTGGCGAGCAACGCCCTGAAGGCTTCGATGGGTCTGTCCTCGGTGAGAACAATCAGGATCATGACGACGCTCCCCGCTTCCTTGACCCACCGCTTGAACGAAACGAAAGGAAAATCCGACCACGCCGCGCTGATTCCGATATAAACAAAAAAGGCGAAAATCCACAGGTTGTTCCTGAGGAGACGACGCCAGGGCACTCTCCTTGTGGAAAGAATAACGCATCCGACCCCCAGAAGCAGAAGGAAAACCAGCCTGTCGAAAGGGCTGCCTTCCACATAGGCGTCCGTCGTTTCGACCTGCTGGTTCATGCCGAACC